>Ga0070738_10006503_pt1 | contig 12222 bp, 11 predicted proteins | sample Coa_R2_2_FD_66446 | JGI IMG/M metagenome (GOLD analysis project Ga0070738, IMG submission 66446) | Surface soil microbial communities from Centralia Pennsylvania, which are recovering from an underground coalmine fire - Coalmine... | ecosystem: Environmental > Terrestrial > Soil > Unclassified ... | reverse complement strand
GCGGCGCGCAGGACGACGCCATGCCCGAGCTGGGATTCGGCCTCGCTGAGGGGCGGCTGGCGAAGAAGCTCGTCCACGCTTGGCAGCAAGCGAGCAATGTCAGCCGGCATGCTTCCCGATGATATACTCGGGCGTTCATGGAACAGATTGGCGTCTTCATCGTGGACGCTCATCCGCTGTTCCGCCAAGGTATCCGCGCCACCCTGGAAAGCCAGCCCGATATGACGGTGGTCGGTGAGGCGGCCGATGGCCAGACGGCCGTCAACGAGGCCAGCACGGCCGCGCCGGACCTGATGCTCATCGACGTGTCCCTGCCGGTGATGAACGGCCTGGAGGTGCTGCGCTCGATCAAGCACATCCAGCCGCGGACTGGCGTGGTGATCATCACCGACCAGGAAGATGAAGAGGACCTGTTCCGGGCGATCAAGCTCGGCGCGGCCGCGTACTTCCTGAAGGACGTGGACCCGAGTGTGCTCGTCGACGCGGTCCGCCGCGTGAGCCAGGGCGAGTACCTGATCAACGACAACGTGCTCGCGCGCCCGCTGCTCGCCTCCCGCGTGCTGAAGTCGTTTCGCGAGCTCGCCGTGGGCGAGCCTGGGACGGAGCCGCTATTCGTGCCGCTCTCGGCCCGCGAGGTCGAGGTGCTGGACTACATCGCCAAAGGCAACAGCAACAAGGAAATCGCACGGGTTCTGAAGATCAGCGATCAGACGGTCAAAAACCACATCACGTCGATCCTCCGCAAGCTGGCGGTCAACGACCGTACCCAAGCCGTGGTCTACGCCCTGCGCAAGGGCTGGATCAAGATGGACCCGGATTAAGGGAGCGCAGCTCTGGCGCGCCGCCTCGGCCGCCGTCCTCGACGTCCTGTTCCCACGCAAATGCGTTCAATGCGCCCGGCCCGGCGAATGGATGTGCGCGCCGTGCGCCGCTGAGGTCCACTGGATGACGCCGCCCCTGTGCGAGTGCTGCGGCCGCGAGGTCGGCGCAGGCGACCGCTGCCAGGACTGCGCCCGCGAGCGGCCCGCCATCAACGGCATTCGCGCCGTGAGCCGCTACGAGGGCGCGGTCCGCGAAGCCATCCACCACCTGAAGTACAACGGCCAGCGCGCGCTGGCGGAGCCTCTGGCCGAGCTCCTGCAGCGCCCCGCCGCAGGAGTGCCGCCGGCCGACGCCATCGTGCCGCTGCCGCTGCACCCCTCGCGCGAGCGCGCCCGCGGCTACAACCAGTCAGCCCTGCTCGCGCGAGAGCTCGGCCGTCGCCTGGACGTGCCAGTTCTTGCCGCCGCGCGCCGCATTCGCGAGACCAGGGACCAGATCGGCCTGAACCGCCGCGAGCGCCAGGCGAACGTGCGCGGCGCCTTCGCCTGCTCGAAGCCGGAAGCCGTCGCCGGCAAGCACCTCCTGCTGGTCGACGACGTCTGCACCACCGGCAGCACACTGCTGGCCTGCGCCGAGCCGCTGCTCAAGGCCAAAGCCGCCTCCGTCTGGGGTCTGGTCGTCGCCCGCCAGGACTACGAGCGCACATGAGGGCCACGCTCGCCGGCGATTGTCATTCCGACTGTCATGAAGGAGGGCCTCCCTCCGGGTGGCAAGCTCATTGCCATCCACAACAACCCACAAGGAGGCCCTCAAGAGCAGTATGGTGCACGCGGGATTGGATCTGAGTCGGAAACGCCTGGACGTCCAGGTAGTGAGTGAAGCCGGTGAACGATTGGAGTACGTGTCGGTGAAACCGGATGCCGACGGGCTGCGCTCGATGAGCCTGTACATGCAGCGGCGGTATGGCCCAGGAGTGCGGGCAGCAGTCGAATCGATGACCGGGGCACGGTTCGTTCATGACCAGCTGGAGCTGGCCGGATGGCAGGTGGAGATCGCCGACGCCCAGAAGGTCAAAGGTCTGGCGCCGCTGGCCTGCAAGACGGACCGCATCGATGCCGGCGTGTTGGCGGAGCTCTCGCGACGTGACTTCGTGCCAGCTATTTGGCTGCCGGACCCGGACGTACGCGCGGCCCGTGAGCGTGCCCGCTGGCGTCTGCACCTGGTGCGGCACCGGACGGCCTTGAAGAACCGCGTTCACCAGACGCTCATCAGCTTTGGCGTGGCCTGCCCGGTGGCGGACCTGTTTGGCCGCCACGGCCGCGAGCTGCTGGAGCGCCTCGAGTTGCCGGAGCCGTGGGCGAGCACTATCCGCACGAGCCTCACGCTGATTGACGAACTGGAAGAGCGTATTGCCTGCTGCGAGCGTGAGTTGCGGCAGCTGGGTCGAGAGCACCCGTACGTGTCGCTGCTGGTGACTGTGCCGGGTATCTCTTGGATTCTGGGCTACACCATCGCTGCGGAGATCGGCGATATTGGCCGTTTTGCCTCGCCAGCCAAGCTGTGTGGCTACAGCGGCTTGTGCCCGCTGGTCCGGCAATCGGGCCGGCGGGACACCCGTGGCCCGCTGGCGAAGACCGGGCCCAAATACCTGCGCTGGGCCTTGATTGAGGCGGCGCACACGGCCGCACGCCATCCGCTGTATGTCGCTCGCTACCAAGCGACCAAGAAACGCCTCGGCCCGCAGCGCGGCAGCAAGGTCGCCGCGGTTGACCTGGCACGCACCCTGGCCGAAGCCATCTGGTACATGCTCACACGCAATCAACCCTTCGCTCCAGCAGGCGCCGCCAACGCTTTGGCTGCCTGACAGCCCCCATTCCGAGATGCGCCGCTGGATGCTCCTATCCAACCGAGTCTCCCCCATGAGGAAGCCATAGAGAGATGAGCACTGCTCCACACCGGGCACGTCCGCCCACCCTTGACAAAACAGCCCTCCTTCATAGAGAGCGCAGCGAGGAATCCGCCTCGGGGGCCGTGATAGGCTCATTTCCGCAGAACCTTCACGCAGGGGTGAGAGATGGCCGAGAAAATGGAGTTCCGCGAACCAACCGGCGACGACGCCGCTGGGTACCGCACCTACACACCCTCTAAAAGCGCCTACGAGTGCTTCATGGAGGAGGAAGGCATCCCCATTTTCCGCGGCATCGGCGTGCACGATACGCGTGAGCTCGAGCTCGGCGAATGGAAGCGGCGCGGCGGCAAGGGCATGTTCCTGGCGCTTGAAGGGCTCGAGGGCCTGAAGGGCATGTTCGTGGTGGAAGTTCCGCCCCGGGGCGCCCTCAACCCCGAGAAGCACATGTACGACGAGTTTTACCTGGTGGTCGAAGGCCGCGGCACGACCGAGGTCTGGAACGAAGGGCAGACCAAGCCGCACGTCTTCGAGTGGGGTCCGGGCACGCTGTTCATGGCGCCCCTGAACGCCTACGTGCGGCTGGTCAACGCCGGCTCCGGCCGAGCGCTGCTGATCGCCTCCAACAACGCCCCTCCGGTGATGAACATCTACCAGAGCCGGCGCTTCGTGTTCGACAACCCCTACGTCTTCAAAGAGCGCTTCGACGGCAGCGAGGACTTCTTCAAGCCCAAGACCGACGTCGAGGCCGAGCAGGTGCGCGGCCGCGCCGCGATCCGCAGCAACGTCTTCACGGACATCGTGAACTGCGAGCTGCCGCTCGACAACCAGCGCGCGCCGGGCTACCGCCGCATCCAGCCCTACTTCACCGGCTTCATGGCCGATGCCAGCACCGGCGGGTTCATCGCCCAATATCCGAGCGGCCGCTACTCGAAAGCGCACTATCACCTCTCGGGCGCGGTGCTCGTCTGCCTCAAGGGCCAGGGCTACACGTTTAACTGGCCAGTGGAGTTCGGGCCGCATCCGTGGCAGGACGGCCACGAGGACAAGGTCAAGATCTGCGAGTACGTGGCCGGCGGGCTGGTGGCGGCAGCGCCAGGCGGCGGCAATTGGTTCCACCAGCACTTCAGCTGCAGCCGCGAGCCGATGCGCGTCATCAACTACTGGGGTGGGCCGACCGGCCGCTGGGGCATCTTCGACGAGCCGGAGAACGTGGAGGACGGTAAGGTCAAGGCCGGCAACCTGTTCGGCATCAACGAGGGCGGCCGAACCATCCTCTATCACGAGGAGGATCCCTACATCCGCAAGTACTTCGCGCAGCGCCTGCGCGAGGTGGGCGTGGAGTCTCAGATGCCGGAGTCGCTGTTCCAGGCGCCCGTAGCGGCTTAGCGCGCTCCTAGACCTCGCGGTCGAGAAGGGTGGCGACGCCGATGCCGCCGCCGCAGCACATGGTTTGGAGGCCTAAGCGGGCGTCGCGGCGCTCCATCTCGTGCAGCAGCGTGGTCATGAGGCGGGCGCCGGTGGCGCCGAGCGGGTGGCCGAGGGCGATGGCGCCGCCGTTGACGTTGACGCGCTCCATGTCCGGCTGCAGCTCGCGCTGCCAGGCGAGGACGACCGGAGCGAAGGCCTCGTTGATCTCGAACAGGTCGATGTCGCTCAGCCGGAGGTTGTGCCGTTCGAGGAGCTGCTGCGTGGCCGGGATCGGGCCAGTGAGCATGATCACCGGGTCCACGCCGACTACTCGCTGGCCGGCGATGCGCGCGCGAGCCTTCAGGCCGAGCTCCTGGGCCTTGCGCTTGGAGGCGATGACCACGGCCGCGGCGCCGTCCGAAATCTGGCTGGAGTTACCCGCCGTGAGGATGCCATCCTCCTTGAAGGACAGCTTCAAGCCGGCCAGCCGCTCGAGGCTGGTATCGACGCGAGGGCCTTCGTCCCGGGTAGCAGCGCCTACCGGCATAATCTCGTCCTGGAACCGGCCGCCCGCCTGAGCGGCCAGCGCCTTCTGGTGCGAGCCGAGGGCGAACTCGTCCGCCTCCTCGCGGCCGATGCCCCAGCGCTGGGCGATCAGCTCTGCCGAGTAGCCCTGGTCTACAAGCTGATAGCGGTCCAGCAGCTCCGGCGGAAAGGGGTTGGCGTTCGCCCGGCTGGAGAACATCGGCACGCGCGTCATGTGCTCGACGCCGCCGGCGATCACGAGCTCGCAAGCGCCGCTCTGCACCAGGCTGGCCGCGAAGTGGACGGCCTGCTCGCTGGAGGCGCACTGGCGGTCCAGCGTCGTGGCGGGGACCTCCACCGGAAAGCCTGCCGCGAGCACGGCGTTGCGGCCAACGTTGAACGCCTGCTCGCCAACCTGCGACACGCAGCCCACGATCACGTCGTCCACCATCGCCGGCTCGATGCCCGCCCGCCGCACCGCCTCCGCCAGCACCTGCGCCAGCAGGCTCACCGGGTGAATGTCCGCCAGCTGGCCGTTGCGCTTGCCCACGGGCGTGCGCACCGCGCCGGCGATGATGGCGTCGTCCATCGGATGTACGGCCTAGGCCGCGGCAACCACGGAAGTGCAGAAGGCGCAGCGGCGCGCCGCCTCGGGGATGTCGCTGAGGCACTCGGGGCATTTCTTGGTCGGCGATGGGGCCGGCGGCTTCGGGCTCAGCCGCTCGACCAGGGCGTTCACCGGCAGGAACACGAGGTAGTAGACGACGGCCGCGATGATCACGAACGCGATCAGCGCGTTGATGAAATCGCCATAGAGGAACCGGCTGTTGTTCACGGTGAAGAACAGCCCGGCGAAATCCGGCTTGCCGCCGATGGCCGCGAGCAACGGGGTAATGAGGTCCTTCACCAGCGCTGAAACGACTGCTCCGAAGGCGGCGCCCACCACCACCGCGATGGCCAGATCGATGAGGTTGCCCCTGAGCAGGAACTTCTTGAAACCGGACATACCTTTGCTCCTCAGTCCTATGTTGGCGACATCGTACGGAATTGCGCGGCTTATCATGCGCCGCATGGGCTTACGAACGCCTGCCGAGTACGTCGCCAGCTTGAGGGACAACCGCACCGTCTACTTCCGCGGCCAGCGGGTGCCGGACGTGACCGAGCACCCGGCCCTCCGGATCGGCATCGACCACGCGGCGATTGATTTCGCGCTGGCCGAGGAGCCGGAGCATCGCGACCTCGCCGTGCTCGACGGGTGCAGCCGCTACTTCAAGATGCCGGAGAGCTCGGACGACCTGCTGAAGCGCAGCGCGCTGATCGAGCTCAGCACCCGGAAGGGCGCCACGATGGTATGCCTAGTCAAGGAGATCGGCACGGACTGCCTGTTCGCCCTCACCCGCGTGGCCCAGCAGACCGACGTCAAGTTCGGCACCGAGTACGCGCCCCGCGTGCGACAGATGTACGAGCGCTGCCGCCACGGCGACCTGGCCATCGCCGTGGCCCAGAGCGACGTGAAGGGCGACCGGTCCAAAGGCCCCTCGCAGCAGGCCGACCCCGACCAGTACGTGCGCATCGTCTCGCGCGACTCGAAGGGCATCGTGGTGCGCGGCTGCAAGGTCCACACCTCCGTGAGCGTCAACGCCAACGAGCTGTTCGTCATCCCGACGAGGGCGATGACCGAGGCGGATGCCGATTACGCGGCGGCCTTCGCCATCCCGGTTGCCACCGAGGGGCTGAAGCTCATCGCAAGCCCGTACGACACCCATCCCAAGAACCGGTTCGAGCACCCGCTGAGCGCCGAGCACAAGATGTTCGAGACCATGACGGTATTCGACGACGTGTTCGTCCCCTGGGAACGCGTGTTCCTGGCCGGCGAGTGGCAGATGGCCGGCCCGCTGGCGCTCGGCTTCGTCGACTACCACCGCCTCACGGCCATCTCCTACAAGCTGCCGCTGGTGGACCTGCTGGTCGGCGCCGCCTTCTGCATGGCCGAGTACAACGGCATCGAGAAGGCCGGCCACGTGCGGGACAAGCTGATCTGGCTCATCAGCTACGCCGAAACGCTGCGGGCGCTGACCCGCCACGCCTGCATGGAGTGCGTCCAAACGCCCGAGGGGCTGGTGAAGCCGCACACGCTGACGGTGAACATGGCCAAGCACCACTTCGCGGCGCACTACCACCAGGCCCTGGCCTACGTGCAGGACATCACGGGTGGGCTGGCCGCCACGGCGCCCTCTCTCGAGGACTTCGAGAGCGCAGAGCTGAGCGGCTACCTGCTCAAGTACCTGGCCGGGAAAGCGCCCTACTCAGCCGAGGAGCGGCTGCGCATGATCAACCTCGTCCAGGACCTGACCGCCTCGGACTTCGCCGGCTATCACGCCGTGCTGGCCATCCACGCCGAAGGCTCCATCGAGGCCGAGAAGCTGGCCATCCTGCGCGAATACGACCCCAGGCCGGCAGTGAGCTACGCGCAGAGTCTCGTCTCCCCTGTCCCTTCAAAGGGAGAGGGTTAGGGAGAGGGTTCCGCCTCTTCGTTGAGCCAGGCCAGCAGGAGCTGCCGTGAGATGGAGACGGAGACGGGGAAGGCGAAGGAGCCGTCCTCGATGCCCTGCTTGATCTCGGCGCGGGTGAACCAGCGGGCCTCCTCCAGCTCGTCGTCCACGGTCAGCGGGGCGTAATCGGCCTCGGCGTGATAACCGAGCATCAGCGACGCGGGAAAGGGCCATGGCTGCGAGCCGACGTAGTGCACGTTCCGGCACGAGACGCCCACCTCCTCGAGGACCTCGCGGACGACCGCCTCCTCCGGCGTCTCGCCCGGCTCGACGAACCCGGACAGGACCGTCCAGCGGTTGGGCGGCGCGCCGGGGCGGCGGCTGAGCACGCAGCGGTCGGCGCCGTCGGTGACGATCATAATCACGGCCGGATCGGTGCGGGGGAAGTGCTGGGCGCCGCAGGCGGTGCAGCGGCGCGAGTGGCCCGCCTCCTCCACCAGGGTTGGCCCGCCGCAGACGCCGCAGAAGCGGTGGCGCCGGTGCCAGCCGACCATGGCGATGGCCTGGACGGCCATGGCCGCCTCGTCCGGATGCAGGCTGCCGCCGACAGTCCGCAGCTCTCCGAAGGTATGGGAGTCCGTCAGCGCCAGCTCGTGGGCGTCGAGATCGAGGACGAACACGGGCGCTCCGCTCGGATCGACCCCCAGGAACGTCAGCTCGGCGGTCTCGGGCAGGAGCTCGCGCTCGATCGCCGCCAGCCGATCGGCCGGCGCGACCAGCAGCTCGCCCTGGGAGCGTACGGCGATGATGCGCGCCGCCTGCGAGCCCAGCGCCTCGGTCAGCCAGGCCTGATCCCGCCGCCGAGCCGCGGCGCGGTCGTGCCGCCCGGCAGTCAGCGGGATGCGGGGCAGGCGTTCCATCCACGGCCAGCTTACCCGACGGCGGCAGTATCATGGCGCCCATGCCCAAGTTCCGACTGGCTACGCACGGCCGCCTGCAGGAGTGGGTGGCCCAGGAGAAGGACTATTTCCGCGCCGAGGGCCTCGACTACGAGCTGCTGGTGTACCTCGACATGCAGAAGACGTGGATCGACCCGAACGCCAGCGGCGGCGAGATGCGCTATGGGGCGCTGGAGTCGTTCCAGGACAACCGCCCGTGCGACATCAGCTCGGCCTGCCATTGGGCCGTCAACCAGGCCAGCGCCAGCGGCGCCGGCCGGATGTGGGGCCACGCTTACGGCGTGAGCCCGTCCGGCATCTTCGTGCGGCCGGACTCGGAGATCCGCCAGCCCAAGGACCTGGCCGGCGTAGAGATCGGCGTCGGCTTCCACTCCGGCAGCCACTTCTCGACGGTGCAGATGCTGGCCCCGGCCTTCCCGCGTGAGCAGCTCCGGCTGAAGTTCCTGGGCCGGCCCACGGACCGGCTGGACGCCCTCATCGAACGCAAAGTGCCGGCGGCCAACGTCTTCGGCGCGCACGTCTACGTGGCCGAGCAGCTCGGCTATCGCAAGGTCGTGGACACGACCTTCATGGAGGGCTTCCTGCTGGACCCGAACGCCAACATTGAGGACGTTCAGCGCTACTTCCGCGCGCTGCGCCGCGCCCAGCTCGATATCGACCTCGAGCCCGAGCGCTACAAGCACTACCTCCTCCGCGAGCTCCCCCAGCGCTACCAGGACCAGGTGGACGCCCAGGCCTTCGGCCCCGGCGAGCGCATCGTCTTCGAGCCCTACACCCGCGAGATGTACGAGCACGCCCTGCGCTGGATGCAAGCGGTGGAGATCTTCTCCGAAGAAGAGATCGGCAAAGCCCCCTATCAGGAGGCAGTCGTTGCTTAGCCCTCGTGCAGCAGCAGAGCCTGCGGCCCTAACCCATCGTGCAGGTGCAGGGCTGCAAGCCCTGCCGGGGTGTGGGGTGCCCCCACAACTTCCAAGAATGGTGGTGCGGGGGCCGCAATGCCAATGCGGCACGGTGGCCTAGCATGCCCCTGGTAACCGGCGGGCAAGCAGTCGTCGACTGCCTCCTGGCGGAGGGCGTCGACACCGTCTTCGGGATTCCCGGCGAGCATACGATCCCCCTCTACGACGGCCTCTACCTCCAAAAGGAGGAGATCCGCCACATCCTGGCGCGGCACGAGCAGGGCGCTGGCTTCATGGCCGAGGGCTATGCCATGGCCAGCGGCAGGGTGGGCGTGTGTATCACCACCACCGGACCTGGCGCCTTCAACGCCCTCACGGCTCTGGCCGAGGCCTACGGCGACTCCATGCCGGTGCTGATGATCGCCAGCGAGATCGGCCGCGAGTTCATCGGCCAGGCGCGCGGCATCACCCACGAGAGCAAGGACCAGCTCGGCGTCCTGGAGCGCGCCTGCGGCTGGGCCGCGCAGGCTAACAGCGTCGGCGAAATCCCCGAAATCATGCACGAGGCCGTCCGCCGCATGCGTACCGGCCGGCCCCGCCCGGCCGTGGTCCAGATCCCGCTCGACGTGCTCGCCGAAAAGGACGACGTCTCGCCGCTTCCTCCGGCCCCAGTGGAGCCCAAAGCCGCCGCGTCCGAGGACGTCGCCCGCGCCGCCGAGCTGCTGGCTGCCGCCAACAGGCCGGTCATCTGGGCCGGCGGCGGCGTGAATATCTCCGGCGCCAACGAGGCGCTCCAGACAGTCGCCGAGCTGCTGTCCGCGCCGGTGATCGTCACGCCGGACGGCAAAGGCGCCATCCCCGAGGACCATCCGCTGAGCCTGGGCAACAGCAGCGGCGACGGCCCCGTGCTCGAGCTGCTGCGTAAGTCGGACGCCTGCCTGGTGGTGGGCACGCGCTTCCAGCAGCGCATCATGCGCAACTGGACGCTTCCCCTCCCGAAAACCATCGTCCGCATCGACGTCGATCCGTTGGAGATCGAGAAGAACTACCCGCCCACGGTTGGCCTGGCCGGCGACGCCCGCCTGACGCTGGAGGCGCTGGCCGGCCGCCTCCCGGAGCGCGCTGTCCGCGCCGAGATCGTGGAGGAGGTGCGCGGCATCCGCGAACGGATCTCGGGCTTCCTGCGCGAGCGCGCCGCGCCCGAGGCCGAGATGCTGGACGTGCTCCGCCAGAAGCTGGCGCGAGACGTGGTGCTGTTCAGCGACACCGCCCGCGGCTCCGGCTGGGTGCGCAACAACCTGCCGGTGTACTCGCCACGCTCGTGCTTCACGCCGGGCGGCTTCAGCACGCTCGGCTTCGCCGTGCCGGCCGCGATGGGCGCCCAGGCAGCGTTTCCGGGCCGCCAGGTCTGCGCCGTCGTAGGCGACGGCTCGTTCATGTTCACCTGCAACGAGCTGGGCACAGCCGTGCAGGAGGGCCTGCCGGTCAATATCCTGCTGTTCAACAACCACGCCCACCAGGGCATCAAGGACCACCAGGTGTCCGAATGCGAGGGCCGGATCATCGGCGCGGACCTCCTCCAGCCGGATTTCGTGAAGTTCGCCGAGAGCTTCGGCGCCCTCGGCCTGCGCGTCGAGCGGCTGGACCAGCTCGGCCCGGCCCTGGACGAAGCCCGCGAGTCCCGCAAACCATCCATCGTCGAGATCGCCTTCGACGTCCAGAGGCCGCCGCGGGTGCCGTAAGCTCTTCCTTGAAGGTTCGAGAGGTGATAGCAATGCTGGAAGCGGACGGTTGGCGGCTGGATCGACAAGTTGGCAGCCATCGCCAGTTCCGCCACGCCACTAAGCCAGGCACCGTTACGGTCGCGGGCCATCCAGGAGCTGACATTAAGCAAGGCACGCTCGCCGGCATCAGACGACAAGCTGGCCTTCAGGGTGGACCTCAATCGTGAGCGAATATCTCATCGTCATTGAAGGGGAAGGGGACTCCTTTTCCGCATATTCGCCCGATCTTCCGGGCTGCGTGGCCGCGGGATCGAGCGCGGAGGAAGTCGAGCGGCTCATGCGCGAGGCGATCCCGCTGCACATCGAGAGCCTCCGAGAGCACGGCGAGTCTGTTCCACGGCCGCGCAGCTCAGCGAGATACATCCCCGCGGCGTAGCCCTCGAACCCGTACACTAGGCTTTCGTGCGCTTCGAGGACTCGCTGGTTATCCATGCGCCGGCGAAGGAGGTCTGGGACTTCCTGCTGGACGTGAACCGCTTCGCCACCTGCATGCCGGGCGTGGACCAGATTGCGCAGATCGACGAGCGCACCTTTGATGGGCTGATCACGGCCAGCGTGGGGCCGATGTCGGGCAAGTTCCAGTTCCGGGCGCACATCGTCGACAGCAAGCCGCCGACGGAGCTGGCGGCGAACGTCGAGGGCACCGACTCGGTCACCAAGAGCAAGCTGACCGCCGACGTGCAGATGACGCTCACGGCCAAGAGTGAGGCCGAGACGGAGCTGCACCAGCGGGCCAACGTCGAGATCAAGGGCCGGCTGGCGATTCTGGGCGACATGGTCGTTCGCGCCACTGCCAGCCTGCTGCTGGATGAGTTCGGCAAGCGGCTGCGGCAGCAGCTCGAGACGCCGCCATCCGAGCAAGGGACGTAAAGGGAGGGCAACGATGCCGGAGCACTACGACGTAATCATCGTGGGCGGAGGGTCTGCCGGCTGCGTGGCGGCCACGCGGCTGTCGGAGGATCCCGCGCGCAAGGTGCTGCTGCTGGAGGCCGGTCCCGACCCCTGGCCCCTGCCCGAGCTGGTGGACCGGGCCGAGCTGCAGGCGCGGCTGCTGCTCGAGTCGCCCTATGTCTCGATGTTCCCCACCAAGCGCAACCTGGATGGCAGTACCTTCTACTCGCTGGCCGGCCGGATCATGGGCGGCGGCTCGTCGGTGAACGTCATGTCCGCGCCACGGCCGACCAGGTGGGACATGGAGTCGTGGACGTCGCACGGCAACGCCGGCTGGACGTACGACGACGTGCTGCCCTACCTCAAGAAAATCGAGTCGGACCAGGACTATGGCGACAGCCCGATCCACGGCAAGGACGGCCCGCTCTACGTCAAGCGGCCGTGGAAGCTGAACGATCCCGCCTCCGAGCCGGTGGAGGCGTTCATCGAGCGGGCTCACGACATGGGCCTGCCGCCCTGCGCCGACCTGAACGG
>Ga0070738_10006499_pt1 | contig 12232 bp, 11 predicted proteins | sample Coa_R2_2_FD_66446 | JGI IMG/M metagenome (GOLD analysis project Ga0070738, IMG submission 66446) | Surface soil microbial communities from Centralia Pennsylvania, which are recovering from an underground coalmine fire - Coalmine... | ecosystem: Environmental > Terrestrial > Soil > Unclassified ... | reverse complement strand
GCAGAGCCGTTCGGTCCCCGATCAACGCAAAATCGAAAAGATTGGCATGACCGAAGTGTTGATCCGATTTTTCGTCCAGCCGCTGGCTCGGCGGGATGATGGGGCCCACGACATTGTGGACAGGTGCCGGGAAAGCATCTCCGGCTGCTGAAGACCTCTCGGGGCAGCACCACGACGCCGCACGTTATTCACAGGCTGGTAAGAAAGCGAGCTTACGGTAACATTCTTAAAATATGCGTGATTCGGGTGGGGCCAACGGAGTTATCCACAATGATGCCCACTGCCTGGACTATGTCGGCCTTCGAGGCCGCGATTTTCGTCGCAATCGTCGTGGGTTTGGCCGGCGCTGGGGCATGGGCCTCGGTCGGCTAGCAGCCTCGGAAGCGTGTGGCTGCGCCTGTGCGGCCGAGCGAAACGGCGCTACATGCGGCCACGGCTGGGCCCCCCTGGCAAAGCAAAAGGGCCGCCCCGAGGATCGCGGTCGACGGCGGATCCCTTCGGCTTACTTACAAGCAAGATCCGGTTGCGATACCGCTCTTTGGCGCGGCCAGCGCTACATCGAAGGGCTGACTGAACCGCAGGACCTAAGGCCCTTAAACAAGTGCCCGCGCACGATCAAATGCCCATTCAAGCACTCATGATGTTCCTGGGCGTAGGCAAGCAGGGCCATGAAAATCAAAGCCGCTAGGACACATCCGGCTACGAGGTTCTTCACCATGGCTGCCACTCCCATGGGGGTTAGCGCTATGTAGGCGACCGCGTGCGCGTGGATGATGATCACCATGAGCGCGGCCGTCAATGCGTTTGAGGAGATCGCCAAGGCGGGCCTGGTCTGAGCACCCAGACAAAAAGCCCCGCCGAACGGGGAGCCCGGCGGGGCAAGTCTCTTCCTTCTGGGTGCTGGCGCGAGCCAGCAGGCCGCCTTAAGCATAGGCGTGTAACGCCTCCATGACAGCCTAAGCAGCTTGCTTGAGGCGCTGTTGCGGGGGCGTTGGGGGCGGGGTTAGAAATATTTCAGGGAACGCAACGTTTCACCGAGCGCTTACGCTGCGGCGCTTGCGTCGAAAGGGCGGACAGCCCGCCAGATCGTTGCAACTCCATGACAAGAGAAATCGTATCACAAGTACACTTTTTGATAGTCTCGCTGCACATAGGGCGCGGGCCGATGCCATCGCTGGGGAACGCCACACTCGGGCAAGCGTTGTCTTCGTTCGGTGGGGTGCGCCCCGCCGGCGTTGGCCCCTGATCGCCCTCCCCCTGCCCCCATCGGAAGGGCGGCGGGGGTCGCGACCTAGCGTGTTGCTGGTTCGGAGGGTGCATTGAACGCACCGATCACGCGGGAAATCTGGATATTGGCGGCTGGCGCGATCGCCCTTGAGGCGCTGCTCGCACTCGGGGCTATTGTTCTACTTGCGCCGTGAGGCCTGGCCGCCCCCCCGGCGCGGATTTTAAGTTGGCGCCCCGCGCGCGGGTCATTAGCCACCGTTGAACCTTCACGACGGGCAATTAGACCAATTGAGATTCATGCTTGCGGAGTCGCCAAATGGCTCGGCTCGATATTTTATTCGTAATCCTGATGACGTGGTGCGTTGGACTCGTAGGGGCGCTGACATTCACTCTGTTCGCGCCCTGAAGTGTGCCACCGGCCGGGACCCCGCGGATCACCAGGTGGGCGCAAGGCAGGGCGGTTGATTGGCGCGGGGCGCTGAGTGCGGGAGACGGGCCCGAAAATAAATTTTGGCGGCCGTTCGTCCAGTAGGCGGCGCTCATCGCGGAAGCGCGAGCAGGCCAGCGATCAGGGAGAGAAGGGCAATCACGATCGAAAGCCCACCCATCGCAAAAACGATCAGATCTGCCGCTCTCAATGCGCAAGACTAACCTCGCACGACTTCTCGCCCCCTTATTGAACCGAACAGGGAGAGATCGGTCCCGATCTATTCCAGGCCGCCTGCGACATGGGGCTTGAGGGCTTGGCGTGAAAGCGGGCCGATCGGCCCTATCGTGCCGGACGATCGCCGGACTGGGTGAAGGTCAAGAACCGGGAGCATCCCGCGATGGAGCGGGTGATGGATGCATTCAGGTGAGCGGCGAGATGCGCGCGGCTGGCGTGCGGAGTGTGTTGATCTACTGCATGGACTACGCCTGTGCGCACCACATCACGGTGCCCGATGACGCTGATCGCTGGCCTGATGAGTTACGCAGTCGCGCCCCCGGCGCTTGTCGCCCTCCACCGGGGCCGTGCACCCATTAGTAACGGTAGTAACCATGGTGATGATGATGGTGGTGGTGTCTCCGGTAGGTTCCGAATGCGCCGAAGGGCGTCCTGACCACGAAGCCGTGGTGATGATGATGGTGGTGGTGGTGATGATAGTACTGCGCCAACTGGGCCTTGCCTTGCTGAGGCGCCCCGCTCTGTTGTTCATCCATCGCCTGCAGCAGCGTGACCGCGTTCGGGATTGGCTCCAGCAACTCCGCATAGGAGTTTGCTCGTAAAGCGTCGTTTGCGTTCTGAACAGGCGCGGCTTGAGCCGACGAGATCGTTCCAAGAGCGGCAACGGTTCCTAATAGCCCAGCGATTTTCTACTCCAAAGTGGCCTCCTAAAGCATTTCGCCCGGCCCCCAACCTCTCCTAAGGGAGGAATTGTCTGAACGACTACGTTGGTCGGGTTTCTCGGCCAGCTTTGGCATTTCCGCCTGATCGCGCCACAAATCGGTCGCCTTGAATGCGTCTTGTCAACGGACAAAGCATCAGACCGCGAACAGGCATTTGGGTACCGCGTCGCCTGAGATCGATGGCGAGACTTTGGCCGCCTCGCTGGCGGCCTCTTTCATTTGTCCGGCATTTGACCACCGCCCGGCCCGATCTACTTGGCCCGGCTTCCATCGTCGCGTTCAACACCGCTGAAGGTAGGTCCCGCGACATGACCGTAGATATCGCCGATGAGCTGCGCCGACGTTACGTCTAATTTGGCAAAGTACCGGAGGCGGTGCTAGGTCTCATGGAGAGCAACCGGCGTTGGCAGTCGAAGCGATCTCGCTCCTCAATCCTCCTCCGGCGGCAGCTTCGCCAGCAGGTGCGGCCAGTTGCGTTCGACGATGCCGCGCACCTCTGGATCAATGGCCTCGACGCTGTCGAACTCCTCGATCTGGGTTGTGCGGCATTTGACACCCCTTTAGCTTAATGCCCATTGAGAACGGTAGCAAACAATCTCGTGTGGCCAACCGCCAGCGGGTGCTCTGTGCTGCCGCGATTGAATTTGGCACGGCCAGCATTCCTTGTACAATTCGCAACATCTCCGAAACCGAAGCTGCAATTGAGCCAATACTCCGGTTTAATTCCCCGAGCAGTTTACGCTGCGAATAGATCGCGATGGCAGTCGCCGCCCGTACCATCATGATCGCTCTTCTTAGTGGTGCCTCGTTCGGAATAAGCCCGTTCATCGGGACGATGCACGGGACCTCGTCGAACGAGCGCGTAAGCTCATGGACAAGGTGGAGGACTTCACGGACCAGTAGTCCTTCGCAACATTCCGAGCAGAAATCGAGTCTCGCCGGCAGGAGACAGTCGGCAGGATCAATTCCGCGGCGCGGCGCCCCTCCTCTGCTGCCATTGGACGAATTTCTCGAGCAGAGCTTGCGAGCTTTCGGGCGCTTTGGAGATTCCAGCGGCGGAAATCTCGGGGCCAGCACGTCTCGGGTTGTCGTTTCCTTGTGACTCTTGAAATTCAACGAACTTTCGAAGTAGCGCTTGGGGGTCTTCGGGTGCCGCGTGAGCCGCCGCGGCTAATGCTGGCGTGGAAATGGAAACGGCGAGCGAGGGATCGCTTTTCAACGTCGGAACCACGTTGAAAAAAACGAGCGCGGCTACCACAGTGACACTGATCGCCGCGACAATTCCGCCCGCAATGACGGGCAGCACGCCCGATGAGCGGCGTTGGCGATCGAATTGAAGCTCAAGCGGATGCCGGTGCGATTTGGTGAACGCTTCCTCCCGCATGTGGTCGAAACGAGACCGGGGGGAACTGTGCTTTGATCTGAAACTCATTTACACTGCCTCACGATCTGGAACTACCGGTCTTCTGATCGAGAAATGGTCGTCCCAGAATTAGCAATTCGATTGGGGGGAGTCATCTTCAAAGCAACCGATGGTTTGCCGAACTGTCAGAAAGGCGAGAGCCAATACCGCGGATTGGCTGCATGACCTCACGGTCCGAGATCGCTGACAAGGCAGGACGACTCTGCATCGAACGCCACGACAGCTACGCCGACGCTGCAGTTCTGCACTCGGTCCGGCGTTGAACGTGAGGGGCCTAACGGCAGGAACCAAGTCGCCGGACGGGACACATCACTCAACGAGTTGGCTGCGGCCATGACTCACGAGGGACGGGCGCCCCGAACTTCACGACCATGTTCTCAAAGCCGCCTTCATCTTGATCAGCAGACCCATCCAAGTGTTAAGTTTGGCTGCCAGCTCTCCGGAAGTTGCCGCTCCTCCGGAGCAGGTGATCGCCAAGTCCTTCTGGGACTATTCGACTTATCTCTGCATCCGTCGCTCGCCCGACGAGGCGAGACATTGCCGGCACGCCCACATGGAGTTTCAGATGAACGGCATCCTTCTGCGGCCGGGAAAAGTTTCCCTCACCGAGTGGTGCGGCATCTATCGGGGATCAGGCGTTGCGCTCGATCCCGCCTCTTTACCCATCATCGAAAGGGGCGCTGCCGCCGTGGCAGCCATCGTCGCAAAGGGCGCTCCCGTTTATGGCATCAACACGGGGTTCGGAAAGCTCGCCCGGGTGCAAATCGACGGCAAGGATCTGGAGACGCTCCAGCGGAACCTTGTGCTCTCACATGCAGCGGGCGTCGGCGCCCCTATGCCGATCGACGTGGCCCGGTTGATGATGGCGCTGAAGCTCGCCAGCCTTGCTCAGGGCGCATCAGGGGTGAGGCCTGCGACGCTCGCCATGCTCGAGGCCTTTCTCGCCCGTAGCTTGACGCCGATGATACCGTCGCAAGGTTCTGTCGGAGCCTCGGGCGATCTCGCACCCTTGTCGCATCTGGCTGCGGCAATGATGGGTGTCGGGGATATCTTCGTCGCGGGCGAGCGCATTCCGGCCGAGGCGGCCTTGGCTCGTGCGGGGCTGGAGCCGCTGAAGTTCGGTCCAAAGGAAGGTTTGGCGCTACTGAACGGCACACAATTCTCGACGGCCGCAGCACTCGCCGCACTGATCGAAGCCGAGAACCTCTTTCGTACCGCACTTGTCACCGGCGCGCTTTCGACGGACGCCGCGAAAGGCTCGGATGCGCCGTTCGATCGGCGTATCCATCTGCTGCGGCGGCACCGTGGCCAGATCGAGACGGCTGATGCGCTAGGCGATCTCATGGCGGGCTCCTCGATCCGCGCGTCTCATCTCGTCGGCGACGAGCGAATCCAGGATCCCTATTGCCTGCGTTGTCAGCCTCAGGTGATGGGCGCGATCCTGGACGTCTTGCGGCAAGCTGCCTCGACGCTTGCAACCGAGGCGAATGGCGTATCCGACAACCCTGTCATCTTTCCGGGCGACGGCGAAGCGCTCTCGGGAGGCAATTTTCACGCCGAGCCCGTTTCCTTTGCCGCGGACATGATCGCCTTGGCCGTCTGCGAGATCGGCTCGCTCGCCGAGCGGCGCATCGCCATGCTGATCGACCCCGCTCTGTCGGGCCTGCCCGCATTCTTGACCCCGAAGCCCGGTCTCAACTCGGGTTTCATGATTCCGCAGGTGACGGCTGCGGCACTGGTTTCGGAAAACAAGCAGAGAGCCTATCCGGCCAGCGTCGATTCGATCCCCACATCCGCCAATCAAGAGGATCATGTCTCGATGGCAGCGCATGGCGCGCGACGTCTGCTGCCAATGGTAGAGAATGCGGTCGCGATCATCGGGATTGAATTGCTGGCGGCGGCGCAAGGCTGCGATTTCCATGCGCCGCTAACGTCGAGCCCTCCGCTCGAAAGAGTGCGCGCCGTCCTGCGCCGGGACGTCGCCCATCTTGATGATGACCGATATTTTCATCCGGACCTGCAGAGAGCGATCGCGCTCGTGCGCGACGGCACGATTGCGGCGAGCGCGGCGATTCCGCTGCCGGCGGTCTGCAGCGAAAACCACTGAGCGCGGCAATTACCGAAGGCCGATCGGTCCGGCACGAACAAGAGTTGCAGGCCTCAACGCTGAGCAAATGCGCAAGCGCTGCCCATCATCCGTGCTTGCGGCGGCCGCGGCTGATTATGTATATACATTATTGGAACCCCGTGCTACGGATGTCCGTGCGCACACCAGGCTCCGGAGGCTCGTGTGGCCGATCCAGTCCTCACGTTCGATGAGATCAGACAGGAATTTGCGGCGCCGGCACGGAACGGGCGGATCCGTGTGCTGGACGGCATCTCCTTCGCTGTCGATGCCGGCAAATTCGTCGCAGTCATCGGTCCGAGCGGCTGCGGCAAGAGCACGCTATTGCAGATGGCTGCCGGCCTGTTGACACCCTCGCGGGGCGAAGTCCGGCATCGCGGCCGCGCGATAACCGCGGTCAATCGCGAAGTCGGCTTCGTGCCGCAGCAAGCTCAACTATTCCCCTGGAAAACGCTCGAGGAAAATGTCGAGCTTCCGCTCCTCTTGCGCGCAACGCCGGCAACGGAGCGACGCGAGCGGGTCGCGAAGGCGATCGACGCAGTCGGCCTTGCCGGGTTCGAACGGTATTTTCCCAGCCAACTGTCCGGCGGAATGCAGAAGCGCGGTTCGATCGCAAGGACATTGGTCTACCGGCCCGACGTCATTCTGATGGACGAGCCGTTCGGCGCGCTCGATGCGCAGACTCGCATGGTGATGCAGAACGACCTGCAGATGCTGTCGGCCGACGCCGGAGCCACGGTCGTCTTTGTCACCCACGATATTACGGAAGCCGTGGTGCTCGCCGACAGCGTCGTCGTCTTGAGCCAGCGCCCGTCGCAGCTTCTGGCCACCATTCCGATCGATCTGCCACGTCCCCGCGACGTCTTCGAGCCGTTCCGCAATCCGGGATTCGAGGCCGCCTATGACGCGGTCTGGTCGGTCTTCCGCTCCCAGATCGACTTCCGCAAAGCTGCACATTGAGTTGGAAACGGCCATGAACGAGGCCACCTTTGGCGTTGAGAAGGTTGCGGCGCGAGATCGGAACGGCTGGCTTCCCGCGATGGCCCGCCGCGCCGTCGGCCTGCTGCCCGGGATCGTCCTCCTGCTGTTCTGGCAGTGGGCATCGGGCCGCCTGATCAAGGAAATCTATGTCAGTAAGCCGACCGCGGTCGCTGAGCGACTGTACGAGCTGTTTAGCTCGGGCGAGATTTATCCGCACCTATGGACCACCGGAGAGGAGCTTGTGCTCGGCTACGCCATCGGGGTCGCGGGCGGTGTGATCGGCGGCTATGCGCTCGGCCGCTCGCCGGGACTGGCGCGGATATTCGAGCCTTATGTCATGGCCTTCTACGGAATTCCTAAGATCGCGCTCGCACCGCTCTTCATCATCTGGTTCGGGATCGGCATCGGATCGAAAGTGGCGCTCGCCTCGATCATGGTTTTCTTCCTGGTGTTCTACAACGTGTTTTCCGGCGTTCGCAGCGTCGACCGCGAACTCGTCAATCTCACGCTGGTGATGGGCGCCAATCAGCGTCAATTGACCCGTCACGTCTATCTTCCGGCAGCCGCGCCTTACATCATGCTCGGCATGCGCATGGCGATCCCCTACAGCGTCATCGGCGTGATTGTCGGCGAGTTCACCTCCTCGACCCAAGGGCTCGGCCTGTTCATTCACGAAGCGTCCGCAACTTACGATCCGGCGGGCGTATTCGCCGGAATTGTTCTCCTGCTCGGCTTTGTGATGGCGGCAAGCTTTCTTGCCGGGCGGCTGGAACGGCGCTTGCTGCGTTGGCGCATGCCGACCGCGCAGCAGCCCAGCGACATCTGATTCGCCACGCGGGAGCAAAATCATGCTTGTTCGTCACCTCAAGAGGCAATTCGTAAGAGCTGCGGCCGTGGCTCTGCTGTTGTCGTTGCCATCGTTCGCGGCGGCACAGCAAACGATTCGTATCGGCCAGGGCGTACCGACCCTGAGCTTCCTTCCGCTGTGGTCGGCGCGCACGCTGAACACGTTTGCCGCTGAAGGGTTGACCGTCAGCGCCGTCGTCGTGCCCGGCGGCGACGCCGCGGCGCTCGCGGCTCTGGACGCCGGCGATATCGACCTCGCCGCAGTCGGCTCAGAAACCGTGATGCGCGCTGCGGCCAAAGGCCAGCCTTTCGAGATGGTCTATTCGCTGATGTCGAAGGTGACGCTCGATCTCGTCGTTGCGCCCGCCTTGCTCGAGCGCACAGGCGTCAAGCCGGGCGATCCGCTGCAGAAGCGACTCGCAGCGCTCAAGGGCGCGGTGGTGGGCGTTGCCGCGATCGGCGGCGCCCAGGAGGCGGCGGCGAGGTGGCTGGCTGCCAAAGGCGGTCTCGACCCGAAGAACGATATCAAGGTCGCGCAGGTCGGCCCGCCGCCGGCGATCCAAGCCGCGCTGGAGAACAAGCGCATCGACGCCTTCGTACTATCGCCCCCCGAAGGCTATCTCGCGGAACAGGCCGGGGCCGGCAAAATCCTGGTTTCCCTGGGCCACGACTTCCCGGCGCTTGCCAACCAGCCTTACCTTGTGCTGGCGGTGAAGACGCCCGTCGACGACGCGAAAGCCGCGCTGCTGGTCAAGACCGTGCGCGCCATGCAGGCGGCCGGTGCAGCCGTGTTGCAGAAGCCGGATGAGACGGCGCTGGCGATCCAGAAACAGTTCTTTCCCAAGGCTGACCCGAACGCGATCGTGGCCGCAGTCAAATCGCTGAGCGACGGCATTGCCGCGGGCGGCAAGATCGATGCCGAAGGCATCCAGAATGCGCTTGCGACCGCCAGGGATAGCGGAGTCGCTTTTGGCAAGGATTTCGATGCCAAGGCTTTGGAGAACCAGCTCTGGACCAATCGCTTCGTGGCAGCCGCGGCTCAGGCCAAGTGAGTGCGCAACGTTCGGCGCTCACGCCGTCGGCGTGAAACGCGCGACCAGATCATACAGATGTCCGGGGTGAATCAGACGTACCGCAGTGACCGGCTCGCCGCTGCGCCACGTCCGGCGCTCGATCACGAGACAAGCGACGCCGATATCGATCTTCAATTCGGCGGCGACCGCCTTGTCCGCGTTCTCGGCTGTGATGCGGTGCTCGGCCTCTGTCCACGGGACGTGACCGACCAACCAGGTGTTCGGCGGCATGACTGAAAAATCCTGCTGCTGGGCTTCGGGCACCGCGCGTAGATTGATCAGCCGATCCTCCAGCGCAAAGGGTTGCCCCTCGGCCTCGTGCCGGCACCGCAGCGCCAGCACCGCGGTGCGGGCGGGAACGTCCAGACGGGCCTTGTCATGCTGGGTGGCCGCGCGCTTCTGCAACGCCAGCAGCCGATAGCCATAGCGCTCGCCGCGCTTTTCGACTTCCGCCTTCATGTCGGGAATTTGCAGAATGGCCGACTGCACCCGCGGCCGCGACACAAAACTGCCCGCCCGTCGCCGCCGTTCAACCAGGCCGGCCACGGCGAGCGCGGAGAGAACCTTGTTCACGGTCATGCGGGAACAGTCATAGCTCTCCATCAACTCGTGCTCGAACGGCACGCGATGACCGGGCGGCCAGGCTCCCGACAGGATCCTGCTTTCGATATCACCGCGGATGCGCTGATAGAGCGCGGTCGTCGTGCCGTTGGCGTCGGTCTTTGCCTTGGCGATCATGCAGCGAGCAGCCTCTCCAGCCGGTGTCGAAACCGCGACGCGATCGCGTCGGCGTCGCGGTGACGTCCTTTTGTCACAACCTTGCGCCCGCCTGTCCAGACGCAATCCACAAGCGCGGCGCGTCCGCCGGCAAAGATCCAGCTGTCCAGGATGGCATCCGCGGACCGGCCGGCAAGGGCGATATGGCTGCGATCGAGGGTTACGATGTCGGCAAAAGCCCCCACCCTCAGCCCCGTGCTTTCCAATCCAAGCGCCACCGCGCCACCGGCCAGCGCATGGTCGTAAAGCGCGCGCCCCGTCGACACCGAGATCTCGACCGCCACCACATTTCGCGCGCGGCGCAACAGGCGCTGGGCATATTCGAGCTGGCGCAATTCCTCCGTGGGCCCGATCAGAATATTGGAGTCGGTGCCGACGCCAAAACGGCCGCCATGGGCGAGATAGGCCTGGACATCGAAAATGCCGTCGCCGAGATTCGCCTCGGTGACCGGGCAAAGCCCGGCGACCGCGCCGGCCCCGGCCATGCCGCGCAATTCGTCCGCCGTCGTATGGGTCGCGTGAATGAGGCACCAGTGGTGATCCACCGGTGCATGGTCGAGCAGCCATTGCACCGGGCGCGCGCCGCTCCAGGCGAGGCAATCCTCCACCTCCCGGGTCTGCTCGGAAACATGAATGTGGATCGGACCGCCCTGGGCAAATGGCAAGATCGCCGCGAGCTCATCCGGGGTCACTGCACGTAACGAATGCGGCGCGATACCGACGACGGCGGACGGATCGCCGGAGAGCAGGCGACGTGATTCTTCCATCAGCCTGGCAAAGCGGTCGATATCATTGACGAACCGCCGCTGCAACGGTTCCGGTGCACGCCCGCCGAAACCGGCATGGGCATAAAACACCGGCAGCAGCGTCAGTGCGATGCCGGTCGACTGCGAGGCCGCGACGATGCGCCCGGCAAGCTCCGCGATATCCCGATAGGGCGTGCCCGAGGCGTCGTGGTGGACATAGTGAAACTCACCGACCCGCGTGAAGCCAGCCTCCAGCATGTCGACATAGGCTTGCGCCGCAATCGCCTCGATGTCCTCAGGCGTCATGCGCTCGACGAAACGATACATCAGCTCGCGCCAGGTCCAGAAATTGTCGGCGGTCGTGCTGCGAATTTCGGCGAGCCCCGCCATGCCACGCTGAAAGGCATGGCTGTGTACATTGCACAGTCCGGGCAGGCCGATGCGATGCCGTTCGTCCCCCACCGCCGGCCGGCTCCCGCTCTCGAGCGCAACGATTCGCCCCGCGGCAATCTCCAGACGCACATTGTTCGCCCAGCCTTCCGGCAGCAACGCCTCGTCGAAGAAAAGCCCCGTCACCCAGGCCTCCGGTCGTCGAATGGGATGGACAGCAGAGGATCAAATATGTATAGACAAATAAGCGACCTGCCAAGCATCTCTGTATCGCATGACCCTCGTGGATCGCATCTGGCACCGGTGCCGCCTGGCGACACTTTCGCCGTCACGGCTGGGACCACTTGGTGTCGTGGACGACGGCCTGATCGCCGCCCGCGACGGCCGCATCGTCTATGCCGGCCCTGTGGCTGATGCGCCCGTCGGGCTGGATGCCAAGGAGCGCATCGACTGTGGCGGCCGCTGGATCACGCCTGGCCTGATCGACTGCCATACGCACCTCGTTTACGGCGGCAACCGCGCCGGCGAGTTCGAGCAGCGGCTCGCGGGCGCGAGCTATGAGGAAATCGCGCGCGCCGGCGGCGGCATCGTCTCGACCGTGCAGGCGACCCGGCGTGCGAGCGTCGACGAGCTGGTCGCCGCCGCCAGGCCGCGGCTCGACGCCCTGATGGCGGAAGGCGTCACCACCATCGAAATTAAATCGGGCTATGGCCTTGCGCTCGACGCCGAGCGGCGACAGTTGCAGGCGGCACGCCGGCTCGGCGAAGAAGCCGCCGTCACCGTGCGGACGACGTTTCTCGGCGCCCACGCGATTCCGCCCGACATGAAGGGAAGAAGCGGCCAATATATCGATTTGGTCTGCCAGGAGATGCTGCCGGCGATCGCAGCGGAAGGCCTCGCCGATGCCGTCGATGCCTTCTGCGAAAACATCGCGTTTACGCCGGAAGAGACTGCACGCGTCTTTGCGACCGCGGGCAAGCTCGGCCTTCCGGTTCGTCTTCATGCCGACCAGCTCTCCAACCTGCATGGCGCGGCGCTCGCAGCAAGATTCGGTGCATTGTCGGCCGATCATCTCGAATATGCCGATGACGCCGGCATCGCGGCCATGAAGGCCGCCGGCACGGTTGCGGTGGTTCTCCCCGGCGCGTTCTACTTCATTCGCGAGCACCAGCTGCCACCGATCGATTCGATGCGTCGACATGGCGTGGGAATCGCACTCGCCACCGACAGCAATCCCGGCACCTCGCCCCTCACCTCA
>Ga0070738_10006497_pt1 | contig 12234 bp, 9 predicted proteins | sample Coa_R2_2_FD_66446 | JGI IMG/M metagenome (GOLD analysis project Ga0070738, IMG submission 66446) | Surface soil microbial communities from Centralia Pennsylvania, which are recovering from an underground coalmine fire - Coalmine... | ecosystem: Environmental > Terrestrial > Soil > Unclassified ... | reverse complement strand
ATACTTAATGGCCTCCTCCGGCTGGTTCGCTTGCTCGTGGGTGTAAGCCAGTTGCGTCAGGTAGATGATGGCATTCGGTTGATCGCCCCGCGCCTCCGCCCGCTGCAATAGCTCTCGATAGGTTGTGGCAGCGTTGGAGTAGTCAAACCAGCTGAGATCCAGTTGCCCCAGCATAATGAGCGTTGCATCCACTGTCCGCTCATCATGGCGCTGTTTTGCTTCTGCCAGAATTTGTTGGTAAATGCCAACGGCAATTTGCGGTAACCGCACTTGCTGGTAGGCCAGCCCCAGAGCGTTCAGTACGCCTGTCCGATCGTCGGTGCTGCTATTAGCCAAGGCAGCGCTAGCGGATCCCGATCGCCGATTGTCAATGGGGGATCGACCCGGACTGGCAGGGGGCGGCGTTGCCGATGCTGGCGCTGACGTATCGGTGGGCAGGTTGGCGGTGAAGGCTCCTGATCCCAACGCTTCGGATGTGGGCAGGGTGGGATCGGTTTGCGTCAAGATGGCGTCCAGACGTTTGGTGATCCACCGAATGTCTGTGGTGGAGTTTTCTCGCCAGGCGGTGTCCCCGACCCGCCCCAGCGCTGTCACTTCTTCAACGGTGCCTAATGCGCGACGGAGGTGCAGTTCGCGGTACCAGAGCGCAAAGGCCCCAAGCCGATCACCTCGCTTGAGGGTGGCCGCGGCCTGGGCGTTTAAACCATCGGCTGCGATCGCGATCTGTTTGCGTTCTGCGGCAGTGAGAGGACGTGTAGCGGCATCCTGAGGCAGCAGCGGGTCAGGCGTGGTGCTGTCCAGCGGGTTGGGTGGGAACGCGTCGGCGTTGGGTTTGGGCGGCGATTTTGTCGCTGGTTGTTTGCTGGACGTTGGGGCGGGCGAAGGTTGGTTTGAGTCTGGTGCCAGATTTGGCGATGCGTTAGGGGTGGGGGAGACTGTAGCGGGCTGCGCTGGCGTGCTCTGTGCAACTGCGCGTGCCGGACTGTAGAGGCTGAGAAGCAGCACCAGGTTGACCAGACGAACCCAGGGCGCAGCGGCAAATGGATGGTGCGTCGATCGCGCACCATGATTTTGAAGCGGACACCCGCGATCGCGGCTCTGATTCCCCATCATCATTGTCACTTCTCTCCAAAACACTGCCTCAACTCATACTGCCAGAGAATTCATCTGCTTCAGTGCCTGATCGGGACGATCGCTTCAGACGCTCCAGCAACTCACTGGCTCTAGAGACTGACAAACTCCGTTATAGGTTGCCTGCGGGGTTTATGTCTACTTGCTGACAACTATATGTGCCAGCGTGACATAATGAGTTGCATTTGACTGAGCGCTAGAGGCGATATGTTCGGTTCAGACCCTCTAAACCGAATACCTGTGGGCTAAGGTCTATAGTCTCGCGTCTATTATGAAGGCTCAGCCAGCTTACTGATGGGATCGAAACCGTGAAAGTTTTGGTGGTTGGTAATGGCGGTCGTGAACACACTTTGGCGTGGAAACTGCTGCAATCTCCTAAGGTTGAGCAAGTCACATGCATTCCGGGCAATGGTGGAACGGCTGCAATGGAGCAGTGTCAGAACTTGCCGCTGAATGCTGAGGACTTTGAAGGCATTGGGCGGTTTGCGCTCGTAAACGGTATTGGTTTGGTGGTGGTTGGCCCGGAAGCCCCACTTGCAGCCGGTATTGCTGATTATCTGAAGCATCAGCATTTGACAGTGTTTGGGCCGACGCGATTGGGTGCCCAGATTGAGGCGAGCAAGGCATGGGCAAAAGCGTTGATGCAAGAGGCGAATATTCCCACCGCTCGCGCTGCTGTGTTTACCGAACTGGATGCAGCCCAGGCCTATGTGCAGGCACAAGGGGCACCGATTGTGGTCAAAGCGGATGGGCTGGCTGCTGGCAAGGGCGTTACCGTAGCTTCGACGGTGGCAGAAGCCCAGGCCGCGATCGCCGCCATTTTTGAAGGGCAGTTTGGCAAGGCCGGTCATCGCGTGGTCATCGAGGAATGTCTGGTTGGGCAGGAAGTCTCTGTGCTGGCGCTCACGGATGGCATCACGATTCGTCCCTTGCTGCCCGCTCAGGATCATAAGCGCATTGGTGAGGGCGATACGGGATCAAACACGGGTGGGATGGGAGCCTATGCTCCGGCCCCGATCGCCACGCCTGCCTTAATGGAACGAGTTCAGACGGAAATCCTGGAGCCTACGATTGCCGCCTTGCAGCAGCGCAACATTGACTATCGTGGAGTGCTCTACGCTGGCTTAATGATCACACCTGACGGCAGCCCCAAGGTCATTGAGTTCAACTGCCGTTTTGGTGATCCCGAAACGCAGGTGGTACTCCCCTTGCTGGAAACTCCCTTGGACAGCCTCTTACTGGCCTGTGCTCAGAAGCGATTGGCCGATCTACCGCCAATCACCTGGAAGCAGGGTGCGGCGGCCTGTGTGGTGATGGCCGCCGAAGGGTATCCTGCAAAATTTCGTAAAGGCGATCGCATCACTGGCATTGATGACGCCGAAGCGCAAGGGGCTGTGGTGTTTCATGCGGGCACCCAGATTAAACAGAACTCTCTAGTAACCGATGGCGGACGGGTGCTGGGCGTTACGGCCGTCGGCGATACGTTTGACGACGCGATCACGCAGGCCTACGCAGCAGTCGATTGTATTCAGTTTGAGGGCGCATACTATCGTCGCGACATTGGTCATCGAGCCAGAGCCATTGAATCTACCTCCAGTTAACTTATAGTTAAAGATAGTTGTTAGTGTCTGGTGTGGACTGTAAGAAAAGACAACGCCACGGCTCTAATCACTGAAAGTTAACAATCAACAACGAATACCGTTTTGCTTGCTTTTCTGAACCAAGTTAGAGCCACGATTGCTAGCTGGTGGTCGGAGTTTACGCTCCAGACCAAGCTTATGGCGGCAGCAACGCTGGTGGTTTCCTTGATCATGAGTGGGTTGACCTTTTGGGCTGTTAACACCATTCAGCAAGATGCCCGTCTCAATGACACGCGCTTTGGCCGCGATCTGGGCCTGCTGCTGGCTGCTAATGTTACGCCTCTGATCGACGAGGAAAACCGGACGGAACTGGCGCGTTTTTCCCATCGGTTCTACAGCAGCACTTCTAGCATTCGCTACATGCTTTATGCGGACGCTGAGGGCAATATTTTCTTCGGGATTCCTTTCTCGGAGTCGGAAGTGCAGAACTCGCTGACGATCCGGCGCAAGATTCATCTACCGGACAACTACGCCGAGAACACAGATGCCCCCATGGTGCGGCAACACATGACGCCCGATGGTGAAGTCACCGATGTGTTTGTCCCGTTGATTGACGAGGGCACCTATAAAGGGGTGCTGGCGATCGGCACCAACCCTAACCCTACGGTGGTCACCTCGTCTCACCTGACGCGCGATGTGACAATTGCCGTGTTTGTCTCCATCTGGGTCATGGTGATCCTGGGGGCGGTTTTCAATGCGTTGACCATTACGAAGCCGATTAAAGAACTCCTGGTAGGCGTTAAAAACATCGCTTCCGGCAATTTCAAACAGCGTGTCGATTTACCGCTGGGCGGCGAACTGGGTGAACTCATCGCTAGCTTCAACGAGATGGCAGAAAAGCTGGAACGCTACGAAGAGCAGAATATTGAGGAACTAACGGCTGAAAAAGCCAAGCTGGAAACCCTGGTTTCGACGATCGCCGATGGTGCGGTTTTGCTCGACATTGACATGCAGATTGTGCTGGTCAATCCAACGGCACGACGCCTTTTTGGCTGGGAAGGCAAAGCGGTTGAAGGGGACAATTTGTTGCATTTGCTGCCCGCGCCCGTACAGGCAGAAATCACCCGCCCCCTTTACCAGATTGCCAAAGGGGAACTGCGGGAGGGGGCAGAGTTTCGGATTGCGCTCAAAGACACGATCGATCGCACGGTGCGCATTCTGCTGACAACGGTGCTTGATCTGGCGCGTGAGAACGTCAAAGGCATCGCGATGACGGTTCAGGATATTACGCGTGAAGCAGAGCTGAACGAAGCAAAAAGTCAGTTCATCAGCAATGTGTCGCACGAGTTGAGAACGCCCCTGTTCAACATTAAGTCATTTATTGAGACGCTGCACGAGTACGGCGAAGACCTGAGTGTGGCTGAGCAACGGGAATTTCTCGAAACAGCTAACCGGGAAACCGATCGCCTCACGCGTCTGGTCAACGATGTGCTGGATTTGTCCCGATTGGAGTCTTGCAAGCTGTACAACTTTGAAGCGGTCGATCTGGTGCAACCCGTCGAGCAGACCCTCCGCACCTACCGCCTCAATGCTCGCGATCAAGGAATTGAACTCGTCCAGGAAATTGAACCAGACCTGCCGCCCGTCCTGGGACACTACGACCTCTTGCTCCAGGTGTTTACCAACCTGGTTGGTAATGCCCTGAAGTTTACGGGAACGGGGGGTAAGGTGGCGGTGCGTGCGTATTTGCTGCACCGGAATCACTCTGGTACGGCTGGTCTACAGAATACGAATGGTGCATCTTGCCCGTTTCTGCGTCCGCCTGTCGATCAGTCGGATAGTAGCTCCCATATGGAAAATGCTGACTTTTCCCAGGTGCGGATTGAAGTGGCTGACACCGGGATTGGGATTGATGCCGAAGACCAGATGGCGATTTTCGATCGCTTCTTTCGGGTCGAGAATCGGGTGCATACTCTGGAAGGGACAGGGTTGGGGTTATCGATCGTCCGTAACATTATCGAAAAGCACAACAGCCGCATTCAGCTTGTGAGCGAAGTTGGTGTGGGGACAACCTTCTGGTTTGATCTGAAGGTGTTTCAGGAGCAGGAACCAGGCGAATTGAGCGTCAGCGATCACCAGAGTGCGCTTCAAAGTCCAGAAGGCACCGTGCTTGAACCACCCAGCCCAGTCACGGCCTGATGGTTTTACGGCTAAGGCCAGCCCTCTTCACCACCCCCGGCGCTGAATGGCAACGTTCTGTCGCTTAAAGGTCACGTCGCAGAAGCTTAAAGCACGCCAACTCAGTGGCGTGGCACCACACATCATGGCAATAAGAACGATCAAGCGGTCTAGATGACGGCGCTCGATCATTCTATGGATTCGATCATTCTATGAGTTCAAGCACGGTTTAATTTGGGGCAACCCTTAACGGGGTGGCCGCCGCCGCTGGAGAAACTCAGGAATATCCAGACCACCGGGGGTTGGTTTATTTTTGGGTTCGGTGACGGGCGGAGGACTGCCTACCGCAGGGGGCGTAATCGGGCGACGGGCTCCCGTTGGTTTAGACAACGTTTGTTGCCTTACTTCATGGGTAAACCCAGTGGCAATCACTGTAATTCGGATTTCTCCTTGTAGGCGTTCGTCGATGACGGCTCCAAAGATGATATTGGCCTCTGGATCGACAACCTCATAAATGATCTCAGCCGCCGCGTTGACTTCATGCAGCGTTAAGTCTGTACCGCCCGTAATGTTGAACACAACGCCCCGTGCGCCTTCGATCGACGATTCCAGTAGGGGTGACGAAATTGACGCGATCGCCGCTTCTCGCGCTCTCGATTTGCCAGAACCAATGCCAATGCCCATCAATGCCGAACCCGCATCGGCCATCACGGCTCGAACGTCGGCAAAGTCTACGTTCACCAGGCCTGGAATGGTGATAATGTCTGAAATTCCCTGCACCCCCTGCCGAAGAATATCATCGGCGACTCGGAAGGCTTCCTGGACAGGAGTTTGCTCTGAAATCACCGAGAGTAGCTTGTCGTTGGGAATAACAATGAGCGTATCTACCCGGCTTTGCAGGGCCGCAATGCCTTCTTCGGCTTGACTGGTACGACGACGACCCTCAAACGTGAAGGGGCGAGTGACCACACCAACAGTCAGGGCACCCATTTCTTTGGCAACTTCCGCCACGATCGGCGCAGCTCCTGTACCCGTGCCGCCACCCATCCCGGCGGTAATAAACACCAGGTCAGAATTTTCTAGCGCTGTGGCAATTTCATCCCGCGACTCTTCCGCTGCTTTTTGCCCGATCGCTGGGTTCCCGCCAGCACCCAGGCCGCGTGTCAATTTCTGTCCCATTTGCAGACGATTGATGGCGTTGGCATACGTCAACGCTTGAGCGTCTGTGTTAATTGACCAGAACTCTACGCCGGACACGTCGCTAGCAATCATCCGATTGACTGCATTGCCACCGCCACCACCGACTCCAATCACCTTGATCTTGGCTACGCTACTGGGCACGATATCACCACTCCTTGATTCTTCCCCCGGCAGACCTTTTGCATTCGCAGGCTGATTTAAGTGTAGTCCGGAGTTGCCAAAGGGGTTAGACGTCTCTACTGGCAGTGAAAAGTTAGTTTGCCCTTCGGGATGGGACCCTTCGTGGTCTTGTCCCAAATTATTATTAAGCGTCATTGGAATAGGAGGCAAATTACTATTAAGAGTCATCGGAATTACGGCGGTTATAAACTACTTCTCAGCGCTCAGCGGTGTGGTCAACTATAGGGGAAGTTATGTAAAAAACCAACAACAGCGACAGATTTGCAACAGTCTGAAATGTCTAATTAATCTAACTGGATTTACGCCTCCTGGTCACTCATAATTACACACTTTTAGAGCTAGAGAGTGCCTGATTTTACAAGCTCTTTAGTTTGCCCCATTTGCACAATCGGAGCATCTGGCTTACGGAGATCGATGTACGTAATTTGACCATAGCTGGGATGCGAAGAAAGTTTTCGCATTCGATCGATGGCTTTCAACTGTGCCGGAAACTGAGTGCTGTAGGAGCCAATATGCACCATGCCGAGATCGGTTTTGAGGATCAGGTTAGCTGGATTGCGCCAATCAATTTCGGACACGTTGACCGGTGGCCCGTGACTAATTTCTCGATACAGCGCTGACCAGTAAGGGCGGTAGCTTTCGGGATTGCCAATGATTTTCAGGGACGGTAGTTTAAGACTCTGATCCAGGGCTGTATAGCGTTCCAGGGGCATCCACATCCCGCTTTCGTCGAGCAGCCCCGTTTTGTCCGTAGCGCTGCCCGTGCCAGATGTTGATGCTGGCAACGCGATCGCAACGGGCAACCGCTCTTTTACCTGCACGATTAGACTGGGCGGAAATAGTTGACGGTTGACGATGACATCGGCAATGGGGGCTTTAGCCTGCAGTTCACGCGCAATGGTCTTGGGTTCTACCCGAAAGAGGGATTGGGGGTAAGGGATGGGCAGCAGCGATCGCAGCGTATGAACTGGAATAAAGTGATTACCTTCAATTCGCACTTGCTCTGGCCGCCGAATCACCCAGGTTGGCAGAGTGGCAGCCCAGATAACGCTACCAGCCAGTCCACAAACAGCTAAGATCCGCCAACTCGTCTGCAAAAATCGTACACGACGCCGCTGGCGCAACTGCTGTCGCCGTTGGGCCAACTCTGTTTGCGAAACTGATGCAATCCTACTAGTCATCCAAATATCTGCATTCTCGTACTGCGAGTGAACGAATTAGCTTCCTAACATACCTGATTTTGGCGAACAATCTCAGTAATGTTTAGGGTTTATCTAGCTTTCACTGACCACCGCCAATCGCAATCAAGGACAGCACGCTCATAATCTGCATCAGCGCTCGATTCTAAGCGAAACGGCCGCGGTCATAAAGTTAGAGTATGTACTTCGATCGACCCGCCTTGCATCTTCTCATTTAATCACTCATCCCAGTTTCTGCAAGGGCGTTTTGAAAATTGGTGCTGGATCGGTGCCAGAAGTTGGCATGCTGGATGGGACGTTCCGGTGCCAGGAATCAGCGGTCTGGAGCGCTTTAGCCCTTCACGCTGTTCTGCGTCTGATAATGACAGCGGCTGCCGTCTCCGCATCTATCTCCCTGATGCTTGGCTCCCTTCCCCCTTGACCTCAACTTGTTGCTTCCTGCAACTGCACGGCGATGCGCTCCCCAAACTCCGGGTCTGTGTTGGCCAGTCCCAACAGCTGTAGATACTCCTGACGGGTTAATCCGGCTTTCTCGATGATGGCCAGGGCTTCTGACTCGATCTCCTGCTCAACGCGCAGGGACTCGGTTTCGGTTTCGGCACCCTGGAGTTCGCCTTCACGCCGTTCGATCAACGCCACAACCTGTAAGCAGGCATGGACAAATTCACTGACTTTTTCGGAGGGAATACTGCTGGGATCAAGGACTGATCGGTTGGGCGCTACTTTTTCTGGGCCAACATCCGAGAAGGGGTTTGGCATGGGTGTGGTTACGGCCAGAGCTATTGGCTGGGGGATGATCGCAAACCACACCAGCATGGTTGCCAGCAGCGATAGCAGCACCTGTTGGCATTGACGGCAGTCTAAGGACATGGCAGATCAATCGAGGTTAGGCGTTAGTAGAATCGATAGATTTAACCTAGCGCGGTTGGGACGATTGATCCATCCTGCTGCCATGATTTCTAAAATGACGCCCAGACCATTAGCGCACTGGCGAGGTGAATGGGGTGGACGCGGTGAACTGATGGCCATTCTCAATCGAGTCAGTCACAATTTGGTCAAGGTCGGTGTGGGGTATCGGGTATTGGGTGTGGAAATGCAGATGAAAACGGCTGTAAAGCGATTGGTGGCTGTGAGTGTCATTGGGTTGGGCGGGCTGCTCCTGGTTTACAGGCAGACCGTGCTGATTGGCTGGTTGTTGATGACGAAGCAGTGCCCAGCCTGTAATCTGAGTGGCGCGCAGTTATTCGGTGTTGATTTACGTGGGGCGAATCTTCGATCGGCAAACCTGACGCGCGCGAATTTGAGTGAGGCCAATCTGGAAGGCGGCGACCTCAGTGCGGCAACGGTACGGAATGCAGATTTGAGTTTGGCGAATCTGACCCGGGCAAACTTAGCCGATGCCGATTTGCAAATGGCCACTCTCAGCGGCGTCAGTTTGATTGGGGCCAACTTGCAGGATGCTAATCTACATCAAGCCAGCCTGCTATTTGCCGATCTTCAGGATGCTAATCTCAGCCATGTTGACCTGAGGCAGACACAGCTTTACGGGGCCAATCGGCTACATACCGTCTTAACGGGAACCCTGTTCCCCGATCGCTCCCCTCCGCCTCAGACCAATGACCAACGGACGCTAGAGTTTAAGCCGTAAACAGGAACCGACTAAATGTGGATCTGGCTCAGAATAATGCGCAGGCGATCGTAGTCATCCTTAAGCAGGAGGCTTAGCGACCGCCCGGCCTGGATTAGCCATGCGCGATCGGCTTGCCGGAGCTGGTAAATTTCGCGAATGGTTGCGGCTGCCAGGGCATCGACCGGGGCACCCGGCATTTGCAGTAAGGTGCGTAGAAAGTCCAGCTTCTCGCTGAACCGGATAATCTCAGCGGCATCGCAAACATAAACCGCCTGATGAATTTGGGGTGGTCGGGGCGGCAGGTGCTGGTAAACGGTGGCGTTTTCAGTGGTTCGATCGTTGGGGTTTGTTGGTGGGGGTTGGAAGCCCACGATCGCCGCTCGAAATTCCGTTTTTAACATGGCAAAAATTTGGGGCTGCTGCTCCCGTAAATCCTGCAGCGACAGCCCTAACGCACGCGCCCGATGGACAGAATCGATCGGGCTGGTGGTGGCATGATACACCACTGCGTAGATCTGGTTCCCAGACTCTTCATCGACTGACTTCACCCAGCTCCCAAAAGCGGGCATGACGGGAAAACTTAAGTTTTCCGGCTCCAAACATTGCGCCAGAAATTCGATCGTTGCCGTTTCAATCACCTCAGCAATATAGTTCGGCGATCGATTCTGGGTCGCAAACTGGGGAAGGGGAAGGCGCATACGCACGTTTTGAGTGAAGAGTGATTTTTAATTCATACCTCAAAACCCGGGTCTGAGAACGTTTGTTCTGTTATTTGCCTTTTTTCTTGCCAGCCGTCACATCAACTTCTTCCAGTTCTGATAACCGAAAGGTAACAAGCTTATCCCAGTTACCGCCTTCAAACAGAACGGCGGCCTTACCATCGCTAACGCGTTGAACTAGACCCTGAAATGCGTAGTAGGTGTCGTTGGCATTAGTTACTTTAACGGCTGAACCTGGCAGAATCATGGCATTTCGTCACTCTAAGAGGGATTAATTCAAGGATACGGGATCGAGCCCAAAATTTTCATTTTGATCTTCTATCCTGTCCGCTGTCCGTATCTATGATCGATCGCCAGCGGATTAGTCTTTAAAGCTCAAGCGTTGGCGATAATTGGCAACGGACTGCACCAGCCCGATCGCGACAAAGTTTGTGAGTAGAGCGGAACGACCATAGCTAATCCAGGGCAGCGGAATGCCTGTTACAGGCGCGAGTCCAATAGTCATGCCGACGTTGACGACCACCTGGAACACCAGCATTGAAAGCACTCCGATCGCCAGGAGTGACCCAAAGTTATCCTTCGCGTTCTGGGCAATGATGATAATACGCAAACAGATCAGCCAGAAGGCGAGGAGAACGACAAAGCAACCGATGAATCCCAACTCTTCGCCAATGGCGGAGAAAATAAAGTCAGTGTGCTGCTCTGGGATGAAGTTGAGCTGGGTCTGCGTTCCCTGGGTGAGTCCCCGTCCGGTCAGCTCGCCTGCCCCGATCGCGATCCGCGACTGAATCAAGTGATAGCCACCACCGAGCGGGTCTTTGTCGGGGTCTAAAAAGAGCGTCAGGCGGTCTTTCTGGTAGTCCTTGAGAAAGCCCCAGGCAATGTGGCCCAGTTCACCCGCCACTAGATTCAAGACTAATGCACCAATGGCCCCAAATCGGTGCCACGGTAGCGTTCGCCATGCGACCACCCCCGTCAGTCCGATCCAGATGGCAATGAGGCCGATAAACCAGGGCGATAGTCCAATCAGGTTAAATAAAATGGCTGAGATTAAGGGTGACACCATGAGCAGTAGCCAGCCCGGATTGGCATCACCCCAGTAAAGGGTTCCCAGCGTGATGGCACCAAATACCAGCGAGGTGCCCAGGTCAGGCTGCACAAATACCAGCGCCCAGGGAACGGCTGTAATGGCCAGCGCGCGCACCATCACGGGAATCGTAGCGGCTGATCGATCGCTCAAAATGGCGGCCAAAACGACGATTACGCCCAGCTTGGCAAACTCCGAGGGCTGAATGTTAAACCCCCCGATCGTGATCCAGCGCTGTGCTCCCAGCGCCGAGGTTCCCAAAAAGATGACGGCCAGCAATGAAAGATTGGTTAACCCGTAGATAATCCACCGTGACTGGATCAGGTTCTCATATCGCGATCGCGCGATCGCCAGCGACATGATAAACCCAATGATGCCGAGGATCCAGTGCTGGTACCAATCTGTCCAGCCCTGATTGAGTTCTGTGCTGCGGATTACCAGTCCCCCAAATGCAGTCAGGCCAACCGGCAGCACAAATAGCAACCAGTCTGTATGCTGCCAGGGTTGGATAAAAGCCTTCCAGCGGATGCGACTAAACGATTTTTGCAACATGTCCAGAGCACGAGAGGGAAACGTCCGGGTTCAGGGATTATTCTAGCCCTTACTTTCTGCGTCTTCTTTACACTAACGCGGCCACAGAGACGCGTCCGGCAATTTGCTGCGCGATCGCGGTTAACGCTTTGGCTGAAGCCGAATCCGGTGCTGCCAGTACAATCGGAATGCCGCGATCGCCACCTTCCCTGAGCGGAATTTCCAGCGGCACACAGCCCAGCAACGGCACCTGCAATTCTTGGGCGGTTTTGGCCCCACCAGCTGATCCAAAAATGTCGTATTGCTTGTCTGGCATGTCGGGTGGGATAAAGTAGCTCATATTTTCGACAATGCCCAGCACGGGTACCCCCAATTGTTGGAACATCTTCAGTCCACGGCGGGAATCCAGCAACGCGACGCTTTGGGGCGTTGTGACAATCACTGCGCCGGCCATGGGTACAGCCTGGGCCAGTGTCAGTTGGGCATCCCCGGTTCCCGGCGGCATGTCTACAATGAGGTAATCCAGATCACCCCACTGTACCTGATAAAGAAACTGCCGGATCACCCCGTTCAGCATCGGCCCGCGCCAAATGACAGGCTGGTCTGGATTAATCAGAAACCCCATTGAAACCAGCTTGACCCCGTGGTTAAAGGCGGGTTCCAGCACTTCGCCCTGACTCCCCGATTGCCGTACCGTTACCTGGGCACCTTCTAATCCCAGCATCATGGGTGCATTGGGGCCGTAGATATCGGCGTCAATGAGTCCCACCTTTGCACCCGCCTGAGCCAGCGCCACGGC
>Ga0070738_10006496_pt1 | contig 12235 bp, 9 predicted proteins | sample Coa_R2_2_FD_66446 | JGI IMG/M metagenome (GOLD analysis project Ga0070738, IMG submission 66446) | Surface soil microbial communities from Centralia Pennsylvania, which are recovering from an underground coalmine fire - Coalmine... | ecosystem: Environmental > Terrestrial > Soil > Unclassified ... | reverse complement strand
TAGGGAGCGCCCGTGCATAAGCGCACCTTCGCACGCGTGTGTCCACGGCGGGCGAAATTCGTCTTTTACGCTCTGCTGGGCATGGGCGTCTTTCTCTCCTGGCGGCTCGTCGACGTGCAACTCGTCAAGGGTCCCGTCTACGCAAAGGAAGCGCTCGAGCAGCGCAGCGACACGGTCGAAGTCTTCGCGCGGCGCGGCAGCATCTTGGACCGAGAGGGCAACGTCCTGGTCCAGTCGCTTCCGTCCGAAAGCGTCTACGCCGTTCCCCACGACGTCGCAGATGCGGCGCAGCTCGTGCGGGAGCTGCAGCCGATTTTGGGGCCGATCGATCCCGCGACCCGCAAGCTGCTCGACGATCGCGATCTGCGGTTTGTCTGGATCGCCCGCAAGATCGCCCACGATCTCGCCGAGCGCGTGCGCGCGCTCGATCTTCCGGGCGTCGCTGTGATCGAGGAGGACACGGGGCGCCGCGTGGACTTGGCCGGCACCAGCGCATCGACGCTGCTGGGTTTCGTCGGCATCGACGAAAACGGTTTGGCTGGGTTGGAATACACGTTCGACGACTTGCTCAAAGGCACGTCCGGACGCGTGACCCTGGAAACGGATCAGTTCGGCCGGCCTATTCCGTTCGGAGAGCAGCGCGTCGTAAAACCGGCAAAACCGGGTCTCTCACTCGAGCTCACTCTCGATTCCTACTTGCAGTTCGTCACCGAGTCGGCGCTCGAAAAACAAGTCAAAGCGTTCCACGCGCAAAGCGGCACCGCTATCGTGATGGATCCCTACAGCGGCGAGATCCTCGCGCTGGCCAACGAGCCGCACTTCGATCCGAACCGCTTCTGGAAATATCCGCCGGACGCGCAGCGCGATCGCGCGGTACAAGATGCGTACGAACCCGGGTCGACGTTCAAACTCGTCACTGCCGCGGCAGCATTGGAAAGCGGCAAGATCTCGCTCGACCGCCGCTTTCTTTCGGCCGGACCGCTCGAAGTCGGCGGACGGCGGATCTACAACGCGGTAGACGGCCTGACGCCCAGTCCGTCGGGAGACACGCTCGAAACGATCATCGCCGACTCCCTGAATGTCGGAGCGGCCGAAGTCGCGCTCTCGATCGGCGGGTCGGCTTTCTACCGTATGGAGCAGCGCGCGGGGTTCGGCGAACCGACCGGCGTCGGACTTGCCGGGGAGAATCCGGGGATCGTGCCGGCGCCGCAGGAATGGAGCGGCAGTTCGCTGGCCACGATGGCGTTCGGTCAGGGGGTCTCGGTGACGCCGCTGGCCATGGCGCGTTTTTACTGCGCGATAGCCAACGGGGGCATCCTCGTTCGCCCGCGCATCGTGCGCTCGATCCTCGACGGGCAAGGCTCGGTGCTGTACACGTATCCGCCCGAGATCGAACGGCGCGTCTTTTCGCGTCGGACCGCCGATCTGCTGCGGCGCTTTCTGCGGGCCGTCGTTGTTCGCGGCACGGGAAATCCGGCCGCTCAGATTGCGGGCTACACGACGGCCGGTAAAACGGGGACCGCGCAGATGCCGATCAACGGCTATTATCAGCCGGGCGCGTACGTCGCGTCGTTCATCGGCATGATTCCCTACGAGCATCCACGCTACGTGATCTACGTCAAGATCGAACGCCCCGTCGGTTCGATCTACGGATCGCAGGTCGCCGCCCCGGCGTTTGTTGCGATCGGCCGCGCCGCCATGCTGCACGAGGGAGTCCTTCCCGCCGCGCCCGCGCGCTTGGTCCGCCGTACCACGGCGGCGAATCCGCGGTGACATGGAGCCTCGCCGGAGCGTCGCGCTCGAGATCTTGCTGCGCGCCCTTCCGCAGAATACCCGCGTCGTCGGCAGCACGGAAAAGACCATCGCGGCGCTGACGCTCGACTCGCGAGCCGTCGAGCCGGGGTCGCTTTTCGTCGCCGTGCGCGGCCAACATACGGACGGCCATCGTTTCGTCGAACATGCCGCGCACAGCGGAGCCGCGGCCGTCGTGACCCAGGAGCGGTGCGGCGTACCCGAGGGCGTAACCGAGATCGTCGTCCCCGATTCGGAGCGCGCCGCGTCGCAGCTCGCGGATGCGTTTTACGGATCGCCCTCGCGCGAGATGGCCGTCGCCGGCATTACCGGCACGAACGGGAAGACGACGGCAACCCACATGCTCGCGGCGATGCTCGAAGGCAGCGGCACGCCGGCAGCCATTGTCGGCACCGTCGGTGCGTCTTTCGGCGAACACCGTTGGAATGTGGAGAACACGACACCGCTGGCACCCGAGTTGCACCGGCTGCTCGCCGAGATGCGATCGCAGGGCGCGCGCGCGGTCGCCATGGAGGTCAGCTCGCATGCGGTCGCCCTGCAGCGCGTGGCGGACGTCCATTTTGCCGCCGGCGCGTTGACCAACGTCACGCGCGATCATCTCGACTTTCACAAGACGTTCGATGCTTATGCGGCAGCCAAACGCCGCTTCTTCGACCTCGTTCCGCGGGCCGCGTTCAATGCCGACGACGAGCTCGGCAGCCGGTGGTCGCGCGAGCTGGCCGCGAAAAAACCCGTCGTCACGTATGGGTTCGGTCACGACGCGGACGTGCGCGCGGAGTCCGTGGAGGTGCGTGCGGACGGCAGCACGTTCACGGTCGGCGGGACGCGCTTCGAGCTGGCGCTGCCCGGGCGCTTCAACGTATCCAACGCGCTCTGCGCCCTGGCGTTGAGCCGCTTTCTGGGTGCAGAGGATCGGCAAGCCGCGCACGGTTTGGCCGCGTTGCGATCGGTTCCCGGCCGCATGCAGCACGTCGGCGCGTGCGGTATCGACGTCGTCGTGGATTACGCGCATACGCCCGATGCGCTCGCCAACGTTCTGCGCTCGCTGCGTGAAACGGCGCGCGGCCGCCTCGTCGTCGTCTTCGGCTGCGGCGGCGACCGCGATCGCGGCAAGCGTCCGGAAATGGGAGCGGCGGCGGCGCGCTACGCGGATTTAACCGTCGTCACATCGGATAACCCGCGCAGCGAGGATCCGGCGGCGATTATTGCCGAGATCGTGCGAGGCGTGGGTGCCGCTCCGCACGCCGTGGAGCCCGACCGCCGCGCCGCGATCGAACGCGCGATCGCCGGCGCGCAAAGCGGCGACGTCGTGCTCGTCGCTGGCAAAGGGCATGAAACGTATCAGATCGCCGGCGGCACGGTACATCCGTTCGACGATGCGGCCGTCGTGCGGCAAGCACTCGCGCAGCGCGCGGCGGTGACGCCATGAGCGCGCTCTCGCTCAGCGAAGCCGCGACGTCGACCGGCGCGCATCTGCTCGGCAGCGACTTCCCCGCGACGCTGCGCGTCGTCACGGACACTCGCACCATCGTCAAGGGCGACACCTTTTTGGCTCTGCGGGGCGAACGCTTCGACGGTCATGCATTCGTGCGCGATGCGGTCGCGAAGGGTGCCGCGGCAGTGGTCGTGGACGATCCCGGCGTCGTGCCCGACGCGGTACCGGCGCTGCTGGTCGCCGATACCAAACGCGCGTACATGGATTTGGCTGCCGCAGCCCGCAGGGCGTTCGCCGGCCGCGTCATCGCCGTCACCGGAAGCGCGGGTAAGACGACGACCAAGCATCTTCTGGCGCAACTGCTGGCGCGCGCGTACGGCAGGGAACGGGTGCTCTCCACGCCCGCCAACGAAAACAACGAGATCGGCGTAAGCAAACTCCTGCTGCAGGCGCAGCCGCAGCACGAAGTGCTCGTGATCGAGATGGGAGCACGGCACGACGGCGAGATTGCCGAACTGGTCTCGGTGGCGCAGCCTCACGCGGGCATCTTGACCAACATCGGCGACGCGCATTTGGAGGTTTTCGGCACGCGCGAGCGTCTGGCGCGCACAAAATGGGGATTGTTTTCTTCCGGTGCGCAAGCGCTGCTGAATGCGCGCGATTCCGAATCGGTGCTGCGTGCGGCGGCGCTTCCTGCGCCGCCGCTGTGGTTCGGTGCGGGAGAGCCCGACGTACCGGGCGTTTGGGTTTGCGACGCGCGGACGATGCTGATCTGGCAGTCAGGCCAGTTCGTTCCATATACTATCGATTGCGAGCTGCCCGGCGAGCACAACCGCGCGAATCTGGCCGCGGCGATCGCCGGCGCGCTGGTGATGGGCGTCGACGCGCAGACGCTCGCGCCTGCGATCGCCCGGTTGCAGCTGCCGGAAGGACGGTATCAAAGCATCGCGATGGCAAGCGGCGCGCGGCTGATTTACGATGCCTACAACGCGAACGCCGCGGGCATGATCGCCGCACTGGACGCGTTTGCAGCCGAACGCGCCCGCCGGCGCATCGCAGTGCTCGCGAGTATGGCCGAACTGGGCGCGCAAGCGCCCGCGATGCACGAGCGCATCGGAGCGCATGCCGCGTCGACGGGCGTGGACGCGCTGCTCGTGGGCGGAGATTTTGCATCTTCGCTCGCCGCCGGTGCGACGGCCGCGGGACTGGCCCGCGACCGGATCGTCCCATTCGAAACGAATGCGGACGCCGTGGAATGGCTGCGCACGCATGCGGGCCCCGGCGACGCGGTGCTGCTCAAAGGTTCGCGCAAATACCGGATGGAGGAGATCGTGTCGGGTGTGAGGTCGCCCGCGTGAAGAGCGTGCGCGTGCAGCGAAGCGATTTGCCCCCGGGCATCGTAGCGCTTCCCGTGCGCACGCGGGTCGTTCAACCGCGCGACGATCTCGTTGCGCTCGTCGCGCAGGCCGTGGACGGCATCGCGCGCCCCGGAGACGTGCTTGCGATTTCGGAGACGGCGGTGGCGATCGCTCAAGGACAGAGCGTAGGCGCGGAATACGTCCGGCCGTCGCGCCTGGCGTATGCATTGTCGCGCCGCGCCGGTGCGCTCGCGACGGTCAGTCAGCCCGAGTCGCTGCAGATCGTGATCGATCGCGCGGGTACGCGCCGCGTCTTGTATGCTGCCTGCATGCAGGTTCTGGGCCGGCTCGCGGGCCGGCGCGGTGCATTCTACGAGATCTTGGGCGAGGCGATCGCGGCTATCGACGGCTACACGGGCACGATGCCGCCCTTCGAACGGAGCATCGTCTTTGCCCCGCAGCAGCCGGACGCGTTCGCGCAATCCGTGCTGGAGCGCACCGGGGTGGACTGCGCGGTCGTGGATGCCAACGACTTGGAGAAGGCCAAAGTGCTCGGTGCATCCGGGCGGGTCGCGCGGCGCGCGGTCGAGCTCGCACTGTTGGCAAACCCGCACGGAAACGGCGACGAACAGACGCCGATCGTCGTGCTCAAGTGGCGCGGTACCGGCGCAAGCCCGCTGCTCGGGGAGGCAGCGGCGTGCTGATCTGGTTCGACCGGGTCCCGCTCGGAGGCGATCTCGCCAGGATGATCGCTCTGGTGATCCTCGCCGGTTTTGCGATCGGAGCCGCGACTTGCGCGATTGCGCTGCCCCTGCTTCGCCGCCTGCGCGTTCGCCAGCATGCTTACGAGGATGCGCCGCAATCGCACCAGGCCAAGACGGGGACGCCGACCATGGGCGGCATCTGCTTCGTCACTCCGCTGCTGCTGCTCCTCACTTCGCCGCGGGCACCGTTCGTGATGCAGTTCTTCTTTGTGGTGACCGCGTGCGCGGCGATCGGTTTCGCCGACGATCTGCTTGGCATCTTGCGCGGAAAAAATCAAGGCTTGCGGGCGCGTACGAAGTATTTGCTTACTGCATTGGTTGCCGTGATCTTCTTGAACGCCTTGAACGCTTCGTACGGAATGTTCCCCCGCGACGTCATCCTGCGAGTCGGGACGTTTTCTCTAGGGGTTCCGCACTGGCTTTGGCTGGTGCTCGGGATCCTGGCCGTTACGGGAACGGTGCATGCCGTCAACTTGACGGACGGTCTGGACGGTTTGGCGACGGGAACGATGATTCCGCCGCTGATGACCTTTGCCGTGCTCGGTTTTTGGTTCGTGATTCCGGCCGCGGCGCAGGTCGCGCTTTTGGGTATCGGCGCGTGCCTGGCGTTTCTGCTCTTCTACAACCGGTACCCGGCAAAGATGTTCATGGGCGACACCGGATCGCTCGCGCTGGGCGCGCTGCTGGCATCGCTGGCGATCGTGACCGGCGAGATGCTGCTGCTCGTGGTGATCGGCGGCGTCTTCGTCGCGGAGGCGCTTTCGGTGATCCTGCAGGTCGCCTATTTCAAGCGCACGGGCGGCAAACGCATCTTCCGCATGAGCCCGCTGCATCACCACTTCGAACTCGAAGGGTGGCCGGAGACCAAAGTCACCTCCGGCTTCTGGCTCGCATCACTGCTCTGCTCGGCAATCGGGATGGTTATCGCACTATGAATTTCGGAAGCGGCGAAACGATTCTGGTGATCGGTCTGGGCCGAAGCGGCCTTGCGAGCACGGAAGTCTTGCGCGCGCGCGGCGCGCAGGTCTACGTCGTCGACGAAAAGCCGCCCGAGGAGATTGCGCCCGCAATTGCGTCGGCCGAATCGCTGGGCGCCCGCTTCGTCTTACCGCAAGCGCTAAAAGCGCTCGCGAGCTCGCTCGACGTCGCGGTTCTCTCGCCGGGCGTGCCGCTCAACGGCCTGCTCGCGCGCACGGTGCAGGACGCAAACGTTCCGGTCTTTAGCGAGATCGAGGTTGCGTACCGCTTGTGCAAAGCGCCCATCGTGGCGGTGACGGGCACGAAGGGCAAGTCGACGACCACGTCGCTGATCGGCCACCTGCTGCGGGAGACCGGGCACACGGTGCGCGTGGGCGGCAACATCGGCAATCCGCTGATTCGCGAAGTCGTCGGCGCGTCGAGCGACGAATGGGTCGTCGCCGAGGTTTCGTCCTTCCAGCTGGAATCGATTCGCTCGTTTCGTCCGCGCGTCTCGGTGATCTTGAATATCTCCGCCGATCATCTGGATCGCTATTATTCGATGGACGAGTATGCCGAAGCCAAATTCCGTATCTTCGCCAACCAAAGCGAGAGCGATTTCTTCGTCGGCAACATGGACGATCCGCGGCTGGCCGCGCTGGACTGGCACGGCGGCGAGCCGCGCATGCACGCGCGCCAGCTGTGGTTCACGCTCGAGCCGCACCACGAGCGCGCGGCGATGTACGTGCGGGACGGAACGATCGTCTTTACGCCGTTCAGCGGCGATCCGCGTGCCGTCGAGATCGTGCCCACCGGCCGCATACCGCTGGCGGGCCGCCACAACGTGCAAAACGTCATGGCCGCACTGCTGGCCGCTCTGGCCGCCGGTGTACCCGTGCACGGCCTTGCCGCCGCGGTCGAATCGTTCACGCCGATGGAGCACCGGCTCTCGCCCGCCGGCGAGGTCGCGGGCGTGCTCTTTATCGACGATTCCAAAGCCACGAATCCGGGGTCGGCGATTGCGGCGCTGCGTGCGTTCGATCGGCCCTGTGTCCTGGTCGCCGGAGGAAAATCCAAGAATACCGACTTTACCGAGCTGGGCCGCGTCATCGACGAACGCGCCAAAGGCCTGGTCGTGATCGGCGAGGCAGCCGACGAGATCGCGCGCCACGTCTACCGCACGCCGATCGAGCGCGCGGCATCGATGGAGGACGCGGTCCGGCGCGCGCTGAGCATGGCGCGCCCGGGGTGGATCGTGCTGCTCTCGCCCGCCTGCGCTTCGTTCGACATGTTCAGCTCGGCGGAGGATCGCGGACGGCAGTTCGCCGCCGCCGTCGAGGCGATGCGGGAGCCGGCGGCACGATGAGTGCCTCGCTTTCGTTCAAACGCCGCGACGCCGCGCATCAGATCATTCCGCGCGCCTTCGTCGCGGCGCCCCCCGATCTGCTGCTGTTCGCCTCGGTTGCCAGTTTGGTCGCGATCGGCCTGGCGATGATCTTCAGCGCATCGAGCGCACAGGCGTATGCCGACCATCACGACACGGCGTATTTTTTGAAGCGGCAGCTGGTCTATCTGGCCGCCGGGCTCGTGCTCGCGTTCGGGGCATATAAGATCGATTACCGGAAGCTGCGCGCGCTGGGGCCGTACGCGCTGGTGCTCTGCATCGCGGCGCTCGCGGCAGTACTCGTTCCCCACGTCGGCGTGGTCGTCAACGGTGCGCGCCGCTGGATCGGCGCGGGCGCCGTATCGCTTCAGCCATCGGAATTCGCCAAGTTGGGGCTGGTGCTTTATTTGTCGGCGATGCTGTCGCTTCGCGGCGATCGCATCACCTCGCTCACCCGAGGTCTGTTTCCGCTCTGCGTTCCGGTGCTGATGGTGACGATGCTCGTCTTTATCGAACCGGACATGGGGACCGCGTCGCTGATCGTCTTCGCGAGCTTTGCGCTCTTCTTCGCCGCGGGTGCGCGTTGGGAGCATCTGCTCGCGATCGTGCTGGTCACCGTCCCCCCGGCGGTACTGGCAATTTTGGCAAGCCCGTACAAACGGGCGCGGATCTTCGCCTTTCTCGATCCGTGGAAGGACGCGCAGAACACGGGCTTTCACATCGTGCAGTCGCTGCTCGCGCTGGGCAGCGGCGGTTTGTGGGGCGTCGGGCTGGGCGAGTCGCGCGCTAAGTTCTTCTACCTGCCCGAGCAGTACACGGATTTTATCTTCTCGGTGCTGGGCGAAGAACTCGGCCTGATCGGGACCGTCACCGTCGTTGTCCTCTTCTTACTCTTCGGCTACCGGGCGATCCGGATCGCGCTGGCGGCGCCCGATCGCTTCGGATTCTTTCTGGCGACCGGCTGCGCGGCACTTATCGTGATTCAGGCGTTCGTCAACATCGGCGTGGTCACGTCGTCCTGGCCGGTGACGGGCGTGCCGCTGCCGTTTATCTCGTTCGGCGGCAGCTCGCTGATCGTCTCGCTCGTCGCCACCGCGCTCGTGCTCAACGTCGGCCGTTACCGGCGCGTGTGAAGATCCTTTTTGCCGGCGGCGGCACCGGCGGTCACCTGTACCCGGCGATCGCGCTGGCCGAAGCGCTCGACACGCGCGCGGAGATCCGCTTTGCGGGAAGCGCCGATCGCCTCGAGCGCACGATCGTGCCCGGCGCCGGCTATGCGCTCGACACCGTTTGCGCGCGGCCGCTCAAACGCAGCCTTTCTCCCGAACTGTTTGCCACGGTCTGGGCAAACGCGATAGGCATCGTGCAGGCGATGCGGCTGCTGGCGCGTTTCTCGCCGGACGTGATCGTCGCCACGGGCGGGTACGTCTGTTTTCCGGTCGTGGCGGCCGCGAAATTGCTGCGGCTCGCGGGCAAGCTGCACGCGCGCATCTCGCTGCTCGAGCCCAACGCCGTTCCGGGCTTGACGAACCGGCTGCTCGAGCCGCTGGTCGACGAAGTCTGGGTCGCGTTTCCGCGCCGCGAACAGCGCGGTAAGTATTTACATACGGGCGTCCCCGTTCGCCGTTCGATCCTCCGCAGCGTGAACCGCGTCGAAGCCGCACGCCGTTTGGGCTTGGATCCGTCGCGCCGAACGGTGCTCGCGATCGGCGGCAGTCAGGGAGCTCGTTCGGTCAATGAAGCGGTCGCGGCGCTCGTCACGCGCCGGCAGTTGCCGCCCGATTGGCAAGTGCTGCACGTGAGCGGACGCCGCGACTATGCGTACATGCAGGCCGAAGAGCGCGACGTCTTCGAAGGAAACGCGGTCGTTCTGGTTCCCTATCTGGAGGATATGGGCGACGCGTACGCGGTCTGCGATGCGGCGGTCGCGCGGGCCGGCGCTTCCACGCTGGCGGAGTTGGCCGCGGTCGGGGTGCCGTCGGTGCTGGTTCCGTATCCGTTCGCGTCGGAAGATCATCAAACGGCGAACGCGCGTGAATTCGAATCCCGCGGCGCCGCGGCGGTACTTGCGGATCGCGATTTAAACGCCGACTCGCTGTGGTGGACGCTGCGATCGGTCATGGAACCGGCGCGCTTGGCCCAGATGCGCGACGCCGCACGGTCGCTGGCCGGGCGCGACGCGATCGCGGCCATTCTCGCACGGATCGACGCGCTTTCGGGCAGAAAGAGCGCGGCGTGACGGCCAGCGTTCATTTCATCGGCATCGGCGGCATCGGCATGAGTGCGATCGCCGCGATTCTGCTCGAGCGCGGCGAAGCGATCAGCGGCTCGGACGTTTGCGGCTCTCCGATCGTCGACGATCTGCGGCGGCGCGGCGCACGGATCGCCATCGGTCACGATCCCCGCAACGTGAACGGCGCCGCTGCAGTCGTCGTCAGCTCGGCGATCGATCCGCAGAACCCCGAGTACCGCTACGCGGCCCAAGCCGGCGTGCCCATCGTGCGCCGCGGTGAAATGCTGCGGCGCATCATGGAAGGGCGGCGCGGCATCGCCGTCTGCGGAACGCACGGCAAGACGACCACGACGGCAATGATCGCGGCCGCGCTGCGTGAAGGCGGCATCGACGCGAGCTTGGTGCTCGGCGGCATCGACGTGGCGACGTCCACGAACGCTCATCATGGGGCAGCGCCATGGTTTTTGACCGAGGCCGACGAGTCGGACGGCTCGTTCGCGCTGCTCGAGCCGGAGATCGCCGTCGTCACCAATATCGAGAACGATCACTTGGCCTCGGACGAGGATCTGCCCAAGCTCGTCGACGCGTTCGACGCGTTTCTGGGAAAACTGCCGGAAAGCGGTGCCGCCATCGTCGGCATTGACAACGTTTCGAGCCGGACGCTCGTGCAGAGCGCGCGGCGTGCGCGCACCATCACGACCGGAATCGCGCCGCAAGCGCAGACCGCCGCGGCAAATGTGACCTTCGCCGAACTCGGCTCGAGTTTCGACGTGATTGCCGGCGGCGTCTGCCTCGGGAGCGTGCGGCTCAACGTTCCGGGAGCGATGAACATTCAGAATGCGCTGGCTGCAATCGCCGTCGCGCGCGAGCTTCGGATCCCGTTTGCGCACATCGCGCGCGCGCTCGAAAAGTTCAAGGGCGTGCGCAGACGATTCGAGATCGTCGCACGAACGGCGCGAATGACGCTCGTCGACGATTACGCGCACCATCCTACCGCGGTTCGCGCGACGATCGAAGCGGCGCGCCACTACCATCGCGGCCCGCTGGTCGTAGCGTTTCAACCGCACCGCTACACGCGCACCGCGCATTTGGCGCGCGAGTTCGCGGCCTCATTGCAGGACGCCGACGCGGTCTATTTGGCGCCCGTGTACGCCGCGAGCGAGGCGGAGATCGAGGGCGTCAGCGAGCGCAGCATCGGCGTACCGCTGGAGGCGGCGGGAACGCGCGTGCGTTACGTGGGTGCGGTCGAAGATCTGCAGACGGTGCTGTTAGCGGAGGCGCCCTCCGGAGCGTTGGTTCTCATGCTCGGAGCCGGCGACATTACCGCGGTTTGCGCAGCAATGGCGCGCACGCTGCTCCAGAACGTGCCCGCATGATCTCGCAGGCCTCCGTGCAGAGCCTGCTCTCGGACGCGGACCGCGAGCACCTTCGCGAAATCTGCGGCGAAGCCGTAGGCTTCGACGAGCCGCTGGCGCCGTACACCTCGTGGCGCATCGGCGGTCCGGCCGACGCGTGGATCGTCGTCAAGGACGAAGCGCAGCTCGCGCAGGTCTTGCGCTACTGCGGCCGGCGGAAACTGCCGTGGTTCGTGCTGGGGAGCGGCAGCAATTTGCTCGTCGGCGACGGCGGAATTCGCGGAGTCGTGCTGCGCCTTGGCGCCGATTTCGCGCGCATCGACGTCGCGCTCGATGACGGCGAAATCGTGGTCCGGGCGGGCGCATCGGCCAACATGGCGCAGCTGACCGCGAAAGCAGCTTCGGCCGGCGCGATCGGCATCGGTTCGCTGGCGGGAATTCCCGGCAGCGTCGGAGGCTCGCTGCGCATGAACGCGGGAACGGATCGCGAGATCGGCGACTTCGTTCGCGACGTCTGGGTCCAGTCGCCGGCAAAACCCGATCCGCATCCCGTCAGCGTACAATATTACTATCGCCATACGACGCTCGCGCGCGACGCCATCGTCACCCGCGTGACGCTCGTCTTCGAGCGCGGCGAGCCGCAGGTGGTCCGCGACGAGATGCAGCACCGGCTGGTCCGCCGCAAGAGCACGCAGCCCATCGCAACCCCGAATGCCGGCTCGTGCTTTAGAAATCCGCCGGGCGACAAGGCGGCGCGCCTCATCGAGGCCGCGGGTGCAAAGGGGTGGCGCGAAGGCGGGGCGGAAGTTTCGCCGCTGCACGCCAATTTCATCAACAACACGGGCGGCGCGACGGCCAAGGACGTCGCAACGCTCATCGCGCGCATCCGGCGCGCCGTCGCGGACGGCTTCGGCGTCGAATTGGAGCCCGAAGTGCA
>Ga0070738_10006493_pt1 | contig 12240 bp, 13 predicted proteins | sample Coa_R2_2_FD_66446 | JGI IMG/M metagenome (GOLD analysis project Ga0070738, IMG submission 66446) | Surface soil microbial communities from Centralia Pennsylvania, which are recovering from an underground coalmine fire - Coalmine... | ecosystem: Environmental > Terrestrial > Soil > Unclassified ... | reverse complement strand
GTTGGCGCACTGTCAGCTTTGCCTGCTAATACAGTGGTGACCCTTTCTTCGCTAATGGATGCAGGCATTGTCACGCAAGACGATGGGCCATTGAAGCTTCTGGGTGATGGTGATCTCGCTGTGCCTCTGACGGTTCATGCGGCTGCATTCAGTGTGTCGGCTCGCGCTAAGATTGAGGCAGTCAAAGGGACGTGGGAATTAGTTGAGCAATAGAGGTTTAATCCTCAGATTCGGATCGCTGATTACACCAGCGCGTGACCTGAGGTGACCTTTAGCAAATCTTGCGGTCAGCGGCATACATCGTACACGAGAGGGACTGCTTCATGGTTGAGAGTCGAGACAAAACGCCAAGTGCTCAAGAAACCTTTGCCCAAATGGCTCAGGCGGCTGGATTACGTGCTCGTATCCTGCTCACGATTGGCATGTTGATCCTGATTCGTTTGGGTATGTTTCTTCCGCTACCCGGAATCGATCGAGCAGCTTTTGCTCAGAGTATTCAAAATAGCCCGCTAATTGGCTTTCTGAATGTTTTTTCCGGCGGGGGCATTGCGGCACTGGGCATTTTTGCGCTAGGAATTCTGCCATTTATTAATGCTTCCATTATTTTGCAGCTACTAACGGCAGCGTTACCTTCACTTGAAAATCTGCAGAAGAATGAAGGTGAGGCGGGCCGCCGTAAAATCTCACAAATTACTCGATATGTGGCCCTGGGTTGGGCCATTGTTCAGAGTATTGGGATTGCGGTTTGGGTTCGCCCTTACGCCGAAAGCTGGGGGCCGCTCTTTATTTTGCAGACGGTGCTAGCTTTAACGGCTGGATCGATGTTCGTAATGTGGGTAGGGGAGCTAATCACCGAGCGGGGTGTTGGTAATGGTGCATCCCTCCTTATTTTCGTCAATATTGTTTCCAGCTTACCGACTTCACTTGGTCAGACATTAGAGCTGGCGCAAAGCGGCGATCGTAGTGTGGTTGGTGGCGTTGTTATGCTTCTGGTCGTCTTCCTGGTCATGATCATTGGTATCGTTTTTGTTCAGGAAGGTAGTCGACGCATTCCAATCATTTCGGCCCGTCGTCAAGTCGGGCGTCGAACCTATATGGAGCGTAACAGCTATTTGCCGTTACGCCTCAACCAGGGGGGCGTAATGCCAATTATTTTTGCGTCGGCAGTGCTGGTGTTACCGGTGACATTAGCCCAATTTACAAAGAATGACGTTGCGATTCAAATCGCAAACTATTTAAGTCCAAATGGCAATACGCCCTGGGTTCATGCGGCGCTTTATCTGCTGTTGATTCTATTCTTCAGCTATTTCTATGCTTCTCTAGTCGTCAACCCGATCGACATGTCTCAGAACTTGAAAAAGATGGGGGCTAGCATTCCAGGGATTCGTCCTGGTAAAGCAACCAGCGACTATATTGAACGAGTATTGAACCGTCTGACGTTTCTGGGTGCGATCTTTTTGGGCCTAGTTGCAATTGTGCCTACTGCCGTCGAAGGAGCAACGCACGTCCGAACCTTCCAGGGGATTGGTGCAACGTCTCTATTGATCCTCGTTGGGGTCGCGATCGATACAGCTAAGCAGGTTCAAACTTACGTTATCTCCCAGCGTTATGAAGGGATGGTGAAACAGTAGTGGTACGTCTTATTCTGCTTGGTGCTCCTGGCGCTGGAAAAGGAACGCAGGCAAAGCTGTTAGCCACCCTGCGTCGTATCCCTCATATTTCAACCGGTGATATTCTCCGGGCTGCTGTTGCTCAACAAACGGCTCTTGGGTTGAAAGCGCAATCGTATATGGATCAGGGAGAGCTGGTGCCGGATCAGTTGGTCATTGATCTCATTCGAGAGCGATTGATTCAGCCTGATGCTCAGCAGGGTTGGATTTTGGATGGGTTTCCGCGTAATGTGACCCAGGCAATATTTCTGGACGAATTACTCGCAGAAATTGATCAGGGCTATAGCCACGCAGTTAATCTCGAGGTTCCCAACGAGGTTCTGGTACAGCGTATGTTAGGTCGTGGGCGAAAGGATGATACTGAGGAGGTGATTCGTCGCCGTCTAGAGGTATACCATAGCCAGACGGCACCACTCATCGATTTTTATCGGAAGCAGCAGAAGTTGATGTCTGTCAATGGCGATCTGTCGCTGGATGAGGTAACAGCCGAATTGGAAAGACTGGTTTAGCTGTTGTGGTCTCTCTAGCGCCAGCTACTAGGTCCCTACTCTATATGTGCCGTATTTGAGATGGATGATTTAAACTCGAAGTAGGATTGTCGCAGAGCCGTCAAAAATCCGGAACCCCTAGCAATAGAGAATTGGAGGACATTGCATTGTCAAAACAAGATTTGATTGAAATGGAAGGCACTGTGACAGAGTCGCTTCCTAACGCCATGTTTCGAGTAAAACTGGACAACGAATTTAATGTGTTAGCTCATATTTCGGGCAAGATTCGTCGAAATTACATCAAAATCCTACCGGGCGATCGTGTCAAAGTAGAGCTGACGCCTTATGACCTGACAAAAGGGCGCATTACTTATCGGTTGCGAAACAAGAAGTAGTTATAACCTTCTTGTGGGCGTATCTGAGTTATTTAACAAGAAACGTTTGATAATTTCACTTTGTTTGCTATAATGATATGTTTGTAATACTGGCGAGAAAGGCATGAAGGTTCGAGCGTCTGTTCGCAAAATTTGTGAAAAATGCCGCGTCATTCGTCGCCGTGGCAGGGTGATGGTTATCTGTTCCAACCCAAAGCATAAGCAGCGTCAAGGTTAACTGAAAAATTCTCAGAATGCCGTCACACACCGTTGGCTAGACGCAAAGGATCTGTATCGAGAATGAATCGTTCAACGTAGAGACTGGGAGTAAAATAGCGTGGCACGGATTGCCGGAGTAGACTTGCCTCGAGATAAGCGAGTCGAGATTGGACTGACATACATATATGGAATTGGGCTTACCCGTTCTAAAGACGTTTTGAAGGCGACAGGCGTCAATCCAGACACTCGCGTTAAAGACTTGAGCGATGCTGAGGTTGCTTTGTTGCGAGAGGAAGTAGAAGAGAACTATCAGATCGAAGGCGATCTGAGGCGATTGGAATCGATGAACATCAAGCGTTTGATGGACATTGGAACCTATCGTGGGCGTCGCCATCGTCTCGGTCTGCCGGTGCGTGGCCAACGGACTCGTACCAATGCCCGTACGCGACGTGGTGGTCGCCGTACGGTTGCAGGTAAGAAGAAAGCACCCAGTAAGAAGTAGCGCACTGATCGTCTGGTTGGCTTGGCGGTTTTTCTGTCCTCAGCTTTGGTCTGTATCAAGTTGGGGCAGCGATCGCCGATGCTAACCTTATTTCGCCTTTTTATACGTAAACCTCAAGCTTAGAGAATTGACATGGCGCGACAACCAGCTAGAAAAACCGGAGCACGTAAGCAGAAAAAGAATGTCCCTAGTGGCGTTGCTTACATTCAATCTACGTTCAACAACACTATTGTTACGATTTCGGATACCAACGGTGAGGTTATCTCGTGGGCTTCTGCTGGATCAAGCGGCTTCAAAGGTGCGAAAAAAGGTACACCTTTTGCGGCGCAAACCGCTGCTGAGAGTGCCGCGCGACGGGCTTCTGATCAAGGTATGCGTCAGCTTGAGGTGATGGTGAGTGGCCCAGGATCGGGTCGGGAGACAGCTATCCGTGCGCTTCAAGGTGCTGGTTTAGAAATTACTCTGATTCGCGATGTGACGCCGATTCCTCACAACGGTTGCCGCCCACCAAAACGTCGCCGTGTATAAGGCTGGTGCACAGATGTTGTCGGAGTGCGGGGTTTACTGAAGCGATATGCCAGGCACATGTTGTTACTGTCGGCACCAAGCATTCTGTTTGCGACTTGTACGTCATTGGTTGGAAGTATTGAGACAGCAAGGCGTGAGCCTTTCACAAAGAAGCGGGGAGGTGCTATATGGCACAGTTTCAGGTCGAGTGCGTTGAGTCTAGGACGGAGCGGGATCAAAGTCAAAACAGCAAATTCGTTATTGAACCACTGGAACGGGGACAAGGCATTACCCTTGGTAACGCCTTGCGGCGAGTGTTGCTGTCAAATTTGGAGGGTGCGGCAGTAACATCAGTGAGAATTGCTGGTGTTAACCACGAATTTGCCACTATATCGGGTGTGCGTGAGGACGTTCTTGATATTTTGCTAAATATGAAGAAGGTTGTCCTTAAGAGCTACTCGTCCCAACCTCAAATTGGTCGTTTGCTGGTACAAGGGCCTGCCACTGTGACTGCGGATCAATTTGATCTTCCGTCCGAAGTCGAATTGGTCGATCCGAACCAGTATATTGCAACCCTATCTGCAGGTTCGACTCTGGAGCTGGAGTTCAGGATTGAGCGCGGTAAAGGATACCGTGCCGTGGACAAGAACCGTGATGAAACAGCGGCGCTTGATTTTCTGCAAATCGATTCTCTTTTCATGCCTGTCCGCAAGGTGAACTACAGCGTTGAAGATGCTAGAGTTGGCGGCTCGATCGAAAAGGATCGATTGATCATGGAGATTTGGACGAACGGTAGCTTGACGCCTCAGGAGGCTCTTAGTCAGGCAGCAAACATCCTGGTGGATTTGTTTAATCCGCTTAAAGAGATTACGTTTGAGCCTTCTGAAGAAGAGGAAGGCGACGACGAGAATCCGGCAAACCAAATTCCGATCGAGGAGCTGCAGCTTTCAGTTCGAGCCTATAACTGCCTCAAACGTGCGCAGATCAATTCGGTCGCCGACTTGCTGGACTACAGCCAGGAGGATCTGCTGGAAATCAAAAACTTTGGTCAGAAGTCTGCCGAGGAAGTAGTTGAAGCGTTGCAGCAACGACTGGGCATTACGCTGCCTCAGGAAAAGTCGTCGAAGTCGACTTAGCTGTCTCTGTCTTGACGCAAAACCATTCCCTCATCGCGAACCCTATAATTTGTACTCAACATCGAAGTCCTATGCGTCACCGTTGTCGTGTTCCTCTCCTGAGTAAGCCTGCTGATCAGCGTCGTGCTTTGTTGCGGACCCTGACGACAGAGCTGATTCGCAATGGGCGAATCAAAACAACCAAAACTCGTGCTCGTGCTGTTCGCTCGGAAGCCGACCGCATGATTACGCTAGCCAAAGATGGTTCTCTCGCAGCACGTCGTCAAGCATTGGGTTATTTGTACGATAAGCAATTAGTGCATGCGCTGTTTGAGCAAGCGGCCTCTCGTTATGGGGATCGCAATGGCGGCTACACGCGCATTATCCGCACTGTCCATCGGCGGGGAGATAATGCTGAAATGGCGATTATTGAGCTGACGTGACCCTATGTTCTCTTCTGCCACTTCATCGACACAGCGAGTTGCCCTGGTCATTCAGTACCTGGGCACTCATTTTCATGGGTGGCAGAGGCAACCACGGCACCGTACGGTTCAGGAAGAGATTGAGACGGCTTTGGAAGACGTTTTTGGTCATTGCGTACGGATCCATGCTGCTGGCAGAACGGATTCTGGTGTTCATGCAGCTGCTCAGGTGGCTCATTTTGATGCGCCAGATCATATTCCGGCGCATCGTTGGGCAACGATTCTTAATGCGCGTCTCCCAGATGACATTTTAATTCGTGCGTCTGCGGCTGTTAGCCCCACATGGCATGCTCGATTCTCGGCAATTTGGCGGCGCTATCGCTATACGCTTTATACTGATCCCCGTCCCAATTTATTTGTGCGTCCGTTTGCCTGGCACTATTATTATGAGCCGCTTGACGATGCCTTGATCCGGGAAGCGTTAGCGCCGTTACTGGGGCGACATCATTTAGCTGCATTTCATCGTGCTGGCTCCAGTCGACCTCACTCCTGGGTTGATGTTCAGGCCGCTGAATGTAAACGTGACGGAGCTTTTGTTTATATTGAGATTCAGGCAAGCGGATTTCTTTACGGCATGATGCGTTTGTTAGTGGGGATGCTGGTTCAAGTGGGACGTGGAATCCAATCGCCGCTAAGCTTTACTGAGATTTGGAAAGCGCAGCACCGCGATCAAGTAAAGTATGCCGCGCCCGCTCAAGGACTCTGTTTACTGCGGGTTGGCTACCCAGAGTTTCCCTTCCCTTTGGATGTTTGGTATGATACGCAGCCAACTCTAGCGCTCCCTAGTCTGCCTGAGCGATTGTTGGTGATTTGAGAATTTAACCCGACCATCGATCGTCGTTTTATCACCCGAAACCTTTTCAAGCACACGAGACTGTATATGACTAAAACCTACCTTCCACCTCAAGATTCCATCGAGCGCAACTGGTACGTCGTCGATGCAACGGATCAGCGTCTCGGTCGTCTGGCTAGCGAAATTGCCACCATTCTGCGTGGCAAGAACAAGCCAACTTTCACGCCTCACATGGACACAGGCGATTTTGTGATCGTGGTGAATGCTGAGAAGGTGGATGTAACCGGCAAGAAGCGCGCTCAGAAGCTTTATCGTCGTCATTCGGGTCGTCCCGGGGGCATGAAGACGGAAACGTTTGCGAAGCTTCAGGCCCGGTTGCCAGAACGCATTATTGAGCAAGCTGTTAAAGGGATGCTGCCCAAAAATACGCTTGGTCGGCAGCTATTTACAAAGCTCAAGGTCTATGCCGGAGCTGAGCATCCCCACCAAGCGCAATCCCCCCAAACCCTCGAAATTCAGACAATTCCAGGAGGAAAAGATTAATGCAAGCAACGGATCAAGGTCGAGTTGTCTATATGGGAACTGGTCGGCGCAAGTCGGCGGTTGCGCGGGTACGACTGGTTCCTGGTAACGGTCAACTGACGATTAACGGCAAGCCCGGTGATCTCTACCTCCAGTTCAACGCCGAGTATTTGTCTGTGGCTAAAGCTCCACTGGAGACGTTGGGACTTGAAGGTGAATACGACATCCTGGTGAATGCTCATGGTGGTGGGTTGACAGGTCAAGCGGATGCGGTACGTTTGGGTGTAGCCCGGGCACTGTGTCAGCTTGATCCAGATAACCGGAAGCCATTGAAGATTGAGGGTTACTTGACACGCGATCCTCGGGCAAAGGAACGCAAGAAGTACGGATTACGCAAAGCCCGTAAAGCCCCTCAGTTCTCGAAGCGGTAGAGATTGCTCAGCGTTTGTTCATCCGCGATCGCGTGATGGAGCTAAATGCTTAACGTTAGAATTAACTTAAGAGACGGATGTTGGAGAGTTAAGATGCCAAAGCCTGATATTCACCCCAAATGGTATCCCGAAGCGAAAGTGTACTGTAACGGCGAAGTGGTGATGACTATTGGCTCTACGAAGCCTGAGTTGCACGTAGATGTGTGGTCTGGAAATCATCCATTCTACACAGGAACCCAAAAGATTATTGATACCGAGGGACGCGTTGATCGCTTTCTGCGGAAATACGGGATGTTGGAAGGTGACGATGCCGCCGAAGCCCAACCACAGAAGAAGAAGCGACGGTAGATGGGCTGATTCTGGGTTTTGGATTGGAGGGCTGGTGCCAGCATAAAGCCGCAAACGGCTCTTTCTCGATCTGAAATTTCAAGTCAGTGTTTACTCTACTGTTTCCGGTACTTTGTCTTATGGCTGAAGCGTATTTGTTGGATAAGCTGCGATCGGTGGAGCAGACGTTTAATGAGCTGACCCGCCGGTTGGCTGATCCTGACGTGGCGAAAGATCCTGGCGAATTTCAACGAATTGCAAAGACGCGATCGTCCCTTGAGGAGGTTGTTAATACCTTTGAAACCTGGAAGACGATGCAGCAGGAGCTGACAGGGGCAAAGCAGATTTTAAAGGAATCGGGGGGCGATTCAGAGCTACAAGCGATGGCCGCTCTGGAAGTGGAAGAATTAGAGTCTCAATCTGCCGATCTGGAACAGCGCCTGAAGATCCTCTTATTGCCTAGCGATCCCAACGATGATAAAAACATCATGCTGGAAATTCGCGCTGGCACAGGTGGCGATGAAGCGAGCATTTGGGCGGGTGATCTGGTGCGAATGTACTCTCGTTACGCAGAGACGCAAAGCTGGCGTGTGAAGCTGGTCAGCGAATCTCTGGCTGACATGGGTGGCTTTAAGGAAGCGATTCTGGAAATTCAGGGCGATCGCGTCTACAGCAAGCTTAAGTTTGAAGCAGGCGTTCATCGGGTTCAGCGGGTGCCAGTGACGGAGGCTTCCGGTCGTGTCCATACCTCTACAGCAACAGTGGCGATTATGCCGGAAGTGGACGATGTGGAGGTTCACATTGATCCGAAAGATATTGAATTAACGACAGCACGGTCAGGTGGTGCCGGTGGTCAGAACGTCAACAAAGTGGAAACTGCGGTTGACCTGATGCACAAGCCAACAGGGATTCGTATCTTCTGTACCGAAGAGCGATCGCAGTTGCAGAACCGTGAACGAGCCATGCAGATTTTGCGGGCAAAGCTCTACGAAATGAAGCTGCGCGAACAGCAGGAAGCCGTGACATCGATGCGACGATCGCAAGTTGGCACTGGTTCTCGATCGGAAAAAATCCGCACTTACAACTACAAGGACAACCGCATCACCGATCATCGTCTGGGGCAAAACTTTTCGCTGGCTCCCGTGCTGGAAGGCGATTTAGAAGAGGTGATCCAGACGTGTATTTCCCAAGACCAGCAGGAGCGTTTGGAAGCGCTGGCGTCTGAAACCGGTCAACCGTCGGCAGTCTAATCGTTCATGACTTTCCTGACTTAGTGCCGATCAAGGCCAAAAAATTTGCAGGGCTGATGGCATCCTAGCCATCAGCCCGATTTTTTCGCACACAGCTTACAGATACTAGGTGGCGGCGTCTGTCTGGCGACGTGTACTGGCACCATGCAGGAGACGACCGAAGACTACCCCCTGAAGCCAGTCAATGTAGGTAAAGATTACAGGCACCACAACGAGGGTCAGCAGCGTTGAGGTCATTAAACCACCGATAACCGCGATCGCCATAGGGCTTCGCACCTCGGCACCCGCACCGATCCCCAGAGCGATCGGTAGCATCCCTGCAATCATCGCGATGGTGGTCATCAAAATTGGGCGCAAGCGGGCAACACCAGAGTCTAAAACCGCGTTGAACAACGGCCTGCCTTCTCGTTGATTGATGAGAGCGTAGTCTACAAGAAGGATTGAGTTCTTGGTCACCAGACCCATCAGCAGCACAATCCCGATCAAGGCATACAGACCCAGTTCCTTTTGGGTCACTAGTAAGCCCAGGAGTGCGCCGCCGAGCGAGAAAGGTAAGGCCACCATAATCGTCATGGGATGGAGGAAATCGCCGAATAGCAGCACCAAAACAGCGTAAATAAATAGAACTGCGGCTCCCAGAGCGGTACCCACGTTGGTAAATAGTTCCTGCATGATTTTGGCATTGCCAAATTTTTCTTGCTTCACCACCGGTGGCAGATTCTTGAGTGCGGGCAGATTATTAACTAGCTGCAGGGCATCTCCCAGCGCGATGCCTTGTAGATTGGCTTCAACTGAGATTTTGCGTGACCGATTGTAGCGGTCAATTTGCGAGGGGCCATTGCCAAAGCTAATATCGGCCACGCTTTGTAGCGGGATAAGGGCACCGCTTTGATTTTGCACCTGTAGATTGCGAATGGTATCGATGTCGTTGCGATACCTGGGTGCGATCTGAACCCGAATCGGAATCTGACGATCGGGCAAATCAAATTTTGCTAGATTGGCGTCAAAGTCACCCAGCGTGGCCAGGTTAGCTGTGCGGGCAATCGTTTGTACCGTCACGCCCTGGTCTGCTGCCCGCTGTGGATTTGGGCGAAGCAAAATCTCTGGTTTCACTAAGCTAGCGCTGGAAGCAACTTCAACCAGACCAGGCACCTGGCGCATCTGTTTTTCCAGATCTTCAGCAACCTGGGTCAGGGTACTGGCATCTTCGCTCTTAAGAACGATCGCCAGTTCTTTGGCTCCACCAAATCCATTGCTCTGGAAACTCAGGCGAACACCGGGGATTTGGCGGAATAGGGGACGGACTTCATTTTCAAAATCAGTCCGCGAAATTTTCCGCTCCTGGCCGCGGGGTTTAAGCTTGACATAGAGAGTGGCTTTATTGACGTTCTCATCTGTTTGAATGCCAGCGACGTTAGGATTTTTGAGCAGTAAATTAGTGAGTTGCTGGGTCGTGCGATCGGTCGTTTCAACCGTAGAGCCGGGAGGAAGCTCCATCCTAATCGTTGATAGTCCTACATCATCGTTGCCAAACAGCCCCACGGGAATGTGCGGCACCAGCATAATACTGCCAACGAGAAAGACCAATGAGGCCGCCAGTGTTACCAGGCGATGTTGCAGCGCCCACTTCAATAACCGACGGTACTGGTACGACAGACGATCTTTCTGGAGATTGTCTGTATGGTGCGGCTTATCCTTCAGGATATAAGCGGCCATCAGTGGGGTGATCATCCGCGCTACGAGTAAAGAAAATAGCACGGAGGTGGCCACAGTCACGCCAAATGGACGAAAGTACTGACCGCTAACGCCAGTCATTAGCGCTACTGGCATAAAAACTGCCACGATACTCATCGTGGTAGCCACGACCGCTAACCCGATTTCGTCGGAGGCGTCGATCGCAGCATTGTAGGGCGATTTACCCATCTGCTGGTGACGTTCAATATTCTCAATTTCCACGATCGCGTCGTCTACCAGAATGCCGACAACCAGAGCCATTGCTAGCAGCGTCATAAAGTTGAGCGTATAGCCCAACACCTTCAGCACGATAAACGTGGGAATCAACGACAGCGGCAAGGCAACGGCGGTGATGAGCGTGGCTCGCCAGTCGCGCAGGAAAATCCAAATAGTGACGACTGCCAGCACGGCCCCCAACACCACGGCTTCGACAGATGCGTAGTAAGACTCGCGCGTATAGTCAGCGCGAACATTATTGACCAAGGCGAGCTTGATGTCGGACGGGAGTGTTTTTTGCAGGTCTTTAACGGCTGCCTGCACCCCCTCTTCAACAGTCACCAGCACCGTACCTGTACTACGAAGCACCGAAAATACGACGGCGGGTTGGTTGTTGATGCGGGCGATCCGGCGGATATCGCCTGCGGCGTCATTGACTGTACCCAGGCTCGACAGCGGGACAAAGCCACCCTTGGGCAAGGGGATTTGGTATGTGCGGAGCGCCTCTACCGTGGGAGCACTGCCCAATGTGCGAATCGTTTGTTCGGTGCCACCCACTTCACCACGGCCACCCGGTTGGTTGATGTTGAAGGCGCGTACCTGATCATTGACCTGGGTGGCGGTAATGCCCAGTGCTTGCAGGCGATCGGGATTCAGGTCAACGCGAATCTCGCGATCGATCCCGCCAATCCGATTTACTTGAGAAACGCCTGGTACGGCCAACAGTGCCCGACTGATATCCTGATCAACCAGATTACTCAGTTCGCTGACAGACCGCTGAGTAGACGATACCGCGTAAGTGATGATCGGGCCACCGCTTGCGAAGTCCACGCGCTTGACGATCGGATCGTTGATGTCTTGCGGTAGATTCTGACGGATTTGGGCCACAGCATTGCGGACATCGTTGGTGGCGCGATCGGTGTTGGTGCCCAGCACAAAGTTTACCTGTGTGCTGGACGATCCATCGGTCACGGTCGAAATAATTTCGTCAATATTGCCCAGTCCGGCAACGGCATCTTCTACCCGTTTGGTAACCTGGGTTTCCAGTTCGGCTGGGTCAGCCCCTGCCTGGGTCACTGTGACCGTAACCGCTGGAATATCGACATTGGGATTTTCATCAATCCCGAGCATGGGGAATGCTACTAATCCCGCCAGGGTCAGCACGAGAAATAAAACGATCGTCGGTACCGGGTTACGAATCGACCAGGCAGAAATATTGAGAGCCATGAACGGAGGATAGGGGGTTGGGGATGGGATGTGAAAGGCTTGTCAGCGCGTCAGGATAAAGCGTTTAGCCGTCATCCTTCGCCTGTTCCCTAATTGCTGACAACGGTAACGCGATCGCCATCTTTGACATAGCCTGCGCCAGCTACAACGACACGATCGCCTGCATTTAAGCCACTTTTGATGGCAATCCGGGCATTGCTGGGGTCAACAGCTGCTTGACGGGTACCAACGGTCACAGGTCGGGCACGTACTGTGTCGCTTCCTTCGAGGACATAGACAATAGACCGTCCATCTGGCTGGGGTAGAACGGCAGCCGCCGGAATAGTGATTGATTGGGCTGTTTGAACCGTAATGGCTGCCTTGAGGAACATACCGGCTCGTAA
>Ga0070738_10006491_pt1 | contig 12242 bp, 11 predicted proteins | sample Coa_R2_2_FD_66446 | JGI IMG/M metagenome (GOLD analysis project Ga0070738, IMG submission 66446) | Surface soil microbial communities from Centralia Pennsylvania, which are recovering from an underground coalmine fire - Coalmine... | ecosystem: Environmental > Terrestrial > Soil > Unclassified ... | reverse complement strand
GTGTGTCGATAATCAGAATCTCCCGCTTCAAGCCTTTCAGCTTCAGCGAGTAAGTCTCACCCACTTCGGTGGTGCCCATCGATGCCCCGACCTTACCGGCCATGCGCCCAATCAACGCATTCACCAGCGAGGTTTTGCCGGCGGAGCCTGTGCCAAAGACGACAAGCTGCAAGTGTCCCCGCGCCAGATTTTGCTCAATCGCGCGCGATCGCAGCAGTAATTCTTGTCGCGCCACCTCATCTTGAATTTGGTCAACCTGCCGTCGCACCGCTTTCAGCGTTTTTGCCGCCGCTTCGGTCTTCTCAACGGGTACTTGCGGTTGCCGTCGCGCTTGCCTGCGACGCTTTTGAGCACGGGGCAGCACAAACAGATAATAGACAAACGCCGCGATCAGGACTGCCAACAGCGCAATGATCAGCACCAGCAATGCCTGAGATAGTAGCGGGTAGGCGTAGAGCTGCCAGGAGAGCCGAGTCAGAGAGTCAATCAGCCAGATGATTAGCCCAAAAATTACAGCTAAACCAGCAATGAGCGTGAGAAAGCGCGACAGTGGCATGAATCAAATTGCGGTGCATCTGCCTTTCATTCTAGTTCTCTGACTCTTTTTGGACGGTACACTCCTTGCCCGAAAAGATTGTTAAGCTGGCGGCGATCGATTCGTTCGAAGGCTACTGTAGCCACAGTCCGAATATTTGTCGGTCAGACCGCTTGGGTTGTGGTGGTTACAAATACGTGAAAGAGGAATCGTATGGGACTTTTTGATGCAGTCATGAGTGCTGTGAGCAACCCTGGTCAGCAGGGCAGCCCAGATCAGCTGGGCGCAATCTTAAACACTGTCCAGCAACTCAGTAGTAATCACGGGATTGATGCTGGCACAACGCAAACTCTGGTTTCGGTTGTTGGTGGTTATGTGCAATCGGCGTTGCAGCAGCAGCAAGCAACCGCAGGCGCAGAACAGGTTCAGGCGACCGTCAACCAGTACAGCGGGACAGGGCCTAATCCACAGGCCGTTGACGCTGTGCTGGGGCCAGCTCTACAGCAACAGGTCGTGCAGGATTTGATCCAACGAACGGGGCTTGATCCACAAACGGTGCAAACGATCTTGCCCACGCTAGTGCCACTGGCGCTGAATTTTCTCCAAAGCGGCGCACATACCGAAAATCCTCAAGCGGGAAATCCGGTGCTGAATGCGTTTTTGGATGAGAACCACGACGGTAATGTGGATCTAGGTGACGCACTGAAAGTTGCGGGCCAGTTTTTTGGGCGTTAGACGATCGACCCCTGTAGGGGCAACCGTTATAGGGATTGTTTCTCTACTATGCAACGCCCTTACAGGGGAGCAATCCCAGCTCGATCAAGGATTTGCGGGATCAGATCTTCGCGCTTAACGGCCATGAGGTGCACGCCCTGGCAGAGCTGTTGTGCCTGTTGGACTTGTTCAGCCGCGATCGCCACCCCTTCCTGTAAGGGATCGGCGGCCTGTTCCAGTCGCGTAATAATGTGGTCTGGAATGTGGACACCCGGCACACAGCGGTTGATAAACCGGGCGTTTTTGGCCGATTTTAACAAGAAGATTCCTGCCAGGATGGGCTTATTACAGTCAGCCGCGAGCTGCGTCATGAACTTTTCGAGGCGATCGAAGTCTGAAATGAGCTGACTCTGAAAAAATTGCGCTCCGGCTGCCAGCTTGCGTTCAAACCGCCGCTGTAGACCTGACCAACTGCCGCACTGCGGATCGATCGCGGCTCCCGCAAACAGGTCCGTTGCGCCATCGGTGAGTGGCTTGTCGTTAAAGTCAACCCCGGCATTGAGTTTATGGATCAGCTGCAGCAGGCGTACTGATTCCAGCTCAAATACCCCACGCGCCTGAGGATGATCGCCAGCCTTGATGGGATCGCCCGTCAGGGCTAAAACATTACGGATACCAAGCGCCTGTGCCCCCATGAGATCTGCTTGCAAGCCAATGGCATTGCGATCGCGGCAGGCAAGCTGGTAAATCGGCTCAATCCCCTCCCGTAGCAAAATCACCGAAGCAGCCAGCGACGACATCCGCAGCACCGCACGACTGCCATCGGTAATATTGACACAGTGCACCCGTTCTTTCAGCAACCGCGCCATTGCAATCATGTGAGATGGGTCGCCGCCTTTGGGCGGCATCACTTCCGCCGTAATCAAAAACTCACCTTTTTGAACCGCATCGCGGAAGGTGGGAGTTGGGCGCTGGGCAGCGGAGGCAAGAGGGGCAGTGTCAGACATGTGAAACGCGCAGAGGGATTAAGACGCAGAGCACTGCATCTGTACAGATTAGTATAGGTCGCCGGGGGCTTCACCCTCACTACTGTGGGCTGCGCGAATAGCCGAGGGCATCTTTGACCCGCAGCAGTGTCGCGTTGGCGATCGCCCCTGCCTTTTCACGCCCATCGCGCAGCACCGAGTCCAGATAGCCCGGTTCAGCCATGATCTCCTGGTACTTGTCCTGAATCGGTTTGAGGTGGGCGATCGCGGTTTCTGTCAGCAGTGGCTTAAACTGTCCCCAGCCCATATCCCGACATTCCGCAGCAACCGCTTCTTTGGTCTGGCCAGAGAGCAGCATGTACAAGGTGAGCAGGTTGTTGCACTCCGGGCGATCCGGGTCATCAAAGACCAGACCCCGGATCGGATCGGTCTTACAGCGCTTAATTTTGTTCTGGATGACATCTGGCGGATCGAGCAGATTGATCCGGCTCAGTTCCGACGGGTCAGATTTCGACATTTTCTTGGTGCCGTCCGTCAGGCTCATCACCCGTGCGCCTTCTGCCCGAATCAGCGGATTGGGCTTCTTGAGGACTGGCTGATTGGGCTTGGCAAACTTGTGGTTGAAGCTATCGACCAGATCGCGCGTTAGCTCGAGGTGCTGCTTCTGGTCTTCGCCGACCGGCACTTTATCAGCATCGTAGAGCAAAATATCGGCAGCCATGAGCACGGGATAGTCCAGCAGCCCCACACTGACATTTTCGCCCTGCTTCACTGCTTTTTCTTTGAACTGGATCATATCGGTCAGCCAGTTGAGCGGGGTGATGCAGTTGAGCAACCAGGCAAGTTCGCTGTGCGCCGAGACGTGCGATTGGACAAAGATCGTCGAATAGGTTAAGTCAATGCCACAGGCAAGATAGAGCGCGGCGATCGTGGCGGTATCCTGTGCCAACGTTGCGGGATTGTGCGGCACGGTGATGGCGTGCAGATCGACCACACAGAAAAAATTGTCGTACTCAGCCTGCCCCTCGACCCAGTTGCGAATGGCACCCAAGTAGTTGCCCAGATGTAAATTGCCTGTGGGTTGAACGCCCGAAAGAACCCGCTGCTTCGCCATAGCTTACAAAATAGAATCTAACCAGGAGTAGAAGTGCTGTTGTGAGGCTGATTGTACCTTATTAACAGTTACAGTTAAGAAATGTAACATTGAGGAGTGAATCGCTCACTCACAGTTGAAAACGGTACGCATCCAATTATGACTCACTCACTGACCCAGCATCAGATCGAGCAGTTGCAAGAGTGCCTGTCGATCGCCCGTGATCCTGCACAACACGATACTGCCCGCCAACAGTTTACGCAGTTTCTGAGCGGCGTTGAATCCAGCCCAGTGGCAATTGAGATTATTGATGCACTCTGGCATGAACTCCTGGCAGCACGGCGTTCCAATGCTTTTTGGGAACAGATTAGCGACGCGGAAAAAGAGATGGGCGATCGCCTCACCCAGGACAATATTCGGCTGCAACAAAATTACCTGCGTCTGGTGCAGGAGCAATAGGTGACGGCCGTAGCAGCGCGAGCGATCGCGCCGCTACAACGGTTTATGGGTATGCTGTCTGTTTAACCCAGCACGACGGACGAAGGGGTGGGTTTGACCAGCAGCGTGATGTTCTGCCGTCCGATCACTTGCACGACCTCACCCACGGCCAGCGTGATGTCTTGATCGCAAAGGGCGGGCCACCAAGACCCCTGAAAATGAACCCGTCCTCGTTGGTCGGGGGCGATGGTATCGGACACGATCGCTCTCCCGCGATAGTTGGGGTCGGATTCTACGTGACGATTTTTCATAGCGGTATGGGTGTCAGCAAACAAGAAAGAAAAAGTCTTGGTCATTGCAGTCTCTCCTTGCTGAGGGCTTGCTGGGACTTGCTGGGGCTTAGTTATAAGCGCCAATAGTTTTAGCGGTCAAATGGGCGTCCTGATATGTGGCGCGATCATCCCAATCGGGCACCAGGCTTTGTTTAATCCGAATGTCTTTGAGGTGGCGTTTAACCGTATTAATGGTGATGAACAGTTCAGCTGCGATTTGCTGGTAAGTAAAGCCAGCACGGCGCAAGAGCCAGACTTCGGTTTGTCGCGGCGACAGGTTGTAGAGCAGCGCTTCCGCCAGTGCCCGGTTGTGAGCCGACTGCCGACGATCTTCAAGCAGCACTGCCAGGTAAGGGTGTGCAGGGTCTTCCAGCGTCAACCACCGTACGCGGATGCGGTAAACGTTCGATCGCGAGAGGGCGATTTCCGATTCAATCACTACAGGCTGGTCAGCATACAAGTTGCGGCTTTCGATTAACGCCTGGCAGGTGCGCCAGATTGCTTCGGGCACTGTGTTGACAACTGCTTGCCCCTCGCTGAGCTGCTGACAAATGCGGTAGGCGTAGTAGTTGTAGTAGATCCACTCGCATTGCTCAGACAGAATCAAAATACCGTCTGCAAGACCTTCAAGCACACCTTGCAGCAATAGGGGGTTCGACTGAGTGAGTGTGTTCGATTCCAGTTGGTTCAGCATGGCTCTCGGGGGCTAGAGGGATAGTGTGCTGGTGAATTAGCTCACATCGTATGAAAATACTCCCTGTATTGCACTAGCCGTCTCTGCAAAGTTAGCTTCCTGCGATCGTCGGTAGACATTGCAGATTTCTGCAACCAGATTCGTGCTCAACTCTTGCCTTTCGATGTAGTTTTCGGCAAAGTTGGATGTATATTCATGCAACTGGTTTGTCCGCTTTATACGGTCGTCATGAGTGAACCGATTTCAGACTTGGCAACGCTCCGCATTTTAGTGGTGGATGATCACGAAGTTGTTCTGGGTGGCACACTCGATCTACTCAAGCGGCAATACCCACAGGCGGAAATTCTGACTGCTCAAACGGTTGACACCGCACTGCACCAGGTCAACGTGCACACTCCTGATCTGGTCGTTCTCGATCTTTCGCTGCCAGAGACATCGGGTAGTATCGCGCAAGCGGAAGCCGGCGTACAATTGCTCAAAACCCTCATGCAGGATTACCCGACTCTGAATTTGACCGTCCAGAGCACCCATGTGCGGGCATTGGTACGCATCAAGCCAGAAATCGATCGCCACAAAGCAGGCTTCACCGTCGCAGACAAGAGCCTTTCGAGCAAAGACATGCTAACGCGAGTCGATTGGGCGTTGAACGGCATCACCCATACCAAAGACATCCGGCGCGGACGATCGCTAGAGGTGAAGCCCGATTGGTTGACTGTCTTGAAGCTGGCGTTTCACGAGGGGCTACAGGATCGGGCGATCGCTAAACGAATGCAAGTCTCAGAACGCACTGTCCGCCATTACTGGACAAAGATCCAGGATGTGCTGGAAGTGTATCCCGACGAAGACAAGCAAGACGGCAAAAATATTCGGATTCAAACCGAGATCCGCGCCCGTGAAGAAGGACTGATTGATTAAGTTGTTTTAAGTGCCTGGTGTTTGTCCGTTGTGAAGGGTGATGCAACCACCTCAGATGGAAAATCGCCATTCCCGTCCCAGGTTCAAAGCCTCAAGATCATAAGATAGGCTGCATTTGAGTGAACCCTGTCATTATGTGAACCACTGACGCCTAACCACTGTTCCAACGGAGCTGCAAATCATGCAAAAGGTGTGGAGCCGCCTACAGGAAACCGTTTCACTCGGACGATGGGCCTTCCCGGGAATGGTTGTTGTGGGACTGGTCATCGCGGCTCGGCTCGCGGGTTCGCTGCAAAGTTTGGAATGGCTCGCACTGGACTCTTATCTACGGTTGCGTCCGGCTGAACCAGACGACGATCGCATTGTGCTGGTTGGGTTTGATAGCGCCGCCCTCAAGCAAACGGGCTATCCCATCCCAGAAACGCAGTTGACAGCCCTGCTAGCCCAATTACAGGCTTACAAACCCGCCGTCATTGGGCTACACATACTGCCCAATCAAATTGCGTTAGCAGATGGTGTGGGGCGGTTGATGCCTCGACGACCGCTCCGGAATTTGATTGTGTCGGAGCAGATATTACCGGCAGCGAATCAAATTCCGCCACCGTCTGGGTTTGCCGCTCAACAAATTGGGTTTATCGACATCATCCCCGACGGCGATGACCACTTGCGACGCGCCATTCTCGGCACCTACGACCCGATCAAATCCCAAACCTACAAGCTGTCTCTCACCATTCAGCTCGTCGAAAAGTACCTGGTATCGCAGAACAACTCACTGGCGCTCACAAATGGCATTCGTGACCCCAAAGCGATGCGCTTTGGCACCACCGAATTGCCTCGCTTGCTGCCCAACTCTGGTGGGTACGTCAACGCCAGTACAGGGAATCCCCAGATTTTGCTCAACTTTCGGAGTGGCCCGCACCCATTTCGCGTTCTGTCGCCCAACGATATTAAAACCGGCCATGTGGATCCCAATTGGCTGCGCGATCGCATCATCATCGTTGGCATCACCGATCCCACGATTCGTCCCATCATTCCCACGGCAACAGACTACGACACGAACTCGCTCGATATCCAGGCGCATGCGGTCAGTCAAATCATTAGCGCAGTACTGGATGGTCGATCGCTCCTCAACACTTGGCCCGATGCCTGGGAATATCTCTGGATTATGGTTTGGGGCAGCGTTGCTGTGATCTGGGGGCGCAGTAAATTGTCGCCACAGAAAAAATTGATGGGCATTGCCATTATTCAAATCGGTTTAATGGGCGTGGGTTACTGGCTTCTGATCAGCGGATGGTGGATTCCAGTCATTCCGGCTGCACTCGTATGGTTGCTTAATGGGATTGGCTGCACTGCATTCTACAAATATGACTGGGTGCTGCGATCGCGGTTGAAAGAGAACCAACGTGTGATTGAGGAGCGGCAGCACACGATCGAACAGACCTTTGACGTTATTCACAACGGGCCGTTACAAACCCTCGCTAACCTGCTCAGACAAATCCGCGACGGTAACTTATCACAGGCTCAACTGCTGGCCGCACTCGAAAATCTCAACCGAGACATTCGGGGCATTGGTGAACACCTGAAGCAAGAAACGCTGACCCAGGAAGACAGTCTCTATCTGGGCAATGACCTTAAAGTAGACCTCAAGCTTCCCGTTCACGAACTCTTCTTTGAGGTCTACAACATTACCCTGGAACGACCAGACATCCCCCGCTTTGCCACGCTGAAAATTGCCTGCTACTTTGAGCCGATCGAGCCGCTTTCCCTGCATGTTGATCACAAGCGTAATCTCTGTCGCTTTCTCGAAGAAGCACTGTGCAATGTGGGTAAACATGCAAATGGGGCCACTCACTTGAGCGTCACCGGCACGCAAACCGACACCTGGTACACCTTACAGATCAAGGACAACGGATCTGGCATTCAGTCCACGGTTGAGGGCGAAGGCACCAAACACGCGCGTAAGGTGGCTGCTCGGCTGGGCGGCAAGTTCCAGCGATCGTCATTGCCTGCCAAAGGGACGCTTTGCGAGTTGACATTTCCCCTGACAAAATCATGGCGTTTGTAAGCGATCGTGTGCAGAATCTGGCCTTCAAGTTTGCACTTTTGTGCAAAGTCCGGCAAGGCAACCTGGCATAGACTTTAAATAGTTGGAGTGGTCTGCCTTCAGAAGCTCCTGAGTTCCTGGATCGTCTCAAAAATTGCTCCCTCGGCTTGTCTCCCTCTCGTTGGAATTGGGGACATCTACCAAAGCCACCCATCTACCTGGATCGATCCAACGGCTTTTTTGATCGCTATAGTCAGGAAACTGGGCAAGCGCTAATCGCTCACATGCTGAGACGGGGGAGCGTTTGACCGATACCTTTTGAGTGGTTTTCTGTCATGTTTTGTACGCGATCGATGGACGGACTTTACCTGAATGCTTCAGGTTTTTGTAAGTGTATTTTGTGCGGAAGATTAAGGGAATTTCTTTAAGTCTGCACAGGTGATAGCACTTTTCAAGTATTACTTTGGGAACGCAGAAGTTAAAGCGGGTGTCTACCAAATAGACCACCATATGTGAGTTATTTTTAGACCCATGATTACGCACATCACATCCCGCTTCATCGAAATTACGAAGTCAATGATTCTGATGCTTAAAGCGCCCCATCTTCTAGCTGGCGGTGGGCAATTGGGGGTGCTACTGGCGGTTACAGCCGTCATTTTGTCTCAGTATATTCCTCCTTCTGATCCACCACCACGGCGACAAACTTCCTTTACAGGGCAGTCACAAACGGTTGCAACGTTACCGCAAACCAATCTCTTATTTGAACGTTGAATTTAGCGATCGCTACTGGCGTGTTGTGTCTGGCAACACGCTTTTTGCGGTAACAATTGATTGTGCAGTAGGCTAGCGAACGCTTTGCAACACGATTTTTGATCGCACAATCTGATCCTGGCTAAAGCCAGCTTCATTCAAGTAGTTGAGAAAGGCCGCGTCCCGATAGCGCGGATCAACATTGAGGGCTTGTTGATAGATCTGCCGTGCCTGAGCTTTTTCGCCATTACCCCAATATGCGATCGCAAGCGCCACGAATGGATGTGGGTTCGTGGGTTCTAATTTGGCCGCATTTTTAGCGGTTGCGATCGCCCAGTTATACTGCCGGAGGCGTTCAAACGCGAGGCTGAGATTGTAGTGGGGAATTTCGTTGCCGGGTTGCAGCATAGCGGCCCAGGTGTGCGTGGTCACGGCCGCGGTCAATTGCCCCTCCACCAGATAAACAATGCCCAGTGCATTCAACGTAGGCACATCAAACGGATTGCGATGGAATGCCTCTAACAGCGTTGCGGCGGCGGCTGTGTTTTGGCCTGCCTTGTGCTGTGTCCAGCCTAGCAACACTCGCCCGGAAAGATTCGCTGGCTCCAGCGCCACAGCCTGCTGCAAGGCCGCGATCGCTTCAGCATAGCGTCCCTGCTCACGATCGCTCAACCCAATCTGCCGATACGCCTCGGCTGACAACGCGGACACCGGCTTGACTGCAACCAAACTAGCACCCATCACCAACCCCACAACAATCAACCCCTTCATGTCCTCACCCTCATCCCTTCTTCAACCGCTGGCAGGTTGGACAAAAGTGTGCCGATCGTCCGGCCATGCGCAGTCGTTCGATCGCGGTAGTGCAGTTGCGGCAGATGTCTCCATCGCGTCCGTAGACCCACGCCGACCCGCCATAGTTACCGTTAACGCCTTCAACATTGCGAAACGTGCGGAAGGTTGTGCCTTTGGCCTCAATACTGGCTTGCAGCACGTCAATGATATTGGTTCTTAGTCGTTTAATTTGCGCTTGGCTGAGGTCTGTACACAGCGTTTGGGGATGGATGCGACTCAGAAATAGCGCCTCATCTGCGTAAATATTGCCAATTCCCGCTACGATCGCCTGGTCCAGTAGCGCATTCTTAATCGGGCGGCGACGGTGCTGGAGCTGCTTGGTGAAGTAGGCGATCGAAAACTGGTCTGAAAATGGCTCTGGGCCTAACTGCTGTAAGCCTGTCATCACCTGTTCCGGCGATCGCTCTGGTGGCACCCACCACATCTGCCCAAACGTGCGCTGATCGACAAAGCGCAATTCCTTACCATCGGCAAAAAATAGTCGAACCCTGGCATGTTTTTCCAGCGGTTCAGACTGATCCAGCCACAGGAGTTGGCCAGTCATACGCAGATGAACGCCGAGCCATCCGGCAGGAGTAGGGGGTGGCGGATTTTGATCTGTCTCGAATGCGGTGGAGGGTGTGAGGTCGAGGGAATGGCGATAAGAGGCTGCAGGAGAAGCGGCGATCGCGCGATACCGTTGGTCAACAATTTCTGACGGCTGGTTGCTGATGGCTGGTTGCTGATGGCCAACGGCAGGCTGCTGACTCACAGCCTGCTCCAACTCTGCCAGCAGGTACTTTCCGCGTCGATGCCACTGCGCGATCGTCGTTCCTCGCAGCCCGTCCAAAAATTCTGGCACTGAAAAAGGGTGAGCGATGGTGCGATCAAGCAACACATCCCCACCCTGGATCATTTGATGCAAGGTTACGTGATTCAAACCCCGCCGAACAGTTTCAACCTCGGGTAACTCTGGCACTAGACACAACAAATGCTAGACGATTGGAATTCAGTTTAGCGTTTATCGTGCGGTGTTGAGGCGCAGGCAAGACTATCTGGCCTCTGTTCCCTGGTTGGCATCCCCTTCAACGCCAGTGCTGCCACCAGGAGCATCGGCTGTTGTTGTCGGTGTTGAACCTGAGCCCGTCTCTAGACCACTGCCAGTCTTACGGATCGACGGCTCGATCGGGGTTTGCTTACCAGTGGTTTTGGCTGCCCCTGCTTTCTTTTTGGGTGCTTCAACTTCAACAACCTCGCTTTCGGCAAAGTTGTTAGTGTTCACACCGGCATAGTTCACCTTATCGAATCGAACAATGACGGGATATTTAATACCGCTTTGGTCGATCGACGCCACTGTTCCATAATCCTGGAACCAGTAGGACTCTTTACGAAGAATTTTGACTTTAGAACCGCGCTGAACCATGAGTGTTTTTTCCTTTTATTGTTATGCGTCAACTCATACAGCTTTGTTGCCTTCCACTTTACTACGGAGTGGAGACACATTCGGCGCGGGGCGGGAGGGTTGCAACAATCTGAAATATTAGGATGTGAAGAGGCTGTGGTCGGTGGTCAGTGGCCAGTCGTCGGTGGTCAGGGGGCAATGGTCAGTGGTTCAGAAGGCCGAGTCAAGGTTAATGCAACACGCAACACGTCTCCCGGCTTCCCCGGCTTCCCTGTTTCCTATGCCCTGATGCCCTGAGCCGGATCCCCCTCATCCCTCGCCCCATAGCTCCTGCCACGCCACTGCGTGGGGGTTTGTAGCGAAGACAGAAAGATTCGCAGAACGGCGATCGGGTCAGCTAAGGGAGAAAACCAGAAAACCCGCGCGGCTCTTGCGTGCGTGCGATCGCAGGAAGGTGCAATTGCCCAGTTTAACCCCAGACGGATGAGCACTAACAGGAGGTTGAGACTGAAGACGGCCAGTGCGACTGGTGTTGCGCGACCGCTAATTAAGTCACCGCATACTAGCAGCAGCACGGGAATGGGCAACCCCTGCACCGCTAAAAGCAGCAGCCAGTCTCCCCATACTTGACTGGCCGTCGCCGCGTCTTTGAGGTCTAGCGATCGCCCCCACTCGCGCCAGGTTTCCACAGCACCTTCGTACATGCGGACTTTCAGCACATTAGAGCCATCTAAAAAGGCAACGCGGGCACCTTGAGTGGCGATCGCCCGTGCCAGCGTGACGTCATCACAGAAAGACTGACGGGCAACGGTGTAACCACCAATCTCGGCTAGCTGCGATCGACGGCAAAAGAAGCACTGCCCGTTTGCCATGACCCGCTCTGGCAGATTCCCGGTTTCTCCAGCGGGGCCAAACCGATACACAAGCGTCATGAGCAACGCCGGATGGAGCAGCAGTTCCCCCCACTCTTTGAGAATAAAGCAGGGAGCCAGAGAAATCAGGTCGTAGTTTTCCTTGCGGGCCACTGCCAGCAAACTGGCGATCAGACCGGCATGCGGTTGCGTATCGGCATCCAAACCCAGTATCCACTCACTCTGATCGGAACTGGTCTGAAATCCATGATGCAAGGCCCAGGGACGACCGACCCATCCTGATGGGAGTGGATCGTCGTTTACCAGCCGAAATCGAGGGTCGCGCTGCTGGATGGCTTTCACCAGATCTGGCGTGCCATCACTGGAGTGACTATCAACCACAATCATCTCGCGCACTTCGTAGCTCTGCTGGCTCAGCCCGGTCAAACAAGGGGTGAGGCGCTTGGCTTCATTGAGGGTTGGCACCACTACGCTCACCTGACCCAGGTTCTCAGGGCGGGAGGCCTGTGGCTGTAGCGGTGGATAGCGCCCCGGCCCACGCAGCAGACGAGAGAGCAGGATGGCTACCGCAGGCAACTGCGCCACGAGCAGACTGAGCAACAAGACATCTTTTAGCACGAGGGAGATTTTGAGATA
>Ga0070738_10006488_pt1 | contig 12248 bp, 12 predicted proteins | sample Coa_R2_2_FD_66446 | JGI IMG/M metagenome (GOLD analysis project Ga0070738, IMG submission 66446) | Surface soil microbial communities from Centralia Pennsylvania, which are recovering from an underground coalmine fire - Coalmine... | ecosystem: Environmental > Terrestrial > Soil > Unclassified ... | reverse complement strand
TCGACCTGGTAGTAGCCGTCGAAGGCGTGGTCGATGGCCGTGATCTGCCTCACCCACTTGACGGAGGCCATGCCGTACCAGCCGGGCACCAGCAAGCGGGCCGGGAAGCCATGGTGCACCGGCAGGACCTCCCCGTTCATGGCATAGGCCAGGATGGTGTCCCGGTGCAGGGCTTTGGCGAGGTTCAGGGCGCGGGCAAAGGGGATCTCTCCCTCGCGCGTGGCCACGGTGCCCCGGTCCTGGCCCTCGACCACGATCTCGCGCGTGCGCGTCTGCAGGCCGGCCTTCTCCAGCAGCGCCGCCAGCGGGACTCCCGTCCATTCCGCGGTGCTCACGGCGTGATACTGCCACGGCTCGCCGCTGGCAGGCGGGTTCAGGCCGGAGCGTCCGTTGCCCGCGCATTCGAGCGTGACCAGCACTGTGCGGCTGGGCATCGCCAGCAGGTCATCGTAGGACAGTGTCAGCGGCCGCTCGACCGTGCCCTCGATGCGCAGCCGCCACTCCGCCGCGTCGATGCGCGGGATATTGAAGTTGGAGCGCACGTAGAAGGTCGGGTTTGGCGTGATGAGGCCCATCTGTTCGTCAAGCGGTGCCTCCGCGTTGAAGGGATCGGCGTTGACGACGACGAGCCGGGGATCGACGGCATCCACCGGTGTGGGGCGTCGCGGGCGTGAACTGATCATGCAGCAACTCCTTTCAAGGTCCGGGTGTGCCGGAGATGTCCGTCCCAACGCGCGTGATGCAGTCACACATCTGCCAACGCCGCGCGCCGGGAGCGCATTCCTCACCGCTCGCCCGGCCGCATCTCATGCGTCGAGTCCGGGCAGGGTGGCCGCGATGGCCTCCAGGGCCAGCTTGATGTTGTCGACCGAGTTGGCGTAGGAGAGGCGCAGGTAGCCTTCTCCGTGGCGACCGAAGGTCGATCCGGCCAGGCAGGCGACCCCGGCCTGCTCCAGCAGATACTCCTGCACGGTGCGTGCCGGCAGGCCGAGCTGCGAGACGTTGGGGAAGGCGTAGAAGGCCCCCGCCGGCTCGACGCAGCACAGCCCGGGTATGGCGTTGAGGCCGTCCACGATGATCTGGCGGCGGCGCCGGAACTCGGCCAGCATCGTCTCCACTTCGGTCCAGGGGCCCTCCAGGGCGGCGATGGCGCCGTACTGGCTGAAGGCCGAGGTGCAGGAGACGGTGTTGACCACCAGGCGGTTGACCGGCTCGACCAGCGCCGGCGGGAAGACGCCGAAGCCGAGCCGCCAGCCGGTCATGGCGAAGGTCTTGGACCAGCCGTCGAGCAGCACCGTGCGCTCGGGCATGCCGTCGATCTGCATGATGCTGGCGTGCTCGCCGTCGTAGCGGATGGCCCAGTAGACCTCGTCGCTCAGCACGACCAGATCGTGTCGCAGGGCGATCTCGGCGATCGCCTCCAGGTCGGACCGCGTCAGGGCGGAGCCGCACGGGTTGTGGGGCGAATTGAGGATGATCAGGCGGGTGCGGTCCGTCACCAGGGCGGCCAGTTCCTCGGGGTCGACGCGAAAGCCGTGTCGCTCGTGCAGCGGCAGCGGGACCGGCGTGGCGCCGGCGAAGGCGGTGATCGACTCGTACATGGGGAAGCCCGGATCGGGATAGATGACCTCGTCGCCCTCCTCGCACAGCGCCATGATGGTATAGAACATGATGGGCTTGGCGCCGGGGGTGACGATCACCCGCTCGGGCGTGGTCTTGAGGCGGCCGGTGCGCTCCAGGAAGGCCGCGACGGCCTCGCGCAGCGCCGGGATGCCCGGGGTCTGGACATAATGGGTGTGGCCCTCGGCCAGCGCCTGCCTGGCCGCGGCGATCACGTGCGGCGGGGTCTGGAAATCGGGCTCGCCGATCTCCAGGTGGATGATGGTGCGGCCGGTGACCTCCAGTTCCCTGGCCCGCGCCAGCACCTCGAAGGCCGATTCGGTGCCCAGCCGGGCCATGCGCCTGGCAAGTCTCATAACTCCTCCTCAAACTCATCGCACTGTCTGCGATTGTAGTATATGGCGGAGTCGCCGTGCAGACCGAGGTGAGCTCGGCCATTTGCCCTCATGTTTGTGCATCTGCCGTCGGAAAACCGGCCTCTCCGTCGCGCTGCACCAGCCCGCAGTAGCCCACCTCATCGTTGGCGAGGGCATGGCCGGCGATGTGATCGATGTAGTCGATGTCCTCAAGCGGTAGACCGGGGAAGAACGCCGCGAGCACCTGAATGTCCCAGGCGAGCGGAAGTGGGAGGGTTCCTGGGAGAAGGCGGCGGGTAATGGCCACGTAAAGCAGCCCGTCGGTCCCGTTCTCAAAGGCCACCCGGACACGGACGCGCCCTCCGATCACGCCCTCCTGGATGTTGCCGGGATGATCAAGGGCCCAACGGCGCATCCGCGGAACATCGAGGTACAGCGCATGCGCAAAGGTGGGCCGGCGTTGGTCTACCACGCGGGCGGCGTCTGTCCGCGTCGGCAACAGTTGCCCTGTGCGCAGCAGATGTTCGAAATACGGATAGGCGTCATCGGCGCGTCCTTGCTCATGCCAGCGCGCGGCCAGGAGCCATACTATGCCCGCGGCTTCATGGTGCCAAGTCGCCGCGCGAAAGCGGCCACTATGGAGCGCATAGGCCACCACGCGGGGGAGGAGCGCCTTGATCGTCTCATTGCCAATCGGATATTCGCCGCGCTTCTTGACAAAGTCTGCGATGACTTGATGCGCACCGGTGAGGTCAGCGATGGGACGCTGGCACGCCTCCGGGGCAAGGCCGAGATCTTCGGTCAGACAGCGGCAAGTCGCACTGAGCGTCCACGCAGGCTCGGCGGGAGTCGTGGGTACAGTGTAGGCCACCGCTACGAGGGGATGGTGGCCATGATGGCGTCGACTTCAGCGTCGCGCGTCGTCTCAGTAGCGCGCACCAGCCGGTCCATGTCGCCGGCGGCCAGGGCCTGCTGCGTTTCGGCATAGAGCCGGCTCAACTCCTCGCGATGATTGAGGAGGTATTCGGCGAGCGCTGCATGAATCACCTGTGCCCGGCTCTGTCGTTGCAGGCGGGCGACTGCTTCCAGAGCGTGATCGTCCTGGGCGAAAATCCGGATAGGTTTGCTCTTCGTCGTCATCAGATACCCCTCCTGTAACACTGTAACGATGTTACAGGAGGAGGACGCCCACGTCAAGTAGTGATTATGGGTCAGACGGCGTGATCAGGCCTTCTCTTGAGCGGCTCCGCGATCACGTGTGGTGGGGTCTGGACATCGGGCTCGCCGATCTCCAGGTGGATGATGGTGCGGCCGGTCGCCTCCAGTTCCCTGGCTCGCGCCAGCACCTCGAACGCCGATTCGGTGCCCAGCCGGCCCATGCGCCTGGCAAGTCTCATAGCTTCTCTTCAAGCTGATCGCTTTGCCGCGATTGTGGTGTATGGCGGAGGCCTTCTCAGGTGTGCTTGGCGGGATGGCCAGATCTAAGGCGCCTATACCCAAGAAGGGCAAGCCACCGAGAGATGCAAGCTGAGTAGCCGGACCGCTCTCCTGCTATATTACTTCCATACGTGAGGAGACGGTCGCGGGCGCAATGCAGGCTCAGCTGCACAGTTGTCGAGTTGAGGTGCAAGGTTGGCGTCCTGGCGCATCCCACATTATGGATTGGAAGAACCAAGCAAAACGCATAGTGGCAAAGATGGCTTACGATGATTTCTGAACCAGAGTCCGCTCGGGGGCGAACAGGCTATATGCCGATGATCGGTAGCAAACTAAGTTCGCGCAGTATGGACGGAAGGTAGTTGCAGTGATAAGCTGGCATGGCGCCTATTCATTTGCATTCAGCATGCAGTGTCTATTCCGACTTGCAACCGGTTGGTCACAAAAGCTGGCCGTTATAGTCCTAATTCCCCTGTTTGTGCTCGCGCGGATCTTGCCGTGCTTATTTAAGGCTGATATCGTGATCCATTTAGATAACAATAGCTATGTGCTTGGCACCAACAGTTTCGAGTGGTATCCGTTCAAAGAGATCTACTGCGACGGCGTTTACGAAAGAGCGCGCGACTTTGTTCCAGAGCGAGATTGGATAGTGTTTGACCTTGGCGCGAACATCGGCCTATTTACGATTCAGCAGGCGAGGCGAGGCGCGTTTGTCTACTCATTTGAACCCAATCCCGACTGCTATCGGCGCTTGAAGGCGGCGGTTACGATCAACGGGCTGGACGGCCAAGTATATAGCGCGAACTATGCCCTTGGATCAGGAGTAGATTCAGGCTATATGACGATGTCGAAAGGCACGAGTGTCGCCGGAACGGTCGTCCTGGATGGGGGCTCTAGTGAAGTTGGCGGGCCAAGGGTCCAGGTCACCTCCCTTGACCATATTGTGCCCACATTCGACGTGGTCCGAATCGACCTTCTGAAGATCGATGTGGAAGGGTTTGAGGCGGACGTTCTACGTGGAGCGAGACATACCCTAAGCCTCGTAAATCGCGTGATCGTCGAGTGTCATTCACCAGCGCTGGAAACAGAGGTTCAAGCGTTGCTGCTCCCTCATGGCTTCATTTGCAAGGAGCGCATTGATTTGACCTCTACTGGTGATGTTAGTTTGCTTTACGCTGCGAGGTCACCTGCACGATAACTCTGTCTACGGTGCAAATGGAGTATCGGAAGGCCGGATTGCTCGATGTCAAGTGACAATGACCTCAACCAACTTTTGCAGCCCGCCTACGAACAGCCGTCAGAATCAGACACCATCGTGGACAATGGCGCCCCTCCATGGCTCATCCGGAGCCCGGTTCACACAGTGGAGCCAATGACGTCCGCATTTGGTGAATGAGAGCCCACGCCGCCGTTAAACGGCACGAACATCGAATATGCGCTGGCGGCACCTGGTTGCTCTATGCGACTCTAGTTGCTAGATGTTACGTGAGTGCCAACTCTACGCTGTTGGATAATACTCTGGCCGCAGGTGTTCGGGCTGCCGAGGGTCCGCGGCCAAGCCGTACATGACGGAGCGTCCATGTCTTTGAGAATAGTGCAGTCGGATTCTGGCGGAATGTTGGTACCGAGCGGCTGCCGTATCATCCGGAGTGAGAGTATCCTGTACATCCCAGTCGTGGTCATGCTGGTGCTGATTGCTTTTGTCGGGCTGCATCGCCCTGGCTATATAGTCGGTGGGGACAATTGGCCTACGGCGTTTATCCCGGGAAACCATGACCTCGAACACAGCATGCAATTATGGGGATATACCGTTACCGGGATGGGATCGCCTCAATTCAATCCGAGTTGGTTCGCTCTCGGTTTATGGGGCCGTCTATGGCTCTCACTTGGAGTTCCAGGTGCCGGCGTCCAGTTCATGTTCGTAACGGCCATGCTGATATGGGAAGGCATAGCCATGATTCGATTCGTGCGTGTTCTTTTTCCCGAACAGCGCTTCGCCGCCTTGGCCGCCGGAATCGGTCTTCCCGTCTCGTTCATCAATACGGTAGGCCTGACCAATTATGTGCAAGTGTTCGCGTTGGGGTACTTCCCATGGCTTGCGGCCATACTTATCAGTCACACACGACGGCCAAGACCAACATGGCGATCCGCAGCCCGGATAGGCCTAGCGTCGCTCGGGCTCTTGATCATTTCCGCCAACCCGCCACTGGGCGTGGCTGCGATACTATGGGCGATTGCCTGGATTGTGCTAGGCTGGTGTGTTTGGCGCACCTTCCGCCGTACGTGGATGGCAGCGTGCATTGGAGTATGCTTGGCTGCTCTCCTCAACGGCTGGTGGATGTATGCCGCGTCGGTAACCCTGTACGGCAGCAATGGTACAACGCGGCAGGTCTTCGCAGGCCCATTGGACTGGGGATGGGTGTCAGGCAGGGCCAGTCTGTTGAATCTTTTGTCCATGCAGGGGTTCTGGGCCTGGCCAAGTCCCGAGGTGTTTCCTTGGGCTAGCCTGTACACGCAAGGAATCCTTCAAATATCGCTCTTTGTGCCTCTCTTGCTCGCCTCTATAGGTATTATCTGGGCGCCATATCGGCGGCGCACCCTTCTCCTGCTGGCTATCATCCTCGTGTCGCTGTTCCTCGCTAAAGGTCTCCATCCTCCCCTTGAGGGTGTGAATAGATTCTTGTATCTGCATGTGCCGTTATTCTGGCTCTTGCGCGATCCACAAGCGGTGATGGATTGTATTCTCTATCCCGCCCTTTACACCATGGCCGCGCTAGGGGTTGCGGAGGTTCTGCGGGGCACTCGCATCCTTCTGGATAGATGCCGTCTGCGCGCGGCGTGGCGCATACCGGTGCTGTCGGTTGTGGGTAGCGCAGTGGTGCTGCTCCTAACCACGAGCGGTTACGCACTCGCTAGTGGTGCAGCCATGCCCGATGAAACCTTGGATGGTGCGGCCAAGACAGTTGTCACGATTCCGCGGTATTGGTACGATGTGGCACGGTATCTCCGGCAAAACGACCCGCAGTCCGGGGTTCTAATGCTGCCGAATGACGACTTCTACCAGATGCCTTATACCTGGGGCTACTATGGAGTAGATGCCGTGGCACAGACCTTCATCGATCAACCCCTATTTTACCTCACGTCAGGCCTTGGCTATCTAGGTGCCTCGGCGTCCTTCCAATCCCAACAAGACCATCTGTTGTCGTTGATACGGAACGAATCCGTTGTAGCTATTGCTCCCATCCTTCAGGCCATGGGCATCAAATGGATCATCGAACGACGAGATGTGGATTGGGCATGGCCCGGACGGTCCATAATGAGCGCTCCGTTTCTCGCTCGATATCTCGGGCATCAACCAGATGTAGTGAAGGTCCTATCCTTTGGACAACTCGACGTTTATCGTGTCACGCTCAACACGGCACCCATTGAAGCATATGGCGGTGCAGGGGAATGGCTTGGGGCAAATAATCCTCGGTTGGGGGAGTCGGCTTCTCTCCTTGGGGGTGATGTTCCCTGGATATCTAGCGCGTTCAACGGCAGTTTACCAATTAGTGCTTGGGGTTGGCTTACATCTAGCGGTGCAGCGGAGATTGCATCCACCAATCGGCCTACTGCCCCCCTAGTCCACTTGCAGACTCCCGGTGGCACTGTCTACGCCAGCGGCAAGTCGCCCGAAGTGCTGCCTGTTCAATGGCAGGGCAAGGTGCCGACATACTCGGTAAATGTTCCTCGCGGCGCTCGGCTCTTGGTTCTCCGAACCTCCTATGCTCCGGGCTGGGTAGTTGAAGGTCGGGGACATGCCCTTCCATGGCCGCACGTCGTTGTAGATGGATTCCTCAATGGATGGATAGTGCCTAGAAATGCATCTGACATGGTTCAGCTTCGCTATGCACCGGCGACGAAGTTCGATGCGCTCCTCTACATCTCTCTGGGCACAATCTGTATAGTCGTCGGCTTGTTACTCACAGGTTTTACTGGCCACAACTGGCTAAGCAAACGGAAGGCCGATCACATGCTGGGGCTGAAAGTGGGGAAGAAGGTTATCCATAGGCAGCAGCGGGAGATGAAGCCATGATGACTGGTGGCGTTCTGGTAAGCGTAGGGCTTCCAACCTACAACCGACTTAATACGCTCAAGCGGGCGATCGAATCGGTCCTTACCCAGGATTATCACCATCTAGAGTTGGTGATCTCCGATGATGAATCGACCGACGGTACGCGAGCTTACTGCGAGGACCTTGCACGCCGCGATAGCCGCGTCCGCTACATACGCCAGAGCAAGCGTCTCGGGCTCGTCAGAAACTACAGTGAAGTGATGAACCAATCTCGTGGCGAATGGTACATGGTGCTAGGAGATGACGACTGGATCGACCCGGGATATATTTCCCGGTGCTTGCGAACCGCTTTGTCGCAATCCGAGCTTATTATGGTATGCGGCCTGCCCCGACTATATCGGGGGACTCAGCTAGTCGGCCACGGAGCAAAGACCAATCTGCTGCAGGCCTCGGGTTCCGCCCGTGTGGCGTCCTATTATCGGCACGTTAGCGACAATGCCGTCTTTCACGGCATGGTCCGTAGATCAACCCTTGCTCTGGTTCCTCCGATGCAAAACCACAAGTCGAGCGACCTGCCGTACGTAGCATCCATTGCCTTTATGGGGAAAATCAAGACTGTGGAGGATGTCTGCTTCAACAAGTCAGCGGGTGTCTCGTCCGGTGGCTGGCATAGCATTCGAAAGGCTATGAACTTATCCACCTTTGATGCCCGATTCCCCGGGGTGCGTCTCTTTGTCTCTGCATTCAGCGATATCGCTTGGGCATCGCCGGTATACAGTTCGCTGGGTTGGTTCGGCCGTCTGTTTCTAGCTTTTCGAGTAGCGTTTATCATGGTAATGCGATACCCAACCCACATGCTTCTGAAGCTGGTACGCCTCGCGCCACAAGCCCGTTATGGTAGTTAATCTGTCTGGCGCACCTAACCTAACACGCCCGTCTAGCAGTGACTGGTATTCACAACTAGTTCATGCGCGCTTGCTCATCGTCAATGAATACACAATTCCGGACAGCCCCCCAAGATATTCGGTCGTACGCATGACGATGAAGGCGGCGGTATCAACCGGACGAGCCAGAAATAGGCGCCAGTGGTTGAGGTAAGACTTCCTCACAGGGAAGTAACTCATCGCGGCCGCTCCCGGCCTCTTCGCAATGTATTTCGCGACGTCCCGCCCATACATGAATCTCTTCCTAAAGAGCTTGCTAAGCTTCAGATAGCCTTCATTGTGTCGCACTATGCTGCGGGTTCGCCCTACTCTGGAGCCATTGTCTAGAAGCTTTTGATAGAAGTCCCAGTCATCATTACCACCTACGGTTTCGTCCAAACCACCAAGCCTATCCCATATGTGCTTCTTGACGAAGCGCGGGGCTTCTACTGTTGCATCACCCCAATAGCAACGCCTCTCCAGATTCTTCGCCCGCGCCCAGATGCCAATGCCGAACGAATCCTCCGGTATGACTACCGCGTCGTATCCCTTATTACAGAGTTCGACAGCATCCTTTACGACATTCGGCATCAACTCCATATCCGAGTCCACGATGTAGATGTAATCGCCGACAGCTTGTTTGGCTCCATAGTTCCGTTTGTGGGGCGCATCAAACGTGCCGCTTGGAAGGACGGGAGCATAAGTGTAGTACCTTGCGCCGTAGCAAGCGGACACCTTTTCCGTGCTATCTGTCGATCCGCTATCCACGACCACTACCTCGACGTTTGGGTATGTCTGATCGGCAATGCTCTTAAGACAGTTCTCCAAGAAGGCCGCTGAGTTCTTAGTGGGAATCACGACCGAAACCAATTCGTTGTTCGAAGGCTCCATTACGACACCGCTTTCTACAGAGATAACGCATCGGTAGGCTGCAGCAGGCACTATTGCGCAGTAATCATAACCGGCGTGTGAGATGACAGGCCACGTCGCCGGGTTCCTGGATCTCAATTCAACGTGCACCTGTCCAACCATGTACCGCAACTGTTCCGAGCGCAGCTAAGCCGTTTGTCACGGGCATCACCCGAGTCTCGCGGTTCACATAACCCAGATACTGCCCACTAGGTCTGTGAACCTGGCTGCGCTGAGTTACCCAGCGCGGCACTTCATCGTCCGGCGCCGAGACGCATCTAAACCGTTAAACCGTGCCACCCATTGAAACCGGCTCTGCCAATTGTTTATGCGTGGCTTGCTATGTCAATCCTTTGAGCTGGGTAATCTAACCTCTTGGCGATTGGGCCTGAACTGAACCCAGCAGGAAGTATAGCCAATTATCACGACTGGCGCCGCCAAGGCGTGGGAATGCTCCAGCAGTTGACAACATTGCAGCCCTACGGTTAGTTTGTGTGCTACACTGCGAAATGATATTCTGTCCGGGAAGGAGTGAAAAGGCACCTTCATGTTGGGAGCGCCAGCCACATGCGTCCCACCAAATCAGCCCGCTGCCTGTCCAACACTCTCGATCATCGTCCCCACATATCGCGATGGTGCGCGCATCTATACGAACCTGCTCCGCCTCGACGCAGCACTGGCGGAGCTCGGCGAGCCCTATGAGATCATCGTGGTCTCGGATGGCAATGTCGACAACACGTACGAAGAGGCCCTGCGGGTGGGCGCGCCTCATTTGCATGTCCATCACTATGCGCGCAATATGGGCAAGGGCTTCGCTTTGCGCTACGGCGTGGGCCATTCGCGTGGGGATATCATCACGTTTATCGATGGCGATGGAGACATCGATCCGGCGCAGATAGCCGTCTATCTGCACATCATGCGCGACACCAAGGCCGATATCGTCGTCGGCTCCAAGCGGCATCCGGATTCCGAGGTCGTCTACCCGTTGGCTCGCCGCATCTACAGTTGGGCCTATCAGGCCTTGCTGCAGGTGCTGTTCTCGCTGAATGTGCGCGATACGCAGGTCGGGTTGAAGCTCTTTCGCCGCCAGGTACTGGCCGACGTCTTGCCGCGCATCGTGGTCAAGCGCTTCGCCTTCGACCTTGAATTGCTGGTCGTCGCCCATCACCTGGGCTACACCCAGGTGGTGGAGGCGCCCGTGCGCATCGGGGAACGCTTCAACAGCACCATCAACCTCAAAGCCATCATGAGCATTTTGCAGGAAACCGCCGCCATCTTCTACCGCCGCAATATCCTTCACTACTACGATCTGCCGCGCGAATCGCTGCCGCGCGACGTAGAGTTGGATGAAGGGTCGTCGGCGCTGACATAGGGCGATACCGAGTCGACGATGCAATCCCTGTCGCGCAACCGCCGCCGCATCGCTGCCCTGGCCAGAGTCGCAGCCACCCTGGTGGTGCTGCTCGTGGCCGCTTTGCGGCTTCACCTGGACCCTCCGTCCACGGTGTTGCTGGGCCTGCTCGCGGCATCACTGCTCGGTCTGGTCGATGGCCGTGTCAGCGTCGTGGCCGGGCTGGTCTGCATAGCGGCCTGTCCCATCCTGCTCATTGCCGAGCGGCAGGCCTGGCTGCAACAATCGCTGATGGTACAATACTACGCATGCACCATGGGCCTATGCACCCTCAAAGACGCCGCCGACACCGTCGCCATCTGGGCCTACTATCTGCTGTGCATAGGCGTCATAACCCAGATCGCGCAGTTGGCGCTAGGTAAGAAGAGAGCAACCGGTGAGCGCAAGCAGTCCGACGAACATGCCTGATCAGAGACGTCAACATGGCAGGAGATTGGCCGGACTGCTAGCGTCGGTCGCCGCATTGCTCGGTGTGGGGCTGTTGCTCAGCGCTTGCTCTCTGGTGGCGGGCGCCGGCCAGCCATCTGCCGCTCCCACCAGCCGTAGCGCCGCGGACGCTTACAATGCCGCGATGACGCTGACCTACAGCGGCAAGTGCCAACAGGCCATTCCGGTGTTTCTGGAAGCACTTACCAAGAACCCCATCTATGTGAACGCCTATAGCGGCCTCGGCAATTGCTATCAAGCGATTGGCTCGTTCAATGAGGCGATCGCGGAGTACGACAAGGCCATTCAACTCGATCCCACCGGGTACGGGCTGTATATGCAGCGCGCCGGTGCGGAGTACAACAACGGAAGCGGAGGGTCGGCGATCGCCGACCTGAATACCGCCCTGCGCCTGGCACCGCCGCAGGCCGTCACCTACGCCAGTATCGCCGCGGCCTACGATTCGTACGTGGACTTCGCCGATGCCGTCAAGGCGTACACGCTGGCGATTCAGAAGGTGCCGGGTAATCCGTCGTTTTACGAGCAACGCGCGCAGGTCTATCTACAGATGGAGGATGCGACCCGCGCCTACGCCGACTATCGGACAGCCATTGAGGTCAGCCCTACCACGGCCGTACGCGCCACCGTGTACTCAGACCTGGCCGGTGCCTATCAGGGACAGGGCGATTACGCCAGTGCACTCGCGGCCGTGCGTCAGGCTATCCAGTTGTTGCCCAATACAGCTCGCTTCTATGCGACGGCCGGAGATATTCAGCGCGATGCGGGGGATTACACTCAAGCCCTGGGGTCCTACGACCATGCTCTGCGTTTGGTCTCCAAAGGGCCGGATGCTGAGAAAGCGCATGAAGGCAAAGGCGATGTGTTTGCCCGGCAGGGACGCCAGGCGCTGGCTATTGCGCAGTATCGCGCGGCCCTCAAGCTGGTTGCCGCTTCCGACACCACAACAAAGTCTCGCGTTCAGGGCAAGATTACGTCCGTTCAGTCCGGTCAGAGTCAATGATCGTCGATTCAACGGCGGATGTGGTGGCCACCGCGATGGCCGGCCGGCGGCGCATCCTGATACTGAACTGGCGTGACATCTCCCATCCTCG
>Ga0070738_10006484_pt1 | contig 12254 bp, 8 predicted proteins | sample Coa_R2_2_FD_66446 | JGI IMG/M metagenome (GOLD analysis project Ga0070738, IMG submission 66446) | Surface soil microbial communities from Centralia Pennsylvania, which are recovering from an underground coalmine fire - Coalmine... | ecosystem: Environmental > Terrestrial > Soil > Unclassified ... | reverse complement strand
CGACGGCCAGGAGCGTCGCGCCGGTCGCGCCTTGCACGCGCACCGGGCGCGCCCTCGACGTGGTCGTCCCGTCGCCGAGCTGCCCGCTCTCGTTGCCCCCCCAGCACCAGACCGCCCCGCTCGTCGCGCCGCCGACGAGCGCGCACGAGTGCTCGACGCCGACGCCGATCGCCGTCGCGCCGGCAAGACCGACGACGACGCCCGGCGGCGCGGGGGCGCCGGCGCCCGAGGCGGCCTGACCGTCGCCGAGCTGGCCGAACGAGTCGTCGCCCCAGCACGACACCGTGCCGTCGACGAGGAGCGCGCACGCGTGCACGTCGAACGCGGCGACCGCTTGCGCCGCCTTCGCCAGGCGCGCCTGGACCGGCACGACCGACGCGTGCGACGCGCCGTCTCCGAGCTCGCCGTGCGTGCCGTCGCCGACGCACCACACGCCGCCGTCCGGCAGGAGCGCGCAGAGGAACGCCTCACCGGACGCCACCTGCACGGGCGCCGCCGCGAAGGCCGTCGCGCGGACCGGCACCGACGAATCGGCGCTCGAGCCGTCGCCGAGCTGCCCCTGGTCGCCGCGGCCGGCGCACTCGGCGCCCGCGGCGATCGTGGCGCACGTCTGGTGAGCCCCGGCGAAGAGGTCGGACAGCCCACCACCCATCGCGGGCATCGGCACCGAGGTGCTCGAGCCGCTGCCGTCTCCGAGCTCCAGGTAGTCGTCGTTTCGACCCCAGCACTTGGCAACGCCGCTGGAAAACAGCGCGCAAGCGTGGAACTTGCCCGCGACGACCTTCACGACGGCGCCGGGATCGGCCGGAAAAGCGGCGCCGTCGGTCGCCGAAGCCGCGCCGTCGCCGCCCGACGTCGAGCCGGCCGGCGCGGCGCGGTAGTCGTGGTCGATGCCGAGGATCGACGTGCACGCCGACGCTGCGAGCGTCATGCCCGAGCAGAACAGCGCTCGCCACCGCACGATGCAACCGCCGCCGCGGAGGCTAACATCGCTCGGTCGACGCGACCAAGGCCGCTTCGCGATGGTATCGTCGCGCCGATGATGTCGGCGGCCGCGATCGAGCCGGTGTTCGTCGGGCGCTACGCGCTCTTCGACCGCATCGCCGCGGGCGGCATGGCCGCCGTACATGTGGGCCGGCTGGTCGGCGAGGGCGGGTTCGCTCGCACAGTGGCGGTCAAGCGTCTGCACCCGCAGTTCGCGCTCGATCCCGAGTTCGTCGCGATGTTCCTCGACGAGGCGCGGCTCGCCGTGCGCATCCGGCACCCGAACGTCGTGCCGACGCTCGACGTCGTCGCCGCCGACGACGAGCTGTTCCTCGTCATGGACTACGTGGAGGGCGAGTCGCTCTGGGCGCTGCTCCGGCGGTCGCGCGAGCTCGGCGCCCGCGTACCGATCGACGTCGCGGCGGGCGTCATGGTCCAGGCGCTGCACGGGCTGCACGCGGCGCACGAGGCCAAGAGCGATCTCGGCGAGCCGCTCGAGCTCGTGCACCGAGACGTGTCGCCGCAGAACCTGCTCGTCGGCACCGACGGCATGGTCAGGGTGCTCGACTTCGGGGTGGCCAAGGCGCTCGGAAAGCTGCACACGACGCGTGAGGGCCAGCTCAAGGGCAAGCTCGGGTACCTCGCGCCCGAGCAGATCTTCGGCCAGCCGGTCACGCGCCGGAGCGACGTGTTCGCGGCCGGTGTGGTGCTATGGGAGGCGATCACGGGGCGCGGGCTCTTCGCGGCCGAGTGCGAGGGCGACGTGCTCCGTCGCATCATGGAGGGCCGCGTGGATCGCCCCGCCCTGCTCGTGCCGGACGTGCCGCCGGCGCTCGACCGGGTGGTGATGCGGGCGCTCGCGCGCGAGCCGTCGGATCGGTTCGACACGGCGCTCGCGATGGCCGAAGCCGTCGAGCACGCCGCGCCAGTGGCCGCGCCCAGGGCGATCGCCGCCTGGATGCGGAGCCTGGCGCGCGAGGGCCTCGAGGCGCGCGCCCGCCTCATCGCCGGCATCGAGGGCGGCGCGACGTCGGCCGTCGCCGCCCCCCCCGGCGGCGCGGCCGCGGCGCACGCGCGCGGCGCCGGCGCAGCGATGTCCGGCGGGATCACCCAGAGCGCCCTCTCACGCGCGGCGGCGGTGCGTGGGCGAGGGCAGGCGCCCTGGGCGCGCGCGCTGGCCGCAGCGGTGTCGTGCGGGGCGGCCGCCGCGGCGATCATCGTCGCCCACGCGTCACGGCCGACCCCCGCGCCGCCCGTGGCGGGCCGCGTCATGTCCACCGCGACCGAGGCGGCGATCCCGGCGCGCGCGCGGCCGTCGCGCGTCGAGGCGATGCGGCCGTCGGCCCCTGCTGCCACCCCGCCCGCTGCTCGCCGTGCTCGCCCGAGCGTGCCCGCGCCAGCGCCAGCGGCCCCGGCGCCCGGCGGGAGCCCGCGCGACCTGCACCCGCGGCCAGCCTCGTCCGCCGCGCGCCCCGGCGACGACCTCTACACCCGCGAGTGACGGCCGTGTGGGCCCGTCTACCCGGCGGTGCGCGCGATCGCGCTCCCTGAATTCGTCTGCCCGAGCAGCCGTTTAGACGGATCGTGCACGATTCCGCGATGGACGAGTTCGGAGCGGATCCCCCCGACCGGGACTCCTACCGCACTCCGACGCTGGCCATTCAGTTCCAGCCGCATCCCGGCTTGCTGACGCAGACTCGCGAGTTCGTGCGGTCGTTCTGCGGAACGTTCGTCCGGGACCCGGACGCCGTCTACCGGTTGACCATCGCCGCGCACGAGCTGCTCGAGAACTCCATCAAATATTCGTCGGACGGCACGACCAACATGACCATCGAGTGTCACACGGGAGAGCGCAAGAGCCGCATCTCCATCCGCGCCGAGAACCGCGCGACGCCCGAGCGCGTCCGCGCCGTGCGCGACGCGATCGAGACGCTGCGCGACGCCGACGATCCCTTCCAGCTCTATTGCGATCTCATCAAGGCGAGCGTCGACCGCAACGCGCATTCGGGCCTCGGTCTGGCCCGCATTTGCGTCGAGGCGGCCTGCGCGCTCGACTACCGGGTGACCGGTGATCAACTCGCCATCTTCGCGGAGACATACGTGGACCACGGGGGACTGGAATGAACTCGCTGACGCTCGCCCCGCTCACGCTCGCCGGATTCGAAGCCGTTCCGTCGGTCAAGGACGCGACGATCGAGCTCGCGCTGCGCGGCAACGCCGACATGACCGTCAGCGCGACGCTGGGCAAGTACCTGAAGGAGCTCGACGCTCAGACACGGCACAAGGGCGTGCGCGCGGTGCACGTCAAGCTCGGCGACCTGTACTTCCTCAGCTCGTCTTGCTTCCAGGCGATCGCGGCGTGGGTGCTGTCGATCGCCGGCCGCGCGCCCGAGGACCGGTACACCGTCCACTTCGAGACGCACGCCGCCCAGGGCTGGCAGAAGCGCAGCCTCGAGGCGATCCGCCGGGTCGCGCCGGCCGTCACGGTCGTCAGCTAGGAGCCCGCCGGACGCGCGACGCTCGACGGCGCGCCGAGCACGTCACGTTCGCCTCAGGCCGGTCGCGTTCGTGAGCAGCATGTCGCGCACGCTCGCGGCGCGCTCGCGCGCGACCGGCACGTGCATGCCCGGCCCGGCGTCCGCAACGCCCGCCCCCACGAACAGCCTGGTCTCGTGCCCGTCGCGCCCGAGCTCCTTGATGTGCGCCGAGTTGACCAGCCAGTTGCGATGGACGCGCACGAACGCGCGCCCGAACGAGCCCTCCACCGCCGACAGCGACAGGTCGATGTCGAAGGTGCCGTGGACCGTGTGCACGAACGTCAGGCGGTCGGCCGCCTCGAACGCCCATATCTCGTGCGGCTCGAGGAACACGAGGCTGCGCTTGCGGCGCGCGACGATGCGCGCCGCGACGGAGGCGCCCGGCCCGAACGGACGCCGCTGCTCGAGCCGGCGCAGGCACTGGGTGACGCGCTCCTCGCTGAACGGCTTGAGCAGGTAGTCGACGACGCCGAGCTCGAACGCCTCGAGGGCGTGGCTCTCGTAGGCGGTCGCCAGGACGAAGCTCGGCGCCGACGGCTGCGCCGCGATCGAACGCACCAGCGACAGGCCGGCGTCCGGAGCGTCCGCGCCCCCGAGCTGCACGTCGACGAACGCCACGTCGACCGGCACGCCGGGCGGATCGCCGCAGAGCGCCTGCCGCGCCTCGTCGACGCCGCCCACGGCGCCCACGACTTGGGCCAGCCCGGACGTCTCGAGCAGCTCGACGAGGTAGTTTCGCGCAGGCCACTCGTCCTCGACGACGAGCGCGCGCAGGGGCCAGGACGCGGTCATCGCCTCACGCCCCCTCGACGCGCGGCCGCGCGATCTCGACGATCGACCTCGTGCCGGCGCTCGACGACTCGAAGCGCAGCGACGCGCGCGCCATCTCGAGCTCCAGCCGGCGGCGCACCGCCTGCAGGCCGAACGCGCCGGCGCGCACGTCGGCGTCCTGCATGCCGGGGCCGTTGTCCTCGACGACGCAGACGAGCGTCCCGTCCTGGGCGGCCGACGCGCGCACCACCACCTCGCCGCCGCCGTCGCTGCGGCGCAGCGCGCCGTGCTGGACCGCGTTCTCGACGAGCGGCTGCAGGAGGAGCTTCGGGAGCATCGCCCGCTCGCACTCGGGGGCGACGTCCCAGCGAAAGCGGAGCACGCCGCGGTGGCGCGCCTCGAGGATCTGCGCGTAGCGCCGCAGCCAGGCGATCTCCTTGTCGAGCGGCTGCAGGTCGCCGGCGTCCTGCACGGCGTCGCGCAAGAGATCGCCGAGGCACACGAGAAGCCGCCTGGCCTCGCGCGGCTCTTCGACCACGAGGCCGGCAATCGCGTTGAGGGTGTTGAGCAAGAAGTGCGGCTCGAGGTGCGCCCGGAGCCGGGCAACCTCCGCCCGGATGCGCAGCTGCTCGGCCTCGAGCGTGCGCACGCGCGCGCTCTCGACCGCGTACGGGTACACGAAGGCGAGCGCCCAGACGCCGAAGTAAAGCTGCGCGTTGAGGATGCCGAAGAGAACGGAGCGCGGCAGGCTGCCGCCGCGCGGCAGGTGAAGCCGGAGCTCCGGGACGCGCATGGCCACGATGCCGTAGAGGACGCCGAAGACGCACCCGATGCCCGTGGCGATGGCCATGCCGGTCCCGAGGCCGGAGGCGGAGCTCATTCGCCGCCGGATCGACCAGGAGAACGCCGCCGACAGCGCCAGCATGAGGATCGGCAGCTCGAGCAGCGAAAACGCGAGGCGCGCCACGATGCGCGCGTTCTCCCGCCCCGCCGTGAAGTCGGTCGCGAGCTGCAGCAGCATGACCCAGGTCACGAGCGTGAGCGCGAGGGCCCGGCGCGGGCGGAGCGCCGGCACCGGATGCGCGTGCGCTTGCGGGGCTGCGCGGGACGCAAGCGGGGCGGGCGGGGCAAGCGGGAGCGAGCCGGGGGGAGCGCCGGGCGGAATCGTCGATGCGGCCATGCGGTGACGAGGGTACAATGCGGCGGCTTCTCCCGCGTCGCCAGCGGTCCGAAGACATTGCGGCCTCGTCGGCCAAAAAGCGCGGCTCGTCGTCTCCGTCGGCGCGATCGGCGCGGCGGCCGGCATCGTACGATAGGAGTGGTGGCCATGCGCAGTCTCCGACCGCTCCTGCCGCACGCCTGGCTGGCGGCACAAGCGGCCGCGGCGTGGTCGGAGCCCGCCGCCGCGCAGGGCGCCGACCCGCCGGCGCAAGCTCCGGTCGTGGTCACGCTGGCCGACGTCGAGCGCGCAGCGATGGCTCGTCAGCCGCAGATCCTCATCGCGCGCGCCGCCACCGGCGTGGCGCGAGCCCTGGCGGAGCAGGCCCGAGCGCCGCTCTTGCCCCAGGTCACCGGGAGCGCCACGTACACCCGGCGGACCAACAACTTTCCTCCCGGCCAGTACCCGGGCGTCACGGGCGCAAACTGGTCGCTTTCGACGTCGGTCGACGCCTGGAACTTCGGCGTGGCGGCCAACCAGCTCATCTACGACTTCGGCCAGAGCTACCAGCGCTACCGCGCCGCCGACTCGAACGCCGAGGCCCAGCTCTTCGCCGAGGGCTCGACGCGCCTGCAGGTCCTCTTGACCGTGCGGCGCGCCTACTTCGGCGCGCGCGCCGCCAAGGAGCTCGTCGACGTCGCGCGGGAGACGCTCGCCGATCAGGACCGGCACCTCGTGCAGGTGCGAGCCTACGTCGAGGTCGGCACCCAGCCGCCGATCGCGCTGGCCCAGCAGCGCGCGTCGGTCGCGAACGCGCAGGTGCAGCTCATCACCGCGCAGAACGGCTACGAGACCGCCAAGGCGCAGCTCAACCAGGCCTCCGGCAACGCCGGCGGGACCGACTACGACGTGACCGACGACGAGCTTCCGCCGGTCGCCGACGAGGACGAGCCGCTCGAGGCGCTCGTGTCGAAGGCGCTCTCCGCGCGGCCGGAGATGACGACGCTGCGCGAGCAGCGCCGGGCGCAGGAGCAGACGCTCGGCTCCGCGCGCGGCGGCTACGGTCCCACGCTGTCGGCGGCGGCCGGCGCGACCTACGCCGGCAACCAGCTCGCCTCCGATCACATGGTGCCCAACTGGAACGCGGGCCTGGTGCTGACCTGGCCCGTGCTGCAGGGCGGGCTGACGACCGGGGAAGTCCACCAGGCCGAGGCCGGCCTGGCGAGCGTCGACGCCCAGCTGCAGCTCGAGGCGTTGCAGGTGCGCCTCGACGTCGACTCGGCGCGGCTCGCGGTGCGCGCCGCGAAGGCCACGATCGGCGCGGCGCAGGACGCGCTCGCCAGCGCGCGCGATCAGCTGCACCTCGCCGAGCAGCGGTTCGCGACGGGCGTCGGGAACATCATCGAGCTGACCGACGCCCAGGTGTCGTACACGTCGGCCGCCGCGCAGGTCGTCCAGGCGCGCTTCGGGCTCTCCTCGGCGCGCGCGCAGCTCCTCGCCGCCCTCGGAAGAATGTGACCATGATGCACGAAGAGCCCGTCGCCACCACGCCCCTGACCGACGTGAGCGGCCGCCGCCGTCACTGGGGACGCTTCGCATGGATCGCGCTCGCCGTCGTGGCCGCAGCCGGCGTCGCCTGGTCGATGCGCGCGCGCCAGCGGTCGGCGGCCGCCGCCTCCGCCGCCGCCGCGAGCGCCGCGATGAGCCGCGTCGTCCCGGTGCTCACCGCGCCCGTCGAGCGGCGCGACGTCCCGGTGTGGCTCGAGGGCCTCGGCAACGTCGCCGCGTTCTACACGGTCACCGTCAAGACACAGGTCGACGGGCGCATCGACAAGGTGCTCTTCACCGAGGGCCAGAACGTCAAGAAGGGCGACGTCCTCGTGCAGATCGATCCGCGCCCGTTCGCGATCCAGCTCGAGTCGGCGCAGGCGGCGCTCGCGCGCGACTCGGCCAACCTCAAGAACGCCCGGCTCAACCTCGAGCGGTACAAGACGCTCACCCAGCAGAACCTCATCGCCGTCCAGCAGATGACCGATCAGCAGGCGAGCGTCGAACAGCTGCAGGCGCAGGTGCGTGCCGACCAGGCGCAGATCGACGCGTCCAGGCTCAACCTCGACTACGCGCGCGTAGAGTCGCCGATCGACGGCGTCACCGGAGTGCGCCTCGTCGACCCCGGCAACGTCGTGCACGCGTCCGACGCCTCCGGGCTCGTCGTGGTCACGCAGCTCGATCCCATCGCGGTCTTCTTCACGCTGCCGGAGGACGATCTGCCGGCCATCCACGACGCGATGAGCAAGGGGGAGCTCGCCACCGAGGCGCTCAGCCGGAGCGGCGACAAGGTGCTCGGCCTGGGCAAGCTCTCCGTCGTGGACAACGAGATCAACCAGGCGACGGCCACCGTGCGCCTCAAGTCCATCTTCCCGAACCCCGAGCGCCTGCTCTGGCCCAATCAGTTCGTGAAGGCGCGCCTCCAGCTCACGACGCGAAGCGGCGCCCTCGTCGCGCCGGCCGCCGCCGTGCAGCACGGGCCGCAGGGCACGTTCGTCTACGTCGTCGGTCCGGACTCGACGGTCGCCGCGCGACCGGTCGCGGTCGACGCCGTGCAGGGCGAGGTCGCGATCCTCTCGCGGGGCGTCGCGCCCGGCGAGCAGGTCGTCACCGAGGGGCAGGCGCAGCTCCGGCCGGGCGCGCGCGTCTCGCCGAGGCCGTCAACGCCGGGCGCCGCCGGCTCGGGCCGCGCAGCCGGCGCGCCGCCCGGCCCCGCGCAGGGCGCGCCGGGGGACAGGCCGTGAGCGGCGGCGTGTCCGAGCCGTTCATTCGACGGCCGGTCGCGACGACGCTCGTCATGGTGGGGCTGCTGCTCGTCGGTCTGGCGGCGTTCACGCAGCTGCCCGTGTCGGCGTTGCCGCAGGTCGACTACCCGACCATCGTCGTCTCGACGTACCTGCCGGGCGGCAGCGCCGAGACGATGTCGTCGGCGGTGACGACGCCGCTCGAGCGCCAGTTCGGGCAGATGCCGTCGCTCTCGCAGATGACGAGCGTCTCGAGCTTCGGCTACTCGCAGATCACGCTGCAGTTCGATCTCGATCGCAGCATCGACGCCGCGCAGCAGGACGTGCAGGCCGCCATCAACGCCGCCTCGAGCCTCTTGCCCAGCCAGCTGCCGACGCCGCCCACCTACTCGAAGAGCAACCCGGCGGACCAGCCGATCCTGACCTTGGCCGTCAGCTCGGAGGTGCTCCCGCTCGAGCAGGTGGACGACTTCGCCGACTCGATCCTCGCGCAGAAGATCTCGCAGGTCTCGGGGGTGGGGCTGGTCACCATCAACGGCGGGCAAAAGCCGGCGGTGCGCGTGCAGGTCGACCCGCGCTCGCTCGCCGGCGCCGGGCTGTCGCTCGAGGACGTGCGCGCGGCGCTCGTCGCGGCCAACGTCAATCAGCCCAAGGGCAACATCGACGGGCCGCGCCAGGACTACGCGCTGGCCACCAACGATCAGCTCTACAAGGCCGACGGCTTCAAGCCGCTCGTGCTCGCGTACGCGAACGGCTCGCCGGTGCGCCTCGTCGACGTCGCCGACGTGGTCGACGGCGTCGAGAACGACCAGCTGGCGGGCTGGGCGAACGATCGTCGCGCCATCATCCTCAACGTCCAGCGCCAGCCGGGGGCCAACGTCATCCAGGTGGCCGACCGGGTCAAGGCGCTGCTCCCGCAGCTTCAGGCGTCGCTCCCCCAGGGGATCGACGTCAAGATCCTCAGCGACCGGACCGAGACGGTGCGCGCGTCGGTCGAAGACGTCGAGCGCACGCTCGTCATCACCGTCGGGCTCGTGGTCGCGGTCATCTTCGCGTTCCTCCGCAACGTGCGCGCCACGGTCATCCCGAGCGTCGCGGTGCCGCTGTCGCTCATCGGCACCTTCGGGGTCATGTACCTCGTGGGCTACAGCCTGAACAACCTGTCGCTCATGGCCCTCACGATCGCCACGGGGTTCGTCGTCGACGACGCGATCGTCATGATCGAGAACATCTCGCGCTACATCGAGGCCGGCGAGCGGCCGTTCGACGCGGCGCTGAAGGGCGCCGGCCAGATCGGCTTCACGATCGTGTCGCTCACGGTGTCGCTCGTGGCCGTGCTCATCCCGCTGCTCTTCATGGGCGGGCTCATCGGGCGCCTCTTCCGCGAGTTCGCGGTGACCCTCGCCGCGTCGATCGGCGTCTCGGCCCTGCTGTCGCTCACGCTCACGCCGATGATGTGCGCGCACCTTCTGCGCCCCGAGCCGAAGGCCCAGGAGCGCGGGGCGCTCTACCGGCTGTCCGAGCGCGCGTTCGACGGCGCCATCGCGTTCTACGAGCGCGGCCTCCGCGCGGTCCTGCGGCACAAGCCCACGACGCTGGTCGTCACGATCGCCACCCTCGGCGTCACCGTCGCGCTCGCCGTGGCCGTCCCCAAGGGCTTCTTCCCGCAGCAAGACACCGGGATGATCCTCGGCGTGACGCAGGCCGCCCCGGACGTGTCGTTTCCGAAGATGATGGACCTGCAGCGCCGGATCGCCGACGTCATCATGGCCGACCCGGCGGTCGACGACGTCGCGTCGTACATCGGGTCCGACGGGACGAACCCCACGACCAACAGCGGGCGCATCTCGATCACGCTCAAGCCGATCGCGCAGCGCTCGGCGAGCGCCGCCGAGGTGATGGCGCGCCTCGCGCCGAAGGCCGCCGAGATCGGCGGGATCCAGCTCTACATGCAGCCGGTGCAGGACCTTCAGATCGACAGCCGCGTCGCGCGCACGCAGTACCAGTACACGCTCGAGGACGCCGACCCGGCGGAGCTCGCCGCGTGGGCGCCGCGGCTGCTCGCCGAGCTGCGCAAGGAGCGCGTGCTCCGGGACGTCGCGAGCGACGAGGAGAGCTCGGGCCTGCAGGTCTCGCTCACGATCGACCGCGACACGGCGTCGCGGCTCGGAGTCTCGCCGCAGAACATCGACGGCACGCTGTACGACGCCTTCGGCCAGCGGCAGGTCTCGATCATCTTCACGCAGCTGAACCTCTACCGGGTGATCCTCGAGGTGAAGCCTGAGCTCGCGCGCTCGGCCGGGGCGCTCGATCAGATCTTCGTGCGCGCCGCGAACGGCTCGCCCGTGCCGCTCAGCGCGATCGTGCACAGCGCCACCACCACCGCGCCCCTGGCGGTCAACCACCAGGGGCAGTTTCCGGCCGTGACGATCTCGTTCGACCTCGCCGAGGGCGAGTCGCTCGGAGACGCGGTGCGCGCGATCCAGGCGACGCAGGCGCGCATCGGCCTGCCGCCGAGCGTGCACGCCGAGTTCGTGGGATCCGCGCAGGCGTTCAACGAGTCGCTCGCGAGCGAGCCGCTGCTCATCGCGGCGGCGATCGTCACCGTCTACATCGTGCTCGGGGTGCTCTACGAGAGCTACATCCACCCGGTCACGATCATCTCGACGCTCCCTTCCGCGGGCGTCGGCGCGCTGCTGGCGCTCATCGTGTGCCGGTCGGACTTCAGCGTCATCGCCCTCATCGGGATCATCCTGCTCATCGGGATCGTCAAGAAGAACGCGATCATGATGATCGATTTCGCGCTCGAGGCGGAGCGCGACCACGGCATGACGCCCGAGCAGGCCATCCTGCAGGCGTGCTTGCTGCGCTTCCGGCCCATCATGATGACGACGATGGCGGCGCTGCTCGGCGGGCTGCCGCTCGCGCTCGGCACGGGCATGGGCTCGGAGCTGCGCCGGCCGCTCGGGATCACCATCGTCGGCGGCCTGCTCATCTCGCAGGTGCTCACGCTGTACACGACGCCGGTCGTCTACCTCTACATGGACCGCCTGGGCCGCGCGCTCGCCCGGCTGCGGCGCGGCGAGTCCCCCCTGGCGGAGGCGTCGCGATGAGCATCTCGACGCCGTTCATCCGGCGTCCGGTCGCGACGTCGCTGCTCGCGGCCGCCGTGATGCTCGCGGGCGGCCTCGCGTACACCCAGCTGCCCGTCGCGCCGCTTCCGCGCGTCGATTTCCCGACCATCAACGTGAGCGCCGGGCTGCCGGGCGCGAGCCCCGAGACGATGGCGTCGTCGGTGGCGACGCCCCTCGAGCGGCGCTTCGGGCGCATCGCGGGCCTGACGGAGATGACGTCTTCGAGCACGCTCGGCTCGACGTCGATCACGCTGCAGTTCGACCTGGACCGCAACGTCGACGCCGCGGCCCGCGACGTCCAGGCGGCCATCGCGGCGGCGGGCGGCGAGCTCCCGCCCGATCTGCCCGTCAAGCCGACGTACCGCAAGGTCAACCCGTCGGACGCCCCCACCCTCATCATCTCGCTGACAAGCGCGACGCTGCAGCTCGCGCAGGTGTTCGACGCCGCCAACAACATCCTGGCGCAGAAGATCGCCCAGGTGCGCGGCGTGGGCCAGGTGTTCGTCGGCGGCGGCCAGCAGCCGGCGGTGCGCGTCGAGGTCGACCCGAGCGCGCTCGCGGACATGGGCATGACCCCGGCCGACGTCCGCTCGACGCTGTCGGCCACGACGGTGGACCAGGCCAAGGGAAGCGTCGTCGGCCGCGCCCAGTCGGCGACCATCGGCGCCAACGACCAGATCTTCGACGCGCGCGGCTACCGGCCGCTCGTCGTCGCGCAGGGCGGACAGGCGTCGGCGCTGCTCGGGGACGTCGCCCAGGTCGAGAGCGGCGTGCAGAACGAGCGCGTCGCCGGCTGGGCGGACGGCAAGCGCGCGGTGCTGCTCATCATCCGCAAGCAGCCCGACGCGAACATCATCGAGACCAACGAGCGCGTCCT
>Ga0070738_10006483_pt1 | contig 12254 bp, 8 predicted proteins | sample Coa_R2_2_FD_66446 | JGI IMG/M metagenome (GOLD analysis project Ga0070738, IMG submission 66446) | Surface soil microbial communities from Centralia Pennsylvania, which are recovering from an underground coalmine fire - Coalmine... | ecosystem: Environmental > Terrestrial > Soil > Unclassified ... | reverse complement strand
ACTTTTTTCGGAGGAAATACCCGCTCGCATGCAGGCGCAGGCGGCAGAAGATCTTTGCCGTCTCGTGACCGAAGCCTTGCGCGTGCGCGGCCTTTCCCACGAAGGCGCGGCGAGCTTTGCAACGCCGAGGCGGCTTGCCTTGCATATTTCAGGTCTGCCAGCCCGCCAGCCTGATATGCGTGAGGAAAAGCGGGGCCCCAGGGTCGGCGCCCCTGATGCCGCCGTGCAAGGGTTTTTGAAAAGCGCAGGCCTTGCTTCGCTCGCCGAGGCCAAAATCCAAAGGGATCCCAAAAAAGGAGAGTTCTATACCGCCATCATCGAGCAAAAGGGGAGGAACACCCTCGATGTCCTGGCGGAAGTCCTGCCTTCCGTAATCAAAAGCTTTCCGTGGCCAAAATCCATGCGGTGGGGTGCCGCCTCGGTACAGCCCAACGCCTTGCGCTGGGTGCGCCCGCTTCATGCGATTCTTGCCACATTCGGGCCCGAAACCGAAGATCCGGAGGTGGTCCCTTTCTCGGTCGATGGCATCAGCGCCGGCCAATATACGTTCGGTCACAGATTCATGGCGCCCGGCAGAATCCGCGTGCGCCGTTTCGATGATTACGTTCCGGCGCTCGAAAAAGCCAAAGTCGTCCTCGACCCGGCGAGGCGGCGCGACATCATTCTTCATGACGCGCGCGATCTCGCTCTGGCGCTGGGGCTTGAGCTTGTCGAGGATGAGGCGCTTCTTAATGAGGCCGCGGGGCTTGTCGAATGGCCCGTGGTGCTGACTGGCGAATTCGATATGGCATTTCTTGATCTTCCTCCGGAAGTCATCAGGACCACGATAAGGGCTAATCAGAAGTGTTTTGTGCTAAAGAATCCAGCGAGCGGGAAACTCAGCAATAAATTCGTCCTTGTTGCGAACATCGAGGCGCCAGATGGCGGCGCCGCGATTGCCGCAGGCAATGCCCGTGTCGTTCAGGCGCGGCTGTCCGACGCCAAGTTTTTCTTCGAGACCGATCTTAAAGTCCAACTCGAAGACAGGCTTGCCAAGCTCGATCAGATCATCTTTCACGAGAAGCTCGGGACGCAAGGCGAGCGGGCAAGGCGGCTTGCAGGTCTTGCCCGTGAAATCGCCCACCACATTGGTGCGGACCGCGCCCTCGCCGCAAGGGCGGCGCTTCTTGCCAAAGCCGATCTGACATCGGAAATGGTCGGCGAATTTCCTGAACTGCAGGGCGTGATGGGGCGCTATTATGCGCAGGCGCAGGGGGAAGAGGGAAGCATCGCAAGGGCGATCGAGGATCATTACAAGCCGCAAGGCCCAAGCGACCGCGTGCCTTCAAATCCGGTCGCAATCAGCGTCGCGCTCGCCGATAAGCTCGATCTGCTGATGGGATTCTTCACGATTGGTGAAAAGCCGACCGGCAGCAAGGACCCTTACGCCTTGCGGCGCGCCGCGCTTGGAATTGTTGCGCTCATCCTCGAGAACAAGCTGCGCCTGCGGCTCCGGTCCCTTTTTGCGGTGACTTTCGCTTACGGCACCTATGGAAGGGAGTGCGAAGCAGAGCCCTTATTCGACGAACTGATGAGATTTTTCAACGACCGTCTCAAGGTCTACTTGCGCGAGCGCGGAACGAGATACGATCTCATCGATGCGGTCTTCGCCCTGGAGGACCAAGACGATCTTCTGCTGATCGTGTCGCGCGTGGAAGCGCTTCAACGTTTCCTGGAGACGGAGGAAGGCAGGAATCTCCTCGCCGGTTACCGCCGCGCGGCAAACATCCTTCGCGCCGAGGAGAAAACCGATGGGCCAGGGGCCTTCGATGGCGCGTGTGATCCCGCGCTTCTCCAGAGCCCGGCTGAGAAGCAGCTTTGGGACAAAATTCAAACCATCGGCGCGGACACAAGGCAGCACGTGTCGCTGGCCGAGGCGCGCATAGGGCGGCAGGGATTTGAAGGGCGAACGCCTTTTGAAGATGCGATGGAATCGCTGTCCTCTTTGCGGGTGCCGGTTGATCTCTTTTTTGAGAACGTGACTGTCAACGCTGAAAACCTGGAGCTGCGGATGAATCGCTTGCGGCTCTTAAATCAGCTGCGGACCGCCATGCACGCTGTCGCCGATTTTTCGAAGATCGCTGGCTGACCGCAAGAGGCCTCTGTCCCAGAACTTTGGTCCCGGGGGCAAGCGGACCGCTGCCGCACGGCAGCTCAGGCCTGCATCAATCGCTGCGACAGCCCTGTCCCGAAGCTGGGCCCGGTCCATCCCCCGGTACAGCTTTTCAGGGCCCTCAGGAATGAGGGCGAGATTTATCGCGGATGCCGCTTCCCGGCCCTGCGAATTGCATCAGAAAACCGGCCGGTCTTACAAATCGGCGGAGAGGCGTTGTCTTTGACTTTGTAAGGTCTTGAGCCTCGTAAGGTCTTGAGCCTCGGCCGGACCCTCTTTTCCCGTGAAACATTTGGGTATGAAAGAGCCCGCCGCCGGACGGGCAAGCCAGGCTCCCCGCCGGTTGCAACACCTCACGCGATCGTGACGCGAACGCGGCAGTGTCACGCCATCGTTATGTGAACGCGGCGCTGAATATTTCTAAAGAAGGAGGAATGTTGATCCTTCAAAACCGGAGCGGAACAAATGGCCGGTGCACTCTTCACCATTGCCGCGGCGATAGGAATATTCGTGTCGATGATTGCCTGGGCGCTTGGCGAGGACAGTAAGTAACTAAGTAACAGAGGACATTTTGGTAAGATTCGCATCACAATAAGATTCGCATCACAAGAAAAAGGGCGCCCGGAGCGCCCTTTCCAAACCTCTCTGCCTTGAGCCCTACTCCCCCGCTTCGCGCTCTTCGAGCTTTTCCTTGGCCTCGAGGTCTTCGCCCGTCGCCTGATCAACAGAACGCATTGAAAGCCGCACCTTGCCGCGGTCGTCGAAGCCGAGAAGCTTCACCTTGACCTTGTCGCCCTCCTTGACGACATCGGAGCTCTTGGCAACCCTTCCCTTGGCCAGCTGAGAAATATGGACAAGTCCATCCTTGGCGCCGAAGAAATTCACGAAGGCGCCAAAATCGACGACCTTCACCACTGTGCCGTCATAGATCTGGCCAACCTCCGGCTCGCTCACGATCGACTTGATCCAGTTGACCGCGGCGCGAATCGAATTGCCGTCGGAAGAGGCGACTTTCACCGTGCCGTCGTCCTCGATATTGATCTTGGCGCCGGTTTTCTCGACGATCTCACGGATCACCTTGCCGCCGGTCCCGATCACTTCGCGTATCTTGTCGGTCGGAATCTTCAAGGTCTCGATGCGCGGCGCAAATTCGCCAAGCTCCGCCCGCGCTCCCGTGATGGCCTTGCTCATCTCGCCCAGAATATGCAGGCGGCCCTCCTTCGCCTGTTCAAGGGCCACCCGCATGATCTCTTCGTTGATGCCGGTGATCTTGATGTCCATCTGCAGCGAGGTGACGCCTTCCTCCGTACCCGCCACCTTGAAGTCCATGTCGCCAAGATGATCCTCGTCGCCGAGAATGTCGGAAAGGACAGCATAACGCTCGCCTTCGAGGATCAAGCCCATGGCAATGCCAGCCGTCGGCCGCTTCAGAGGAACGCCCGCGTCCATCAAGGCGAGCGATGAGCCGCACACGGTCGCCATGGAAGACGAGCCGTTGGATTCGGTGATCTCGGAAACGACCCGCACCGTGTAAGGAAATTCCGCCGCGCCCGGCAGCATCGGATGGATGGCGCGCCAGGCAAGCTTGCCATGCCCGATTTCGCGCCGCCCCGGCGAGCCCATGCGCCCCGTCTCGCCCACCGAATAGGGCGGGAAATTGTAATGGAGAAGGAAACGCTCCTTATAGGTGCCATCGAGACTGTCGACGATTTGCTCGTCCTCGCCGGTGCCAAGTGTCGCCACAACGAGCGCCTGCGTCTCGCCGCGGGTGAACAGCGCCGAGCCGTGGGTGCGCGGCAGGACGCCGACCTCCGCGAGAATCGGGCGAACCGTTTTGACATCGCGGCCATCGATCCGGATGCCGGTATCGAGGATATTCCAGCGGACAACCTTGGCCTGCAGATCATGGAAGACCTCAGCAACGATTTCCCTCGAAAACTTCGGCTCGGCATCGGCCGGAAAAAGTGTTTCGAATACTTTCGTCTTCACGGCATCGACCGCAGTGTAGCGGTCCTGTTTCGCGGTGATCTTATAGGCCTCCCGCAGCCCGGCTTCGGCGATCTGACGGACCGCCGCCTCGGCTTCGCTCTTGTCGGGAACGATGAGTTCGCGCGGGGGCTTCGCGGCTTTTTCAGCAAGCCTAATGATCGCATCGATCACCGGCTGGAAGCCGGCATGGCCCGCCATGACAGCCTCGAGCATCACCGCCTCGGGGAGCTCCTTGGCTTCGGATTCAACCATCAGCACCGCCTCGGCGGTTCCCGCGACAACGAGATCAAGAGACGACTGCTTGAGCTCCTCCAATGTGGGATTGAGCTTGACAGCGCCGTTGATATAGCCGACCCGCGCGGCTCCCACCGGACCCATGAAGGGAACGCCCGAAAGTGTCAGCGCCGCCGAGGAGGCAACCATCGACACGATATCGGGGTCGTTCTCAAGATCGTAGGCCAGCACCGTGGCGACGACCTGGGTATCGTTGCGATACCCGTCGGGAAAGAGCGGGCGGATGGGGCGGTCAATCAGGCGGGAGACGAGAGTCTCCCTTTCGGTTGGCCGGCCTTCGCGCTTGAAATAGCCGCCCGGAATGCGCCCCGCCGCAAAAGCCTTTTCCTGATAATTGACCGTCAGCGGAAAGAAATCGACGCCGGGCTTTGGCTCCTTCACGGAGACAACGGTGGCAAGCACGGTGGTCTCGCCATAGGTCGCAATGACGGCGCCATCGGCCTGACGGGCCATTCTGCCGGTTTCGAGGACGAGCTTGCGCCCGGCCCAATTGAGTTCCTCACGATGGATTTCAAACATCTTTCGTCTTTCTGGGTGAAGGCAAAGCCCAAGGCCAGAGCAAGACGGCGAGCCGCTGCGAAACAGCGGCCGGCGATCCTGCTTTGAGCGTTGGCCCTTGCCACGGTCCGGCGCGGCGGCCCGATGCCGCCGCCTTCCGCAAGATACAAGCCGCCACCGGCTTTGTCTTTTATATAATAGTAATAGCGCCCTTGCCGCATCTGCGGAAAGCACCTGACGCTTCCGGGCCCGAAATGTTGCTCAGCCATTTGAAATTGCAAAGTTATTTGGCAAACGGACACGTTACCGCCCGCGGATGGCGCGGGCGGATTTGCCGCAACTGCCCACCTTGCGCATGAAAACCGCGAAAGAGCCTTTCTAGCGGCGGATGCCCAGGCGCTCGATCAGCGACTTATAGCGGGGCTCATCCTTGGCCTTCACATAATCAAGCAGCTGGCGGCGCTGGGAGACGAGCTTCAGAAGCCCCCGGCGTGAATGATTGTCCTTCACATGCGTCTTGAAATGCTCGGTCAGATTGGCGATCCGCTCGGTCAGGATCGCGACCTGAACCTCCGGAGAGCCAGTGTCGCCCTCTTTCAGGGCATATTCCTTGATCAGCGCCTCTTTGCGCTCGGCTGTGATCGACATCGGAGAACCTCGTTCAAGAGGGAAAATATGCCATCCGCGCGGCCCGGCCGGGATGCCGTCCAGCGGGGTTCATCCGGATGGGGCGAAGCGGCGCTTATACACGAAATCGGCGGGGAGAAAAGGGAAAAACAGCGGCAGCCAAGCGGTCTGCTCGCGGTGTGCCTTTGGACGCTAAGCCAGTTGACCAGCGCCAAGAAGGGCATTCGTGTGGATTTCGAACACGCTCATCCTTTTCCTTTGTCGCATCTGCTTGGCCGAAAACGAGGGATCTTTGTCCTTGTTGCAAATGAGATCGCGGAAGAAGATTGGCGCCAATGAACACCGCTTAATCCGAGGAGGAACGCGTCATGATGAACCTCCATACGCTCGTGGATCTTAACACCGCACAAGCTGATCCCGTTATCCGCAGGATCGGGCCAGCCGACCTCCGTGAGTCCCTGGCGAAGGGCGTCAACGATTTTCTTCCCACCCTTGATTTGCTGGCTGAGCCATTGGTCCTTGTTTCACTTAGCATTGTTCTTGCCAGCATCTCGATTTGCTTAATTAGCGGAGGATTTCCGCTTGTCTTTCCACTCATGTCGGGCTTCGCCCTCGTTGGCCCGGCCGTGGCCATTACTTTGTACGAAGTGAGCCGCCGCCGGGAGCTCGGCCTAGATACCGGCTGGACGAATGTTTTTGAGTTGCGGCACTTGCCCTCGCTTCCTCCAATCCTGGCACTCGGCCTTGTGCTTTTGACCTTCTTCGTTGGCTGGCAGGTAGCGGCTGAGTTGCTTTACGTATGGCTCTTCGGCCCCGCGCCGCCGGAGTCCGCTGCCAGCTTCATCGCCGAGGTTCTCACGACACCGCGGGGCTGGACCTTGATCTTTCTGGGCGATGCAATCGGTTTTATCTTCGCCGCGATGGTGCTGAGCATCAGCGTCGTCTCATTTCCCTTGCTTCTCGATCGCAACGTAGGTGCCGCAGTAGCTGTTCGCACATCGGTTAGAGCGGTGCTCGCGAACCCGCTCACGATAGCCCTTTGGGGATTGATCGTCGCCATATCGCTGGTGATCGGTTTCTTGTTTGCGTTCATTGGCCTCGCATTCATGTTGCCGATTCTCGCACATGCGAATTGGCATCTCTACCGCAAGCTCGTGCAATAGGCCGCTCCGGCTCAAGAAGCTGCTGGCGTTACCGCAAGCGCAGGCAGAAAGAAGAAAGTTTGGTGAGCCATGAACATAAACACTCTCGCCACAAGTCCATCGCAAGAGCTCACAAGATCCCGCCGCATAGGAGTCTTGGTCTGGCCGGGCTGTGATGTTTTAGATGTGTGCGGACCTATCGATGTGTTTTTCTATGCGAAATACTGGCTGCAGCGGTTTGGGAGAACATGCGAACCCGGCTATCAGTGTGATATCATTGCCGCTGCCCCTGGATCTGTTAAGACGACGTGCGGAATCGAGCTGATCGCGACCCACGGTTATTCCGGCATAGAGGACGGTCTGGACACTTTAATCGTAGTAGGCGGCGCGGAGGCCGAAGAGGCGAGCAAGGATCCGTCGCTTGTCGGGTGCGCACGTTCAATGGCACCCAAGGTGCGGCGTGTTGCGTCGATTTGCACCGGCGCGTTCATATTAGCGGCTGCGGGCCTCTTGCATCAGCGGCGCGTGACGACCCACTGGCTGTTTTCGGAGGCCCTCGCGACTTTATACCCTTCGACTGAGGTCGACTCGAGCCTCATATTCGTGCGCGATGGGAATATCTATTCTTCAGGCGGGATCACCGCAGGGATCGATCTCGCCTTGGCCCTCGTCGAAGAGGACCTCGGCCGGGAAATTGCCCTCGCCGTCGCCCGGACTATTGTGGTTTTCCCGCGCCGCCCCGGCGGGCAATCCCAATTCAGCGCCTATGTGAAGTTTCGGGATCTGGGGAAGCGGCCAGAAATACAGGAACTGCTCGCCTGGATCCTCGGTCACCCGGGGGAGGATCTTAGTGTGGAAGCCTTGGCGAATCGCATGGGCATGAGCCCGCGCAACTTCTCACGGCTCTTTCGCAGCGAGATCGGAGAAACGCCCGCGCAGTTTGCCGAACGGGCGCGGGCCGACGCAGCCCGCCTCAAACTTGAACAGACCATCACGCCGGTCGAGACCATCGCCAGGGAATGCGGTTTTGGCAATGCCGAGCGTATGCGGCGCACTTTTCAGCGCCATTTCGATGTCAGTCCCTACGACTACCGGGCAAGGTTTCGATCAACCCTGCTCATCTGAAAGTGGGGTAATGCCGCACCCCGTTTCATGAAAGCAGCTGCATAAGACGCAATAGGCAGCAAGAGAGCGCAGGCAAAGTGTCCTCTGCTTAGGGGACGCGAGGGAGACGTTTTGTGAGTCAAGCACGGCAATCTGGCTCTCCCTTGCTGTTTCTATGGCATCAGCCCGCAGCATGCCGCACGGTTTCACTCTGCACTTGGCGAATGATTCAGAGAGCAAAAGCTTTTTTTGGAGGCCCGCAATGAAAATCCATTTTCTCACCTCAGCACATAACAGCCTCAGCCAGCGGCTCCTCATTGAGCTGACCGAACGCAATCACCAAGTTACTGTGCAGATCGCTTCGAGCGCAGAAGCCATGCTGAAATCTGTCGCAGTGCACAGACCAGAGCTCATCATCGCTCCAATGCTCAAGATCGCTATCCCCGAAGCGATCTGGTCCAAGCACACCTGCCTCATCGTGCATCCAGGCATTACCGGTGACCGCGGGCCTTCTTCTCTCGATTGGGCGATCTTGAGCGGGGAAAAGACATGGGGCGTATCGATCCTGCAAGCCGCCGCCGGGTTTGATGCTGGACCGATTTGGGCCAGTTACAATTTCTCTCTGTCCGGGCGCCCCAAGGCCAAAAGCAGCCTCTACAGACACGAGGTCACGGAAGCGGCGGTACGCGGCGTTCTTGACGCCGTCGCCAAATTCGAATCGCGTCAATTCCAACCCGAGTCCCTTGATTACAGTCACCCTGATGTGCGCGGCTCTTTTCGCCCGCTTATGCGCCAGAGCGACCGTGTCATTGATTGGCAACATGATTCCACTGAAGATATTGTAAGAAAGATCCGGTCCGCCGATAGCTCACCCGGCGTGCGTGATACTTTGTTTGGGAAGAGCTATTCGCTTTACGGCGCCCACGAAGAAGATTGCCTCGAAGGCGCGCCCGGACAGATTCTCGCTCAGCGGGATGGAGCCATATGCCGTGCCACAGTGGATGGTGCCGTCTGGATCAGCCATCTCACCGCCAGAAACGAACAGAAATTGGATGACTTTGCCTTCCTCCCAGAACAGCGGAGAGGAGGCCAGATCTGGCAAGCCAATCAGAATATGCTCACCAGTATCAAACTCCCTGCCGCACAAGCCCTTGGGATGGGGGCCCGGAACATTGCTCAATCCCAGCTTTCTTTTGATGTTGTGGACGATCGTCAGACATTTCGCGAAATTACCTATACGGAACGGAACGGCGCCGGTTACCTTGCTTTCGATTTCTACAATGGCGCGATGAACACGGAACAATGCTACCGCCTGCGCGACGCTTTTCTTTATGCCCGCAGCCGGCCAACCAAAGTCATTGTCTTGCTCGGCGGCAGAGATTTCTGGTCAAACGGAATCCATCTCAACGCGATTGAGGCGGCCAGCGACCCGGCGCTCGAATCCTGGCGCAACATCAATGCGATCGACGATCTGGTTTGCGAGATCGTTCAGACGATGTCACACATTGTGATCGCTGGATTGCGGGGCAATGCAGGCGCTGGGGGAGCGATGCTCGCCCTTGCCGCGGATTATATTTTCGCAAGACAAGGCGTTGTGCTCAATCCTCATTACAAGAGCATGGGAAATCTCTATGGATCGGAATATTGGACCTATACGCTGCCGCGGCGGGTTGGCCTTACCCGGGCAGTCGAAATGACAGAATCCTGCCAGCCAATCGGAACGGCCGCTGCAAAGAGAATGGGATTCCTGGATGATGCTTTTGGCGAAACTGTCGAGGAATTCGAGGCGGCTTTGCAGGACCGGGCAACGGCATTCGCGAAAGATGCACATTTTTGGCATCTCCTTCGCGAAAAGAACGGGCTGCGTCTCGCCGACGAGCGGCGCAAATCCTTGGCCAGCTATCGCGAGGAAGAGCTTGCGAAGATGCGAGTCAACTTCTTCGGGCCAGACCCCGCCTACCACCAAGCGCGCCGGGTTTTTGTCTACAAGGGCAAGGTGCCCTCACAGGCGAAGGCGCAGCCAATCCCCCTCACAGAAAGCAGCGCAGCCAGCTTCGGCAGCTGAAACTTTAGAGCCCGGCTGGGACGGCGCGCCGTCCCTTCCATTTCCCGCGCATACTTGCCCCCGGCACCACCATGCCCTCTTCATTGGAGCCTTCTTGCCGGCCAGCCGTGTGCCCTCGGCCGCCTCAGCATCTCAAACCTGTGCACCAGGATGTCTTCATCAAAATTTGAAGGTGGAACGCAAAGACCGGCGGCGCCGTTCGCGAAGCGGGGAGTGCATAAGATCGCTGAACAGAAGGCTCCAGGAGGCGGAGCCTTCAAATACAGGGCCTCGACATGGGACTGACAAATGCGTGGCACAGCCTAAGGATCATCTGGAATTTTATCCTTGGCGCGTTTATCGGCGGAATCACCGTAGCAGCATACTTCTTGTGGATCGCGGCCCCTCCAGCCACGCCAGCGCAGGTCAAGACAGCGCACGGTGAGCCCGTGGCCGGCTGGCATTTCGTGCCGAACGGCACTCAGGGCTGCACGGATAAATATGGATGTGCGAGACCGACGTTTGATCCAGATTTCTGGAAATGGGTCGCGTCCGGCGAGGAGGGATGCACGGATGAACACGGCTGTGCGCGGCCCCGCTCACCGGCTGGCGCGGCCCTGCTCCAGCAGGCGGGGGAAACGCCCGAGGGGGCCGGAACAAAGGGGGGAGAGCCAAAAGCCGGACCGGAAGGCGGCGCCGGGCCTCAAACAGGCAGCGCAGGACAAGAATCGCCGTCCTCGCCGAAGTAGCGCGGCCGTCCGCAAGACGCCCTGTGTGTGCGAGCCTCAGATGCCGGGCTCATCAGACACAAGAATAAACTAGCGCCGCCAGTCATCTGCCAAGCTCACGCGCATTATAAAGCCAATCGTAGCGGGCGAGCATTTTTTCAGGGCCAAGCGCGCGTATCGCGCGATCCCGCAAAAAGGCGGCGGGACCGCCAAGATGGTAGATCATCGCCTGCCTGCGCGATTCCTTTTGAACGCGCGTTGCGCGCGGCAGCCGCGCATTTTGATATTTGAGAAGGCTGGCCTCGATATTCTCGCCATGCGCCAAGACCCTGCCCAAAACGCCTGCGTCCTCGATTGCCTGGGCTGCGCCCTGGGCAAGGAATGGCAGCATCGGATGGGCCGCGTCGCCAATCAGTGCGACACGTCCCGAGACATAGTTCGCAACCGGGTTGCGATCCGCGAGCGGCCATTTCTTCCACCCGGAGGGGGCGCGCAGCAAATCCCGCGCGGCCTTGTCCCAATGCGCAAAACGGGATTCGAGAAAACCCGGGTCGCCACAGCTCGACCAAAATTCCTCATCAACCGGGCGGAAATCCTCGTCAACAATCGCGACGACATTGATAATGGTGCCGCCGCGCAGGGGGTAATGGACGAGATGCGCCTTGCGCCCGAGCCAGAGCGACGTCTCCGGCCTTCGCATCTCAGCGGGAACATGGCCAGCTGCGACTGTCGCACGCCAAGCGGTCCGGCCGGAGAACCGCAAGCCATCGCCATGAAGCCTCTGGCGAACGAAAGAGCGCAGCCCATCGGCGCCAATCAGGCAATCACCCTCCTCCTTCACGCGGACCGCGCCCTGCGCGATCGCCACAGCAACACCATCTTTGCCCGAGGCAAAGCCCGCAACGGCAGCAGCGGTCTGAAGTCTGATGGCATCCTCGCGGGCGGCCGCTTCGAGAAGCACGCGCTGCAGATCCGCGCGGTGAACGGCGAGATAGGGCGCCCCCCAGCGTGCTTCCGCGCCGCCAAGCGGCATGAGCGCCAGCGTTGCGCCATCCCGCGCGCGGCGTATCCGGACCGCTTCCGGGAAAAGAGCAAAGGGGGAGAGCCGTTCCAGCACGCCGAGCTTGCCCAGAATGGCGCTGGCATTGGGCGACAGCTGGAGACCCGCCCCGGCCTCTTCGAGGATATTTGCCTTTTCATAAAGGCTTACGCGCCAGCCTGTGCGCGCAAGGCTTAAAGCCGTGCTAAGGCCGCCGATCCCCGCCCCGGCAATGACCGCATGCGGCGGCTTCATCCGCGCGATCGCGGCCGGTCAAACATGCTCAACCGTTACTTTTGCCCCAAGCGCGTCATCCGGGCCCGGCTCGAAGATACATTCGGCTGGCTCGCAACCGCCATGCAAAGACTCATCATACACATAATGGGTCGAGCAATAGGGGCAGATCGCGTCATTGTCGCCGCCCATGTCGATGAAAATATGCGGATGGTCGAACGGGGGCAAAGCTCCGACGCACATGAATTCCTTGGTGCCGACCCGCACTTGCGGGACACCCGGCTGGTTGTGGAAATGCGGAGTGCTGTGCGTAGCCATGTCTCTTCCTCGATCCCAAAGTTGCGCCGGACCATAAGCCAGAGGCGAGAGATTGAATAGTCCTTCTTTGCCCTTCGGACTTTTA
>Ga0070738_10006481_pt1 | contig 12254 bp, 8 predicted proteins | sample Coa_R2_2_FD_66446 | JGI IMG/M metagenome (GOLD analysis project Ga0070738, IMG submission 66446) | Surface soil microbial communities from Centralia Pennsylvania, which are recovering from an underground coalmine fire - Coalmine... | ecosystem: Environmental > Terrestrial > Soil > Unclassified ... | reverse complement strand
TCATGAAGGTGTACCGCGAATGGCGAATCAGCGGTGACACCGAATGGTTACGAGGCCTCTGGCCTAAAGTGAGGAAGAGCCTGGATTATTGCATCGAGACGTGGGACCCGAAACATAAGGGCTGGGTCGAAGAACCGCACCACAACACGTACGACATTGAGTTTTGGGGTCCGGACGGGATGTGCACCAGTTTTTACATCGGCGCGCTGACCGCGGCTTCCCTGATGGGCAAAGCGCTGGGCGATGATGTGCAGCTCTACGCGGAGTTGGCGCAAAAGGGAACCGAGAAAGCCGAAACCGAGTTGTTCAACGGCGAATATTTCTACCAGAAAATTGAATGGAAAAATCTCCGGACGCAAAATCCGCTGGAGAACAAGAGCATGGTCGGGAGTTATTCGCCCGAAGCTATCGCCATATTTGAAAAGGAAGGGCCCAAGTACCAATACGGCAAAGGATGCCTTGCCGACGGGGTGCTCGGGTCATGGATGGCGCTGGTTTGCGGTGTCGGCCAGGTGCTCGCTCCGTCCAAGGTAAGCGGCCATTTACGGGCCTTGCATCGCTATAACTTGAAACATGACCTGTCGGATTTCGCCAATCCGCAACGACCGACCTACGCGTGTGGCAAAGAAGGCGGACTGCTTTTGTGCACCTGGCCCAAAGGCGGCGAGTTGTCTCTTCCCTTTGTCTATTCCAACGAGGTTTGGACCGGGATCGAGTACCAGGTTGCTTCGCACATGATGCGGTTGGGCCTGGTCAACGAAGGTCTGGATGTGGTGCGCGCGTGCCGGGATCGGTATGACGGCCGGATCCGGAATCCGTTCGACGAATACGAGTGCGGCCACTGGTATGCGCGGGCAATGTCCTCGTATGCGTTGATCTTCGGCCTTACCGGAGCCCGTTACGATGCCGTGGATAAGGTCCTGTATCTCGAACCTTCGATCGCCGGTGATTTCCACTCGTTTTTTTGCGCTGCGGACAGCTATGGGACGGTAGGCGTTCGGAATGGAAAACCTTTCTATGAACCTCAGAGTGGAAGCCTGGAGATTAAAGAGTTCAGGTTCAAAGCCGCGTAACGTAAACAGGCTGGCCATGGCGAGGGCCATATCAAATATTGCCGGCCTTGTGCTCGTGGCATGGTTGCTCGGCGCGATGACAGCGAGCGCAGGCGTATTGGACGACCTCGCCAGGCCGCAGGAAGGGCGGTCCATGCGTTCCACCTCCACTATGCGCGTCGGGGAGATTCGGCGTAACGGAGAACAAAAGCTCAATCCGCGAGGAGAACCTCGTGGTGATCTGAGCGAAGAAAGCAATTGGGATAACTTCAGGGTGGCGCCGGGCTCAACCCACGTGCTGCTGGATGAGCGTGGGCCGGGTGTCATAACTCATATTTGGATCACTTTTCTCGGCCCTGAACCCCAGGATTGGGCGCGGAACGGTTCCGCCAATCACCAGGAGATGCTCTTGCGGATGTATTGGGACGGAGACCCCCGCCCAGCTGTGGAAGCGCCATTGGGAGATTTCTTCGCCAATTGTTTTGGCCAGCGGCGCGAAGTCATCAGTCTGCCGGTCGTGGTGGAGGATGGGGACGCGTACAATTGTTTTTGGCAAATGCCATTCCGCAAGTCCGCGCGCATCGAGGTGGTCAATCAAAGCGATAAGCCGATTAGCCTTCTTTATTACAACATCGATTGGATTCGAAAGAAGCACATCTCCAAAGACACACCTTACTTTTACGCGCAGTACCGGCAGGAATATCCGGTGGAACACGGCAAGGACTACCTCGTGCTCGAGACCACCGGCAAAGGGCATTATGTGGGCACCGTCCTGGCCGTGCGAACGCGCAGCCCGGCGTGGTTCGGCGAGGGCGATGAAAAGATCTATATCGATGGAGAGTCGAAGGCTTCAATTTGGGGGACAGGAACCGAAGATTACTTTTTGTCGGCCTGGGGTCTGAAGGCGGCGAGCACACCTTATTTCGGAGTGCCGTTGTTCGATCAATGGGGAATAGTCGGCGGACGCACCAGCGCGTACCGGTGGCACATCAACGATCTGATTGTTTTCAACAAGGGCATCAAGGTCAGCTTCGAACATTTTGGCTGGCTGGCGCCGGACGAAACAGCGGCGTACAAAAGCACCAGCTGGAACGAGCGCGAAGACGATTATTCGAGCGTGGCATTCTGGTATCAGACGGGAAAGCCCACCTTCACTGCCCGTGCTCCTGGTGCGCGAGCCCGGGCTTTGCCCGGCCTGGACCCGGTAATTGCCTTTGCGCGGGATTTTACCAGTCCGGCGTTTCATGGCGCCGGAGATGCCGTTGCTCAGCAGTTGGATTTGTACCCGGGTTCACAACTGCTGTATCAGCCCACCAACAGCGAAAAGGCCTGGATCGAGTTTTCTTTCACCGTGACCAACAAACAGCCTTATCGATTGCTGTTGAACCTTACCAAATCATACGACTTCGGCCGCTATCAGGTGTATCTGAACGGGACAAAGATCGGCGCGCCAATCGATTTGTACAGTCCAAAGGTGATGAATCAAGAGGAGCATTTGCTCGATTTTTGGCCTGACCCCGGGCCGTACCGCCTTCGCCTGGAATGCGTTGGCAGGAATCCTGCCTCCAGCGGGTTTTATTGCGGGATAGAATCCGTTCGCTTGCGTGAGCGCCGGCCGCGGGTCGCCGCGTTTGGACACGACAAAGATAAAGATTGGCGTGCCAATCCGCAGCTCTATCAATGAACAGGAAAGGGTTTTGTACCCTGCGTTGAAGATGTGCAGCCAGTTGCGGTTTGGGACGGCAACACCCGCACCCGCGCCAGCAATCTCGAACGAGATCTTTTCTCGTAACCTCGGTCGCTTGATGCGATTATAGCGCAGCAGAATCGATATGGACCCAGGGTCCGAATCCGAGTTGATAGCGCGCTGCCGCAAGGGCGAATCCGCGGCATGGGACGATCTCTTCGATCGGCATTATGCCGCCACTGCGCGCTTTGTTTTTCAGTTGGGACGCGATTTTACCCGAGAGGACGTCGAGGAGATCTGCCAGGAAGTGTTCCTGAGCGTGATTAGGAATATCGAAAGCTTTAACCAGGGGTGCCGCATTCAAACCTGGATTTTCAGGATCGCCTCGAACAAAGCCGGAGATTTTCGGGAGCGTCAATGCGCGGCCAAGCGTGGCGGGGGCAGATCCGCCGTGTCGCTGCAACAGGAAGACCCGGAGACCGGCCTTACTCTGGACCCGGCCAGCCCTCTGCCTGCGCCGGACCAGGTCCTCGTCAGCTCGGAACAACAGGCGCTGGTTCATCGAGCATTGGAACAGCTAGGGGAACCGTGCCGCGAAATCATTGAGCTGCGCTATTTTGGCGATTTGAGCTACGAGGAACTCAGTGGCGTCCTCCATTTGAACCCCAAAACCGTCAGCTCGCGGCTGAGCAAGTGCCTTGACCGGCTGGAGCTTATAGCGCGAAAGATTTTTGCGGGAGAGAATTCACCCGTTTCCCCGTCTAACCCATAATTGGATATGTCGGAACCCGAACGGCCCATTGAGAAAGTGCTGCGCGAATGCGCCAGCAAGAAGCGCGAGACTGCCGGCGCCGATTGGAAGTTGCATCCGGTCAATCGACGCCAACTGCACGATGAAATTGGGCGAACGTTCGGTTCGCCGAGAGCCCGGATGACCTGGTTTAGCTGGATTCAGCGGATGCGTTGGGCAAAACCGGTTGGGGCATTGGCATCGGTCGCGATATTGGCCGCCGCCGCCTGGCTGATCCTGGATTCCAGCCGCGCGCACAAACAAATGCTCATTGCCCGCAATGAGGCCGCAAACAGGCCGTTGAAAGAGGCTAAAGAGCAGGACAGATCGAAGTCTCAGAGCGCGCCATTGAAAAAGGAGAGCGAACTTGCCCTGCAAACACCCCTCGAGCAAAGCGTCATAGAAAAAAAAGACGCCGAGGCGGAAGCTTTGCCCCGCAGCACAGAGAGCGTAGTTGCCCAGGCTGCCCCGCCTGCCATGGTCAGATCCGAGCCGCAGGTGAGATCTTTTCAAGCCAAGACTCCTCAAGAAGCGTCTGCAGGAACTGCCGCGATGGAAGGCTCAACCACACCGCAGTCAATCGCTGCTGCAGCTTACAGTGCCCGCTACGGTCTTGCGCGGGACGCCACACGAGGCGTCAACCCTGCGTCAGGGCCCGCCGGGGCAGTGAACGCGCCGTCGCCGATGTCCAGCATCCCGCAACCGTCCTCCCCGGCTCCGGCAGTCACCTCAGCTGCAGTTCCACCGTTGGATCTTTCAACAGTCACTGCGATGGATGCGCTGAAAACGGTTTCCAATCAGACATACCACTTCGGTTACTTTTCCCGCGCGCAAACTTTGGGACGACAACTCGCCGGCTTGTCTGCGGTGAATCAATCCCCGGGAACCCGCTCCGCAAACAAGGTTTCAGACGCGAGCTCCGACGGAGTCCTCACGTATTTCCGACTGGACCAAGCCGGAAACCAGCTTCGAGTTATCGACGGCGACAATTCGGTCTATACAGGACAAATCCAGTTGAATGCGCCCACAAATGGGGAGGCGATGGCGAACTCCATTTCTGATTCCAGCGCCCTCGCGGAACGCGCAAAAATCCCGGCACAAAAACAGACCCAAATGCAAATGCCATCTGACAAGTACTCTTTTCAGGTAGTCGGCACCAACCGCACTTCTCAACAGCGCGTCGTGTTTTCCGGGACGCTGGCGCCTGCGCTGGGGACGTCTAACGAGACGTCATTGGCCGTGAATAGAGAGCAAGCACTTAGGTTGCGGGCGAATCTCTCAAAAGACGCGGGCGTGCAACAAACGCGTTATATTTCAGGCACGGCGTTGATTGGGGGAACCGGCCCTGTCAAAATTGAAGCCGAGTCCGCTCCTGCCCCGCCACCGGCCAATTGAACGAGCTCGCCGCTTTTCCGAAGATCGAGGGCGTGGCTGCTCGAATTCGGAGGCACACTTTGTCACCGCTAACTCAGGTAGCACCAGCCACTTGAGATTGATTCGCGTTCTGATTCGCTGTACAAAGAAACGCGCCCGGATGAATTTCCGGGCGCGGTGTGTTAACCGAGCGGCAGAGACCGAAACACCCTGATCCCTAGCTCCGGATCTCAACCACTCAAAGGGCTATTTGCTTGTGCTGGAGGAACCTGAATTATCCGAGCTGCTGCTGGATCCTTGAGATTGTCCCGAACTGCTGCTGCTGCTGCCGCCAGGGGTTTCGGCCGCTCCGGTGCCGGAGTAACCGCCGCCGAGGCCGAAGTAGGAGAACACGCTCTGACGCCAGCTCGGCTGGCTCAGATCGGTATTGGCATCGAAATTCGGAGCCGATTGCAACTTGTTGGCGTCACCTGTGAATACAAAGGTGGGTTGCTGTTGGCTGCCGCTCGAGCTGCTGCTGGTTGCCGACGAGGAAGTGCTGGCACCCTGTGACGAGGGCCGGAGCATCATCCAGGGGACGGCGACCTGTTTTCCGCTGCTGGAAGAGACCGAGGAACTGATTCCCGTGCTGCTGCTGGAGCTCGAGGAAGAGCTGGAGCCGCTGCTGCTGCTGGACAGCGAGATCACAGCAAATTCCAGCCTGCCCGACGCTGGATTCACGATCGTGTCACTGATGGTTCCGACCTGAGAGCCCGAAGAGCCGGTGATTTCGGCGCCGGTCAACTGGCTGCCGCGGAGCGCTTCATGCGCCATTCTGCCGGTTGCACTGAGGTGCTGATGTCCCGACCACCCGCTTTGAGAGGTTCCGTATGAGGAACCCGACGAACCGGAAGGTGAGGTCGACCCTGGATAGGTGCTGGACGTGCCGCTACTGCTGCTGGACGGGTCGGTCGATGATCCGCCCGCTGAACCGGATGAACCGGATGAACTTTGTGCTTGAGCGCTGAGCGCGAGGCCTGTGGCGCAAGCGATGATTGTACTGAGTAACTGTTTTCTCATAACCGCCTTTCGTAGTTCTTTGTTGAGAAAGCCGGCACTCTTGGGCAGCGCCGCCTTTGAACGATGGTCAAAACCTAACCCCTGAAAAAACGGGCTCAATGGGGAGAGCACCGTATTCTTCCTCAATCCGACTGCCGAAGCGCGGCGAGAGCATCCTTGAAATCCTCCGGCTGCGGAGCTTCAAAGCCCAGCTTTCGGCCGGTGCGCGGATGAACAAACCCCAAATGGAAGGCGTGCAACATTTGGCGCGGCGCCTGGTAGCCGGTCAATTCCGCGAGTCGATGATTCTGGCGATGCCCGTAGGTCTCATCTCCGAGCAACGGGTAGCCGAGGAATTTGAAATGGACGCGCACCTGGTGAGTGCGGCCGGTGTGCAGCCGCGCCATGGCCAGGGTCGCCCCATGCAGGCGCTGTAGCACCTGGTAGCTGGTGTGCGCTTCCCGGCCGAATTCCTCATCCACGGTCATGCATTTGCGGTGTGAAGAGTGGCGGGCGATTGCCGCGTGAATTTCACCACGGTCGCGGCCCATTTCGCCACAAACAATCGCATGGTAAATCTTCTCTACTTTTCGGCTGGCGAATTGGGCTGAAAGGGCCACATGGGTATCGTCGTTTTTCGCCACGACCATGCATCCGCTCGTATCCTTGTCGAGCCGGTGGACAATTCCCGGCCTCGCGACGCCTCCGATCCCACTGAGGTTCCCCCGGCAGTGATGCAAAAGAGCGTTGACCAGCGTCTTGGTTTCGTGGCCCGAAGCGGGGTGCACCACCAGGCCCGGAGGTTTATTCAGGACAAGCAATGCCTCATCCTCATAGAGGATTTCAAGCGGGATATCCTCCGGCTGCACGCTCGAGGATTTTGGCGCGGGCCACTCCACCTCGACTCGATCTCCCGCACGCGGTGTGTGTGTGGGCTTGACCTTGTTCCCGTTGACGCGGATATGGCCTTCTTCAATCAGCCTTTGGATGGCTCCTCGGGAGACATTCGGAAGTTCGGACCGCAACCACGAGTCGAGCCGTTCGCCCGGACGCGAACGCTCGATGGTCAAAACCTGGGTTGGTTTTGGCTCGTCGAAACCTCCAGTCTCAGGGATGTCCGACATCGCCGCCGTCCTCCCGCGACATCAATTTCCCGTCGCCGGCTCAGCCCGGGCCGGGGTTCGCTCGCCTCGCCACGTTATCAGGAAAACCAGTGCCACGCCCGTGCAGATCGCGCTGTCCGCCACGTTGAAAGCGGGAAAACCAACATCGCCACTTCGTTGTTGCACGAAAAAATAGAGGAAATCAATCACGTGTCCCCGAACCAGCCGGTCAATGAGGTTCCCGAGAATCCCGCCGAAAATCAGTCCAAAAGCAATCTGACCCAGCAGCGTTCGCGAATCAAAATGGTGTCGGCTGAAAAACAGCACCACCAGGGCCACCACGGCAACCAGGGCGAGAAGGTCGTTGTTCCCTCGAAAAAGGCTCCAGGCTGCTCCGGTGTTAGCCCAATGGACGAGCTTAAAAAAACCGTCGATGATGACTTTCTCCTGCGTATACCCGAGGAACTTGAGAACCAACAATTTAGTGAGTTGGTCCAGCGCAACGACCAGAAGCGCCACCAGGCCAATTCGGTAATTCGCCGTGCGCCATTGACCCTCAGCCGCATTCTCTTGCGTTTCCACTCGCGTCGCTGATCTAATCGCATGCTCCACAAAAAACAATGCATTTTCCTACGAAAACCATGCCTTGTCCAAGCCTGAGCGGCTTTGGTGTGCGGGGACTTATGCTACTCAGTTGAAGCGTTTTCTCCACCAGATGGGTTGCTGGCGCGGGCAACTACGGCCGCGGCTTGTAGCCCGCATCGGCAGCATTCGGCTGCGGGGCGTTATAGAAACGGACGCCGCTTTGACTCCCCGCCCGTTGTTCCACGGCCAGAATCGTGCCGTCGCCGGAAAAAACCATATGCTGCGCCCGGGGCGGCCCCGGCCAGCTCAACATTTGCTGAAAGGTCGCGATATTCCAGAGCTTGATCGTGCTGTCATCGCTGCTGCTGGCCAGAGTCCTGCCGTCCGCGGAAAAGGCCAGGCCATGGATCCCTTGTTTGTGCCCGGTCAGGGTCCCGAGCAACTGTCCCGTCACCGAATCCCAGATCCCGATGGTCTGCTCGGCGGCAAGCGGGTTCGAGGCGATGGCGACCCGGTGTCCCTCAGGCGAAAATGCCGCCAGGTCGCCGAAGTTGAATTCCCCGCGCAAAACAGTTTTCCGTGAATGCCCGACGGGTTCGAAGATCTCGGCGGTATCTTTTTCCGAAACGCCCAGGAGCATCCCCTGTGGAGAGAACAGCATCTTTCGCCAACCCGTTCCCAGGCTTACGTTGGTTTGGTTGGGTATATCCCACCATTGAAAGGGCTGGCCCCAACCGCCTGTGACCAATTGACGGCCATCGGGGGAGAGTTCGATTTCCAGGTTGTTTTCCACGGCGCTCGTGTTGAGCTCGGTCGATGTGCCGGCCGCCAGGTCGGTAATCCTGACGTGCCCGGCCTCGGTGGCCTGGGCCACAACGTTGAAATCCGCACTGAGCCCAAAATAGCTCGACCCCCGGAACGGACCTCTTGGGCGCGATCCGTCCAGTTTGATTTCGGAAAGGGATCGTTTGTTGACGGGGTCGAATAAGACAACAGCTGAACGCATTTCATCAAAGACAGCCAATTGGTTGCCCTCAGCTGAAAAAGCGATCGGAACGTATGGACCTTCAAGAAAGTCGTCCTTCGAGTGTTCGGGGATTGGCCAAAAGTTTACAGTGCCGTCCTTCGCGCCGCTGATGATGCTTTTGCCGTCCGGCGAGAACACCACTGCCCAGACTTCACTCAAGTGTCCGTGGAGCGCGGCAATGGCGCGGCCGGATTGGACATCCCAAAGCCGGAGCGAATGGTCCATGCTCGCGCTTGCCACTATCTTTCCATCCGGTGAAACCGCGAGGGACGCGGTTATGCCTGTGTGTTCGACATGCTCCGGATCGCTGGGAAGAAACCCCTGCTGGCTTCCGGTCTGGGTGTCCCACGTCGCCAGGCCCCACCCGCCCTGCTCCCAGGGTTGGTTGCGAGGTGTCACCAGGAGCCTGCCACCCGCTGCAAAAGTCATCGTCGAACCCAGGATATCCCATGGCCGCGGACGTAGCATGCTCTGCGAGGCCTCCAGCACAACCCGCTTCGTACCGTTGGGCAGGTCCCAAATGGCAATCCCCGTTCCCGTGCCCGTCGCCAGACCTTGACCATCCGGCGAAAAGGCCAGCGGCGGCCGGGCGCCCGGAAGGTCCGCCTTTACTTTCCAGGTTGCCGAATCCCAGACCCGGACGCCTTCCCGGAGTCCTGCGGCTACTTGTGCGCCATCAGCCGATGCCGCTACGAAGCCTCCTTCGTTTTCAACCAGCTTCGTCTCGGTGCCGTTGAGTAGGTCGACGACCCGAATATCCTCCGCGGTCCCTACCACCATCTGGCCCGCTTCTGCAATGAACGCGGTGGAAGTCTGGTGAATCGGCCAGCTCCGCAGGAGGCTGCCCGTTTGGAGATCCCAGATGTCAACCGAGTCTCCGGTTCCAATCGAAAGCCAGCGGTTGTCAGGTGAAACTGAGAGCGAGCGCACGGCGCCATGGCGCTTTGGCAAGGACGTGTGTTCGTCTCCCTTCGCTAGGTTCTTAATGTAGCGCCATTCAAAGCCTCGCGGGTCGAGCATTCCCCGGGAAGGGACGCATTTATCAAGAAGCTGGACCGCGCGCGCGTAATTGCCCGACAACAAGGATTGGTGGGCCAGGTTGATATCCGCGACGTATTCATTGAGTCGGGCAGCCCTGGCTTGGCGCGCGGCGCGTTCCCTTTCGCGCTCCGCCTGGCGGCGCAATTGGAATTCGATTTTCGCAGAAATCGTCGCTTCCATTTCGGCTTCTTCGGCGCGGAAAGCCAGCCATGTGCTGAGCGCTGTGGCCGCCACAAGCACAACGCTCAAAATGCCCAGCGTGGTGAAAACGGCCCGCTTGCGACGGAAAAGCTTGCGAAGCCGGTAACCTTGACTGGGCGGCCGCGCTAGGATTGGCTCGTCGGCCAGGTAATGTTCCACGTCTCGCGCAAGGGCTGTTGCGGTGGCATACCTGCGCTTCCGGTCGGGATCCAATGCCTTTAAGCAAATCCAGTCGAGATCACCTTTGAGACAACGAACCAATTCCAACCCGGCCATTCGGCGCTCGTTTGCCAACTCCAAGAGCTCGTGCCGCGGAAGCTTCGGCAGCCTGGCGGAGGGACGAAGAGGAACCTCATCTTCCGTGTGAATCGAAGTCGCCTCCAGCAGGTGTTCCTGGTCAAAAGGGGTCCGGCCGGTGAGCAACTCGTAGAGGAGCGCGCCCAGGGAATAGATGTCGCTGCGAGTATCGACATCTCGTCCACAGGACTCCGCTTGTTCGGGACTCATATAGGCCGGGGTTCCCATGACCTGTCCCAGGCTCGTCATGCGTGTTTGCCTGCGCGACAAAGGGCTCCGCGTTGCCCTGGCAATGCCGAAATCAATTATCTTCGGGACCGCCTGGCCGCCATGGCGCGCCACCAGGATGTTCGAAGGCTTGATATCCCGGTGAATAATGCCCTTTTGATGTGCGTGTTGGACCCCCTGACAAACCTGGACGAACAACTCCAGCCTTTGCCGGACATTGAGGCGCTGGCGATTGCAGTGGTCCGTCAGCCGTACGCCGCGCACCAATTCCATGACAAAAAAAGGCCTTCCCGACTGCGTTGCGCCTGCATCAAAGACCTTCGCTATATTCGGGTGGTCCATCAAAGCCAGCGTCTGGCGCTCCGCTTCGAACCGGGCAATCACTTCCTTGGTGTCCATCCCCAGCTTAATAACCTTAAGCGCCACCTCGCGCCGCAGGGGCTCAAGTTGCCGGGCGCGAAACACAACCCCGCAACCTCCCTCCCCCAGCGGCTGCAAAATCTTATAATGCTGGATCAAGTCGCCGGGTTTGGGTGAAGAATCCCTGCCGGCATTCTTCCCATTGGCCTGATGGGCTTCCGGATTCCAAACCGGTTGTGACAGGAATCCGTCCAGCAAAGCCGCTTCCTCCAGCAATTCCTCCACGCGGCGCCTCATTTCAGGATTGTCGCCGCAAGCCGAATCAAGAAAGGCCGAGCGCGCAGGCGAGCCTGATTTTTCTAGCGCCTGGACGAACAATTCCCGTTCGAGGGGGATCTTGTAACTGCTCTGCATGGATTTGGCGTTCTCTGGAACAACAGCCGGCGTGTTCAAACGAGGTCTTCAGGAACGCGGAAAAAATCTTAGTCAGATAGCTTCATCTGCGGAGCCATAAGCTGGGAACGGGAACACTTTAGCGAATGCAAACCAAAAGACAAGGTAATTCCTTGCATTTAATTTCTTTGGATAGAACGCGCAATGCCGCCCCTCAGGTAAACCGGAGCGGCGTGCGAATCTAATGTATAACGCGTTGTACAACAACGGCTAATAAGTCTAATGCGCCTGAGTGGGAGGATTCTGTGAAGCGTCCTGCAGCTTAGGAGCCGGGCGGGTCGTGTAGTTTGAGCGAGGCACGAACGCGATTGCGCAGCCAACTGCGGCCGAACGTCCACAGGCGTTCGGCCGTTCGGTGCGCCAGTCCCAGCGCCGTGGCGGCTTCGGGCATGGTCATGCCGACGTAGTATCGGAGTTTGACCAGTTCTGCAACCTGCGGGTCTTCCTTCGCCAATTCGTCCAGGGCCTCATCAATGGCCATTAATTCCTCAGGGGGGACGGCCAGGGTGAGCGCGCTCTCCGCGACGGGTTCGTGTTCGGCGGTTCCGCCCCGCTTTAAGCGGTGCTTGCGCCGCGCATGATCGACAAGGATCCGGCGCATGGCCTCGGAGGCGGCCGAAAAGAAATGGGCGCGGTTCTGCCAACGGGTTCGATTGGGGATGATGAGCCGCAGCCAAACTTCGTGGACCAGCGCCGTAGGCTGGAGGGTATGATTGAGGGATTCATTGAGCATCTTGCGCCGTGCCAACTCCTTGAGCTCATTATACAGGGCCACCACCAATTCCTCGCTTTGCCGGTCTTCGCCGTCCTTCAATTGGTTGAGAATGCGCGTGATTTTATCTGCACCCATGTGATTCAGGCGGAACGGGCGGGCATGGCACAAGGACCAGTTCGCGGTACTACCGCCAAAAGGACAAGAATTTTTTTAAAAAAAGTTGGCGGACCTTTCCGGGGTTTGTCGCCTGTTCATTGAAGCCTAAGTGTGCCCAGCGCCGGAGACGTGTCTGCGCGGGCTTCG
>Ga0070738_10006478_pt1 | contig 12258 bp, 8 predicted proteins | sample Coa_R2_2_FD_66446 | JGI IMG/M metagenome (GOLD analysis project Ga0070738, IMG submission 66446) | Surface soil microbial communities from Centralia Pennsylvania, which are recovering from an underground coalmine fire - Coalmine... | ecosystem: Environmental > Terrestrial > Soil > Unclassified ... | reverse complement strand
GCGGCGTGTCCCGCTGGCATCGGTGTATCAACCGGCTCTCGTTGATCAGCCGACTGATCGGATTGTGTGCATGATGCAAGGCAAGGCAGCATCCTTATCTATTCGGGTACTGGGCACGTTCAGGGTGTCGGTTTCCTCCGGCCCCATCGCTGCAACCTCGTGGCGCCGCCGTGCTGCAAGCCTGGTCAAGCTGCTCGCCATCACGCCGGGACATCGCGTCCATCGGGAGGAAGTATTGGAGGCGCTGTGGCCGGATAGCAACCCCGAGACCGCGAGCAACAATCTCCATCAGGCCCTCTACGTGGCGCGCCGCACGCTGGGGCAGGGTGTGGCGCCTTCCAGGTCGTTCGACTATCTGCGTCTGCAGGGCGACGTGATCGAACTCGCCTCGCCGGATGAGCTAGAGGTTGATCTTGACACCTTCCTGGCCGTGGCCGATACCGCCCGCCGGGCACGTAGTGTGGGCGCGTACAACGCGGCTATCGCTCTCTACCACGGTGACGTCCTGCCCGGCGACCGCTACGAGGACTGGGCGACCGGGCGCCGGGAGGAGGCGCGCGGCCGCTACCAGACCCTTCTCCTGGAGGTCGCCCAACTCCTTGAAGAGCGGGGCGATCATCTGGGCGCCGCCCAGGCCCTGGAGCGCATAGCCGGCCTTGACCCGACGCATGAGGAAGCACAGGCCAGCCTGATGCGCCTTTATGCCCTGACCGGCCGCCCGGCTCAAGCTCTGCGCCAATACCAACAACTCGAGGCGGCCCTGCGCGAGGAGTTGGACGTCCAGCCCGCGACATCGACGCGCGACCTGTACCGGGCCATCGCCGCGGGCCGCCTGCAGGCTCCGGCCGCGCCGGCTCAAGGCCCGGTATCCGTCCCACCTGCGCCGGCCGGCCGGTGGCCCGACGCGCTGCCCGTGCCGCCCACGCCGTTTATAGGCCGCGGCCAGGAGATGGCCCGGGCGATCGCGCTGCTCGGCAACGCGCGTCTGCTCACGCTGACGGGCGCCGGCGGCACCGGCAAAACGCGCCTCGCCATGCAGGTAGCGGCGGCCCTCTATCACGCCTACCCGGACGGCGTGTGTTTTGTGGAACTGGCCCACGCGACCGACAGCGATACGGTTATCCAGGCCGTGGCCGCGGCGCTGCGCCTGCGCGATGAGCAAAGCCGCACGCCGACCGAGACCGTCGTCGCGGCCTTGCGGACGCGCAGCTCGCTGCTCATCCTGGACAACTGCGAGCACGTGGTCGCGGCGAGTTCCATCCTGGCCGAGACGCTGCTGCGACATTGCTCGCGCCTGCGCCTGCTCGCCACGAGTCGCTTGCCGCTGGGCGCGCGCGGGGAGGCGGTCTGGCCATTGCCGGCCATGGCCTTACCGCCCGACCTCAGGGGAGAGCCTGCTGAGCTTAACCCCGAGCAGATGGGCGCCTATGACGCGGTCCACCTGTTCGTGGACCGCGCTCGCCTGGTCAGGCCCGGCTTTGCCCTGAGCGCGCAGAACGCAACGGCTGTTGTCCGCATCTGCCGGCGACTTGAGGGCATCCCCCTGGCCATCGAGCTGGGAGCCGCGCGGGCCAATGTGCTGACCGCCGAGGAGATCGCCACGCGGCTGGAGGGGACGTTTGCGGTCCTGCCGGCGCACCGCGCACCCCTGGTGCCGCACCATCGCACGCTAACGGCGGCCATCGACTGGAGCCATGCCCTGTTGGGCGAGCGAGAACAGACGCTCTTTCGCCGCCTGGGCGTCTTCGCCAATGGCTGGTCGAGCGAGGCCGCCGAGGCCGTCTGCGCGGATCCGCTTCTCAATCAAGACGAGATACTCGATGGACTGTCCGCCCTGGTCGACGCGTCGCTGGTGCAGTTCACGGAGCACGCCGGCGAGGGCCGCCACCGCTTCCTGGAGAGCATCCGTCAGTATGCCGCGGAAAAGCTCTCCGCCTCGGGTGAACTGGAGGCACTGCAAGCGCGCCACGCCGCGTGGAGCGTCACCTTCTCCTCACACGCCTACTCAAGCCTGAAGGGCCCGGATCAGGAGGTATGGATGCACCGGCTGGACCGCGAGCACGATAACCTGCGCGCTGCGCTGCGCTGGGCCATTGATCATCGTGAGATGTCGACAGCCCTTGACCTGGCCGGCGATCTCGGCTATTACTGGCACGAGCAGGGCTATCTACGGGAGGGCTCCCGCTGGCTGAGCGAGATCATCGCCGACTCGGTGGCGGTGCTGCGCGACCTGTGGCCGCGTCGAGCGCGGGTCCTCAACTACGCCGGCATCCTGGCTTATCTGTTGGGCCAGAACGATAACGCTGTGGAGCACTACCAGGCGGCCTTGGGCATCTGGCGGGCCCTGGATGATCGGCGCGGCATCGCCCAACTATTGGCGAATCTTGGCATGGTCGCGCACTATGCCGGCGACTACCAACAAGCCGCTCGCTACCTGGAAGAAGCGCTGCCCCTGATCCGCGAGACGGGCGATCGCGCAAACCTGGCTGCGACGCTGAACGAACTGGCCACGCTGCGCAAAGATAGCGGCGATCACACGCAGGCCGTCCCCCTGTATGAAGAGAGTCTGGCACTGTTTCGGGCTGAGGGCAACAGGCTCTATGTCGCGGGGCTACAGGAAAACCTGGCCGATGTGGCCTGCCTACGCGGTCGCTATGCGGACGCTGCGAGGGCAGCAACGGAGAGCCTGCTCACGTTTCGTGAACTTGGCGACAAGACACACGTCATCGAATGCCTGGAACTGCTGGCGCGCATCGCCCGCTGTCAGGGCGAGTTGGGGCGGGCCGCGGCGCTGCTCGACGAGGCGCTCCGACTGAGCCGCGAGGTCGAAGATCCCTGGAGCAATGCCTCCGTAATGGGAGCGCTTGGCCGCGTGGCGCTTGAGCGGGGCGATGTGCAGGAGGCCGTCTCCCTATGTGCGCAAAGCCTCGCTATGCACCGCGAGTTGGATCTCCGGCAGGCTGTCGCGGCGGTGCTGGCCACCCTGGCCGAAGCGGCGCAGCACCAGCAAGACTGGCAGCGGGCCGGCCAGCACTGCGCCGAGAGCCTGGCGATCTACCGGGACATGGGCAGCAAAGTCGGCATCATCGAGTCACTAGAAGGGATCGCCGGCCTCGCCGTGAGGCATGGCCGCGGGGCAGATGCGGCGGCGTTGCTGTGCGCGGCCGCCACCAGCCGCGAGGCGATCGAGGCGCCCCTGCCGCCAGCCGACGCTCCTGCCGTGAACGGCGCCCTCGACGCGGCACGCGCCCGCCTCACTGCTTCGGCGTTCTCGGAGGCCTGGGCTGAGGGGCAGAGCCTGGATCTGGACCAGGCCGCGGCGCGGGCGCTCGACGTGCTGGCAACCCTCGCATCGTCCGGGCCCCCGGCCGCGGAGCCGGTCTTCTCGGCGCGGGTTGAGCCGCCACAGAAGGCCCTTACCGAACGCGAATTGGCTATCGCACGTTCGATCGCGTCAGGGTCCACCAACCGGCAGATCGCCGCCGAGTTGCACCTGTCTCCGCGCACGGTCGACACGCATGTGAGCCGCATTCTAGCCAAGCTGGGTTGCGAGAGCCGTGCCCAGGTGGCAGAGCGCCTGGCCGCCACGGCCGAACAGAGGAGCCATGCATGAGCATGCGCTACCGTCTCCCGCCCGGCGACCAGCCGCGCAGTAGTGGGAGCTACGTATACGTATGGCCGGACGCGCACACGCGATAAGAGCGCGGTAAGAAGGGTGGCCTACGTTAGCGGTGTTATTGGAAATTCAGCACGTGACGGATGGGCAGATGGGCGACAGACAGTACAGCTCGTTCCTGATCCGATGCTGGCACCTCGAGGCAGACGTGCACCGCATCAAGGTAGAACACATCCAGTCAGGCCAGGAGGCCCAGGTCACCACGTAAGCAGGGGCGGTAGAGTGGATCGCCACCCACTGGGAGGGTGCGTCTAATCAGAGCGCCAAACATCCGGGTAGCGCGGCAATATCTGCTGAGGAAAAGGGGGAAGACGATGAAGCGAGCGCTAGTTGATTACCCGCAGAACCAGCGCCGGGTACGGCATTGGGGCAGCATCCTGTTGATCCTGGTCTGTGCCAGCGGAAGTGTTCACTACCCGTCGATGTCAGCCCATGGGGTGCAGAGGGTTTTCACCGCTATGAGTCCGCGGCTCTCGGGCGATGACTCGTACTACACGCAGCAGGCGGGCTTGCCCGACAGCAGCGGGCAACTCCTCGACAGATTCGGCACGTCAGTGGCGCTGAGCGGGGACGGCACCACCGCCCTCGTCGGGGCGCCGGGGACGCCAAACTCCCCGGGAACGGTGTATGTGTTCGTGCTTAGTGGCGCGAGTTGGACCCAGCAAGGAGCGCTGTCGGCCAGTGACGGCAAAGGAAGCAACCTCTTTGGGCAGTCCGTGGCGTTGAGCGGAGATGGCAATACCGCCCTCATCGGGGCGCCAGGGTCAAGCAGCAACACCGGGGCGGCGTACCTGTTTGTGCGCAGTGGCGCAACCTGGAGCCAACAGGCGGAAATGACCGCCAATGACGCCGCGACCAGTGATCAATTCGGCTCTTCAGTGGCCCTGAGCGGGGACGGCACCACGGCTCTCGTCGGTGCCCCGGACAAGAACAACGGCTACGGTGCGGCGTACTGGTTCGTGCGCACCAACACGAGTTGGAGCCAGCAGAGCCAGGTATATGCTCAGGCAAGCATTGAGGCGGGCTACGCTGTGGCGCTGAACGGAGATGGCAGTACCGCCCTCATCGGGGCTCCAGCAGTGCTTACCGGCGCCGGCACGGCATACGTATTCGTGCGCACTGGTACAGCCTGGAGCAACCAGACGGCTCTTTTGGCCGGCGACCACGCCAACCTCGACCACCTCGGGTCATCCGTAGCGCTCAATGAGAGTGGCGATACCGCCCTGGTGGGAGCGCCAAACAAGGCGGCGAACGGCCTGGGGAATGTCGGGGCGGCCTACGCCTTCGTGCGCAGCGGCACAAGTTGGAGCCAGCAGCAGGAACTGGCCAACCCCGACGACAGTCTCGGCGGCCTCGGCGCCGGAGGTAACGAGTTTGGTTTGTCCGTGGCCCTGTCTGGCGACGGCCGCACCGGCCTCATCGGGGCACCCAAGGCGGGCGCCCAGAACGGTGCGGTGTATGCGTTCACCTGGAGCAGCTCAAGTTGGAGCCAGCAACAGGCGCTGACTCCTTCATGTAATGTTGGTGGCGGTTGCTACTCCCAATGGGGCTTTTCCGTAGCACTGAACGGCGATGGCAATACCGCCCTCTTCGGGATGGGGGCGATGGTCTATGCCCACACGCCAGGGTCGCCAAACACACCGACGCCGCAACCAAGCGCTACGATGACGCCGACCACTATTTCGCCCTCTAGCACGCTGATCCCGAGCAACACCCCGGCGGATTCAACAAACACACCAGCGCCGGTCCCCAGCAACGCCCCGGCACATTCAACAAGCACGCCAACGTCGCTCCCACCGAGCAATACTCCGGTTCCACCCACGGACACCACGATACCACCAACCAGCACGCGCGTCCCGCCGACCAACACCGCGGTGCCGCACCCAAACGCTCCGACCAGCGCGCCGCTCTCCGCTGCGCCGCCCGTGGCGACGGCGACACAGCCTTCTCCGACCGCGACCAAGCCAACGGCTGTGACGGCGGCAAGACCAACAGCGTCGATCGCTGGGGCCGGCAAGTCGCTTATCCTGGGTTCTCTCCCGCGTAGCGTGGCTTCAGGCAGTACCCTGATCGTTCATCTGACCGCGCCTCCCAGGCGGCCCGTGACGGTGACACTGGAGGTTAATGAGCGCCGTACGGTAACCTTGGGCACGGGCAAGAAGCGCCATCACGCTGTGCGGGTCGTGAGGCTCTACTATCTCATCACACGCGGCACCACCGATGCTGAGGGTCGCCTGAGCGCGCGCCTGCGGGTCGCGTTCCACCCCAGGAAGCCGTATCAAGCACGTCTGACCGTGTCAGTGGGTGGGCGCCGCGCCGCCATAATGGCGGCAACACACCTGACCATCACGCCGCCAAAGACACACAGACGGTGACAGCGTGGAAGTCGGGGATCTGACCATAGACCGTTCGGCTTGAGCCGGTTGGAGGAGGATTGACCATGAAGCGTGGATACCGATCTCGCCTTATCGCAGCGGCGCTCGCCATTAGCATTGCGGCCTGCAGCGCGCCGGCGCCGTCCGCGGGTTCCCCTGGAACTATCGTGAACGCTGCACCCGCGGATACCCCGACAGTGACGATTGCATATGAGGCCCCCTACGCATATAGACAGGGACCGGTGCCGGCCATCTTCGCAGTCACGCGTACGGGCGATATCTCGCAACCCCTGACTGTTTCCTTCACCCCAAGCGGCTCAGCCGCGCAGGGCAGCGATTATCAGCTTCTGGACGCCTCGGCAAGCTTTGTGGCGGGCGAAGCCACTACGTACGTCGCGATCTTGCCGCGCAACCTGGACCATAGCACGGGCGATCTCACGGTCGCCCTCACCCTCAACGGTGGAGCGGGCTACACCGTGGGCAGCCCGGGCAGCGCAACAATAACGATCAAGGACGACTATCAACCCGGCTATCCCGGCGTGTGGGCACAGGAGCGTGTCGATCCGAGCGGATATCCCATCGCCCCGCAGTTGACGTACCTGGCGGCCGCCTCGACGGCGACCACCCTCAATGTAGCCATCGGCGTCTACAACACCTCGTCGATTGTCGGCACCAATGTCGAGTTGTGGATCGATGCCGACCAGAACCCCCTGACCGGTAATACCCAAGCCGCCCATGTCGGCGGCATCGAGTATCGGGTGGAGCTCAACACCGGCCTCGCTGGAATGTACACGGTCTATCAGGAAACGGACAGGGAAACAGCCATCGCCATGGGCACTGTCGGCCAGCAAGGTAATCTGGCGCTGGTCTCCATCCCGCTCAGCGATCTGGGTATCGCGCGGGCGGTTGACGTGTTCGCGACAAGCCAGAACGGCACCAATACCTACGGCACCGCCGGCCTGGGCTCCCGCTTGCCGCTCTACGGCACGATCGATAGTGCGACCGGACAGGTTGTTGTCCGCGACCCGGCTCCGACGCAAGGGCTGATCATGACCGACCCGGCCGGGGACAACGGGCAGGCCGCCGATATACGCTCGGCGACCTTCACAACCGTGGGCGATCAATTCGCCATGGTCCTCTCGTTTGCACAGCCCTTCGACCCGAGCCGGCAGCTCTACTTTCCCGGCCCCAACGGCTGCGTCGTCATGGATACCGATCGCAACTTGCTCACCGGCGGCCTCTTCATGGGCAAGGATATCGCGACCTGGGGCGGCGATGTGAAACTCTGCTTCGACCTGAGCTACGATGCCATCACGGCGCCCCAATTCACCCTGCAATTCGGCCCTCACGGCGACCCGGTACCCCTGGGCATGGACCAGAATGACGGCACATGGCTGGTCCGTGACAATCAGCAGGGCCTGCCGACCGACCTGCAAATCTCGGGCTCCCTCAGCCTGTTTGACGCCTTTGTCCTGCACGGGAATGGGACGGCCACGCGCGTGCGCACCGACGGCCGCATGAACGTCAGGCTCTTCACGCTAAACTCCGATGGCATCACGTACGGCGACGTGCTCCCTGATGACTCCGCGGGAGTTCCTGGCGTGGTGGACACACGCACCGGCGCCATCGCGTACGCCTATCAGTGGGGCACGGACAAGCAAATCGTGACCGACCCGCCCAATCCCGCCTTCAGCGGCCAGTCTGGACAGCAATTCATCGAGCTTGACGCCGAGATCATCGACAACAACCTCGTGCTCAAAGGCGTGCTCAACACCTGGTCCAACACCGACATCAACAATCTCTTCCACATATTCCTGGATACTGACTGGAACAGTCAGACGTGGACGAGCGCACCAAACGATACGGCAACCAACGGCCCTGTTCAGGGCGCCCACGGCCAGGCTATCGGCGGTGACACTATCATACGCGTCTACTCGATCGATGGTGGGGGTGCCCCGGAATACTATGCGGACATCGTGCATCCCGACGGGGACATCACCGTCCACGATGCACTCTTGAATGTTGCGACCACAGATAACGCCAGCCAGCCGGGCAGCTTTACCCTGACGCTGCCGTTCTCGGCCCTCAGTCCACTCGGGCCGCGGCTCAGGCTGTATGCGACCACGGGCCAGGAGGGCGGGCTCGACCTCATCGATATCGCCCCACTGGATCCCATGGTGATCACCCTGGGGCCAACTCCGCAAGCACCAACTCTTGCACCGGGCTCGCTGACCTTCCCAAACCAGACCGTGGGATCGACCAGCTCCGCCCAGAACGTGGTGATGACTAACAACGGATCAACGGCGCTTGCTGTGAGCAATATCGCCACCAGTGGCGACTTCGCCGAGGCCACCACCTGCGGCAGCACAGTCGGCCCCGGCGCCAATTGCACGATCGCCGTTACCTTTCATCCTACAGCCGCCGGAGCGCGCGCCGGCACGCTCACCATCAACGATGACGCCGACGGCGGTCCGCACACCGTCGCTCTTCAGGGAACGGGGATCACGCCGGGCGCTCCATCTGCTCCCTCGCCGCCGGCGCCTCAGCCGGCACCGGCCAACACGGCGACCATCGCGCCGGCGAACACGGCGACGAGCACACCCGTTCCACCGACCGGCGTTCCGACCTCGGCCTCATCCCCTACCGCGATCCCAACGCTCTCTGCGCCGCCGGTGACCAATCCCTCCGCCACCGTGCCGGCCGTGTCGCCGGAGCCAACAGCCGGAGCAGGCTCTCCGCAACAGATCATTAAGCTGGGCTCCGTCGCGCGATCGGTGGTCGCCGGCGGCATCCTCACGGTACATCTGACCGGACCCGCCAGGCAAACTGTGACCGTGACGCTTGAAGTCACCGAACGGCGTCTCGTGGTGACGGGAACGGGGAAGAAGCGCCGTCGCGTGGCGCGAGTCATCAGCCTCTATCGCGTCACGGCCCGCGGCATAACGGATTCCGAGGGGCGCCTACGTGCGCGCATCAAGGTCACGTTCCGCGCCAAGAAGCCCTACCAGGCCAGCTTGACCGCGACGGTCAGCCTGGCCCGCAAGACACTCAAGGCGACGATGCAGGTGAAGATCACGCCACCGATGCTGCGTACACACCGCCACCACTAGTTTGAGGGGGCGCGAGCATCATGCTCGCGCCCTCTGCCCACCATTATCGCGTCAGCAGCGCGACCGTCTCCACGTGGTAGGTCTGCGGGAACATGTCGACCGGCTGCACCGAGTGCAAGGCGAAGCCGCCGTCGGCCAGCACGCGCAGGTCGCGGGCCAACGAGGAAGCGTCGCAGGAGACGTAGATCAGGCGCGGCGGGGCCATGGCCAGTAGGGCCTCCAGTGCGCCGGGACGGCAGCCGATGCGCGGCGGGTCGACGACGGCGGCGCTAACCTCGCCCGCAATCGTCGGCAGCACCTCCTCGGTGCGCCCGACCAGGAACTCCACGTTGTCGAGGTCGCGGGCGTTGTGGCGCGCGTCGGTCAGCGCCGCCGCCGACTCCTCCACGCCGATCACCCGCCTCACCAGCGGCGCCAGCAGCAGGCCGAAGGTGCCCACGCCGCAGTACAGGTCGAGCAACACGTCGTCCGGTCGCGGGTCGAGCGTGTCCCGCACCGTCTCCACCAGCCGCTCGGCCTGCAGCGTGTTGACCTGGAAGAAGGCCGGGGCCGAGATGCGGAAGCGCCGCCCCAGCAATTCTTCCTCCAGCGCGGTCTGCCCGCTCTCGTAGGGCAGGTCGGGGTCGATCTGCCGGGGCAGCACCATCAGATCGCCGGTACGAATGCCCACGCGCACGTTGAGCTGATGCCCGTGCGCCCGCCGCTGGGAGACGGCCAGGATCTCGTTGATGCGCGGGTCCATCAGGGCGCAGGACGCGATGGGCAGAAAATGGTGGCGGTGGTGCGTGGTGAAGCCGGCCTCGCCGTGGCGGCGCCCGACCGAGAAGCGCCCCTGGTTGCGATAGCCGTAGACCCGCGGCGCGGGCAGCGTCGGCAAGACGGGCACGTCCGTAAAGCCGCTCCCGGCCAGGCTCGCCGCGACCATCTCCCGCTTGTAGGTGAGCTGGTGCTGGTAGGCGATATGCTGCCACTGGCAGCCGCCGCAGGTGCCGAAGTAGGCGCAGGGAGCCTGGATGCGCCGCGGCGAGGGGCGCAAGACCCGGGTCACGGCGCCCCGAATGTGGTCGGGCCGGCGCTCCCAGACCTCCAGCTCGACGCGCTCGCCGGGGATGCCGAAGGCGGCAAAGACCTGCCGCCCGTCGTAGGTGCCGATGGCTTCGCCACCAGGCCCCATGGCGGTTAGCTCGACCTCGATGGTCTCGGGGGTGGGAGAACTGGCAGGGGCGGGTGAGCGTTGGGCCGCCGTCACCGGTCCTCGGCGGGGGGACACGGCTGCATCCATTTGTGCGCCCACGACTCGATGCTCTCGACGATACCGACGAGATCGTGGCCGCGGCAGGTCAGCTCGTACTCCACGTTGGGCGGGATATCCGACACCATACGCCGGGTCACGATGCCGTAGGTCTCCAGCGTCTTGAGGCGCTGCGAGAGCGTCTTGGGGTTGACGTCGCGCACCTTGCCGTGGCGCGCATCGCCGCGCAGGGCGTGCTGGAGCTGGCAGAAGCGGCGCTTGCCCAGGACCAGCTCCTTGATGATCTGCAGCGTCCACTTCTGCTCGAGCAGGCACATCGTCTTCACGACGGGGCAGGAGAGATCCTCCGCCGGCTCGACCGGTGCGTCAAGGGCTGCAGATGCAGGTGGTGTCATCAGGTCCATTAAGCGGATTGTAGCACGCGCCGCCGCTCGCGTCTATAGAACTAGACATCTACAAGCACTTGACAGAGTATAGTGAACGTGGCATACTGGGGTCGTCCACCGATTTACAGAGGTGTGACGTTCCGGCCCATTAGTTTAGGAGTAAACATGGCAAGCGCAGAATCTCAGGTACGTGTTGAGCCCCAGGTCAGCACCTGGCAGATCGACCCCAAGCACACGTTGGTCGAGTTCTCGGTCCGCCACATGATGATCACCACGGTCAAGGGACGTTTCGGCGACGTCAAGGGGACGATCACCCTCGACGAATCCGACATCACGCGGTCCTCGGTCGAGGCGGAGATCGACGCCAACAGCATCGACACGCGCGACGAGCAGCGCGACGGCCACCTGCGCTCGCCCGACTTCTTCGACACCGGCACTCATACGGCCATCACCTTCAAGAGTACCCGCGTCGAGCGCGCCGGCAGCGACAGGTTGCGCGTGATCGGCGACCTGACCATCAGCGGCATCACGCGCGAAGTGGTCCTGGACACCGAGATCACCGGCCGCGGCAAGACGCCGTTCGGCACCGAGGTCGCGGGATTCAGCGCCCAGACCAGCATCAGCCGCAAGGACTTCGGCCTGAACTGGAACGTGGCCCTGGAGGCCGGCGGCTTCCTGGTGGGCGACAACGTCAAGATCTCGCTCGAGATCGAGGCCGTCAAGCAGTAATCCGGCACCCCCAATCTTCTCGTGTCGTCCACCGGCGGCCGGGCGCTGCCCGAAGCGCCCGGCCCCAATCCGCACCGTCGGCGGCCGCGCGCACGTCCAGGGCCAGGTCCGCAAGCCCTGACCTCTCCATCTGGCTCCCCATGCTAGACTGCCTCTGACGGTAACACGACTGCATTAACGGAGGAGACGTGACCACATCTACCCGCATGCCCTGCCCCATCGGCCTTGCCGCCCACAGCTTCGGCTATCTGGGCGGATGGAGCGGCGCCGGTACGCCGCGCGCCTGCCCGCAGCCACTGAACGCATACAGCCTGATGGACCTCGCCGTTGAGCGCGGCCTGGCCGGCGTCGAGTTCCCGCCGGCCTGGGGCCTGGGCAGCCTGGAGACGGCGGCTCTGGAGAAGGCCCGCGCCTACGCCGGACAGCGCGGCCTGTTTGTCGTGGTCGACGGCGGGATTGTCGACGTAGGGGAGCTACGGGAGTTGCTGCCGGCCGCCGCCGTCCTGGGTGCCAGGACGGTGCGCGCGACCATCAGCCACATCCTCTGCGGCGACCGCCGCGCCGTGCGCGACACGTGGTCCGACTACCTGGCCGAGATCGTGCAGCGCTTGCAGGCCGTGCGCGGCCTAGCCGAGGAGTGCGGCATCTGCATCGCGCTGGAGAATCACCAGGACGTGACCTCCGAAGAGCTGGTGATGTTGTGTGAGCAGGCCGGCAGCCCCTTCATCGG
>Ga0070738_10006476_pt1 | contig 12259 bp, 16 predicted proteins | sample Coa_R2_2_FD_66446 | JGI IMG/M metagenome (GOLD analysis project Ga0070738, IMG submission 66446) | Surface soil microbial communities from Centralia Pennsylvania, which are recovering from an underground coalmine fire - Coalmine... | ecosystem: Environmental > Terrestrial > Soil > Unclassified ... | reverse complement strand
AACTCAAGATAGATGCTGCCCGTGGAAGTAGGCGGCATCAGTGCCGAAGGCGGCGAGGTCAGCTTCGTCACCGGGTCGACTACAGCCGTTGCTGCCGGCTCGCTCACACTGACCGGCAGCAGACGCATACCGCCGGCCTTGTTCTCTCCCAACCGGCCCTGGCGATAGAGCTTCCGCCAGTAATGCACCATGTTGGCATTCACCCCATGCTCCCGTGCCACCCGAGCGATCGAGGCTCCGGGCTGTATCGCCAGCTCGACAATCCTGCGCTTCTCGGCAATGCTTCGCCGCTGCCGCTTGGGTTGTTCGATCTTTACGACTGCTGAACTATCCATCACCACCTCCAGCATGACTACGCTTCGGGTGATGATCGCGCTGTCTTAGCTGGGAATCCAGACGGTGGGAACCGGACGCTTACCTCAGAACGGAGGCATGGAAAGCTTCAACGGTAAGCTGCGCGACGAGTGCCTGAACGTGAGCTGGTTCTGGAACCTGTTCGACGCGCGGCGGAAGATATCGGCGTGGAAAACGGAATATAACTCCCGCCGCCCGCATAGCTCGCTGGGGTATCTCACCCCCGATGAGTTTGCGCAGCGGTGGCAGCAACAGGGCTATGGAAAAGACGCGGGCTGCGCCCGCTTGGAAAACGCCGTTGGCGTTTCCCACTTTCCCACCGCCCCGACGGCGACTATGAATCTCGTATAGTCAATTGGACGAAGAACGGGGTCAGGTCATGCGGCCTGCCGAGTTTCACAGTTGAGACCTGGAGTACAGTCGTTATGTTTTGCAACCGTCATCCCGAGGAGGCGGGTCATCCTCCTAGCTCATTTTTCCAGGAATCGATGCCGTTCGACAGGAGAGCATCAAAAGACTCGTATAAAGAATCCCCGGAAGCCGACACCCTTGGACATCAAGCAGGCGGCTTCGATCCAAAGACCACCAAGCTACATCCAGGAACGTAAAAAGGCAGATGTTCTTCCATCTCTGCCAAAGCGCAAAAGGTTCGAATGAGTCTCCGAGATGGCTTGGTGGTATCAAGGAGCGTACTCGGAATCAGATTTGTCAACGAGTGAATCGACTTGAACGCATCGCACGTTAAGCCACTCTTTTCAATTTCGCCGCATAGCGTCGATTTCACAAACAGCCTCAGGTCCATGTATACCGGGTCCCCTTGTTCCCCGAACGGATACTGAACTGTAATATGTGAATTGAATCCTGAAAGGAGGTTGTGCAACGCCTCACCAACGCTTGCTTCGTAATCCAAGCTGCCTCTTAACAGGATGGAGTCAACACACGGCCATATCAAATCGAGGTTGTATTTGGCTTCTACTTCCATCACGTATGTGCCACCTGGCAGCAGCAGGCGATGAATCTCTCTCAACACCGCCGCGTAATCGCCGATAAAGCTCAATGTACTTCCGCAGCAATTAATGTGATCGAAGGTGGCATCAGGAATGTCGAGATGTGTAGCATCCCCCCATCTAAAGTCGGGCCTAACTAAGTCGATGCCTGAAAACTGCGGCTGGAGAATCTTTCCTATTTTCTCGTTGTATTGAGTTACGAAAGAAAAGTAAGAAGGAAACAGTAAACATGGGAAGCGATTTCGGAAAGTTGTCGCCTTCTCACGCGCGACCTCAAGCAGTTCACGAGAAATGTCGACTCCAGTTACTTCAGCGCCAGTTAATGCATATAAGAAGGATTGGAATCCGGTGCCGCATCCAATATCGAGAACGCGCTTTCTTGTTTTGTTGCTCCACCGCGACAGAACATGCTTTGCGATCAGAAAATGTAAGCGGGAAAACAGCCATGAATACCATAGATCGCGGATTTGATCATAATCCGCGGCCATTTGGTCAAATAGATAGCTCACCCGTGCGGGCGTATCTAGAGAATGAGAGTAGTCGGCCATCGGCTTAGAATAGACGCGCCTAACGCTTGCTTGCTATCAAGTGGTTTGTGATGAAGTCCCAAATCCCAGTGAGTGCAGCGAGTAACGCGAGGATTGAACCAAGATAACCAATGATTCGAATTTTCTCTTGGCTAATCCGGATCAGTATACCGCCGTATTCCACGTCACGACTGAACACTTTCGAGTTAATCTCCAAGCTGCGTAGTTTGATGCGGCGTCTTAATTCGCTAGAGACCACTTCTCTTGCCTGTCGCGCTCCGTCAACGATTGCTGTCAGGCCATGCAGGAGGCCCAATAATCCAAGTAATGCCGACGCGGTGTCCTCTGCGTCCTCCCAATGACCGTCAATCGGATCCTGCTTCTTTTGGAACCAACTTATTGTTTTGTCTGCCAATCCGAGATCTTGAAAGGGAAAGATTTTTAATTCTGTCAGAATCCATAATATTTGACCGTTTGACCATGCCTCTCCGGTCCAGAGGGTGGATGGCGACGAATTAGACAGAGCACTCAACAAGAAACTCTTTGCATTCTGCACGCCTTCGCTCAGACTGTCAGAAAGGTCAATATCCACCTTCGCAAGAGAGAGGCAAATCTCGATGAAATAAGCCGTGAACTGTGGCGCGATGATCCGACCCTCGGGATCTTGGAGGCTCGATAGCCAATGAATTGCAGCAAGAACATCTACCCCAGGCAGCATCTTCCCACTCTTAAGGATTGCGAGAAGCGCCCAAGATGTTTCCCACGGGTCGTCGTGCCAATTTCCCCGCCCATTGACAGAGTACTTGCTTGCCATCCATTTGAGTCCACTGTCCAACTGGGGATCATTGGTATGCGCACCCAATGCCTTAAGGGCAATGAGAGCCATTGCCGTGTCCCATATTTCCTCTCCCCACGAACCCTGCGCCGCGCCCTCTTTCAGTTGCTGCTCCTCCAGCCATCCGCGAATGCTGTGGCACCATTCGGTGGTTCCAGAAGGAAGGTAGTCGATGCACATGCCTGCTAATGCTGTACTTCGAACTTCGCTCCAATGGCCCTCTTTGCGCCCAGTCGCAAAAAGAAAACCATAAGCGCGATCCAGTGTGTCGTAGATTCTATCAATCCGACGCGAGACTGCTTCTTCGGAAACTGCGATTTCCTGGAGATTCGCAGATGGCATTGGCTTCTCCTGCAGAGCGGGATGAGACAATTCTCTTGTATGGCTAACCCTCTGTCAAGCCGTGACTTAGCGAGACGAACTCGACCTAATGAGCCTCGTTGTCAACCCTCCGGAGAACTGCCCGCGCGCATCTCTCTCTCATGATCAAAAGCGGTAACCGTCAAACAATGTCGACAGAAACTCGATACCGTAGTATTTCACAGATGCAGTAGTGACCTCCACGGCCTTTAACCAGGCGCTTCCACACTTTTCCCCATGCTTGCAAGGCACTCACTGTGCGCCTATTACACCCTTCGGCAGGTGTCGCAAAATCCTGCGATTGGCTCATGAAAGTGGCAGAACCGACTCACCGTTCGCTTTCAGGAACCACTTTCGGGGACGTCTGCACCAGTGCCGCTCATCCTGGCGTACTGTCCCTCCATTGACCTGCTCCCCTAAATCCGCACACAACCGAGTATGATTTCGGATTCCGTTGATCGGTCCCCTTTTTCTGTCACAGTTCAAGAGTTAGTCTCCGGCAGTTGTTGAGCCAGACAGATCGCGGCTAGCCGCGATCTGTCTGGCAAATTCGTGTGGCGTCCGCTCCCCCAGAGCCCTGTGAGGACGACTCTCATTGTATTCCCGTCTCCAAGATTCGATCCGCTTCACCGCCTCTGCTGGTCCCGCGAACCAGTGCGCCTCCAAGCACTCGGACCGCAAGGTTCCGTTGAAACTTTCCACGTAGGCATTGTCCGTCGGCTTCCCTGGACGCGAGAAATCGATCTTCACTTGGTTGTGATATGCCCATAGGTCCAGCACCTGGCTGGTGAACTCACTACCGTTGTCGCAGAACAGAATCTGCGGCACTCCCCGCTGTTGAGCGATCCGCTGCAGCACACGTACCACATCATGACCCTTTAAGCTCTGGCCGACCTCGATGGCCAGGCCTTCCCGTGTGTACCCATCTACTACTGTCAGCGCTCGGAAACGACGCCCGTCGGCGAACTGATCAGCCACGAAGTCCAGACTCCAGACCTGATTCGGAGCTTCCGCCCGTGGCTTCTGCCGGTTATGCGCCGAGGCAATCCGCCGGCTCTTGGGTCGCCGGCGCAGGCCCAGCCCTTCTTCGCGATACAGCCGGTACACCAGCTTCTTGCCTACTTTCCAGCCCTCACGGTTCAGCAGAACCCGAATCTTGCGGTAGCCGTAGCGAATCCGCGCGCTGGCCAGTTCCCGCCTCCGCATTCGTAGTTCTGTCTGTGGAGCTTTTCGGCTCCGGTATCGGTAAGTCGAAATCGGCATCGCCACTACCCGACAAGCGTGCCGCTCGCTCACCCCATACCCGCCGCCCAGGTATACGACCAGGGGACGGCGCCGTGAGGGCTTTACCAGTTTTTTCGTAGCACGTCCTGCAACATCGCGCGGTCTAGAGTCAGCTCTGCCACCAGCTTTTTCAGCCGGCCATTCTCGTCCTGGAGCTGCTTGAGCTGGCGCACCTGGTCTACCTCCAGCCCTGTGTACTGCTTTTTCCAGCGGTAGAACGTCTGCTCGGAAATCCCCACCCGGCGGATCAGTTCCGCCACCGGCATCCCCATCTCCGCCTGCTTGACGATTGCCGCGATCTGCTCGACCGAAAACCGCTTGCGCTTCATTCGACAGAATCCTCCTTCGTCGGATTCTGCCGAAAACTCGCTCTCAAACTGTATTAACTTTCGGGGTGCCGCTCACTCTCAAATGGCCTCGCATTTCGATCTCTGCCCATCTGGTGGCTGCGATCATTTTTGCTGGCCTATGGGTACACTTCAGGCGAATTCCCGAATTGACTCTTCGCCATGCCTTGGCGGCTCCGATCTACTACTTCGGATGGGCGCTGCCTTGCGTCTTGCTCGAGGTTATTATCGGGATTCCACCCCGCGAAGCGGATTTATTTCCGAACTTCCCATTGGGTAGACTACTTCGGAGTTGCGGAGTAACCCAACAACTCCGGAACGGATTGCTTACAGTTGCCAAGCCAGTGGTTGGCGGTACCCTGCACTGGCTCAGCGATTTCTTGGCCAAAGCCTCCCGTGGATGGGACGCCAAGGTTTCGGGTACAATGACGATTCCCAGTCAACCGGACAAGGTGCCCGGTGCAGACGGAAAGGATCCAGAATGACGAAGTTTTTTGTTTTGGTGTCTGTCGTTGGATTGCTCACTATGATTTTCGATGTAATTCGTGAAAAGCGTGACATTCTCATCGCTTCCTACCTAGACAAGAAGAAGGCAACTGAATCAATCGATGCCGAGGCCACTGGCACTTAGCTTAAAAGTGCCTGCACATCGCCTTTTGTTTTCAACGCCACGCCATCGGCGTGGCGTTGTTGTGTTTGCAACGCTGAAAGCCTTTTCCCCACCCCCTGCGATGAACAAGGGAAGGAAGAGTGTGCGGAAGAGGCAAACGTGACTGCCGAGGTCCCTCGCGGAAACTCGGAACTGCCTCACCAAAAACCAAGGCTCATCACGGAATGCCGAGGTGCCCCGAGCGGCGGGCGGTTGTTCGGAACCGGCGATGATGGGGAGGGAGGCTTGCGCCCGACGCGAGGGGTACCGAGGAATCGAGCGTGGAAGGAAAAACTCGCGGAGTATGTCGGCTCAGACTGCCGAATCTCGGGAACGGCCTGGTCCGATCGGGCCTCTGGAACGGATGCTCGGATGGCGTCAGGCGGTGATGGCGGAACCGGCGGACGCCGGTACAGAATGCTTTTTGGTGAGGGGCGCGTGAGCGCCACGAACCCGAGCGGCCAGCAGGCCGCGAAGCCGAGCCGGGAAGAAGGAACCAGCGATGCAGAGGAAGAGATGGAGGCGAGGAAAAAGCACCTACCCGCCGATGGGCGTGTAGGACAGCAACGTCTCAAAGAATCGCGGAAATCCCCGTCGGACGCGGGGTTCCTTGCACTGAAGCGGCGCAAGAGCGGGGCGTGAAATTGTATCGCCGATAATCAGGCGACGATACAAAATTGGGAGACGGGTGGTGGTCGGAATTCCGACCAGCGGCGGATGCGGAATGCGGGAATGCCGGGGAACGTTGCGGAAGGGAATCCCAGGAACGCCGAGGAAGGAAATCAAAAAACGCGCGGGGTCGGAGGTTCAAGCGGCGAGCCGACCGGAATGCCATCTGAACTGGCGGTGAAAAACACCCCGCCCTCGGTTCCGCCTCAGGCGGCCGTTTCGCAGGCGCGAAAAGGTTCAGATGTCATTGAAAAAATTGGTCGGGGAGAGAGGATTTGAACCTCCGACCCCCTGGTCCCGAACCAAAGGTAGGTCAAAATCTAAGTGCTTCATCTGGTGTCGCTTAGGGACGAAAAGCCCTTCTTCTCTTGCCTTAGTAGTACCGAAGTTGTACCGAAACCGATGGCCCAGTCGATAGCCCTTCGACTCACGATCAGGGATCTCGCAATGGGCTTGATTGACGCGAAAAAGCGACGGCTGTCGGCGCAGCCCTCGTATGACCGAGCTCGGTGTCCCATCGTGCCCGGCTTCTAGCTGGCGTTGCCATTGATACAACACCGTGCGATGCACTCCCAGCTCATCGGCAAGCGCCGAGACGCTGACGCAGTTCTTCATCCGCTCCAGTGCCATCTGGCGGAACACTATCGGGTATTTGTTGACTCGTTTCCTTCCCACTCGCAGGTCCTTTCCCTGCGAAGTGTAACAACCGTGCGTGTCTCACTTTTGGGGTCAGTCCATCTGGACACGAACAAATAGCGAAAGCATGCAAGCCTAACAGGTGCTTGCGTATTCGGAGCGTTGATCGTTAGGAAATCTTCCCAGAAGCCGCATGTCCGGGGAGTTTCCTGACGACCAGTTACTTCCACGAGTTGCCGACTTCTCGCTCATGTGGATTATTTCTGCGTCGTCGACTATTTGCTCGTAAGAGTAGGTGGTGTAGAATCGTCACCTGTGCCACGTCAGCGGAAATGGGACAGTTTGAGACCGGAAGTTAAGCTACAGCTCTGAAGTTTCAGTTCACCCACGGACGACCACGGAATGACGGTCGATCCACACGCCGCTCATGCTTTCGTCGATGGCTCGCTGTTAAAGCTCGCAACCGCTTCCACAATCTGGTGTTTCACCGGGAACGGAAACTCGACTGCATATTGAAGCAGCTTGCGGCGATCGAGCCGCTGCAAGTCGAGCTCATCGGTGTGGATCGCGCTACCCTCCTGGCGGCGCAAGTAAACCCAGTCCAATAAGGCCTTTTCTGGTTCGGCGAGATTGTACTTGCCGTACCGCGTGCGCTTTTCCTGAAAGCCCCAAAACAGATTCTTTGACAAACGACGGAATATGATGGAAAGGGACTTGGCCCGAAATTCTCCGGGCCGCCCTGGAGTAACACAGGTGAGGGCGGTTGGGCTCTGTGTGGAGACGCCTGAGTCCCGTAAGACTGTTTCCAAAGATAAGTAAGCCTCTGGTCTAAGCACGTTGATGAGCTCCCGACCGGAGAAGTCAGGCACGAGTCGGTTGATGAAAATCTTTTTTCCGAGGTGCTCGACCAGGCCGCGGGCCTCTTGACGGCGAAGTGCATTTCCGATGGCCACCTCAGAGGCATTCAGTTCGCGAGCGAGTTCGTCAACTCGAAGGAACCCGGAGGTTCGTGCTCGGTCTGTGATTAGCTTGACCCAGTCCATACGTGGTAGCCTTCAAAGCCAATCGGCAAACAGTTCGCGGAGGGCCTGCCGCAAAGGCTCGAAGCCAGTTTTTTCAAGCTCGTCGTATACCTCCTTTGGCAGGCAAGGCTGCAGCTCCGGCTTGCAGGTTTTGGACTTTACTCGGCTGATTCTCTCCGCGATGAAATCGGGATCGTCTAGTCTGTCGGCAGCAGGACCGTCGGCTAGGTGAGCCTTGAGATTGTCGTCTAGTGTTGCCCCGGAATCACAAAGCAGCTTGATATCGAACGCGTCTCGCGTCTTCAGAAACGGTCGTTTTAGAAATGCCTCGGCCTTGAACAATAGCTGCAACGGTCGTGAGGGGACGGGAACCGTTACGTGTTCGTTCGAATCCGAAGGGATCGGGAAACTGACCAGTTCGCTCGTGATCACGGCGCTGATCTTGGTTAGATCAATCGTGAAAAGGATCTGCTCTCCGGCCTTGACAGCAAGCTTGAGAAATTCGCCAGCAGCCCTGGCCGGTTCGATTGTCAGTTCTGAGAAACCCAGCGTTTCGCCAGCAGCGCGGAGCGGTTGGTCTAACACCCGTTGCAGTTCCTCTGCACTGGGAGGCGCCCCAGCGCTCACGAGTAAATCCAAGTCCCCAGAGTGTCGGGGACTGTTGTAGAACAGGACGAGGCTCGCGCCGCCAAAAAAGATGAAGGTGTCAGGAAAACTGGACAACAGGATCTGTAAGGATTCTTCGAGAAGAACATTGACCGCGGCTGTCTCACGTGTGAACCCGCGTTCTTCGTAAATCGCTAATCGCTGGGCAATGTTCATTTCTGAAATATAACATATATGATTGTTTTATGATACAAACGACAAATATATTGCGTTAATAAACTATATACGGTGTATTTGCGTAATATTTGCTGCGTCGATAAAGGGAAGACGCGACCGGTACAGAACAACTTAGCGAACGGCGCATCGATGGGGCGAGCTAGCGTCCACGGCTAGCCTGCCAAGAGGGGTCCATCCGTTTCCGTGAGTGCAAAGTCATGCAGGTCGGCGCAGGTCCAGCCCTCGGCGCCTCGACGGCTCTTTATGGAAAAACACCTGCGCGCCGCCAGCGAACGCTTCCACGTAGGTCGTGTGCTCCGGAAATATCCCAATCACCCGCTTCGCAAGGCGGTTCTTGCCGCTGACCTGACCCCCAGAATCCGTCCAGATCGGAATACGATCTGGACGAAGGAAAGGGGAAGGACGGATGAGCAGGAGCAGGCACACGGAGGCGCAGATCATCGCTGCGCTGAAGCAGGTTGAAGCCGGGCGCACGACCGACGATGTGGCTCGGGAACAGGGCGTGAGCAAGCACACCATTTATGCCTGGAAGGCGAAGTATGGCGGCATGGAGGTGAGCGAGGCCGAAGAGGTCAAGCATCTGCGCGACGAGAACGCACGGCTGAAGAAGCGGGTGGCCGATCTGAGCCTCGATAAAGACATGCTGCAGTCGGTGATCCGAAAAAACTCCCTCGGCTCGTAGAGCGGAGGACAGAGGTGCGGCGCTTGCTGGAGGAGTTCAGGGCCAGCGAGCGCCACGTCTGCGAGCTGATGGCGGTGCCGAGATCGAGCGGTCGATACCGGAGCCGGAGGGATGACAGCCAGATCCAGGAGCGGCTGCGGGAGCTGGCGCGAGAGCATCCGCGCTTGGGCTACCGGCGCCTGCATTTGTATCTGCACAGGGAGACGGGAGTGAACCATAAGAAGGTGCAGCGCGTGTATCGCGAACTGGGGCTGAGCGTGAAACGCACGCGGCGCCGGCATCTGCGGCGAGCCCTACGGCCGCGGCCCGCGCTGACGGCACCCAATCAGGAGTGGGCTCTGGACTTCGCCAGCGATGTGACGGCCGCCGGGCAGCGGTTTCGAGTGTTCGGCGTCATGGATCGTTTTACCCGGCAAAGCCTGGTGCTGGACACATCGACCAGCTTCCCCAGCCGGCGTGTCACGCGGGTGCTGGAGCGGGCGATCACCGAGCATGGCAAGCCGCAGTCGATTCGCTGCGACAACGGGCCGGAACTGACCTCGCGGCACTTCCTCGCCTGGGCCATCGAGTGGAAGATCGATCTGATTCACATCCAGCCGGGCAAACCGACTCAGAACGTAAGCGTCCGGCCAAGACCACGGGACGGTACGAGGCGTGGATCGACAAGTGTCCACTTAACAAATAAGTGGACATTTGAGGACTTCAGGGTCGTATCGGTGGGTTAATCTCGTCGGTATAGATGTTCTCCTCGTAGGCTTGGGCAATTGCTTTGTCCAGACGGGTCAGCAATTGCAGGAAACTTTCGCCTTTGCGGCGGGCCAGCATGGCCAAGCACTGGTCTTCGTCGCAGGCGGTGGCGATGCAGCCTATGGGACGTTGCTGTCCAACCGTGATGTCACCATAGGCAATCAACTGCGCGATGTTGGGCAGGGCCAGGGAATCGATGGTGGCGTTTTTGCCACCGCCGTTCTTCTTTATGCGTCGGGTCCGATTACGGACTGCAGGCTTGCGCTGATGTTCCACGGCAGCAGTTCCTCAATGCGATTGATAGGATGGTCGGCGATGCGCTGCAGCACCTCACGCAGATACGCCTCCGGATCGAAGCCGTTCAGTTTCGCCGTGCCGATCAGGCTGTAGATAGTGGCGGCCCGTTCGCCGCCAGAATCCGACCCCGCAAACAAGTAGTTCTTGCGTCCCAAGGCCACGGCTCGCAGCGCCCGTTCGGCGGCGTTGTTGTCGATCTCGATGTGGCCGTCTTCGGCGTAGCGCAGCAGCGCACGCCAGCGTCCCAGCGCATAGCGGATGGCCGCCGCGATTTCCGACTTCTTCGACACCACTGCCAGTGTCGCTTGTAGCCACTGATGGAGCGAGTCCAGCAGAGGACGAGCACGACTGTTTCGAGCTTGCAGGCGCTCTTCCGAAGGTCGGCCTCGGATGTCAGCTTCGATCGCGTATAACTCCGCGATCCGTTTCAGCGCCTCGGCCGCTAGCGGCGAGGCATGGTCCACCTGCAAGTCATAGAACTTGCGCCGCACGTGGGCCCAACACGCCGCTTCCTGGATCTGTCCGCCCTCGTAAAGATGATGAAACCCTGCGTAGGCATCCGCCTGCAACGTACCGACGAACCACCGCAGATGCTGGCGTGGATGTTCGCCGCGCCGATCCGGCGAGTAGGCAAACCACACCGCTGGCGGAGTACTATCGCCTGCAGGACGATCATCCCGAACATAAGTCCACAAACGACCGAGCTTGGTCTTCCCGTTGCCCGGCGCCAGCACCGGAACCGGCGTGTCATCCGCGTGCAGCTTGCCGGCACTCATGACATGGCGATGCAAGGCTTCCACCAGTGGTTCCAACAATCGACTACAACCGCCCACCCAATCCGCCAGTGTCGAACGCTCTAGCTCGACACCTTCGCGGGTATACATCTCCGCCTGGCGATAAAGTGGTTGATGATCGCAGTACTTCGCGACCAACACATGGGCCAGCATCCCAGGCCCAGCCAGGCCGCGCTCGATGGGTCGGCTCGGCGCCGGCACCTGCACAATGCGCTCGCACTTCGCACAGCTCAGCTTGGTCCGCACGTAGCGCATCACCTTGAAGCGGGCCGGCACGTACTCCAACACTTCCGAAACATCCTGGCCTAGCGGGCGCAACCGTCCACCACACTCGGCACAGGTCTCCTCTGGCGGAGCATAGGTCTTTACTTCCCGCGGCAGATGTTCCGGCAGCGGCTGACGCGTGGGTTTCGCGCTGATCGTCAGACTAGAAATTGGCGCAGACAACGGAACAACGGACGGGCTATCTGCTGAAGTTTTGGCCGACTCCAGCTCTTCCAGCTTCAGTTCCAGTTGTTCGATCTGCCGCTCCAGCTTCTCCGACTTGCGCCCGAACTGCATGCGCCGCAGCTTGGCGATGAGCAGCTTCAGATGCTCGATCTCGCTCTCGCGAGAGAGCAGGCGCTGCTGGGTGGCGACTAACTCGTCATGCTTCGACCGAACCAGCGCTTTCAAGCCAGCGGCATCGAAAAGATCTAGATCAGGAAGGGTCGCGAACGAGGCAGCCACAAGCGCAGTATGCCATCAATGCGCAATCGCGAATAGAGTCGAGTGCATAAAAATCTGTGCAAATGAAGGAAGGGAACTCAGATCGCCAACTGCGGCTCCGCCGTGCGCACCGGCCGCCGCCAATCGATGCCTTCCAGCAGCATCGAGAGCTGGGCTCGGGTCAGCGCCACCGCGCCCTCGGTGGCTTGCGGCCACACGAAGCGACCACGTTCTAGGCGCTTGGCGAACAGACAAAGCCCATCGCCGTCCCACCATAAAACCTTGATCAGATCGCCGCGGCGACCGCGAAACACAAACACATGACCGGAGAACGGGCTCTGCTCCAGTTTCGTCTGCACCAGCGCACTCAGCCCATCGAAGCCGCGCCGCAGGTCCGTCACTCCCGCTGCAATCCAGATGTGGGTCTTCGGCGGCAGCGTGATCATCGTGGCAGCGATTCCAGAACTAGGCGCAGCAGCGCGGCATCGGCGCCACTCT
>Ga0070738_10006473_pt1 | contig 12261 bp, 13 predicted proteins | sample Coa_R2_2_FD_66446 | JGI IMG/M metagenome (GOLD analysis project Ga0070738, IMG submission 66446) | Surface soil microbial communities from Centralia Pennsylvania, which are recovering from an underground coalmine fire - Coalmine... | ecosystem: Environmental > Terrestrial > Soil > Unclassified ... | reverse complement strand
GGTGTACCCGTTTCCGCCGATCAACTCCAACGCGGCGCGAGCGGAACAAATTGCATCTTCCGCAGTCAGGTATTTCGCCAGTGCTGTCGTCAGCCGTAACCAGGTCTGTTGCTTCGGATTGGCGAGGGCCATGTCCAGCGTGAGCGCCGCCTGAAAGGCCAGCAATGCACCCGCTTCGAAACGCACACGCATGCGCAGCAGTTCATCCTGGACCATGGGATAGTCGATCAGCTTGTGTCCGAACGCATCGCGCTCTCTGGCCCATTGCAGCGCTTCCCGCAAAGCGCGTCGCTGCACGCCTGCGGCGCCCACGGCGTTGTGCACGCGACTATATTCCAGCGCCGCCATCATCATTTTGAAGCCTTCCGGCGGCGGCGCGATTTCAATTGCCTCGGCGCCGATCAAGTCAATCTCACCGGTCGGCAGTCCCTTTGTCCCGAGCTTGTCCTTCAGCCGGCGAATGCGATACTCGTTCGGGCTGCCATCCTCCAGGTGACTCGGAACAAGATATAACCCAAGACCTGCCGATCCCACTGGCGCGCTCTCCGGACGGGCGGTAGCAAGCGCCAGCCCACTTTTCGCGTTGCTGGTGAACCATTTCAGGCCTTCGAGCCTGAATTTATCTCCCACTCGAGTGGCTACGGTTGTCGTCGCGCCCACGTCGCTACCTCCATGCCTTTCGGTAGCCCACGTACCTCCTGTCTTAGTTCTCCCATCCATCCGGATCACATCATTCAGGTACTTCGTGCGAATGGCGTCGGGCGCGTAGTAGGCCAGGACGTAGGCCACTGCTCCTGTGAGCGTCACCGGGCAATGCAAGCTGATGTCTGCTTGTGACAGCAGATATCCCATGGTGAAACTCAACAAGTGCGGAGCGCCTTGCGTATATGGAATACCGATGATGCCTCGGCGATATATCTCCTGGTGTTGCTCTTCGTATCGGGGATTCGCGACAATGCGATTAATGACTTTGCCATTGCGATCGTATGTTTCGAGCGCTGGTGGGCAATAACGGTCGGTGTAGTTTGCCTGCGCATCGACCTCAGCAAGAACCCATCCACGAAATTCCTGGAGCAACGTCAGATACGGAGACAATTTCGGTTGGCGTGCAACCAGGAATGGCTCCAGATAGGAATCGAAACTCACCCGCGTAGACACCGTGGCCTCCGTCCTCTGCACAGTATGCACCCTAATTCGCTTCGATCACGAACCTCTTGTGCGATGATGGGTAGGACCTCGAGTTCCGGGAGCCTTCATGCGCAATCTTGTTCTTTCACTCTTCGCGACGCTGGCACTATTTAACGTCTCGCCGGCCCAATCACCAGCATGGCAGCCCGCCGCCGGACACACACAACTCAAGCTATGGCCGAACGGCGCGCCCGGCGCGCCTTCCAACCCCGGCGCCGAGATCAATACGACCACTGCAACTGATTACCTGATTGCGGGGAGGCCTTTGATTCGTCTCAGCAATGTATCCGAACCGACAATCACGCTGTATGAAGCGAAGCCTAATCCATCGAAGGCCGCAGTGGTCGTGTTTCCCGGAGGTGCGTACCGAATTCTCGCGATCGACCTCGAAGGCACTGAAGTGTGCGACTGGTTCAACTCCATCCACGTCACGTGCGTTCTACTGAAGTACCGCGTACCAAACTCCGGCCCTTATCCGAAGTCGTCTGCGGCGCTGCAAGACGCGCAACGCGCCCTCGGCGTCGTCCGATCTCATGCGGCCGAGTGGCACATCGATCCGAACAACATCGGTGTTCTTGGATTCTCTGCAGGCGCGCATCTCGCGGCGGCGCTCAGTACACATTTCAACCAGCGCCTCTACAACGGCGTCGATGCTGCGGACCAACTCAGTTGCCGTCCTGATTTCGCCGCTATCATCTATCCTGGTTATCTTGCACTTTCCGAGCAAAATTTCGCCGCTAATCCGGAAATTCATGTCACGCAGCAGACACCGCCTTCTTTCATCCTGCAAGCCGAAGACGATCCTGTGCACGTGGAAAACGCAACTCTCTATTTTCTCGAACTGAAGAACGCGAAAGTGCCGGCGGAGATGCACATCTATGCCGAGGGTGGACATGGCTACGGACTGCGCCGCACCGATCTTCCCATCACGCGATGGCCTGACTTGCTGCAAACGTGGCTCCATACCATCAAGGTGTTGCCGGGTGCTGTTCCATGAAGCGGTTGCCCAGCATCTTTGCTGAAACCACGTGTGTACAGCCTGTTACCCTCTATTAAGAGCTTGATCAAATGCCTGGCGTTATTCACGAAACCTTTCCCGTTGGCCCTCTGCAGTGCAATTGCTCTGTCATAGGCGACGAGACTACGCATGAAGCGATGGTTATCGATCCTGGCGACAACATTGACCGCGTTCTAGCCACGCTGCAGAAACACCAGCTCACGCTTAAGCAGATCGTGATCACGCATGGTCATATCGATCATGTGGGCGGGGCGATGAAGCTGAAAGCGGCGACGAATGCGCCTATTCTGATCAACAAGAACGACGCGCCACAGCTTGCGATGCTGGATATCCAGGCAAGCTGGTTAGGGATGAAAACACCCGGGCAGGTGGTGATTGATGAAAGCCTGGAAGACTCTCAACAACTAAGGGCCGGAAGCATTTCGGCCATCGTGATGCATACTCCAGGCCACACCGAAGGTTCAACCTGCCTCTTCTTTCCCGAAGAGAAGAAACTTCTTGCCGGCGACACATTGTTCGCAGGCAGCATCGGCCGCACAGACCTCCCCGGCGGCAACTTCGAAAAGATCATGCGATCGCTGCACGATCGCGTGCTTGCGTTGCCGGACGAGACGATCGTGATCCCCGGCCATGGTCCGCTCACTAGCATCGGTGAGGAACGGGAATCGAACCCATTCCTCACTCGGTAGCGGAGGTCCGCCGGATCAGTTAGAAGCGGATGCTCGGTCCAAATGTAATCCGCAGGTTGTTATTCGCCCCGCGATCAAAATACATCATGTCGCCTACCTCGGCTCGGAGTCCGATCGGACCTGCGAAGAACTCGACTCCGCCACCAGGATAGAAGACGCCATTGGTGTCTCCATTTACGAATCCACCAAGTTGGTTCCCCACACTTCCGAAATTCGCAGGAGCGTTGCTGCCGGCAAAGTTCAAGAAGCCGCCCTTTGCAGTAACAAAGAATTTCACTGGGCCGCCAACCTCGAATTTAGGCCCGAACAGACCTTGTATCATGCGCAGCGAAGCGCGCTGCACGGCAAGATTCGCATTAGGCATCGTGTTGCTCGTGCCAGAACTCGAAAATGAAAAATTCTGGGAAAAGTCGTAGGCGAACTCCGCCTCGAGTTGAACGTTTTTATGTACGTTGAATCCAGCTCGTCCTCCTAAACCCCAAAATCCAGTGTCATTGGCATGTTGCAGGCGCACATAATCCGCGAAGACGCCAACTTCAGCGTGATCCTGCGCGAATAACACAGGCGCCAGCAGCAACGCCGCGATCAACATCAGTAGTATCCGCTTCATCTGATTCGTTCTCCCATGCCGGGCTTTCAGTTCGTCGAGAGACGAAGTTCCAGCGAGAACTGCTCAGCTCTCCTGGAAATGCCCAGATACACGCGTTGGATGAGCGCTCCCAAGCAACGGGTGGGCTGCCCCACAGATGCGTACGTTTGCAAGCATGATTGGGGGTTCAGGACCGCCAAATGTTACGAAAAGTCACTCGGTGATTTGCTGCAAGACGTGGAAGAACTCCGGATAGGAAATTCTGGCTGCATCTGCACCGAAAATGCGAGTCTCTCCTCGCGCGCGCAGGGCTGCGACAGCAAAGGCCATAGCGATGCGGTGGTCTTCTTTGGAATCGATATCGGCTGCGTGAAGTTGCTGCTGGCCGGGCACACGTAAACCATCTTCAAACTCTTCGACTCGCGCGCCCATACGGCGGAGATTCTCGGCCACGGCGGCGATGCGATCAGATTCCTTGACTCGTAGTTCCTTTGCATCGCGAATCTCCACTCCATCGCGGGTATAGGGTGCAATCGCGGCCAGCACCGGCAATTCATCGATCAGAGCTGCCGCTTGCGCGCCGCGAATACGTGCACCTTTCAGAGTACCCGGCTGGACGTTCACGCTGCCGACAAGTTCCCCGTGCTGCTCCTCAATGCTGATAACCGGGATGCGAGCGCCCATTCCGATTAGAACATCCAGCAGCACCGCCCGTGTCGGATTCAGAAGCAAACTATCGATTACCAGGTTGGACTCCGGAAACAATGCAGCCGCACAGAGGAAAAATGCTGCCGACGAAATATCCCCCGGGACAACTGCTTCAATTGCGCGCAGCTTCTGTCCACCCCGGACGCCCGCGCGGGTCTTCTCCCTTACGACGTCCACGCCAAAAGCCTTCAATGCTACTTCGGTGTGGTCGCGCGTTTTTACAGGCTCTTCTACCCAGGTCTCTCCTGATGCAAGCAGTCCCGCAAACAGCACTGCTGACTTCACCTGCGCGCTTGGAACGGGCATGTGATAGGAGAGCGCATTTAGTTTTGCCCCTGTTACTCGGAGAGGAGCGCAGCCATCCCGCGACTCGATTTTCGCTCCCATTTTTATCAGCGGCTCGATAATCCGCCGCATCGGACGGCGAGAAAGCGAAGCATCCCCGATCATCTCGCTCGTGAATGGCTGTCCGGCCAGAATGCCGGCGAGCATGCGCATCGTCGACCCGGAATTGCCGCAATCGAGTGAGGATTTCGGTGCGGCAAAGTCCCCTGCTCTCCCATCAATCTCGATGTCACCGTTATTCCTCCGTATGGTGCATCCCAGCGCCACCATGCACCCTAAGGTGCTCGCGCAATCCGCGCCGGTGGAGAAATTCGAGAGTTTCGTGGTTCCCTGGGCCAATCCGGAAAGCATCGCATAGCGATGCGAGATAGATTTGTCGCCGGGAATGCGAATGCTTCCTACAACATTGTTCGCAGGCTGAATGGTAACGCAGCTCTTCTCAGTCTTGATAGATGAAGGATTCATACGTCAGAGGATCGATATCTTGCTACTATTCTCGATTGTAGAACATGTGGCGATTGCTATTTCGATCAGCCGCTCAACCTCGCTCATGCGAGCGTGCCCGCAAACTCCCGTATCAACCGGTGCACTTCCTCGCTCTTTTCGAGCGGGACATAGTGACCAGCTCCGGTCACGACCAACAATCGGCTGCCCCGAATACCACGTGCCATGATCTCCGCCTCAGCTCGTGGAGTCGCAACGTCCTCATCTCCCACCGCGATCATCGCCGGCACCGTAATGGTCGCCAGCGTTGGAATTGAGTTGGGCCGTTCCGCCATTCCCCGCTGCACTGCGGCGATGCCCGCAACAGTTGCTTTATTCATCATGCTTCGGGCTCGATCAACCACGTCGGCGCGGTTTCTTCTTGTGCTCTCAGCGAGGACCCGCGGAAGCATTGTTTCAATAAACTGTGCTGGACCTTCTCTCTCGACTGCATCCGCTGCCTTCAGCCGATTATTGCGAGCCTCGGCATCGTCAGCACCGGCCTTTGTGCCACAGAGAAACATGGCGCGAATGCGCTCGCGATGTCGTCTCCAGATCTCGAAGATAATGTAACCGCCAATGGAATTGCCGCAGAACACAGCGCGGCTCACGCCGGCTTCATCGCACACGCGCAGCACGTCAAGGGCATGCTTTTGCATAGTAGCCGCACCCTCGCCCGTTTCCGAATTTCCATGGCCGCGGAGATCGGGCAAAATCACGCGAAAACGCGTCGCCAGCTGCTCCGCAATCGGGTCCCATATGTGATGATTCGTGGGAAAAGGATGAAGCAGGACGAGGTCTGGCCCCTTCCCGGTGACCTCGTAGAAGATGTTAGCGTCGCCACTGCGCACTTGCATGCTTGTATCCCACACCTGCCGATTTCTGGCAGGATGTTGGATAAGCATAACAGCCGTTATTGACTCTGAGTCGCTACGGTGCCGTCGGCTGGCAAAGCAACGGGCTCTTCCGGAATGACAATCCACGCAATTGCGTATGCAACTTCTCCGAGCGGGAAGAGGAAGATTCCCACCAACACCCAAATCAGCCGCCACAGCGTGACATCGGAATGCGTATAGTTAGCAAATCCGGCTGCTACTCCGGCGATCTTGCGGTCATAACGCGAACGCCTCAGGCGGGGTGGCAGAGGCGCTGAGCCCACAAGCCGCCCGCAATAGGCACACACACGTGCGTCATCCTGAATATTCTTCCCGCAGTAATTGCAGAACATAGATTCCTCCCGACCCTCTGCCCGATAGTACGGACCCGGGTCGCTCACGGTTCCCCAATTTTACTGGATTCGATACGGCTGTTTCAGATATTTGCGGGCGATCTCCGCGCGAGGGGAATCGGCATCCGCCGCGATCACCTGCTGGTAGCGTTGTATTGCCTCATTGCGCTTATTCATTGCATCGTACATCTCCCCGGCGCCAAGGGTAGTGCGGAGTCTTAAGTCTGGATCGGTCCGCTGGAACTGCAACACGTGATCATAAGCTTCGGCCGCGCCTTGGAAATCGTGCTGGCCGCGCAGCGCCTCAGCCAGGCCGTACCATGCCATCTCAACGTGGGGATCGGGAAAGAAACCAGCCTGGGCTTCCGCAACGATTTTGCGGAATGCGGGAATCGCTAGCCAGGGCTGGCCCGAAGCGTTGTACAGGTTGGCCAGTTCTAGTGCCATCAGGAAATTTTTGGGATACACCTCAGCCATGCTGTTTACAACTTGGATGGCTTCGGAATACCGCTGCTCGCGTCGCAGGAACAGGGACAAAGCGATTTTGGCATCAATGGAATTCTCGCCACCGCCGTTAGCAGCTTCGTACAGGAGCTGAATTCCTTTGGTCCTGCTTCCGCTCAGCCCAACCATCGAGGCACCCACCTTCACCGGCCAACTCAGGCTTCCGACAACGTAGTTATGCATGCCGACGATCATTTTGGCATCGTTGTTGCCGGGATCTAATTCCAACACCCGCTCATGATCGTGTCTTGCGCCTACAGCAGCCCGCAGGCCGCTGAACCACGCTTTTTCGATGAGCGCCAGGTAGGTCGCATGCAACCCTCGAGTCACGCCTCGTGCATACAGGGCGTCCACATCGTTCGGATTGCGTTTCAGCCGCGCTTCTTCGAGGTTCTGGGCGCGTTCGGTCAGCTCGGCAATCCGTGATTTCACCTTGGGATCCATCGGAAACTGTTTGCTGGCCAGGAACTGCTCTTTCGAATACAGCTCCGAATCCAGCGCTCCGATGCGGTACATCTCCTTGAACATCACCCCGGTTAATAGATGGTTAACAGCGTAGGGATCGTCCGGATGCGTTTGCAGAGAAAGCTCAAACTGGTGGATCGCCTTGTCGTACTCCTGGCTGTAGAACTCCTCAAACCCGGTCCGCGTATATGTGTCATCTGGATGAAAATGAAGGATTTGCTGAGGCTGAGGCGCCTGTTGCTTCGCTACCGTCCGCGCACCTGAGAGCCCAGCTAAGAGGAGAACCACAGCCCCGACAGAGCGCAGGGCCATACTACGGTAGGGTGTCATAAAGATAGGTACTTCGGCAGTTTACCTGATTTTCCGGCGGGCTCGAAACAGGTACAAACCTTTTCAGAGGTACCATGCGAACCAGGACTAGCGCCGCTGAACAAGAATACTTCACCGAGCAGGAGGCAGCAGACCTGCTGGGGATATCGCTCGAACGCCTGTGTTTTTTGCTCGACGAAAACGTATTTAACGATGGCACTAAGCGCCCCGGAGATCTAGAGCTCTGTCGGAGCGAACTCGTACTGCTCGAATTTTGGAACCGCAGCTCGGAGAATCCGAAGGTCGTCCGGATGCCCCGGCGTAACTAGCTAAAAAAGCTCATGCTATCGGCCTTTTTCCTCCCAATGTTGCGAGGTGTGAGTAAAAGTTGCTCGGCATCGGTCACCATGTTTGGCAATGCCCACGAGCTAAGTTATTCGCTACCATGAAGTTATCCCCTGCCCCTCTTTGGGTTTGCATTTGCATTACCAAGTGCACGGGATGGAGGAACAAAGGCTATGGCTCACGCAGCTGATAGCATGCAACCGGAGTTTTGGCGGCCACCCATGAGTACGCCGCGGCCCCAGCCAGCCGCAGCAACGACTCGGGCTCAGTCAGACGTCTGCCAAACTTGCGGTACGGAATTTGTTCTCGGCGCTCGCTTCTGCCACGTTTGCGGAGTTGGCCGGGACGAAGTGGAACCAGTCGTTCACGAAAGAGCATGGATGAAGGCTTTCGACTTCAGCAAGATCAGCGAGTTGGGCGAAAAACTCCATCTGCCGACGGCGTCGCTTATTGCGATGTTTTTCGGGATCGTATGCGTGATCGCCGCCATTGCGACCGGCTTCCTTTATAAGGGCGAAACACTGGTCGACTGGCAGGCGATCCAGACATGGCGCATTGAGTGGTTACTGGCCGCCGCGGTTGCGTTCATTCTTGGGATTCTACTGAAACCGTCTGAAGCACGATAAAGATCTCCCCTGCCTCTGGAGGCAACGAGAAAAGACTCAGCGAGATGCTTGAGTCTTTTTTTCTTTCCGCAAACCATCCTATCGCTGGCTTGCTTCTCCTGCCGCAACTCTATGGTTGAAGTCCGCACTCTTGTTTCGCGGCACGCTCAACGATTTCCAGTTCGCGCTCTGGAGATGTTTGGCGAGGAAAACGATTTGCCCAACATGATAGGAGTAGTGGGCGATCTGCCGGTTGATGGCCTGCATCACGGAATGCTGCTCGCCTCGAATTGTCACTTTGCGGTCGAGGTCGGCGTCACTTAGCGGGGTAAGCGCGAAAAACACGTCTTGCCATCCTTCTTCCCAGCGTTTCATCAGGACTTCGCGCGATTCCGCCGGATCGACAAACTCGCTGTCACGGTTACGGTCTGGCTTCTCTCCATCGGAGGTCAGAAAATCGGTCCAGCGCGAGCGCATGTTCCCAACCATGTGCTTGACGATGATCGCAATGGAATTCATCTCCGGATCGAGCGCTTCAAATAGCTGCTCGTCGGTGACCTGTGCCATCGCGGCCTCTGCCATATTTTTGTAGTAGTGAAAAAGCGCGATACTGTCTTGAAGATAAGACGTCGTGAACTGATGCGGCATCGGGAAATTCTACATCGGCAAGCAAGAGCAGCGCAGCATATCCATGGCGCTGCAAAATCGGCATTATCCGAGGCGAGTGTCAGCCTAGGCCGATTCCGCCACGGCTAATTCCGCCTGCGACTGCTGCGAAAGGATAGGCGTGTCGCAGGTTTCCGGTTCCTCTTTGCCCAAACTGCCGCCGGCGGTGATGCGCGAGGCGCGCGAAAGCGGCAACGTGAGTTTAGAGAGTGGTCCGCTCATCCCGGAATATTCGCCGGAAATGAGGGAGCCCGCAGCGAGCGTGAAGCGAAGGGCATCCTGCTGATCTTCGAAGTAAACAACTACCTTCTTGAGCGCCATAACTGCGACTCCTGAGATTCTTTCTTCTTATCACCCCGATTGAGGTGTCGTGCCCGAACCATGATGCCGATAAAGTGCGTTCGTGCTTTGAAGCGGCGCACGAGAACTATAGCTTGGAATCGACTTACCACCGGATAGGTAGTATCCCGGCGGAATACAAGTGGTTAACTGATCGGTGGCGGCTACGGCAAACACTTCCCGCCGCGTGAGCCGTTCCAATGTTGCACGGCGATGCATTTCTGTAATAAACAGAAGGCCTCATCTGTCGTGAGTAGCGTCGCGAGCGAACCTGACGATGAAGTTACTTGCTTACCTTGTCGCTTTGGCCGGAGTTCTGCTGTCACTATGTGCTTCCTCTACGGCTCAGACTAACGATGCTCGCGAGGTGCTGGATCTAAACACGCTACAGGATCGTGGCGGAAAACACAGTTACTACATCTTCATTCCCGAGCATGACCTCCACGTCAAACCCGTACCGCTGATTGTCATTCTGCATGGGGCCGGCGGGAACGGCATTGGACAGATTCAGGCATGGCTACCGGTCGCTCGCAGGAACCATGTCATTCTTCTTGCACCCAACATCGAGAATTCTCCCGCGGCATGGGACCAGCTCTATGATCATCCCGAATGGATTCACTCTGCCATAGACGACATTGGCAAGACTCACGCCATAGACACACATCGTGTTTATCTGTGGGGATACTCCGCAGGCGGCATGTTTACCTTCTATTTTGCATTCCTTGAATCGCGATTTTTTGCCGCCGCCGGCGTATACGGTGCCGTCATCGAAAACTCCAAATATCAGATGGCCGATTTCGCCACACGCAAAATTCCGATTAGCTATTACATCGGCACCCGAGACCAGTGGTGGACGACCAGGCAGACCCGTGCGTCACGAGATGCGCTGCTGTCACGCGGCTTCCAAGTGCACTATGCGGAACTGAAGGGCGCGGACCACAATTTTTATGCTCACTCTTCCGAAGTCACCACCGACGCCTGGGACTTTTTCCGCCAGCATGCGCTTACCGACGAACCGCATTTTGACGCCATTGACTTGCCCAGAATCAAAGCTGCTTTGAAGTAATCGTGGCGCATCCGTTTCGAGAAGAAACTTAGAAAGCTATTCGTTCGTACTCCTTAGTAGATCGCTTACCTGATGTTAATGACGATCGACCGCAAGGAGATGAGTCGATGTCATTCAAAGCTGTTGCATGGACGCTGCTCGCGGTATTCGGGTTCGGGGCTGTTCTGCTGTTCAACTACTGGGCCGCGTATCAACCGCTAAGTACGTTGGTCTATGCCGGGATGGTGCTGACGGTTGCCGGAATTGCGAATGTAGCTGTTCCCTTCCGGCTTCTGGGAATCCGCAAACGAGCACTTGGAGCGTTCATTCTGGCGGCTGGCGTGGGTCTAACGATTGCCGCCTTATCGTGGCCGGCTCCTACAATCCGCGTAGCGCAATCTGGAAACCGGCTCGACGAGATCATGCCGGAATACCAGTTCTTCGAGAAGCACTCGGCTCGCATTCATGCGCGACCTGCACAGGTGCTACAAGCCGTTCGCGAGTCAAAGTTCGGCGATTTGAAATCGCTTTCCGCGCTCATGAGAGTTCGCGCAGCCGCCTTCCGAATTCCTGATGAGGGAGGGTCCTTCCTCGACAAGCCGATTCTTGATTCGTTTGCGGCGTCTGGCTATGCAACGGGCGCGAACGAGCATGAGATTTTGGTGGCCGGCGGCGCGAATGTGCGGGCGGGCCGTCCGATGGAAGTTCGCACTTTGCAGGAGTTCGTCGACTATCGTCAGCCCGGCGCCGTCAAAATAGCTTTCAATTTCACAACGGAAGATGCTGGCGATGGCTGGTCGCTGGTCAGCACTGAGACGCGCGTGCTGGCGACCGACAATCTGACCCGTCGCGGCATGGGCCGTTATTGGCGACTGATAGTGCCGGGCAGCGGTCTGCTCCGGCTGCAGTGGCTAGACGCTGTGAAGAAAAGAGCCGAAAGCATGCCGAAAACAAGCTCGCAGGTACACGTTCAGTGACAGGACCGTACCGGTTGGAGTCCCACTTCAGGACGTCAGCCGTTCAGGAAGCTTGTACTCACCCGATCTTATCTCGCCTATTTGCCTTTCGGCGCATTCGGGTGACTGATGCTCCACACGTACGCTGCGACTGCCGAGACCTGCTCAGGCGTAAGTTGTGCACCGCCCATCGGAGGCATCGGGCTACGATATTCCTTCGGCTTGGGCACGCCTTCGGTTATCGTTTTCTTGATGCCAGCATAGCTTCCGTTGCTCCACAGCCATTGCTTGCCTCTGAGAGCGGGACCGAGTGGAGTCCCCTGACCCATATCGCCGTGGCAGCCAGTGCAGGCGGCACCGCCCGCCTCTCCGCGATAGACACGTTCGCCCAGTTCAACCATTTTGAGCGTGCTGCCGGGCGGAACCGGCAACGTGCGCGCGGCGCCGGCATTGGGGTGCGTGCCTTCCGGGGGGCGCGCTGCCGCCTGAACAACTGGACCAGCGGGAGCCGTGTTGCTCGGGCACTTCGTCACGCTTGCAGAGTCGAAATTCGCGCCTCCGCGGTACACGATGCGATAGATCCGACCGTGCGTGTCGTCGGAAACGTAAAGAGCGCCATCGGGTCCGACGGCAAGTCCGCTCGGCCGATGCTCAGCCGTAGCGGGTGACTCGTTCGGTCCGGCAAATCCATCGGCAAAGATCTCGCAGTCACCGGATGCGCGATGTCCCTCGAGCGGCTGGAAGACAACATTGTAGCCGCCCTGTGCGTAAGGCGCGCG
>Ga0070738_10006472_pt1 | contig 12262 bp, 10 predicted proteins | sample Coa_R2_2_FD_66446 | JGI IMG/M metagenome (GOLD analysis project Ga0070738, IMG submission 66446) | Surface soil microbial communities from Centralia Pennsylvania, which are recovering from an underground coalmine fire - Coalmine... | ecosystem: Environmental > Terrestrial > Soil > Unclassified ... | reverse complement strand
CAGGCGGCCCGTCAGCGGGGAGCCACCACGATCTTTATCGCGTGTGTCCCGGCTGAACAGGTCAGTGCTCAGGTGGATGTCGATATTCGTCTTCTGGTTGGCCCCGAAGTGCTGGCAGGTTCAACCCGTCTCAAGGCCGGCACCGCTACCAAACTGGCGCTCAACATTCTCTCAACCGGCGTCATGGTGCAGTTGGGCAAAGTGTATGGCAACCGCATGGTAGACGTCGCGGTGACAAACAACAAGCTCCACGATCGCGCCCTCCGAATTTTGCAAGACCTGACGGACTTAAACCGCGACGACGCTAAGGAACTACTGGAGAAGAGCGATCGCAAGGTAAAACTCGCGCTGCTAATGCACTGGACGGGTCTGGACAAAGAGGAGAGCGATCGCCTCCTGGCAACGCACCAGGGGAATTTGCGAAAGGCGGCAGGGCGCTGATATTCCTGCCTTCATGCCGCAAGCGGGACAACGCCGACGTTCGGCAGCCCACTTGATACGGCCTGGATCGCTGTCAATCGCCCGGTCGTGTAACAACGATGCGGGTTCATGCCCAACGCATTCTACCGTTTGGGTTAGCACGACTGGCTGATTCGCCGTTGCCACAGGTGGGTCATGCCCGCGATCGCCCGCGTACGATCGCTAAAGACCGTCTTTGCTGAAAAATTTGTGAGGGGTCTGTGAAGTAGCTATTAAATTATCGCAAAGAAGCCAACTCGTAACCCACCGATAACCTGGTCGTAACCCATCAGTCATCGATCATCCAGTAATCTAACCTCCTGATTGACCGTAGTGGGGCAAGCGGTGCTCAACCCATTACGGTCACAGATTCATGGAGTAATTGAGGATTGAGATGATGACAACGTTTGGTTACGCAGGATTGCGCCACCTGAGCAAAGCGCGTTTGCTGCGTCGGATCGGGCTGCTGGCGCTGACGGTTCCGGTTGTGGTCAGTGCCACCATCAGTCTGGCAACGGCACGCGAGGATAACGACAATGACGGTGAGTACAGACCTTATGCGATCGGACTCTGGGGTGATCTGCCTTACTCTGATGAGCAGGCAACGACAGGGGTTCCCAATCTCATTGCGGATATGAACGCGCAAAATCTCGCCTTTACGGCTCACGACGGTGATTTAAAGGCTGGGAACGGCACCCCTGGTTCCGTGACGCCAACCACTTGTAGCGATGATCTCTACACCCAGGCGCTAAATTACTTCAATACCCTGAAAGCCCCTGCAATCCTGACACCCGGTGACAACGATTGGACGGACTGCGATCGCCCCTCCAACGGCAGCTATAACTCGCTGGAGCGCCTCAACTTCGAGCGGCAGGTATTTTTCAACACGCCCTACTCGCTGGGCAAGCGGCGTTTGAAACAAGAAGTCCAGGCGGCTCCCTATGTCGAAAATCGCCGCTGGACACTGGGCGGAGTCACCTATGCCACTCTCAACGTTCAGGGTTCGTGCAACAACCTGTGCGATACAAACCCCGATCCGGCAGAGTTTGCAGCGCGTAACGCCGCCAACATTGCATGGTTGAGAGAGACATTTAAAGTTGCCAAAGAACGCAACTCGGCAGCCGTCATGTTGATTACCCAGGCCGATCCGGGGTGGGACAGCAGCGACGCGAGCAGAGCACCGACGCGTGACCCAAAGACACTGGTAGAAAATGATAAGGATGCTAAAGGCGTTCCCATCCCCGACGGCTTCAAGGACTATTTAGTGGCATTACGTGAAGCGGTCATCGCGTTTCGTAAGCCAGTTGCCTACGTTCATGGCGACTCACACTACTTCCGCATCGACAAGCCACTACAGGACGCCAAAGGTAGACGCATCGAGAACTTCACTCGTGTTGAAACCTTCGGTGACAATGCAGCGAATGGCAACAACGATGTCCACTGGCTCAAGGTGATTGTTAACCCCCACAATCGTGAGGTGTTTTCCTATCAGCCACAGATTGTTCCCAGCAATCGAGTTGCCGTTCCGGCTCCCTAACGCCACAGTCTCGCATCGCCCCAGTATCGAGGCTTAGATCTCGCAATTCCTCCCGGCTCTCGTTGGGCATGGGAGGAGTTGTTTTGGGGCGATCGCACCCTTTACGGTAAATTTAGCGCTGTGCGAAGCGCGGCATGGTTCAGCGAGTTTACGAATTTCCAGGCGGCGTTGGTTGGGCTTTGGCGCGGTGGATCAGCAGTTGGATACCCAATGCAAACAGACCAAAAGCCGCCAGCGCAAAAATCCCGGTGCCCAATGAACTCAACCCAACGACCAGGGTACGCACGGCAGCAGCGATACGTTGAGTCGTAAAGTTATCAGTCTGCAGCGGTTTACTGGCGAAGGCGATCGCGATCGCGCTGGTCAGCCTGTAGAGCACAACCGCAATGGCACCAGCCACAACTGCACCCGCAAAACAACGGACTGGTGTTGGTGCAGGCGCGTTGTCTTTGGAAACCTGAACAGCCGGATCAGAAAGGTCTTTGGATTCACTCATAGCTGTAACGGGGGCGTGGGTTAGCGACGTGGATCGGTTCAAGACAGCCGCATTTGATTCAATCGACCATCTCAAATCCCTTCGTTCCTCTACTCTACTATCCGAATGCCAGACGGGTTAAACTTGGCAATCCAAAAATCCAGATCGGGGTCTGCGATCGCCTGCTTGACCTGCGCCTGAAGCCGTTCTGCCTGCGCCTGTGAGTCTACCAGCGCAAAGACCGTTGGCCCTGAACCAGACATCATCGTGCCGATCGGGTTGCCCTGTTGAAACGCTTCTCGGAGCTTAAGCACCTGGGGGTGTTCGGGCAACACAACCTTTTCCAGATCGTTACGCAACAGTTGACCGATTTTGGCACCATCACGATGGGCGATCGCGTTCATCATCGGCCCCGAATGGATTTGCTGTCGGCGCTGCTCCAGGTCATTGCTGCGGCTGAGATAGCTCTCACCAAACCGTTTGCGGTAAGTCTGGTAAGCCCAGGCTGTAGAAACCGACAGATGGCGATACTTTGCCAGCACGACGTAAAGCTGGTCTAGACTTGGCAACACATCCAGTTGTTCGCCGCGCCCAGTGGCCAGTGCTGTTCCGCCCGCAATGCAAAAGGGTACATCCGAGCCAAGCACCGCACCCAACTCCTGTAGCTCGTCGCGCGTCAAGCCCAAATTCCACAATAAATCCAGCCCAACGAGAACCGCCGCCGCATTACTTGACCCACCGGCCAGACCCGCCCCAACTGGAATTTGTTTGTGAATGGTAATGTCAACACCACCATAACGGGCAAAGCAATCCGGGAACTGCTTGATCATCAGCATCGCGGCGCGATAAGCCAGGTTGTTCGCGTCATTAGGGACTTCGGGGTGGTTGCAGTAAACGTGGACGGTATCCGAGCCATTGGCCCGCAGATCAATGCGATCAACCAGACTGACGCTCTGCAACACCATCACCATCTCGTGGAAACCATCGGGACGAGGGGCTTCGCCGCCACTAACATGGTCGCCCAGAATTTCCAGATAAAGATTGATTTTGGCAGGCGCGAGGAGAGAATAGGGACGCATAGCGAGAGAGGGGAGAGGGGGGTGGAAAGGGGAAAGACAGAGGTAATAGGGAGAAAGGAGAGCGGAAAAGGGAGAGATTTTGAGGTTGAACGTGAGACTGACGTATGGCTCCGTCTCCCTGACCTCTAACCCCAACCCCATTAGCCATCGTTTTGAAGTTCATTACTGAGTGCAATCCACTGTTCAACGCTCAGGTCTTCGGCCCGCACCTGAGGATTTACGTTTAATTGTTCCAGCAACTGGGTAAGTCGATCGCTCTCCACCAGACTTTTCAGATTGTTTCGCAGCATTTTGCGCTTACTGGCAAAGCCAAGTTTGACGATCGTTTCTAGATGTCGCGGGCTGATGGCCGGGGTAATCACCGGACGAGGACGCAACCGGATCACGGCAGAATCGACGTTAGGCGGAGGGTGAAAGGCTTTAGCGGGGACATCACAGATGAACTCGCAGTGGGCGAGGTACTGCACGCGCACGGATAGCGCCCCAAAGTGCCTGGAGCCAGGTTTGCTGCATAACCGCAGCGCCACTTCTTTTTGGACTAACAGAACAATTAAGTCAAATGGTTGGGGGCTGGGAGCCGCAATCGTCCCCAACAGCTTTTCCAGGATGGGGCCAGTGATGTTGTAGGGGATATTGGCAACGACTTTATTCGGGTTTTGAAACGCTGTAGCTGTTTCCAGTAAGGTGGTGAGGTCGATCGCCAAAAAGTCTCCCTGCAACAGCAAGAAATTCTCAACTTTGCCCAGTTTTTGCGCCAGAGTTGCACACAGATCACGGTCAATTTCAACAGCGACAACGGCTTGTGCAAGGGGCAACAGTTGGCGTGTGAGGATGCCCGTACCGGGGCCAATTTCGAGGACGCGATCGGTCGCCGATAGCTCGGCAGCACTCACAATGCGACTGAGGGCTTTGTCACTGCGGAGCCAGTGCTGGGCAAATTGTTTGCGGGGTTGCGGCACGGCGTTACTCCGGTAAACCCACAAGCTCACCGTTACCGGGAATCACGTCGCCGATCGCGGTGGCAGTAATAGATTGCGTGGCAAAAAACTGCACTGTTTCGGTGGCGCGATCGGGCGGCACCAGCACCACAAACCCAATGCCCATATTGAAGGTATTGAACATCGCTGACGGAGACACATTGCCCTCAGCCGCGAGCCACTGGAAGATGGGCAAAATTGACCAGGAATCCGGCGCAATGGTGATGGCGTGTCCGGGGGGAAGGCAGCGGGGCAGGTTTTCGGGGAGTCCGCCACCCGTGATGTGCGCCATGCCGTGGATCGGTAATCCTTGCTTGAGTGCCGCCAGGATGGGTTTGACATAGATCTGCGTCGGCGTCAGCAGGACTTCGCCCAGGCTCTTGCCATCGAGTAACGGCGGGCGATCGCTCCAGTCAAAGCCGCGATCGCTCACAATCTTTCGCACCAGGCTAAACCCGTTGCTGTGAACGCCGTGACTCGCCAGCCCGATCGCCACATCGCCGATCTGCACCTGCGACCCATCCAAGATCTGGCGCTTCTCGACAATACCCACGCTAAACCCAGCCAGGTCATATTCACCCGGCTGGTAAAATCCGGGCATTTCGGCTGTTTCGCCGCCCAAAAGCGCACAGCCCGCCTGCCGACAGCCCGCCGTGATGCCCGACACGACCTGCGCCAACTGCTCAGAATCCAGTTTGCCGGTCGCCAGATAGTCCAGAAAAAACAGCGGTTCTGCGCCGCAGGTGAGCACATCATTCACGCACATAGCCACCAGGTCAATCCCAACGGTGTCGTGGCAATTGAGACTGTGAGCCAGCTTCAGCTTCGTGCCTACACCGTCGGTTCCCGATACCAACACAGGCTCTTGATAGCCAGCAGGCAGCTGAAACAGCCCGCTAAATCCACCCAAACCGCCCAAAACCTCTGGTCGTGCCGTGCTGTTTACCATGCTGCGGATGCGCTGCACAAATGCTCGCCCCGCTTCGACATCGACACCCGCCTCTCGATAATCCATAATCCATCTGCACTGGGCAACGATCGCAGCCTGTATTTTACTTGGCTTGGTGGCGAAAAGCGATAGAGGGTACAGAGGTCGTGGCGGTTATGGAGTTACATAGAGAAAGGGTGCGGCGGGAGCAGAGCGAGGGAAGTAGGAAGCGGTTTGAGTGGCCTGGTAATCAGGGGTAGCTTGCTCTCAGACTCCAGTATGGCGCGCTGGAAGGCGTCTAACAGTGAAAGGCCCATTAGTCAGGATCCTTAAACCAGCGGCAAATGAGCTTGCCATCCACAGCTTCCCATTTCGCATGTAGACTGTTTTTGCGCACAGGGCTGACTGAAGCCGTGGGCTGTGGTAGCTGTTGGATTGGTTGCGTGGGTTGATTCGTCTGCATTGCTGTAAATCCTTGGGGGTGAAGGTTGTCTGATAGTTGCTTCACGCTAATACCAAGTCGTTACGTGGTTGATTCTGTGACCTTTTAGCGGTCTGACTGTGATTTGCCAGCATTAATGGTGTGATCGCGATCGCTCGCACCAATGCCATGCCCAAACACCGCTAACCGCTACACCATACTGATGGAATTGACCGCAAGCGAAAGCGCCGCTATGCAAGCAGCGATCGCGGTTGCGGTACGTGCCGATTGTCGGTTGGAATTAAGTTGGCAGGTCTACTCCCCGATCGTCTTCCACAAGACCTCTCGCTGGATCAATGCGCGATCGACGAGAAACTCGATCTGGTCAGTAGACAGGGCTTCACCATTGGCGTAGAGTTCCAGCCAGGTTTGACTGATCACGTTAGGATTGTTGGGCATAGCGGCAATTTCCCAACCGGGAAGGGATAACTCCTGCATCAGGTTGCTAACTTTGGGGTCATAGCTGATGGCAAAGCAACGACAGCCTTCAGCCGCCGCCATGATCAGCCCGTGGAAGCGCATGGCGATCGCCATTTCAACCCCTCGAAAGACCCCTTTCAACTGCTGGGGATGGTCTAATTGCAGAATGTGACTGACACCGGGAAGACGCGGCTGGATGGCCTGGGCGATCGCCAGGTCTTGCGTCGCCTGGAAGGGGACGAGCAGAATGCAGGTCTGCGTGGCTGTCTGGAACGCTATGAGCGCCTGCGTTAAATTTTCTAACCGTTCAGGCGTGAGCTGGGGATGGGCGCGCAGATTGACCGCAACGCGAGGTGCAGGCAGATCCCACAGTCCGTCAACGGGGGTTGAGTCCAACGCCCAAACGGGGTCGGGGGCCAGCGTAAAGGGAATCCCCCACTCGGCCAGAATTGCGGCTGAACCGCGATCGCGGACACTCACTGCGCTACAGCCGGAAAACGTCTGCTTTGCCAGCCACCGCGTCAACGGACGCTGAAGAGGGCCAACCCCTTGTGACCAGGCGATCGTCTGCAATCCCATTTTTTGGGCCAGGGCCATTAAGCCAGCATAATAGACCGGACTCATGGCGCTGGTGACATCTTGAATCAGGCTGCCGCCCCCCCAGATAAATAGCTGCGATGTGCGTAGCGCCTGATAGATGGCCGACAGGCCTTTGCGATCGATGGCAGTCACCTGATGTCGGTCGCGCGTCTGGGCGGGATTGCCTGATAGCACGATCGGCACAACGTGATCTGGCAGCATCTGTAGCAGCGATGCCAGCAGTGCCTCATCGCCACCATTGCCCATGCCGTAGTAGCCGCACAGAACCGCCTGTATAACCATTGCCGTATTGATGGAGGAAAAATTGCAGTTTGCTATCCATCATCGTTGATTTTGGCTCCCCGCTACTGGCAAAAATTGAGGTTACGAAATGCCAATTTCATCCGTAAGGGATACTCTAAATCGCTCAATTTCTTCTTAAATAGCATTATTGGCGGCTTGGTGTGAGGCTGATACATTCACCGCGATTCTCTCTGCGCTTAACGCTGACGGCACATGTGCATGACGCTTTAAGTACAGGCCCAACACCCTGCAATTGAGATTGCACCGCGATCGCTGTCCTACTAACGGTAGGGGCGATGGCGCTGTGATGAGGACATTTCAATGTCTAGAAGCTGGTGCGAATCGTTTAGTCAATTCCAGGCTGCAATGATCTAAACCTTTGTACTGAGTGGGGGAGATGTGGTTGTGAACATTACTCGTTTGACTGGACGTTTACTGCTATCTTGCAGTCTTGCTGTTTCTGCAGTTGTGTGTAGTCAATTGTCGTTGCGCGCTGAAACCACCAGCGCGATTTCGGATACCGCCATTCAACCGACGGTTGGGCTGCAAACAGTAAACACGGGTGTCCGGCTGGGGGCGCAGCCGATCCAGAGCGATAGCAGCCAAACCCTGCCATCGTCCACGCATCAGAGCGTGACGTCTGAAGCAACAACGTTAGCGCTGGCAACGGCTTTAGCGCCTGCGACCCAGGCAGCGACAGATGCACGATCGCCCCAGGTCGATGCTGCTCTGGCAACCCCGTCCACGGGGACAAACACCAGTGATCCCGCAGCACCCGTGGTGCCAACACCGGGAACCGTTGCCACGTCTGCGGCAGCCTTCGACACGGCAGCGGTAACGCCCTCTGCGACCGATGCCCAGACACCGGCACAAAGCACCGCGCCAACCACGATCGCCCAGGACATTACACCCGGTCGGGCGACCCGCTCTGGTTCTAGCTATGTGGGTGTGGGTGCGAACATTGGCGCGATCGGGAGAACGCCGCTGGGCAACTTCAGTGGCGCGATTTTGAGCAAAATTGGGTTAACGCGGCTGATCTCGGTACGTCCCGCCGTGCTGATCGATGGCGATGCGACGTTCCTCCTCCCAATTACGCTTGACTTTCCGATCGAGCAGGCCGGACGGGTCAGCTTTGCCCCCTATGTGGGTGTGGGTGCCTCGTTCTCAACGGGCGATCGCAAAAACGCCGATCTCATTGTCTCTGGTGGGGTGGATATTCCGCTCTCGTCCCAGTTCACGCTCACAGCGGGTGCTAATGCGGGCCTGATCAACGGTGTAGAGCTTGGTGTCCTCGTTGGCATTGGCTACAACTTTGCGGGCTTCTAAGTCGCTATAGCCAATTGCCCCACAGGGCGCTCATCGTGCAGGAGACAGGAGGAATTAAACCTTCTGTCTCCTGTCTGTTTTCAGGACAGCCAGCGCGAGTAATCCCACGAGCCTGGCGATAGCGCACTGCAGGAGTCGGAGCTCGAGGAATCGGAAATCTGCACTCCCGACTCCCCACTCCCCACGCCCTAATTGATCACCGGGCTGACCTTACTCACCGTTTTGAGCTTGCCGTCTGGTTCTACTTCCCAAACATCATAGACGCCTGACACATCGCCGTTTTCATCAATATCAACGTTGCCGCTGGCTCCCTGGTAGTTAATCTTCTGTCCCTGGCTGAGCAGCTTCAGCCCTTCACACACGTCGCTGACCTCCTTACCGGGGCCATTAGCCACCTCCCGCAGCTTGCTCTTAATGGCGTCCCCCGTATTGGCCTTAGCCGCCTGAGCGGCAAGTACCAGCAGAGCAGCGGCATCCCAGGACTGGGGAGCGTAGGCAGGGGGGGCCTGGTTGTATTTTGCCTGCCACAGTTTTGTCAGTGCCGCCAGCGCTTTCCCATCAGCACCCGGAATCGTCCCGACAGCACCCTGGAGAATAAATTTGCCGTCACTGGTCTTGCCGACCTGACTGGCAAACTGGTCAGACTTTGAGCCATCCGTGAGCAAGATTTGAACGCCTTTGCTGAGTCCCTGCTCGTAGGCCGTTTTGAGCAGCAGTGCGCCTGTTTCAGCGTAGGCGACCGCCGCCACGCCTTGAGGTTTACCCCCAAATGCAGCCTGCGCTTCCGTTTCAAAGGTAGTGGCTTTGGGGTCATAGCGGGCTGGTTTGGCTTCGTTGGTGATCGTACCGCCCAGTTTTTTGAATGCCTGGACAAACTCTTTCTCAAATCCCCGCCCGTAGTCGTTATTGATCACAATAGTGGCCGCCCGCCGAATACCCTTTTCATACGCCAGCTTGGCCAGTGCACGCGCTTGATAGGTGTCAGGCGGAGCGGTACGTGCCCAGTAGCCCTGAAACTCACCTTTCTTGCCACGCTCTGTAAATACAGGGCTGGTGCTGCCTGGAGAAACAAGCACGACTTTGTTCCGAATGGCGATCGGAATTGCTGCCGACGAAACGCTGCTGGCAAAGGAGCCAACCACCCCAGCCACTTTATCGACTTCCGCGAGTTTGGTCATGCCATCCGCACCCGCTGTGGGGTCAGTCTGGTCGTCTGTATTGGGCAACAGGGTCACGGGTGCCCCGTTGACACCACCGCACTGATTCACGGTATCAACCAGCAAGGGCACGGCGGCCAGCATTGGCTGACCAACAGAGGCCAGGTCACCCGTTGCGGGCAGCAGCGAACCAATTTTGAGACCCTTGGCATCACTGGCGGTAGAGGAACTCGGCGATGAGCTGGCGTTGGGGCTATTAGCAGGTGGTGCGCCTGATTCCTGACAGGCCGCGGCCAAAAAACCTGTAGCGAGAGTGACGATCGCCAGCGCAATCGTTCGAGCAGTTTTGCGTTTCGTGATCGGGTCAGAATAAGCGGCAGCGAATGGTTTCATCTGTTAACGTTAAACTCCTCAACGGTTCACAATAAGTTTGACGACGGGCAGATCGGTGCCAGGTGCGGTACTACCATTTCAGTCGACGGCGAGAAGACGCGAATGCCCTTAATCGGCAAAACAGAAGGAGTATGGTGCACGCGCTGGCGTTGATCGCTCATTAAATAGTTAGTTACTGTCTGGATTCTGTTTTGAATGAGCCTGATTTTAGAATATCTGGCTGGATCCTGATCACTATTTTTGGTTTCTGTTGCAAATTGACCGACGATCGCGAGTGGTGAATCAACGATGGCTCACGATCGCACGCTAAGGACAGGCCGTTTGACCACCGTGGCCGCGATGAACCCAGGCTACTGAGAGAACGAACGTTCACTTGAACTGGCGGCAATCCTGGCTTCTGATTGGATTGGCTTCTGAATGGATCGGCTTCTGTGTGAATTTACGGAGATAGCAACGTGTTGACACACGATGGCCACAACAACGCCATACCAGGTCTATACACTGCTAGCGTGTATACGATTCTTTGGATATTTTGATACTTTTTAACGTTTGACATATGTTCCTGGGGTTTTGGCATAGTCGATCTTGACGTTTGAGCAGGCAGAGAAAACGAATGGGATTCGAGTTTGGGATTGTGCACGATCGACTCGGTCACGCTTTATCCGAAAGCCGGTACTTTTTGAGTGATCGCAGACGCGTTTGGTGGCTGCTTGCACCTGGCTCAACCAAGGCAGCAATGGTAGCAAACACCACTGAGTTGGTAGCAGTCGGTCATATAGCGGTTCTCACTCAAGTGAAGTACAGTCCCTTAGGTTTTGTCACTGGTCACTGGTCACTGGTCACGGTCATTGATACATACACTGCGGCTCACGAATCACGAATGACCAGTAACGAATCGTCATTAATTGGTGTGTACCGCACTCAAATGGGAATGGCTGTATGCCAGCGCTGACTTCAATTGGATGAATTACGACGTGCACTTAAGCGGTTTATTGTCCTTGCGAATCTGACACCTGGACTCGATAGCTGCGATTGATCATTTCTGATTACCCTTATGATGCATTTAGATTGGCTCTCGACAGCAGTGATTGCAGGGCTGCAGAGCGATATTCCTACAGTCATCACGCTGCTTCTCTGTCTGTGTGCAATCGCCTACTACGGTGTGGCGCTATTGGCGGCGGCAAATTTTTTTGAGCAACCGGAGCGATCGCCATCAGGCTTCTGTCCGCCTGTGAGTATTCTCAAGCCAGTCTGCGGCCTCGATCGAGGAATTTATGAGAACCTGGCCTCCTTTTGTCAGCAGGACTATCCGCGCTATCAGGTGATTTTTGGCATCCAAAGTGCCCAGGATCCGTGCATTGAGGTTGTCCAGCAGCTCATGCAGGATTTTCCTGACATTGACATGCAGCTTGTCATCAGCGACCAGACGATTGGCATCAACCGTAAGGTCAGTAATCTGGCAAATGCGGCTGTGGAAGCGAAGTACGATATTTTGCTGTTAGCCGATAGCGACATTCGGGTGGGGCCAGACTATTTGCAGCGAGTGATCCAGCCGTTTCAAACGCGATCGGTGGGCATTGTCACCTGCCTGTATCGATCGCTGACCTATACCTGGCTGGCAGCGCTGGAAGCGTTAAGCCTTCCGACCGAATTCTTGCCGCGAATCTTGGCAGCAAAGCGACTCCAGGGTATGGTCTTTGCGATCGGGGCAACCATTGCCATCCGGCGTTCGGTGCTGGAGCGCATCGGCGGTTTTTCGACACTGGCCAACTATCTGGAGGATGACTACCAGCTTGGCAATCGAGCGGTGCAGGCGGGCTATCAGATTGTGCTGTCAAACTACGTGGTTGACCACGTGATGACGACGGAAAACTGGCAGGACTTTTTGCATCACCAGCTCCGCTGGTTTAGAGGCGATCGGTTCGCGCGGCCACTGGGCTATTGCAGCCTGATCGTGACCTACGGCACCGTCAGCAGCGTATTATTTTTACTGACGACAGGCGGTTCGCTGATCAGTTGGGTTGTCCTGGCTGTCACCTGGGGCATGCGGTTGCTGCTGGCCTGGTTTGTTGGCGCATACCATCTCCGCGATCCACTGGCGCGGCGATTTCTGTGGCTGGTGCCCTTGCGCGATTGCATTAGCTTTGC
>Ga0070738_10006471_pt1 | contig 12262 bp, 13 predicted proteins | sample Coa_R2_2_FD_66446 | JGI IMG/M metagenome (GOLD analysis project Ga0070738, IMG submission 66446) | Surface soil microbial communities from Centralia Pennsylvania, which are recovering from an underground coalmine fire - Coalmine... | ecosystem: Environmental > Terrestrial > Soil > Unclassified ... | reverse complement strand
AAAATCGCCTCACAGCCCCAAATCAGAGCATGTTCTCTACAAGGCTGATTCTGCAAAGCTTTTGGGGAATGGTGGGGATTGCTGGGAAATGATTGGTATACAGTTGGTAAAAAGTTGGTACAAAGGAGGTAAATCTGGTATTTTTGCTGACTGTTGGGTGTGGGTTGGGGATGGGGAGTAACTAAGATGATTTTTGCTTGACTATATCTAATTCCTTGTTTACCATAAAAATAGTAAATTTCGTTTTAAAGGAATTACACTATGAGTCGCCAGCTATCAAAAACTGATGAACTGGAAAACACTTATATAGATGAGCGAGTTAAAAAGCTACTGCCTATTTTTGAAGCACTAGCGCCCTACAAAATCACCCAACGTAAAAAGGGTGTAGGCAATCTTCCAGGATGGGAATATTTAGCCGCACAGGAAGCGAAACTATTAAGAGCTACATACCCAGACCCCAAACCAGAGGAGCAACGCACTTACAGCACTTGCCTACGACAGATAACTGCACTTAAGAAAGCTTTAAAAGCAGCTAGCAAAACAGAACTTAAAGACAAATTATTACTACATCCTGTACAAACAATCATCACCAATTTTGGCAACGCTTTAAGCTTTCAATTCACTAGTTATAAGCAAACTCAAAATACTAGCTATCGTGAGAAGGTAGCCGAACGCAGTACACCAGAGGCAAGGCTAGATATTGACCTGACACCTTATTTAGAACTAGCAAATAGCATATTAATCAGTGTTTACAATAATGACACTCTAGACCTTGACTGGAGAGACGTAAGCTGTTCACTGGCTTTAGCTACTGGGCGACGTATGGCTGAGGTTCACTTGTCAGCTAGTTTTGAGCAAGTAGGTGATCATGAGGTCATTTTCAAAGGCCAACTAAAAGGCAAGGGTCGCAAACTAAAACAAAAGCTTGTAGTTGATGGCAAAGAAGCGCTTAAGGATATTCCATTACGGGATTATGTTTTCAAAATTCCTACCCTACTCCCCTCCGATTTAGTATGTAATGCCCTAACTTGGCTTGACGAGCATGATAAGCGATTCCCAAAAACAGAAGACACCGAACGCGTGAACCGCCGATGGTCTAAGGTGTTGAACGAAAAAGCTAAGGAGTGGCCTATTATTCCAGAGATGACTTATCACAAGTTTAGGGGGGCTTACCTCCGTGCAAGTATTGTCAATTCTGGGATTGACCCATTTGATTATCTTTCCTACGCTCGAAGGATTTTAGGTGATGATGATGAAGCCACAATTAAGGCTTATCAACGGTTTCAAGTGAAATTAGGTAGCCTAACTAGAATCTAGAAAAGTCCCTACACAAACAGATTTGAATATATACAAGCATACTTGACTATATATAGTAAATCGAATAGTGTAGGAACATGCAAAAAGACTATTTTGATTATGACCAAGATTGTAGCTAAAAAATTATCCATCGCTGGACAAGCAAGAGCTATCACTAATGACGCTATTAAACACATTCAGTTAGCAACTACTGAAGAGGAGAGTAGAGCAGTCGCTCTCAAAGCTTGGCGATCACTTAAAGAGCTAGTACCCAATAAAAACTCTTTCCGGCGTACTAGCAAGCAATTTAGGGATAAGCTAAAAAGTGCTTTTTCCGATAAGGGTTATGATTTTGTATTGACGCAACACGTAGAACAGCAAACAGTAGAACAACCTCAGTTAACCCTTACGCTTGGATCTATGAAACTTGAGCATTTAGAGTTAGACCATGAAACAGCCGAAAGGGTAAACGCTGCTTTGGCTCATTCTGGTATGGCCTTGTCGGACTTTTTAAAACAAGCTTGTAGCGTCTATTCAAGAATGGTAATGAGTCGGGCTTCTCAGGTTAATGATGACCTTAGCGCTATTCCTACACAAGAATTACTAGATTCAGTTACCTATAAAACTCATCCAGGTAGAGCAGTAGAACTGTTAAAGCGGTCTGTTAAAGCAATCAAATTACACAATGCAGCTGCAACCGAGATTGCTCACAAGTGGGGAATAACTCAAAGTTTGCTAGTTGAACTAACAGGCTCTAAACCATCAACCCTCAAGGAACTAATGAAACAGTTTGCAAGCGATATAGACGGTTACAACGCACAATTAAAGGCTGATTATGACTTGGATGAAACTAAGTTCCGTTATTTGAACCGTAAGGATAAGTCAATTCAAAAACCTGATTTGGTGGTATTGGTACCAGATGGAATTGATGGGTAATACTACACTCAAAACTCTTGTTATATAAGGGTTTTAGTTATTTAAGGTATCTAGTGAGTGCAAAGAGACGTCATGTTCCTTGCACTCGCATTGTAATATGATACTACAAGTAGAAAAAAAGCCCTCAAAGCTTTGTGATCTGAGGGTTTTTGGTGTCATAATTATTCGCTCAGTTTATGGGAAAAATCCAATTTTAAGGGTCGTGAAAAAACGTATTTTAGAAAATCACACACCTGAGAAAACTGGTATTGCTTGCGGTGTAATGGTTATAGGCTTTTGAGGTTTCAATAAACTGAAATTTAATCACAGTATGAACACGTCAATAACGATGATATCGGCTGAAACCTTTGATTTTTCGTTCTCATGAAATGTGAGAATCACATGGTTTCGCATCACATCCTTGAGAAATGTTTGTCAATACCGATGATTTATACTCATAATTTGTAATGCGACTATTAGCTACCTTCATTTTCTTTTTCTTGAAGCCACTTAGTTATTAACTCCTCTACGACTGCACTTTGTTCTAACTCATTAGCTGCACATACAGTTCTAAATTTTACAAGTAATTTTCTAGGTACGTACGTAAGCATTTGTGAATAATCAGGGTTGTTGCTCTTAGCAGCCACTTTCTTATTTACCTATCCAGATATTTAGATAGCTCTATTTTTACATTGGTACTGAACTTTTACAAATATCTAGATATTTAGATATTTAGCTGTTATAGTGTGAATAACAACGATAACGACATACAAATTCAATGACTCGATTAAATCTAAAACAAGCCAGAGAGTTGTTTGAATCCGAGTATGGGAGACGTATTAGTGATGCTACATGGTATCGGACAGTGAAAGTTTTTAACGATAACTTTCCGATGACTCGTGAAAACATTGTCTGGTTAGCAGAAATTAAAACATACTTACCTAAATGCGATTTGAGGTCTGTCTCTGTAGTTGAGTCTGTAAGGAAAACTAGGATTTTTATTAATCAACAGAATCCTGAAATATCTGGAGCTAAATTGCTGGAATTCTTTAAAGATTACGATATCAAGATTCATCCAAATACGTTAACTAAGTGGTTTCGACCAATTCATGGATTTAGACGCACACGTATCTACACACTCAAAGAATTGACTCCAATTATTTTGGCAGCGCATACCTATAAAGTACGTCGAGAGACGACGAGAGTTTCACAATCACTAACTAATATCAAATAGGAGATAACTATCATGGCCTTACCTGTAATCGTTTCCCGCGTTCGCGCTACGCTTCACAAGCAAAACCGCAAGGGATTTACCCAAGACCAAATCATTGCAACTGCTAAGGAATTAGGCATCGATATTGATAATCCCTCCGCAGAAGACACAAAAGCAGTATGCAGCAAGCTTGTCGAAACCAATCCCGATAATCAGCCCAATGCAAGCGAAATTGAAGCTCTCACGGTTCCTACTCCTACCAGTGAAGAAGTTGTGAATGTAAACATGCTTGAATCGCTCCCTACCTCAGAGGCAACACCGGAAATAGACCAGCCCAAACAAGAAACAGCTATCACCCATACTGAAAAAGTTTTGATGGTTGGCAACCAAGCCAGAATTCTAGGCATTGAACTGAGCACAACTGAGGCTGAAAGCATTGCCAATCAAATCAACTTTCAGAAATCAGATACCGATGAACTTCTAGAAGAAATCAAAAGTTTCTTAATTGCGTTCATCAATCACCGCGAGAACCAAAATCAACAACAAGTTTTAGCAACCTTTGGTGAAATTATCCAACACGCGAACGCTAGTAATCAGAGGGTATCTGAGGCTTTGTCTTCACAGTTTCAATCGCTGAGTTCCCAGTTGGAGGAATCGAGAAACCATTTTAAAAGCAGCGTTCGGAGCGCTCTTAAGTGTTTCGCACTCTCTGAAACTCAAGCTTGAAAGTGACGCATACTTTCGCACCAATGTAATACTTTGCGGGTTTATTGCGTTCCCTATCTTCTTTTTGTTCACAACGGTATTGACTCATGCCAGAACCGACCCAACAACAAAAGACTCACCCTCAGTCGAAAGTCAATATCAGGTTAGACCCTACCGGACAACTCAATTTTGAGGGTGAGTTAAACCAAGAAACATCTGAAATTCTGGATAAACTTTTCCAACAAGCTGAATACTACCGTGCTAAGTCAAAGGAGGTTGAAACCGAACGCACACAAGCAAAACAGCAAGTCGACAGTATCACAATGACCTTTGTAGGGTGTGTGCTCATGTTGCTTATTTTTGGCTCTTACACCGCTATTAGAGCCATAGGTCAAGCATTTAGTCACCCTGCACAACCCGCAACATCGTATCGAGTTTACCAGCCATAACAAAGGATTAAAACCATGTTTGGAGACAACAACGATAAAGCTATAGTCCAGACCGATAGTAACCGAGGTGGAGACATAATCAAGTCTGGGTATGACCCAATGCAAGTTAAAGGCTCATCTGAACTGCGAACTAAATTTGCCAAGACATTAGACTTCAATCCCAAATCGGACTCCAAAGAATCTACAGTTAGATCCACTGCTAGAACTCACGGCGAATACCGAGGTATGGCAGAGATGGCCAAACGTGCAAGTCAAGAGAAGCTTGCAGCGGGTCAAGCGATTTTAGACGTGTATGGCATTGCATTAGACCATGCCAACCAAGCTGCAAGCTTAGAGTTACAGTGGCAGCAACGTACTCAAAAAGGACTTGAGGCTTTGTCTCCTAAGTTGCTAGACATGGGAGTCCATCAAGAACAACATGCCGGATTTGCTGAATATTGCAACATGGCTGATCAGCACTTGAAGTTTTGAATAAATGATGGGTCATAAGGTCAGTTGATTGACCCATCGACAGATTGACAAACATCATTACTAAGCAATTTATCATGCTCTACACATTTTCTAAGAATTGGTCACTTTACACAGGAATTAGCTTTTTATCTTGTGTTGCAACTGCTTTGCCTATCACTCGTTTTGGTATTGGGCTTTTGATACTTGGCTACACTCTATACGGTGCGGTTAATACGTTCATCACTTTTTCAAAGATTGAACAATCAGGCAACGCTCATGATAGACAAGCTATGAGATGGGCAATTGCTTTTAATGCCCCTGATTTCTTGTACTTGGCAGTAGCTGTGATTGCTGGGATTTACTTGGGAGTAGCGCACTAATGATTCAAGCAAAAGAGCGCAGTACTGTTTTTCAGTCGGATATCAGCACTCTACAACTGCAAGTATTCCAAAAAAGATTGATGCAAGCTGGTATCACACTTTGTGCCGTATCTTTTCCCCTTGCAGCTGCAATTACCCCAAATCAAAGCCTAGATGCTAAGTTTTGGGAACTAGGTCTGGGTTCATTATTTGGCGGTGCGAGTGCCTATGTAGCTAAGGCTAGGGAAGACTTAGAAAACCGCTACAAAGCTTATCTAAAGCTTAGAAAAGACCACGAGAAAGGCTCCATTAAACAGGAGTTTGGTTTCCATACTGCAACCCAATTGATGAGGGGTGAGCTTAACTTGGCAGGTGCGGTTAACAGTCTAGCTATCCCAACGGCACGGCTACGGTATGCTGATAAGTTTCAATTGCAAGGGTTGGTTACTCTTCCGGCTACTGAAGTTGCAGAAGTAGAAGATAACAAGCCGCAATGGCTTAATAACCCTTTTGGGTACACACCTGCAAGCCAATCTAAACCAAGTGAGATGGTAGCAACGCATGATTGGATTCTGAACATAGTAAATGAAGCCATAGCGCCCTATGACAAACGGAATCATCAACATCTAATCGTAAATGCTCCAACTCAGCAAGGTAAAAGTACGCTCGTTGCCTGTTTTATTGGCCTATTTGCAAAAGCCTTGAATGGTAAAGTTACTACACTGATAATAGACCCTAAGCATTCAGATACTAATTGGCTCGTACCTGTTGATTATGCCGGATTTGACCGGGTAGCAGATGGGCTAAAAGCAGCAATTTCTATTCTTGATGATCGCAAAAAACAAGCCCAAAAAGCTCAAAAGAAAGGACAACCAAAGCCAGATTTTGAGCGCGTTCTGATTATTCTTGACGAATGGAATATCGTTTTTGGGCAAGGTAAAGGATATGCAGACATTATCAGTAAAGATATGGCTGAAGGATTCTTGGCAGATGTCCAGCGGCTACTGGCTGAAAGCGCTTTTGTGAACATGACATTATTTTTGATTGGTCAAAGTCCCTTAAGCGCTGATAACGGTCTATCTAGACCCATGATGGAAAATGCGACTCGAATCACACTAGCCAAAACAGCCATTAGATGGCTTAACGATAAGGACTTCCCAAATCCCGAACTAAAAGCACCGTTCAAAAAACAGATTAATGCATGGATTAAAGAAAAACGGCGTTGTGCTTTAATCGTACCGATGATTGGGGAACCTCATTGCGAGCTAGTACCACAAATCAATCTTGATGCCTTTGATGAATCAATAGTGACCTCTGAGGGTGAAGGGGAAAAAGGGACAAAACCCCAAATAGAGGAACCAAAACAGCCTACCAGTGAACCTACAAAACCACGTCCTAACTTATTCGAGGTGATCACAGGTTGGTATTTTGGAGTGTTTGAACAGTTCGGACACTACCCCAATGACGAAACACTCCGACAAGCTTGGTTTGAACTGACTAAGCAGGTTTTGAGTGACAACGCTTTAGCTGATTTGAGAAACAGAATTCACAGCAACTAACAGGAGGCAAAATCAATGAAAAAAGTAATGTTCTGGCAGATTGGAGACACCGTTGTTAACGAACATTTAGCCGCGCTCACATTTGAGGTTGTTGGGTTGGAGCCGCAACGCTCAGGTAACTGGATAATCATGCAAAACGTTCATACAGGCGAGTTTATTAACGGCTATGAGATTGGATTGCAACGTATGGGATACATTGGATATCGCACTGACAAAATGCCTGTATTTGCTTAATTGTTGAGGAGTAAAAAAAATGCGAGTTTTTGATGAAACCATCCCTTTAAACAGCAGATTTGAGCTTGAGCAAGACTGGTTAAACGTTCAGTACATGCAATTTATCTACCAAGGTAGCTCTGAAATCAGGAGAGTTGAGGCTGTAGAGGAAGGGGTGTTTAAGGTTCGGGAATTGGTCAAACAGCCGAACAGCAAATAATATCTTCTGAACTCAGTTCAGATTTTTTAACTAAAAATCATCCAGATTTTACCTGGATGATAATGCCTTACCAAGATATTGCTAAAGGAGAAAAAGCTGATATTAGAAAAACTTATTGATAATGAGATTGTAACATTGAATAGCTTAAGTCTCTTTCAGTAAGGGTGTACACAGATTAAGGGTATACAAGCTGCCCCTAAAAAAGTCTAATACCGGGACAAATCCCTATATAGGAGAGATAGAGTATGATAAAAAGATACAAGCCTCGTTTAAGCACGTTCATACCGTCTCATTGTTCTAACTCTTCCTTACTTCAAAAGCTTGCAGCAAAAATCGTGCTTAAATAAACTTACGGACTTTATTGAAGTTGTATGCATTAGATTTGCCTAAAAAAATAACCTCTAGCGGGAAACTAGAGGTAAGCAAATCGAAACTACGATTTGAATAAAGATTGCATTAAAAACCTCAAACTGTTAAAGCCGTGATTTTGAGATGCCAGTCTCTAATCACAAAGCAGTCTAAGTTTCCGTATTACATAATCTTAGATGCTATGAGGCGAGACTTCAACAGTTTGAGACGTAGAAAAGGTAAAGGTTATCTATGGTCACGTCGCAAACTATCGATTTTTCTTATCAGTCACAGTATACCACAAATGAGTACAAAGGTACTACAAGTCGACTTCAAGTAACAAGCAAAGACAACCTTTGCCTAGTTTGTGGCGATGAAGAAGGTGATTGCAGGGTATCCGAAAATCAAGAAGTTTGTCTCTGTCACGGTTATCAGGGAGCGGATATTGGGGAAATCATCAACGGATTTAGATGTACTGGATCGGCTCAAAATCCTAGATGGTCTGTATTTACAGTATTGCGTGAGAGAATCCAGCTAAACCTCTCTGATACTGATCGTAGGCAGACACAATATCTCCTCCATAAATGGAAAGAAATCAATCAAGAGGCAAAACCAGCTAAATCAAAAAGCCCTCTAGCAGAAGCTCAGAGCTTAACGCCATCAGAATCAGAAAAGCCTGAGTATATGCCGGTAGAGTGCAGGCATGAACATTATTCAAAAATTGCTCAAGAGTTAAATCAAGATGCCGAACTCATAACGTTTCTGAAAAAGAGGGGATTTACCGACGAGCAAATCGAGCGCTCACAGTTTAAAAGTGCTCGCCAGTATCAAAGGCTCTTAAAAAAATACCCTGCCCATTTACCAGGAATAGGCAGCAAAGGGAATCAATTAGTTTTAGTTAAAGATGGTTTTTTACTTCCCGTATTTACCTACGATGAAGAGATAGCTGTTTTTCATGCCAGACTCTACGATACTTCTAAAGGAAAATATAGAGTTATTAATGGCAATAGCTCATATCCAGGTGCAACGCCACAAGAATATAAAATTTTAACCTCAGAAAACACGTTAGAACCTCCTCTATGTGTTCGGAAAGTTCCTAGTCCTACCCATATAGGATTAACTGAGGGTGTAGGTGTAAAGCCTTTTTTAGCGGCGGATTTGACTAAAGGTATCATTTTTGGGGCATCGGGTGGTAATTTCTCAGCAAGTCAAAACCTTTTAAGAGAGTACATTAAAAGAGCTTTAGAAGATTATCCAGAGCTAGCTTCAAACCCTATTTGTCTTTACCCAGATGCTGGCGATATTGACAATCAAGAAGTGATGTTAAGGTGGACAAACACGAAGCTACTGTTAGAAAGTTGGGGGTATAATGTAGGGTTTGTTTGGTGGGGTCAAACCACTAAAGATGATTGTGATATTGATGAGCTAACCTCTGAGCAAATAAGCCAAACACAATTACTTACACCTAACGAATTTTTCGAGCTTCATTCAGATAAATTGATTTTCGTTGCTGACAGGTTTTTGCCTCCTGATAGGCTTAAGCGATGGGTTGCAAACAATGAATTTACCCCTACTGAAGGGTTTTCCTTTGATAGCCCTAAATTTACAATCCCAGCATTTGAATATCAAGGGTATGACTTATTATTCAAAGCAGCAATGGGGTTAGGCAAAACGGAAGCATTGCTAGACCTAATAAAGATACTTCAAGATAAAGGCATTAAATGTGTCGTAGTTGTGCCCCTAAATACTTTGTGCCATAACACAATAGGAAGAGCACTAAAAAAAGGCATTAACCTACAAAAAGTAGGGCAAAACAACCTTAGCCAAAATACAACCGAGGAAGAAGATTCTGAACAGGTTGAGGTGTTATTTGGTGGTGAAGGAAGCATCAAGCATCAAATCATGTGTACTGAGTCTTTAGCCAAAATTGAAAATGAATTACAAGGTGCTGAATTTATTATGGATGAAGCATTGATTTGCGTTAAACAAGTTTTATCAGGAGGTACGGTAACAGGAAAAAAGCAGGCGTACATCTTAGAACTAATTAAAAAAGCCATTAAAGTTTGTCGGCGTCGAATTTACCTTGATGCAAACATGAATGATAGGTTTGCCCAGCTTATTGCAGAACTAAGTGAAGATCCTAAAAAAATCATCAAAATTGAATACACCCATCAAATACCTAAAAGCCCTATTATCTTTAGGAAATATTTTTCCGTAGATTCAGAAGGGAAAATACCCAAGAAAGAACTTAATACAAAAAATAGTCACGTTTATGAGGTTCTGAACTCCGACCTAAAGCACTTCATTTTCAGTGATAATAGAAAACTTGTCAAGCAGTTAGCGCGTAATGCTAGCAATAACAAGAAAAAAGTTATCGCGATACATCGAGAAGCTAACGGGCAATCCTATGAAGAATGGTTCAAAGAAAATGAGCCGATTGCAAAGACACCGTTTGCAAAGAAATTAGCCGAAAACCCACTAGAACTTAAGAAAAATTGGGTCGAAGATTTTATGGATGATCCTGATAAGTTCATAGAGAATTTTCAACCTGATTTAGTTCTAGGCTCGCCCACAATTGCTACTGGTGTTAGTATCCAACTAAAATACTTTGACAGAAAGGATATGTTCTGCACGGGTGTGGCTGTGATGAAAACACTCACTCAAGGTACAGTTAGATACAGAAATCCAGACATCCCCTTGTATATCAGTTGTGTAAAATCGTCCACAATTGCCAGAAAAAATAATTATGGTGCAATGAATGAGTATTCATTGCAAGCAAAAATGGCAGAAGCATTACTCAATCACAAAGAAGAGCTAGCTAAAAAAGGCGAAGCAACGAGTCTTCCTGAGATAATGTCGGTTATAGAAGCCGCCTATAACCGACAAATCCCAGCTTTTTTTAATTATCAAGCACATCTAGATATAGAGGAGCAATTTGAAAAGGAACACCACAGCGCTTGTCTGATTTACAGCCTTAAAAGGATGGGTTATCAAATAAGTTTTGAAAATGTAGAAGTTAATTTATACGAAGCCGATAAAATATCGGGAATAGGAAATAATTTAAAATTGACACAGTCAATATTTTATAACAAGGAAAATACGGCGGTATGTGAAGCCGAACCTTATGAATCAATTGAAGAAGCCAAAGAAGTTGCCAAGAACAACCCTAATGCAAATCAACGAGCAAGAATCTCAAAAACTTTTCTGCTAAATAGATTACCTGGATTTAGCATAAATAGTGATTGGGATAAATGGTTTGTTAGAGAATATTGGGTAAAAAATCAACAAGCTATTACACAGGAGGAACTCTTACATCTAATCAAAAATCCTGAGTATAGCCACAAGTTACATGAAAAAAACGCCTATCATCTATGTACATCTCAATACACTTTCTCTCCATCACTACTAAAAGAGAACTTCCTTAAAGCGAAAGCCTTGAGAGACTTGGGTATTCTCGAACTGATTGAGAAATTAGAAAAACGAGAATTCATACACAAGAATAGTCCTGAAGTAGTTGATATGTTAACCCGAATAAGGACGGACAAAAAGCTTCGTGATTATTTAAATATGAAAGTCCCTGCTGAAAGGTTAGATGGGTCGGACAGGATGCGATTTATACGCACCCTATTAAATACTGTAGGTGTATTTCTAAGCAAAGGTAGGCAAATAGTAATAGATGGGATTCAAACAAGATGCTACCGATTACGGATTGATGAAGTAGAATTCGATTATGATCATGATGAAAAAACTGCTGAGAGAAAATTTGATGAGTTTTTCGCAGATTTACAAGCACGTAAAACTATACAAAAATGTCTGGACCGACGCATGGAGGCTTGGCTAGAAGCTTATGAAGCCCCGCAATGGGAAGTAGAAGCGGATAGAGATTTGCAATTTGAGCTAGCCAAAGGCTCAACAGGTTATGCTGAGCTAGTTAGAATGCAGATTCACAGCAAGAGAAATGAAAAAGTATATGAGCCCGTAAAATCCCCATTAGAAGTAAACGTTGCACATTTAGATGAACTAGCCGAAAACCCTCAAGAAAATGCTGAGGCTATTAAAACCCTATGGAAATCAGAATCAAAAGTCGTTAAAACTGCATGGCTTGAAAGAATCACCATTCAGACTCAAAAAGTCCTAGAATCCCTCAACCTCTATAATCCTTCTACTTTTGATGAGGAAGTTGAGGATGTGTATATTTGGGAAGAGGATGAAGAGGATGAAGACTACGAGAATTGGGTAGAGGAAGATTACGAGGACGAGGAAACGTTCTAAAAGTCTGAAATCTCCCATCACTGGGAGACTTCAAAAAACATTCTGAACTCAGTTCAGATTTTCTATCGCCTATTTATCGTTTTATAGCTATATAGTTAATTAATTATTAACCCCTTCCCAAACGACCCAAAAATCACCCGATTTACCAACTTTTTACCAACTGTATACCAATCATTTCCCAGCAATCCCCACCATTCCCCAAAAGCTTTGCAGAATCAGCCTTGTAGAGAACATGCTCTGATTTGGGGCTGTGAGGCGATTTT
>Ga0070738_10006470_pt1 | contig 12264 bp, 13 predicted proteins | sample Coa_R2_2_FD_66446 | JGI IMG/M metagenome (GOLD analysis project Ga0070738, IMG submission 66446) | Surface soil microbial communities from Centralia Pennsylvania, which are recovering from an underground coalmine fire - Coalmine... | ecosystem: Environmental > Terrestrial > Soil > Unclassified ... | reverse complement strand
ACAGTCGCACAGGAAGGGTCTCCCGACTTGAGGAGCCACTGCGTTGGGCGGGTTTCCCGACTTGAAGCATGTGGCGTCGAACTGTCCGTTGAGGTTCCCTCCGTTGTAGCAAGTGGCGTTAGCTCATATCTTGCACCTCTAAGTATAGACCCTGATATCTTAAAAAGATGAGCAATAAAGCTACTTCAATTTTATGGACTTTTATCGTTAAATCAAGGGTTTTGCTTTCTTACTGAGTAATAAAATTACATCAATTTTTCTTGGTGCAAGATATGAGTTAGGGAATAGGGTGTTTTATTCCTACTGCTAATTTCCGATTCCCAATTTCTCACTCCCAATTCCCACTCTCATTTCCAATTCCCCACTCCCCACTCCCTATTTATGATTACAGACTCCTCAATTCGTGAACAAGGTTATATATACTTCCTAAGTGAAGTTCCAGAACTACTACAAATTATTGAACAAGAGTTATTTAGCTTATCGGAGGCTCACAGCATTACTAAAGTACATAACTTAATGCGAGCAACTCATACGATCAAAGGGGGGGCTGCTAATGTTGGGCTAGAGGTAGTTAATAAGATAGCTCATTATTTAGAGGATATATTTAAGACTTTTTATAACTCAAATGTCAAGATTGATGCAGAATTAAGAACTTTGCTCTTTCAGGCTTTTGAATGTTTGCATCTACCATTAATGTCAGAGCTTAACCATACAACTATTGATAATGATGAAATTCTACAACGAGCAGCTTCAGTTTTTGCACAGTTGCAAGAAAAACTAGGCGATGCTTTTAGCACTGAAACTTATATTCCTACTTCCGAAGAATTGGGATTTGATATTGTATTATCTATCTTTGAGACAGGAGTCACGCATCGTTTAGAAAGCATTACTCAAGTCATTAAAGAGCAGTCAAGTACAACAGAAATCGCCGATTTTTTACGTTCTCAGGCTGAGGTGTTTCTCGGCTTGTCACAATCCTTAAATTTACCGGGTTTTGGCGCGATCGCTAAATCAATTATCGCCGCACTAGATGCTAACCCGACTCTAGCACTTAAAATTGCCAAAATTGCCCTTACTGATTTACTAGAAGCACGAGAAGCTGTGTTAGCAGGCGATCGTACGAGTGGTGGAAAACCTTCTTCTGCTTTGGAAGCATTAACAACAGTAGCAACAGATGATAAAAAGGATGTCGAAAATGAGTTAGCTATAGTTGCCCAAAAGAACTTATCTACAACACAATCTGTTATTACTACATCTTTAAGAAGTGAAGTTGAAGAATTTTATATTTTTTTGAATAAAACTGGTAATAACAAAGCCAATTTTTATTTAAAAGTAATACGTTATATTTTAGGATGGTTTAATCATGAACTAGAAACACCTTATCCAAAGCTCAGTTTAGCTTTGCTTATTCCTAAAGAAGAAAACGTCGTTGATCATATTGAAGATTGGCTATTTAAATTTCTAGACTTTGTGCATTCTGAAGAAGATAGCCACAGCCTTTATCTTTATCGTCATGGATTAGTTTTAACAATTCTCCTTACAGTTGCTAAGTTTCAGTGTGCTGATAGTAACTCAGCAATTATTCAAACACTGCAATCTAGAATTATTAAATTAGCAGAAGAATATAAAAGATATCCTGAAATTTGTTATGAAGAAAGTAAATTATTTGATCATCCTAAGTTACAAAGATTACTAGAAATCAAAGAGATATCACCTTCTGAATCCTCTCAACCGAGTGAAAATTTAATAGAAGCAATATGGGGAGACGAAGTGACTTCAAGGATAAATAGTATTTCTTTAGAAATGTCTGAATCATCACCAGAAAGTGAATTAGTCGTGACTGATACAACTGAAAGAATGGTTGAAGTCGCCGAAGTTGCCTCCGATTTCACTACAAAAAATGACCAGTCACCTGAAGATAAATCTCCAGCTTCTCCAAGTCCTAACTCTCGCCAGAGTTCACTTGTGCGAGTGGACGTTGAAGGACTAGAACGCCTAAATTATCTTGCAGGAGAATTGCTGATTTATCAAAAACGACGAAATTTGCAAGATGAACAGCTTCAAGAAGTCATCAATCAATTATTTCAGCAACTACAGAGACATCAAACAACTTTAAACGAATTGCGTGACCTACCAACACAGTGCCAAAAATTTGACATCCGACAAAGGCAACAATTTGCATCTGTAGATTTCGACTCTCTAGAACTGGATGAATATACAGAGTTTCATATAAAGTTACACGAAGCGATAGAAGAGACTCTACAACTACAAGAAACAACAGAGTCTCTTGATTTGATTCTCAGACAAGCCACTCAAGTTCATGATAAACAACAGCGTTTAACGCTGGGTATGATAGATAACCTAGTTGATGCGCGAATGTCACCTTTGGGAAATACTTTGCATCGCTTTCCCCAAATGGTTCAAAATCTAGGAAATGTTTATGGCAAAAATGTAGAACTCAAACTTACTGGCACACAAGTCTTAGTAGATAAAGTGATTGCCGAAAAGTTATATGACCCTTTATTGCAATTAGTACGTAATGCCTTTGATCATGGTATAGAAGCACCGGAAGTTCGGTCTCGAAGTGGAAAACCAGAACAAGGAGTTATTGAAATCTGTGCCTATCATCAGGGTAGTCAAACTATTATCGAAGTTCGAGATGATGGTCTAGGTTTGAATTTTGAAAAGATTCGTGCCAAGGCCATTGAACTTAATCTGATGAGTGCTGAAGCTATTCATAGCGGGGATAACTCTACCTCCACAGCAGAATTATTAGAGTTTTTGTTTTCACCTGGTTTTTCCACCGCGAGTAAGGTAAATGAAATTTCTGGACGTGGTATGGGATTAGACATTGTGCGTTCTCAACTACAAGCGCTCAATGGTTCAATTACAGTGCAATCATTACCCAACCAAGGAACAACTTTCATACTTAAAATTCCATTTTCTATGACTACTGATCAACTCATGTTAGTTCAAGCAGGAGGTACTATTTATGCCTTACTCTTGGAAAGTATTGAAAAAATATTGCTTCCTAGTGCTGTTTCCATCAAGGAATTTGAAGGGAAGAAAGTCTTGTACTGGAGCACAGGTATTGATGAACACATGATCAGCATCCGCAAACTCTCAGAGTTAATATACTATGCTGGCTCATTCAAGAGCAGTGCGACTCTCCAAAATAAATTGGCAACTGACAGCATAGGAACAATGATGAATCCTGTGCTGTTACTGCGGCATAATCAAGAACTTTTTGGTTTAGAGGTTGACCAAATCATTGGTGAACAAGAGCTGGTCATTAGACCTTTAGGTCCAACAATCACTCCCCCAAAATATGTTTATGGTTGCAGTAACTTAGCAAATGGAACTCTCATCTTAGTGATTGATACTAGCGTGCTGTTGGAGTCTTATAAGATGCAAGCGGCAATTGATGTCATGGTGCTACCAACAGATTCAGCCTCTAAGAAAAAAGCCTTGCCAATGGCGACTTCAACCATGCAGTATCCATTGCTACCTACTCCTACGACTGATGGTGAGTCAAAGCACAAAACACCAAAAGTCGTTTTAGTAGTCGATGACGCAATCAGTTTGCGTCAAACCCTTTGTCTCACCTTCCAAAAATCTGGCTATCAAGTCTTGCAAGCGCAAAATGGTGTGGAAGCTTTAGAGCAATTGCAGCAACATCCCGAAGTTCAAGTTGTCATTTCCGATTTGGAAATGCCGCGGATGAATGGTTTTGAGTTTTTATCCCATATCCGACAAGATCCTAAGTTAGCCGATAAACCAGTCGTCATTCTGACATCTCGTAGCACGGAAAAACACCGCCAACTCGCCCAGGCACTTGGTGCAACAGCTTACATCACCAAGCCTTATTTAGAGCATGAGTTTCTAGCCACTGTTGAGAGTTTAACGAATTCTGACGCTGAAACATTCTTTAGGGAATAGTTAAAGCACATTTTTTAAGTTCATCGAGGGAAACAACTTCCAAAGCTCTAGGGTGAGTTGCTGAGAGAATAACGGGTGGTGCTACGCCAGCATCAAAAGCTTCTTTCCAACGAGCAGCACACAAACACCAGCGATCGCCTGGTTTCAAACCAGGAAAATCAAATGCAGGAACAGGGGTACTCAAGTCATTTCCTCGTGATTTGGTAAACTCAAGGAATTCCTCTGTCACTTGAGCACAAACAACGTGCAATCCAAAATCCTGCCCACCTGTGTTACAGAATCCATCGCGGTAATAGCCAGTCACTGGGGAAGTGCAGCATAACTCTAGTTCTGTACCTAGTACGTTTCTCGCGTGTGCCATCTTCAATTCCTTAATGATTCTGTTGTTAGGACTACACCCGTTTAGAGGCAGAGTGCAAGGTATTGAAACACCTACGACAAGATAAATTTTTGTGGATCTTCCTACACCTTTACACCCTGTGCACGGATATTTAAGAAGCTAAGGCAACTGTCACCTTTTCTTGTAATTCGCCTTTCTGATACATTTCAATCAAAATATCTGAACCACCAACGAATTCACCATCAATATAAACTTGAGGAATTGTTGGCCAGTTGGAATATTCTTTGATCCCCTGACGGATTTCGGGGTCGTCTAGAACGTTAACTGTCTCGAATGGTACACCCAGCGTGTTGAGGATCTGCACCACATTATTTGAGAAGCCGCACTGAGGCATCAATTTGGTTCCTTTCATGAAAACCAAAATTTTGTTTTGTTTTACCAAGTTGTCAATTTTTTCTTTGAGTTCTGGTGTCATGATTTATTGATTCCTATTTTTTTGTGAGTCTATCGTCAATAGTCTATGAGGTTGACTAATGACTACTTTGCCAAACTTCAGGAGTATATGTTTTTAGTGCCAAGGCATGAATTGCTTCAGTAGACATCGCTTGCCGCAACGAACCATAGACTAATTGGTGTTGTTGTACCAGTCCTTTGCCTGCAAACTGCGATGAAACAACTGTCACTTGATAGTGGTCACCGCCTCCAGTTAGGTCTTGCACCTGAACCTGGGCATCTGGCAGTTCCGCCTTGATCATTGTCTCAATCTGCTGCGGATTAATCATCGCAATTCCCAAACAACTTCTTCCACATATATTTTATTTCAATTTTTGAGAGGGATATCAACTCCCATGTTGGCTACATTTTACACCAACCTAATAGATAGCACGGCTAAACAGTAGCATGTACTTCATTAACACTAAAGCAGGAAGCTCACGTGCTTCCACTGGTGGGTCAGCTTACAAGTATTTTTTGAAATAGGATGCACCCTTGTGAGGAGCCTACAAAATGTACGGCAAGACAAAGAAAGACAGTTGCAAGTCGTTTAGAAATGCGGGAAAGGCGGGAGAAAAAGTCGTAAGAAACTTCTTTTGACTTATTTTAGTTTTTGAGAAGAGCTAGAGTTATTGCTCCCAGGAGAAGAGGAAGGAAAAGGAGTATTACTTCCGCCTTTGGATGAAGACCCGGAAGCACGAGCACCCCCTGGAGAAAAGGGTGCATCAACAAAACCCAACTCTAACAACTGCTGGTAAGCTTTTTTGCCCAAATCTCGTGTTGGATTTTGACTCTTAATAATTTGCACCAGCAAGGGTACAGCTAATTCTGGTTGATTTTCTGCTCGATGTACTAATGCTAGTTGATATGTAGCTTCATCGCGCATTTGTGCAGCATCTAGCGCCTTCTTACGCTGAGCATCAGCCACTCTATTATCTATTCCAGAAAAACTAGAGTTTAGCTCTTCATAAAAATTAGATAGCTGATTGAAAACCTGACGAGCTTCTTGAAGCTTCTTTGCAGCTAAAGGGTAATTTTGGGAAGAAACTGCATTATTTGCTTCAGACATAAGACGTTTCCCACCATCAAAACTCAAAAGCCCGCTATTTTCTCCTGTGGGATGGAGATTATTGGGAGCACTAGGGTCGATGGGTTGAGGGATAGGATTGTCTTTTAGCTTTCGTACCTCCTGAGCTTGAACAGATGGTAGCAGACTGAGGACTGCTATGACTGAGATGAAAGTGCAGCGTATCAAAGAAACAGTTGAAGCCAGTTTCATGGGATTTATTTGTGCAACAACTAAACAAAACAGGGATATAAACTTCGGGTATCTTAACTCTGTTTTGCTCTTTAACAAAGCAGAAGCATATAGTGACGTGACGTATTCCCACACTGACAGCAAGCTGTACAGTGTAGGCTTCTCAGTGCCTCCCGGTATTCGTCGGACATTGAGTGAGCTTTGTTTATACTGCACGAGACGTCCCGCCGAACAGTTGAACAACGACAAAGATTGTTCAAACCTTAGTACTGTCAGAGTTTTACCCACCCACAGAAAGCGATTTCAGTGAAATCTAATTACTGGATAGAACCCTTTACTCTGAGTTTTCAATGTACAGTGTACAGCAAGCGGTTGGCTATTAGTTTGATTAAATCTGTACTGCTTTATGATAACATAATGGGTAGTTATTGTTTACCCATTATGAAAGATTCTCGATTAAGTTTAAGAATGTCATCTCGTCGATTGAATAAATTACGCCAATATGCTGCAAGCAAAGATAAGACAGTTACTCAAGTTGTTGAAGACTGGGTTGATAGGTTGCCCAACACGGAGGTTGGAAGTCAAGGTACTGTCTTGACTTCCTCTGTTTCTAGTGAAAAGAATGAGTCAGAAGAAGCACCTTAATTACCCCGCAATTTATCTTTTCACTCGTCCTGACAGGTTGCGTGAAAGGCTTCTCGCGAAGGTAGCTCAGTTTCTTTGATAGACTCAAAGTCGATTGAATTGAGTTCCCATAGTTTTCACAAAATGGCCAAGCCAATCACGCAATCATCGAGATGCGATAACCCCCAACTCTAATGTTTAATCAGAAGTACCATCCCAACCACAGCAAATGCACTAGCAGCAGTTCTCTGTAAGAGTTGCGGCTGGAGCCACTTTGTTGCTTGACTTCCAATGATGACTCCAATTGCAGTCACTAGCCAAAGTGCCAGAGTGGATGATGTGAAAATGGTTACAGGCGCATGGTACTTTGCAGCTAAAGTAGCCGTTGCCAACTGCGTCAAATCTCCCCACTCAGCAATAAAAATGGTCATGAATGCAGATGCAACAGACTTGGAAAAACGCCTTACCTTTTCTTTAGAGTCACATTCAACCTCCTGATCACAAGGTACTTCTTCTCTGCGCCACATCTGAACGGCAAACACTAGAAAGAGAATCCCCGCAGCTAGATGAACAAACTGTGGTGGTAAAAGGCTTAGTAAACTACCGAAGGCTACAGCCACCAAGCTTTGAATGACAAATGCAGCGGCTGCACCTAAAAAGACTGCCATTGGATGGTGACACGTTGCTAGAAACAGAGTTGCAAAAGCCGTTTTGTCTGGCAGTTCAGCCACAAAAATCAGTACAAAAGTGGAGATAAAAAGATTGAATTCCATTGGTCTGTTTGCTCCTCAAGCTAAAAAGGATTGATCACCACTTATCCCTTGTGAGCTTGGTGAGCACACAGACACTTCACCAAGCTCACTTCAGATGTGAACTTAGTGAAGGTCTCGCTTTCAAGTGTTCAAAAACTTGTCACCTAAACCAGGCTTTCATAGCCAGCATGTTGACTTAGGCGGACCGACATGCAGAAAAATGCCAGCAGCTACTCCCCTTCAGATATTGCTCATTATATCCCCTTTTGCAATTCTGTAAAGTAGGAAGTATTGATATAGCAATCCTATTTGAGATCTAAACAGAAGCAATCTAGAAGGCTTGTAAATAAAAGAACCCGTGAATGTGCTGTTTGTAATTCATTTAGGATTGCTATAGAAGCATTGTAGGGTTTCCGGTTCTACCTTAAACACAATCAACAACTAACAAATTTATGAAGCCTCATTTCTGATTCGTGATGGCTTAACCGCCGGAGATCCTCTGCTAAATCATTCATCAGTGCTTTGGCATCTTGCTTTACACAACCTTTTGCGTAGTCTGACACTTTAATAGCCGATCCAATACGGATACTTACATCAGTGCCCCAGCTAGGGTAAGGTTGGCTGTAATGAATACCAATGGGTATAATTCTGACTCCCAGTCCTGAGTGACTAGATTCAGCGCTCAAAGCCAAACGGGCAATTCCTGGCTTCAACGTATGAAGTTTACCCCTATGGATGCCTCCTTCAGGGAAAATAACTAATGTTTCTTTTTGTTGAAGCAATTCAACCGCATGACGCAGAGTGATGATTGATGGCCGTTGAGTATCTACAGGAAATCCACCCATGCGTCGAACTAACCAGCCTTGCAATCCTTGGCACTCATCAATAGTAACCATAAATCGGAGGTCTCGACCTGTCACACAGCGACCAGCCGCGTATGGTACCAACAGTGCATCCCAACGGGACCGATGCGTAGGCGCAAGGATGACAGGACCAGTTTTAGGTAGATTTTCTTGTCCAGCAATTCTAATTTGACCAAAGAAAAATGGCAGAAGGAAGTGACGTCCTAAAAGATATGCCAAAGGACTGAACCAAGGAGAAACATGCGAAGTGGTGACTGCCTTAGCTTTTACTGGTATATTAACGGAGTTTTCAAAACACTGGTCAGATGAAGAGAGTGGCTCAATCATGAGGATAGTTTGACAGCTGGGTAAAATAAATATAAAAGTCCTGTAGATATAACGTAAATTCTCTTCCTTGATTTGTGTTACACCAGCTGGACAGTTTTGTCTCTGTCCGTCAAGTGATGTTTTGTCGTCGATTCACAAACCAGTTTTGTAATTGTTGGCGACAGCGAGACTCCATAATGCCTCCAATAACACGTAAACGGTGATTGGAAGCAGCACTATCGGGTATGTTGACAACAGTGCGAATTGCGCCAGTTTTTGGATCGTCCACTCCGTAGACTAGAAGTCCTACACGTGCTTGTACAATCGCGCCCGAACACATTGGACAAGGCTCCAGGGTTACATAAAGAGTACATTGATTTAAACGCCAATTTAGTAAAGTTTTGGCTGCTTGTCTGATGGCGATAATTTCTGCATGAGCTGTTGGATCTTTGTCTCGTTCTTTTCGGTTTCCTGCTTCTGCTATTAAAGCTCCCGATGCATCAGTAATAACAGCACCAACCGGTATTTCACCTTGCTCACCTGCTATCTGTGCCAATTCTAGGGCGCGATTCATCCAGTAGCAATGTATAAGGTACTGTGAGTGGTTAATTAACATCAAGCGCTAGGAAAAATACATCCGCTTTAAATCCCCTGCTTTGAAGTATGGGAATTTCCCTGTTCCCTCTTAATTTATAAGTTATGGCTTAATTATCATCCAATAACCTCCATCCTGCACCAATCATTTGAGCAAGTTCTTCTAAAGAGAATTTGTTGATAGTGTGTGCCAATTGTTGAAAATGACGAAATTTATCCTCGGATTTTTCATCAGTAGGATCTAAGCCAAAAAAGTCACAAAAAATATAATAACTACCAGCTATTCTAATAAAAAAACGATTAATTCCACTAACAAACGCTCTTGAGTTTTTCTCAGCTTCACAGCTAACCAGAGGCTTATTTTTTTCATAATAAAAGTCACCTCGGTTATGCTTGTTTTTATTTCTTTTCGCAATCACTTTGATCACCCTATCACCCCTTTCTTGCCGCAATCGAGCGTAGCGTTTGCACCAATTCTTTTCCATGAGTGTCTCCTTTTTTAGCTGCATAGTCGATGATTACCTGCTCTATCTGTTGCCGATCAAGAGCATCTCCGTCTAGGTAAAAACCAACTAGCAAATCTCCAAACAGTTTGGTGTCTTGCTTTGCCTTGTGCATCAAGTCTTCAAACATAACACTCGTCTACTAGAGTTTTCCCAGGGTTGTGAGGTCGATCAATTGACACAGAGATGACACTCGCGGTTATCTTTTGCGAAAACAAAAAAATACTCAAGAAACGGATTGTCAGTAAAAGAAACTATGTTCTCAAGACGAGAGATCTTTCCTCATTGTCCTCTATTGAGGATTTGAAGGCTCAATCCTTATTCTCAAGAATTCTAAGAAGTTTAGCAATGATTGTGTGTGTTTTGCTTGTGGGTTGTTTGTTTTGCTGGGTTTCATGCATTGTCTCACTTAACTTATTCCACTTTCTTTTTTTGTAGTAATTTATCTAAATAAGTAATTACAATTACAGTTACTATCTAGCAGGTCTATGATCCTTATCATTGCTTGATGCGATCGCCATCGTTGCTTTAAGTTCAAAAATTGTGTATGGCATTGCCTGTTTGTAGAAAAAAAGCACCTTATATTAGGCTAGGTGCATGCTAACTGATCCATTAGAATATCATCTACAAAAAAAATTTTCGCTTATCTTAAATCCCTTCTGGCTTAGCAAGAAGAGTATCCAGATGACCTTGTGAATCTAACTGGTAAAGATCATCACAACCGCCAATGTGCTGCTTATTTATGAAAATCTGTGGAACAGTCCGGCGTCCATTGGCACGCTCCGCCATTATAGCTCTAGCTGCCTCGTCACCATCGATTTTATATTCGGTAAACTTTACACCTTTCCACCAAAGCAACATTTTGGCACGAATGCAGTAAGGACATGTTTGCCAAGTGTAGATCTCCACATTGGCTCTAATACGCTCTGGATAACGACCTAAAAGAGGATTGAGAAAGTCCAGCATATGCTAAACCTGATAATTGTTTCTATTCTGTCCTTTGTAACCAAATAACCAATTGCCAATAATTCATGACAAAGGACTATTTTCAAGCGTAATCACTTTGAGCTAATTTGTCTTAACCTACTTACGATTAAGCAAAAATTGTGCCACAAGTGATACCTGTCCAATAAGTTAGCATCAAAACTTAACACATAGACTGGTTGGTACTATTCTCCACAGGTATCCGCCCTTTGGTAGACTTTAAAACTGAAACAGCCAGATGAAAAGACGCAACGTCTAGCAAGTGAGAGGGCAGAGTTTGTGGAAAATACACTTGGGTTAGAGATTATAGAGGTCGTTGAGCAAGCCGCGATCGCATCCGCCAAATGGATGGGGAAGGGTGAAAAAAATACAGCTGACCAAGTAGCTGTAGAAGCCATGCGGGAGCGAATGAACAAAATTTATATGCGTGGCCGCATCGTGATCGGAGAAGGCGAACGAGACGAAGCTCCCATGCTTTACATTGGTGAAGAAGTTGGCATTTGTACCCGTTCAGATGCCAAAGACTTCTGCAACCCAGATGAACTGCTCGAAATTGATATCGCCGTTGACCCTTGTGAAGGGACTAATCTCGTCGCCTATGGTCAAAATGGATCAATGGCAGTGTTGGCAATTTCCGAAAAAGGTGGTTTATTTGCTGCACCTGACTTCTACATGAAGAAGTTAGCAGCGCCACCCCAAGCACGTGGTCATGTTGATATCAACAAAACTGCCACTCAAAACCTCAAGATTCTATCCGAGTGTTTAGACCGTGCGGTTGAAGAATTAGTAGTTGTGGTGATGGATCGCCCTCGTCACAAAGAACTGATTCAGGAAATTCGTCAAGCAGGAGCCAGAGTCAGGCTGATTAGTGATGGAGACGTCTCTGCTGCTATTTCCTGTGCCTTTGGAGGTACAAACATCCATGCCTTGATGGGTATTGGTGCTGCGCCAGAAGGTGTCATTTCCGCCGCTGCTTTGCGTTGCTTAGGTGGACACTTCCAAGGACAATTGATCTACGATCCAGAAGTAGTCAAAACAGGTTTGATTGGGGAAAGTCGAGAAGGCAATATTGCACGCTTAAAAGAAATGGGCATTACAGATCCAGATCGGACTTATAATGCCGATGAATTGGCGTCTGGTAATACGGTACTATTTGCAGCTTGCGGCATTACTCCCGGAACCTTAATGGAAGGGGTTCGCTTCTTCCACGGAGGTGCAAGGACTCAAAGCTTAGTCATTTCTAGCCAGTCGCGAACTGCTCGATTTGTCGATACAATCCATCTGTTTGAAGAACCCAAAGTTCTGCAACTAAGGTAGTAGTCTTAGGGGAGTGGGGTATGGGGAGTAGGGAGTGGTAAAACTCCCTACTCCCTACTACGCCAGCGCACGCCAGTTGCTTCAACGCGGGGAACCCGCAAGAGCACACTGGCTCCTCAAGTCGGGAAACCCTTTCGGCAGTTCCTCCTGGGGGAAACCCCCAAGACCGGACTGCCTCACCACGGCGCTGGCTCCCCTACTCTCAATTACCAATTAGTAATTACCATTTAAAAAATGAATGTAGCAGTGGTGGGGTTAAGCCATAAAACAGCCCCAGTAGAAATCCGGGAAA
>Ga0070738_10006468_pt1 | contig 12266 bp, 9 predicted proteins | sample Coa_R2_2_FD_66446 | JGI IMG/M metagenome (GOLD analysis project Ga0070738, IMG submission 66446) | Surface soil microbial communities from Centralia Pennsylvania, which are recovering from an underground coalmine fire - Coalmine... | ecosystem: Environmental > Terrestrial > Soil > Unclassified ... | reverse complement strand
GGAACGAGAGGCTGGTCGCTCCGCATCTCGTTCCCCCTCGTTCCCACGCTCCGCGTGGGAACGAGAGGCTGGTCGCTCCGCATCTCGTTCCCCCTCGTTCCCACGCTCCGCGTGGGAACGCACGTCCGGCCGCTCCGCGGCCCGTTCCGGAGCTGCGGGCGCACCCGGCTCGCCTTCCCCGGCGTCCTTCGGTTCTTTCGGCCCTTTCAAGATCCAGGTGGCCAACACCGGCACCAGCGTGCTGGACAGCAAATACGACGTAATCATCGAGAAACCGACCGCCAGCGCCAGCGGCACGAACAGCGAGTGCATCGGCTCCTTCATGATGAAGGCGGGAATAAACACCGACAGAATGCACAGCATGGCCAGCAAGCGCGGCACGGCGGTGATGTGATTGCCCAGGCGGACGGCGCGCGGAATGGTCCTCACGTGCTCCATCTGCGCATGGATGTTCTCAACCTCGACGGTGGCCTCATCGACCAACATGCCGATGGCCAGGGCCAGGCCGCCCAGCGTCATGATGTTGATGGTGTTGCCGGTACACCACAGGGCGAACAGCGAGCCAAGCAGAGCCAGCGGAATGTTGAAAACCACGACGAGGACGCTTCGCCAATCGCGAAGGAAAATCAGCACCATCAGGCCAGTCAGCCCGGCGCCGATGCCGCCCTCGGTAGCGAGGCTCTTGATCGATTCCACCACGGTCGGCGTCTGATCGAACTTGTATTGAATGTCCACGCCCTCCGGCAGCACGCTCTTGAAGCTTGGCATCGAATCGCGGATCTCACTGGCTACCGTCAGGGCCGAAGCGGTGTTTTTCTTGACGACGGGGATGAAGACCGAACGCTTGCCGTCCACCATCGCGTAGCCGTAGTTGATGTCGGTGGCGTCGGAGATGGTCGCGACATCGTGGATGTAGAGGTTGCGTTCCGCGCGCAGGGGGATTTCGCCGATTTTCTGAATGTTATCCACCATCGCGTTGGTGGGCACCATCGGCATTTGGTCCTTGAGATACAGGTTGCCCGACGGAATGATGACGTTGCCTTCCATGAGCGCCTTGGCCACATCCTCGGGCGTCAGGCTATAGGCGCGTAACCGGTCGGGATCGATGGTGATGACGATCGAGCGCACGTTGGCGCCGAAGGGCGCGGTGCCGACGGTTCCCGGCACTTCTTTCTGGATGAGCGGTCGAATGTTGTACTGGGCGAGGTCGGCCAGCTTGCCCAGGTCGGTCGATTTGCTGGTCAGCACCAGGTAGCCGATGGGCACGCTGCCGGGGTCCATGCGCATGATTTGCGGCGGCAGCACGCCCTTGGGCATAAAGGCCGCCGCTCGGTTGACCTGGGCGACGACCGCCGCCATCGCCTCGGCCATGTCCGTGCCGGGATAGAATGCCACCTTGATAAGAGCAATCTGCTGGATGTTCCGCGATTCCACGCTTTTGACGCCATCGACATACTGCAACTGCGTCTCGATCTGGTTGACCAGCAAGCCCTCGATCTGATCGGGACTCATGCCGTTGTAATTCTGGATAATGTAGATCTGTGGATTATTAAATTCGGGAAAGATATCGACGCGCATACGGACGATGGCAATTGCGCCGAGCACCAAAAGGGCCACGGCGAGCATCGCCATGGTGATCGGATGCCGCATTGCGAAGCGAATGGGATTCATGGCAACTTCTTTCGACGTAGCTTTCCGCGAACGACCCATCTAAGTTTCGCACAGGATCGCCAGAAGGCAACGAAAAATCAGAATATACCAAATCTGTGAGGGTTGAACAAACGGCCTGCCGGGGTAACAGTTCGCGGGCCGAGGGTGACAACCGTACAGCGAGATCGAAACCAGGGCCACGTCTCGTATCCGCTTTCGAATTGGTAGCCGGCGAGGCCAAACCAACCAGCGTCCGATGGCGAAGTGAATCGGGATGAACCCGCAACCACTGCGGCGGTACAAGTGCCGGCGGATACCTGGTCGATAAGACCCCCGCGCCCAACGCTTCTCCACTAAATGACCTCGGTGTGTCCGGCTGCAGCGCGCTGAGGACCTTGTTGTGAGCGCGCATGTCGATGTGACCACCGGGGGGACTGACGGAGCTGCGTTACGCGCTTCGGTGGGCTGAAACAACGCGCGAAAGGAGCCAGGGCTCAGCGCAGGCGCTCACTCAAGTTGTACGAAAACTCGCTGAATCCTGTCGAGGAGATCGCAAGCGTACCCGGGCCGCTTGCCGTCCCACCATTGGTTCGGCCAACCGCGGCCCTTGACTGTGCCGTCGGGGCGGTCACAATAGTTGGTAATGCGCTGACAAGTACCGTGCCTGTCGACTTGAGGTCAATGCATACTGACTTGGTGCCGGTGCATAGCGACCTGATGCCCGACCGTGTGACACTTTGTTCCGTGCTCGCCGGTTCAGGTATGATCGCAATGCTCCCGCTACCGAGGAGGAACGAGGAACTGACCATGCGATCCACGATAGTTGCCGTCCTGATTCTGGCGTGTGCATTCCCAGCGTCGGCCGCCGGCCGCGCAGACGGTGTCATCCGGATCACGGCGACCTACCCGGGGGCGGAAGCCCGGACCGTCGACGAGACGGTCATCGGCGCGCTGTTCTCTCAGCTGAGCGGTATCGAGGGGACGGCCCGGATCGAGTCCGAAGCGCGGAACGACGGCACTGGGACGGTCACGATTTATTTCTGGCCGGAGACGGACCTGAACCTCGCTCAAATGCAGGTTCAGGACCGGGTGAACCTCACTCTTCCGGCGATCCCCGCTCCCTGCCGAGAGCTCGGGATTCAGGTGCGGAAGCTCCCGGCCGGCCCGCCGGCGTTCTTGGTCGCCCTCACCAGCTCGGACAGCGACGTCGACGCGATGATCTTGGGGAACTACGCGATGGTCTTCTTTAAGCCCCAGTTCGCTCGCGTCCGTGGCGTGGCGGACGTCCGGATCGCCGGCGTCGGGGAGTACGCTGTCCGAGTGCGGCTGATGCCGGATAGGCTGAGAGCCTACAGGCTGATGGCCGGTGACGTGGTCGATGCACTGCGGCGACAGAACGCCGGGGTGGCCGGGGGAACGATCGGCGGCGGGGAGCGCCGGCACACCGTCACTGCGTCCGGTCGGCTGACCAAGGTCGAGGAGTTCTCCGCCGTGGTCCTGCGGACCAACCCGGACGGGGAAGTGCTGCGGGTGAGGGATGTCGCCGAAGTCGACCTCGGGTCCACGTTTGGCGGGTTCGCCCGCGTCAATGCGAAGCCGGCGGCGCTGATCGCCGTCACGGCATGGCCGGGGCGGGTGGACGCGGGCGAGTTCTACAAGGTCCCCGCCGTTGAGGACCTGCGCCCGGGCATGCGGCTCGACGTCGTCGCTGACCGGGCCGTCGACCGATTTCTGGAGGTCGAGATGCGACAGCCGGATTCGGCGTCGCTGGAGCGGACCGAGAAGGTGGTCAAGCGTACCACGGAGCTGATCCGCGGGCTGCCCGGGAAGCCGGATGTCGTGGCGCTTGCAGAGGACCGCACGCCGAACGCGGCCACGATCCTCGTCAAGCTTCCCGCGAAGGCCGGCCCGACGGTCGCAGACGTCCGAAAAGCGCTCGCCGCGATCCCGGATGCCGCGATCCGTGTCGGTGTCTCGCAGCCCGGGGAGGAGGCGTTCCCGGTCCGGTTCGCCCTGACCGCCGCTTCTTGGGACGAGAAAGAGGAGCCGCTTCGCGAGGCGGCGGACCGCGTCGTCGCGCAGTTGCTAAAAGAGCCGGGCGTGGCGTACCCCGCTGCGTTCCCTGGGCCGTCGGTGCCGCACTACGACGTCAACATCGACCGAAGTAAGTGCGCGAAGCTGGGAGTAGAGCTGGAAAGCGTCCTCACGACTCTTCGAGTGACCCTCGGCGGAGTAAACGCAACAGACTTCAGCAAGTATGGCCGGAGGTTCCGGGTGGCCGTCCAGGTTGACCCGCAGTTCACCCGTCAGATCGAGGACCTGACGCAGCTGTTTGTCCGCTCCTCGACCGGCGAGATGGTCCCGCTCGAAAAGCTAATCAAGATCCGGAAGGCCGTCGCGCCCTCCGCGGTGGTGCGGGTGAACGGGCGCCGGGCGGTCATCGTTACAGCCGCACCGGCGGACGGCAAGACGCCCGCCGAGGCAGCGGCGCTTTGTGTCAAGCTGGCCCAGAAGGTCCTGCCCAAGGGGTTCCATGTGAAAGACCTGACCGGCCCGCCGCGGTGACGGCAAGCCGCGCTGGTCATCCCCGCCCGGTCGGCGGGCCGGGCGCCGGAGTACACACTCGGGGTGGTAGCCCGAGGCGCGGGGGACCGTTCGGAGTTCAACCACTGGACCGGCTGCGGGGCCGGGATCGTCAGCTCCTCAGCTGCTCTGGGGTGTTTACCGTACAACTTGGGAGTGGGAAGGCTCGCCGCGCAGGCATCGTCGTTCGGGAAACGAGAGCAAGTTGCCATCCCGGGATTCGTGTCAACAGGCGATAGTGCCTGCTTGCGTGCTTTGGTCCCATCGCCTCCGCGCGCAACCGGAAGTGCCTAGCGCGCGGAGGCCCGACACGCCGAGGTGAATTCGCTTCGAAGCGTTTTCTGCTGAGGACCTCTCGATCGAAGAGCGCAAGTCCATCTGTGCAACCTGCTGGGGGTCCGCAACACCGCCGCGCATTCAGGGTTGTTTTTCGCCCACTAGAGGCCTGATCAACTCTGTTACTGCCGCACTCTGTTCTCAACTCAACGACCGTCACCCTCGGCCCGTGAACGCATACCCTGCCGGCAAGATGGCGAGCCAAGCACGGAAGCGGCGCTTGGGGCAGAATTTAGCGATTGCAAGGATCGAGCCTGCCCACGACTGGCCAATGGCAGGATACGGAGTATCCGTCTAGCGCGGTTGTTCCCGATGGAGAACAAAGGACGATTGTGCGGCTGGTGCGGAGACGCACACATGGCCGAATAGTTGACGAGCGGATCTTTGAGGTTGTTGTAATGACTCAAAGTTCGTGGCGTTGGGCGTTTGTTGTCGAGGCAGTCCTTTTGACCGGCCTGTTCGATGCCGTCCCCATGCTCGCTCAGGATGAGGGGAAGGCGACGGAGGCGGCCCCTCCGCCAAGGCCGCTGAGCGCGGGGCCGATTACATCGGTTCAGGGCGTGCCGATCCCGCCACATGGTTGCCCCGCGCCGGAGCAAGTCATTCAGGGGCCGATTGTCTCCGAGGGGCAGTCGCCGCCGCGCCTCGCACCCGGGCAGGTGCAGCCGGGCGATGTGCCGCTGGCGATCAATCTGCCGACGGCGCTGCGACTGGCCGACGCTCGGCCGCTGCTCATCGCCGCCGCCCAGGCCAGTCTTCAGCTCGCCGTGGCCCAATGGCAACGCGCGCGCGTCCTGTGGATACCGAACTTCAATGTTGGCGGCGCTTACCTGGGGCATACCGGAGGCGCCGCCGGCACTGCCGGACCCGAATACATCCTCGGACGTAATCAATTGATGATCGGCGCCGGCATCGCGGCCATTTATGAAATCACCGACGCCACGTTTGGGCCGCTGGTGCAACGGCAAATCGTCCGCGCCCGCCAGGCCGATTTGCAAACGGCCCGCAACGACGCCCTGCTCAACGTTGCCGAGGCGTACTTCAATGTTCAGCAGCAGCGCGGCCGGCTGGCGGGAATGCTCGACGCCCAAGCGAAGTCCCACCAACTCGTGGACGAAATCCGCAAGCTGGCCCCGGAACTGACCTCGCCCATCGAGGTCAACCGGGCGCAGACGGAATTGGCCGACCTCGAACGCGAAGTGGCCCTGAGGTATCAGGAATGGCGAGTGGTCAGCGCCGATCTGACGCGCGAATTGCGTCTCAATCCGATCACCGTCGTCGAGCCGCTGGAGCCGCCGGAACTGCAAGTGACGCTGATCTCGCCGAAGGAGCCGGTGGATGAACTCGTGGTCGTCGGCCTGACCAATCGGCCGGAGTTGGCCGCCAACCAAGCTCTCGTGCAGGCGACGCTGGTCCGGCTGCGCCAGGAGCGAATGCGGCCATTGATCCCCAGCCTCATCCTGGCCGGCAACCCCATTCCCGTGGCGCCGTTCGGCAATCTGATGTTCGGTGGTTTCTGGTCCGATTACAGCGGCATAAGCAATCCCGCGTCGTTCCGCTTCGATCCCAACGTGCAGCTCTTTTGGCAGCTGCAAAACTTCGGCCTCGGCAATCGCGCCCTGGTCCGCGAGCGCCAGGCCGACCGCGAGCGCGCGCTGGTTGAATTGTTTCGTGTGCAGGACCGCGTGGCCGCCGAGGTGGTTCAAGCCCATGCCCGCGTCCAGGCGGCGGTTATCCGCATCAACCGCGCGGAAATCGAGGTCCAGCAAGCGCTGGCCACGTTCACCGGCAACTTGAAGGCCATCCGCCAGACCACCGACTTCGGCGGCCGGCTGGTTCTCGTCAATCGCCCGCTGGAAGCGGTGGATTCCCTGCGCCAGGTGACGCGCGCTTATGAAAACTACTTTGTAAGCGTCGGCGATTACAACAAGGCGCAGTTCCAGCTGTATCGAGCGCTGGGTTATCCCGCCGGCATTTTGGCTTGCGAGCGCAACAATGGCGACATTCGCCCGGTGGACACTTCACGCCCGCCGCAGATGGCTCCGGTGAATCCGCCGCCGCCCTGCCAGCGCTGCGCACCCGAGAGCGCATCACCAAAATGAGCCGAAAAGGACGCCAAGATAAACATTGGCGTCCTTGGTGTCCTTGATGTCTTTGGTGTCCTTAGTGTCCTTTTGACGGTTCATAATTTGTTCTTGCCGCGATTCCGGTCTTCAGGGTAATATTACTGGTGGTGGATACCTACCCTCCAGCCCGAAGGGCAACCGAAGCGGAGGCATTGGTGCCTCTCTCCACCCCGTGCAATGTTGCACAATCCCGGAGAATAGCATGGTTCGTTGTCTGCTCGGCGTTTTCGTCATCGCCGCGGGTCTGGCCGCGCTGGCCTCAACTAATCGAAAGATCGTAACTCTCTCCAAGGAACCCGCTTCGAATGGCGGGTCTCGCCTACGTGAGGCAAAAGCCGTCGCCTTGTCCGGCGCCAGCCGGACGCTGCTTCGGCCCCTACCCGCCCTGGATCTTTCCTTCTCGCTCAATTAGGGCGTTGACCCAAATTGAGATCTCCGCGCTCGCCGTCCGCGCTGCCGCGTGCGGCGGGAGCAAAGCCATTCATTCAATACAAGCAAATTTTCCCATCACGCTTCCATTCGTAAGCTAGGATTGGTGAAGGAGCCGGCCTCGGGGGACGCTGGGGCCGGCGTGCGCGAGAGTTCGGTGAGAGGTTGTCATGCAAGATGCCGCCTGGATGAAGCTGCTGCGCCATATCCCGGCCAGCGATCAGTCCAAGCTCATGCTGGTAACAACTAGCGGAACGGAAATCACGATCCAGTGCATTTTGCGGATCGATCCGGAGTGCCTGGCTCTTCGCGGCCGGCTGTCCGGCAGCACCGACGCCGGCCGTGTCTTCTTCGTGCCCTATTCCCACATCGATTACTTTGGTTTCCAGCAGCCACTCAAAGAATCCGAGTTCCACGAATTATTCGGCAGTCTGGCGGCGCTGACCGCGGATTCGCTGCCGGAAGAAATGTCCGCGCCTCAGGCCGTTGCGCCGGAACCCGCACCGGTCAAAGCCAACCTCACGCCGACGCGCGGACCAACCGTCATCAAATCGGCCGTGCTGGAAAAATTCCGGGCACGCTCGGTCTCCAATCCAGGCACGCAAATGCGGCCGCCTCAGGGGGAATAGGCGCGGCAGTGGTCCGTTGCTATGCTGTCGAATATGGCAACGACCACACCCTCGCTTTCGTCTTCGCTGAAAAGTTCCCCTATCACCAGTATCCAACCGGGCGGCGGCTTCTGTTTCGCGCTCGAACGCGCTTGGGGCCGTTGCCGCCGTGCTTGGCTGCGCAGCATCCGTCCCGGCTACATCCGCCGCATGGCCCAGCGCCGCCAGGGCCATTGCCCCGATTGCTCCCACGATATTCTCGATCCTCGCGATCTAAAGCTCTATCGCAACGTCTGCGGCTATTCCTTCGGCCCCGAAGACGATCCATTCGCCCGGCCCGGCCCTTTGCCTCTCGCTCGTGCTGGATTGGCTGAATTGCTGTTTTTCAGCGCCGTCTTCTTCGTCCTCAGCGCGGCGGTCGTGCTGCTGGGCGTCCTTATCCACCCCTGGCTCCTGCTTCTGCTGGTGCTGACCCTGACGCCGTGGTTGTTCGTCGTCTCCTTCTTCCGCGATCCGGAGCGCGTCATTCCCGGCGACCCCGATGTGCTTGTCAGTCCCGCCGACGGCACGGTGACGCATGTCGGCGAGACGAGCGATCCAGACTTCCCGGGCGGCCGGGCTTTCACGATCAGCATTTTCCTGTCGGTGTTCAACGTCCACGTCAACCGTCAGCCGCGCAGCGGGCGCGTTGCGGCGCTGCATTACTATCCCGGCGAGTTCCTCGATGCCCGCACCGCCGGCTGCGCTGTCCGCAACGAGCAATTCTGGATCGACATTATCGACGCGCGCACCGGCGGCCTGGTGCGCGTCAAGCAAATCGCCGGTGCCATCGCCCGGCGGATCGTCTGTTGGCTGCGACCGGATGAGGAAGTGCGGGCCGGCGATCGACTGGGCATGATCAAGTTCGGCTCGCGCACCGAGGTGTCCGTCCCTGCGGAGTTGGTTCAGGAAGTGCTCGTCAAGGTCGGCGATACCGTCCACGGCGGCAGCACGATCTTGATGCGCCTGAGAAATAGCCTCTCTTCGTGATCCCTCGCGAATGACTGTCCTATGCGTCGGAGCGCTGGCGAGACGCCCGCGCTCTGACGCTCTGGATTTTTTGGCAAAAGTCACAGCGGATTACTCGTGACATGATGCGGCGCGGCCGCGCCGGGCTGGCCGTGCAGACGCAAATGTTCGTGGTAGCGCCGGTGATGGTGATACATCAGGCCGATGAACGTGATGCCGAGGCCGATCAGCATGGCCAGCACCGATAAAGTTAGGCACAGAATGAGTCCGTTGTCCATGTTATGAATCTTGATGCGCGATCCCTCGAAGTCGGGCGTCGTTTTCAGGCTTGGCGAAGAGGTTGACTCGCCCTCAGGCGCTTGCCAACGAAAATGCCCGGAGTACCGGGTGCCGATGCCTTCCGCCGTCATGCCCATCGCGATCAAGGCGGCGGCGGTGATGATCGCTCCAGAGAGTGCTCGCATGAATGCTTCCTCCGAATCAAGAGCGGGTTGGGCCGCCGCTCGTCGTGGATTAAAAACCAAATTGTCGGGCACAGCCGGCCATGATGAGCAGGATGCCCGCCAGGATCATGAGGAAACTACTACAACCGCAACCAGCCCACGGCCCATACTGTCCCTGTGGGCTGTAAAAGCCGCCGCTGCCGAACAACGGTCCACCGCCGCCCATGCTCATGACACATTCTCCGTGAAAGGAAGTTGATTCCGCCCGCGCCGCCCTCAACGCGGCGTCGCGATGCGATGTTGCTCGAATGCTTCCTTGGCCGCCTTCGCCTGTGGAATCCAGGTGCGCAGCTGTTCGATGCGACGCCGATCGCTGGGGTGGTTCGACAGGATCTCCGGCAGCTGGCCGCCGCGCGATAGCCGTTCCATGTGCTGCCAGAAAACCAGCGCCTCATCCGGGTTGTAGCCGGCGAAGGTCATCAAGAACAAACCAATATGATCGGCCTCGGATTCCTGCTGCCGATCGTAAGCCTGACGATACAGCCAGTTGACGCGCCCCGATTCTTCCGTGGTGATGCGTTCGTTGGCATGATGGGCGAGAGCGTGGGCGATCTCGTGGGCCAGCACGGTCGCCAACTGATCGTCGTTGTCCACGATCCGCATCAATCCGGTATAAACCACCACGCCTCCGCCCGGCAGACAGAACGCATTGACCTCTCTGCTGCGGATGACGTTGAACTGCCAGTCGAAACGATAGCCCTTCAGGTTTAGATTGATCTCGCGCCGCAACGGCTCGATCTGGACGGCTCCGACGATGCGTTTGCCGACGCGCCGCACATGCTCGACTATTTGGGCATCGGGAGGGAGCAACGCATCCTTCTGTCGCGCCTCGTCGAGGATCTTCCGATAAGCCTTTTGCCCCAGCTCGAGTTCCTGCTCGGGCGTCAGGCCGAGGATCTGGCGTCGATGTCCCGGTCCCGAACCGCCCTCTTGGCCCGGCGGAGCGCAGCCCTGACTGGTCAGGATCGCCGCGACTGCGAGGGCAAGCGTCGCCGCCGGTCGCCAAGCGAGGGGCCGGGAATCGGATCGATACGACGGTGCCGCCATCAGCGCATCTCCGCGAGGATTCGGCGTGGCCGTTGCTCCCTTCCGATGGGGTTACTTCTTGGCCGGCACCTTGATTTTCACGTCCACGGTGGTTGGGTTGCCCTTGGTGGGTTTGCCCGTAACGTGAATGGTATACTCGCCCTCTTTGGCCTTATCCGTGGCCTTGATGTGCAGCTCGGCCTTCTTGGGTTCGCTCGCTTTCCAGACCATCGGCTCAACGCTCGCACTCACGCCCCCATCGGCCGGCTCGACCTTCGTGTCGAAAGCGATGTCTTCCTTGAAGTTCTTATCCGGATCAACGGTGATGTCTTTCGTCACCGATTCGCCGTGCTTGACGGTGGTCTCCGGAGTGTTGGCGGGGCCTTTGAGTTTAAAGGTGCCGTTCCCCTCGCCTGGCGTACCGCCTGTCGTGCTTTGATTGCAGCCCGTGGCCAGAACGAGTCCGGCCAACATCAGACCCGTGTAGAGTACCTTCATACGCATCCTCTCTTTCCTGAAAAATAGTATCTCGGAAGTCTGTCAATTGTTCCAAATCAAAGGCAGCGAAGAGATTTTTCCTCTTTCCGCGATCTCTCATCCGCCGGCGAGACGAATAGCTGGGTTAAAGAGGGAAGCAACTGCCGTGCCGATGCACGGCCCACGAGAGGTGGTTCATTCGGGATGCGCGATGTAACTTTTTGCCCCTAGCCCGGAGCGCCAGCGACCGGCGCAAGAAGCCCGTTGCTGGCGCTCCGGGCTAGGGGTTTAGTCTATTCGTGCCTCGAAAGGGGTGGGCTAACGAATAAAACAAGAACCGAAACGAGATGGACCTTGGGTGAGGGGTGGGATAATAGCCACCTGTCAAGACGTTAATAAGTGGGTAGCCTGTTGCGCAGCAAGCAGCAGGACATTGCCTCCGGAACGTTGCTAGCTTGGGGCTATTTGCGATGCCGGATCTTGGCCCGCATGCGGCGTTTCTTGCGTCCCACTTTTCGGCGGCCGCTTCCTCTGCGTCGCGCAGCCATGTTCGACTCCTCCTTTAGGCCAGCAACCAGCGGGCCAGGTTGAAATAAAGCAGTATAGTGACGATGTCCGCGCCGGCCAAGGCGATCGGACCGGCCGCGACTCGCGGCTCCAGGCGGAACCAGTATAGCACAACCGGGAGGGCAATCCCCAGTACGGCAGCCACGGCAACTCCTCCCGTGATCCCCCCAAGGAGACACAGCGCTACCCTGACTTTTCTTAGCCAGAGAAGGGCCACCAGGGCCAGGACCGAGCTACTGGCGAGGCCAAGGAGAAGGCCGGTTGCGAACTCGCTGCGCAATTTCCCCAACAGCGAGGCCAAATTCGGCGGCGAGCCGTGCAACCATTGCAACGCCAAGCTGACGGATTGACTGCTGACGCTTTCGGCCAGATTCAACACGACCGGAATGAAGAACGCCAGGGCCACCACGGTTGTCAACTCCTTTTCATAGACACCGGAGAGGAAGGCGGCAAGGATGCCGGCCGCCAAGTTGCAGCTCAGCCAGGGAACGCGATGGCGAAAGGCGAGCCAGGGCGAGCGCTGGAGGGCCGTCGTCATCTTCACGCCCAACAGCTGGAACAGATCTTCGCCTCTACTGGCCTCGCCGAGCTGCCCCAATTCGTCGGTGTACAGCTCCATGTCCACCACGCCGAGGAGGCGCTTGTCCTTATCGACGACGGGCAACGCCAGCAGGCGGTGCTGGATGAAAAATTCGCAGGCGTTTTCGACGGTGGCCTCGGCCGGCAGGGTGACGACGCGCCGGACCATGAGATCGGCCAGCGGCTGCTCGCGCGGACTGAGCACCAGCCGCCGCGTGGGCACCACGCCTTGCAAGCGGCCCTGCTCATCAACAACGTAGAAATAGATGATCCGTCCCCTGGGCGGATGCCGGCGCAGCTCATCCAGCGCTTCACCGACGGTTTGACCCAGGGACACGCGGGTGAAGTCCTGGTGCATGTGCGCCGTCACGGGG
>Ga0070738_10006467_pt1 | contig 12267 bp, 9 predicted proteins | sample Coa_R2_2_FD_66446 | JGI IMG/M metagenome (GOLD analysis project Ga0070738, IMG submission 66446) | Surface soil microbial communities from Centralia Pennsylvania, which are recovering from an underground coalmine fire - Coalmine... | ecosystem: Environmental > Terrestrial > Soil > Unclassified ... | reverse complement strand
TTGGCTACTTCATGCCGCAGAAATTCCTGCTGGCGGTCGTCTTCATCACGGCCATCATCGGCACCGTCTTCAACATCGTCGGCCCCAAAATCCTGGGCCTGGCGACAACGAAACTGGCCGACGGCGTGATCGCGAAATACAAGGCGATGTTCCTGCACCAGCCCGCGCCCGGCATCGATTTCACCTATATTGGCCATGTATTGCTGATCCTGCTGGGCCTGTACATCATCAGCGCCATCTTCATCTACATTCAGCAGTATGTGATGGCGGGCGTGGCGCAGCGCGTGATGTACCAGATGCGCAAAGACATCGATGAGAAGCTCTCACGGCTGCCGCTGAAGTTTTTCGACTCGCGCACGCACGGCGAAATCATGAGCCGCGCCGTCAACGATATGGACAACCTCAGCACGACTTTGCAGCAGAGCATCGTCCAGTTGATGACCTCGGCGGTCACGCTGGTCGGCGTGATCGTGATGATGCTGACCATCAGCCCGCTACTCAGCCTGATCGTCCTGCTGACGCTGCCGATGAGCCTGTTCATCACTATCGGCATTGCGAAACGCTCGCAGGAATACTTCCGCAATCAGCAGCGGGCGCTGGGCATCCTCAACGGGCATGTCGAGGAGATGTATACCGGCCATAAGATCGTCAAAGCCTTCGGGCGCGAAGAGGCATCCATCGCCGAATTCGACGCGCGCAACGAGAAGCTGTATGATGCCGGCTGGCGCGCGCAGTTCGTTTCGGGCATCATCATGCCGTTGATGCGTTTCGTCGGCAATATCGGCTACGTCTTCGTCGCCGTCGTCGGCGGCATCATGGTCACGAAGAACGCGATTACCATTGGCGACGTGCAGGCGTTTATTCAGTACGCGCAGCAGTTCACGCAGCCTATCGCGCAGCTCGCCAACTTCGCCAACGTCATTCAATCTTCGATGGCCTCAGCGGAGCGCATCTTTGAACTGCTCGACGAGAAGGAAGAGGTGCCGGAGGCGACCGACGCGAAGGTCATCGAGCATCCAGAGGGCGCGGTCCAGTTCGAGCATGTCAAGTTTGGCTACAGCGAAGACAATATCCTGATGCAGGATATGAACATCGATGTGAAGCCTGGCCAGATGATCGCCATTGTCGGCCCCACCGGCGCGGGCAAAACTACGCTCGTCAACCTGCTGATGCGCTTCTATGAAGTCAACAGTGGTAAAATTCTGGTGGATGGCGTGGACATCACGGACATCAAGCGCGGGAATCTGCGCCGCATGTTCGGCATGGTATTGCAAGACACCTGGCTCTTCAACGGGACCATTCGCGACAACATCGCCTATGGCCGCGAGAACGCCACAGAAGAGGAGATCGTGCGCGCCGCGAAAGCTGCCTACGCCGATCACTTCATCAGGACGCTGCCTGATGGCTATAACACCGTCCTCAATGAGGAGGCGAGCAACATCTCGCAGGGCCAGAAGCAGTTGCTGACGATTGCCCGCGCCTTCCTGGCCGATCCCGAAATCTTGATCCTTGACGAGGCGACCAGCAGCGTGGACACGCGCACCGAGATGCAGATTCAGAAGGCCATGACCCGGCTGATGAAGGGCAGGACGAACTTCGTCATCGCCCACCGCCTCTCGACCATTCGCGACGCCGATCTGATCCTGGTTATGAATCACGGCACCATCATCGAGAAGGGAACCCACGAGGAACTGCTCGCGCAGAACGGTTTCTACGCCGACCTCTACAACAGCCAGTTCACCGGTCGCGCCCTTCAGGAAGAGGCAGTGTAACCGGTTCGTAAAGTATTATCCGCAGGGATACGACAGGCGGGAGTGGCAGCGCAATGGCTTTAAAAGCCGTTGCGCTGCCACTCCCGCCTGTCGTATCCCTGCGGATTTTTGTTGTGCTTTTCTCGTTCGTTATATGAACCAGTAGGCATTCCTCCTGTTGCGAGATAGGGGATAATAGAGGAGAGCAAATTGCTGTGTTTTCTTCGTGCCTCAACCGAAAAGGAGGGCGTTTCGCGTATGGAAGCAAGAGGTTCTTTCGCGGCGGCCAGTCAGGCTGGCCCGTTGTTCTATATGGGGCAGGGGCCGCAGCCCGGTATCGAAATACCGCTGGTGCCTGGCAACCCCTATTTCAATCGAGCGCAGAGGGCGCGCAGGGGCTGTTTCCCACGCCTGGGCTGCCTGATTACCCTGGCTATTTTGCTTGTGCTGGCGATTGGCAGCTACACGACGTTTGCCCATAGCTGGCCTATCTTTGGCCCGACCAGCATCACCGTTGCCGCTCACCCCACCCTGGTGATCGAGAGCCAGCGATATGAGGAAGTAGACCAGCCCGCCATTCGTATCCACGCCGGAAGCGATGCGCATACGATGATTTTTCAGGTCATGAGTCCCGGCAACATTAGCCTGCCCTGGAACTTTGGCATCAGCAACATTCAGCAGAACAGCGATAGCAGCGTGATTGTCCTCGGCGACGATCCCGTGTATGGCAGAACGTTCGATGCCACCGTCCCGGCGGATACCGATGTGAAGATCTATAGTAACTCGGCCAGCATCAACCTGAGCGGCCTGACGGGGCAGGTTGATGTCAATTCAAATAATGCCAGCATCACGCTGACAAACTGCCACGTGCAGGGAACCTCACTGCTGCACAGCAATACCGGCGCGATTACCGTCACACAGTCAACGCTGGCGGGGTCGGTCGCGCTGAGCAATAACGATGGCCCCATTACCTTCAACAGCGCGATTGACAGCAGCGGTTCATATGTTTTCGAGAACAATCAGGGGTCAATCACCGTGACGCTGCCGCAGAGCGCGAGCTTCCATGTGGACGCGAAGACCAACAGCGGCTCGATCTCGACGAACTATGCCGCCATACACGTGCAGAACAACGAAGCGCATGCCAGCGTGGGCAGCGCGCCGCAGGCGGTTGTGACACTCACGACAAATAATGGCACGATCACGCTAAACAGGGGGGCTTAAAAGATGATGTACAATTACAATGTCGCGCCACAGATGCGCCGCCGCCGATCCAATCCCCTGCCCGGCATCATTGTTCTCCTGATTCTCGTGGGCGGCATCGCCTTCTTTGCCCACAGGGTGCAGACGGGCAATGTCATTACGATTGACTCTGGCACGACGCTCTTCGTCAATGATTGTGCCGGTTACGTCCGTGTTCACCCCAACGCGACCGGCAATCAGGTGATCTTGCAGGGCCTGGGCAGCACCTTCACATCCTCTCATCGCGCGCAGGATAGCGATACGATGATTATTGATGGCTGTGACCTGGATATGACCGTGCCGGCTTCGGTCAATCTGAACATCACGGCAGATGATATCGAAGTATTCGGTGTGAGCGGGCAGATGAATCTGAGTACCAACGGCGGGCCGATTGTGCTGGTGCAGGACACGCTGAAAGGCGCGTCAAAACTGGATAACAACGGCGGGCCAATCGTCTTTCAGGGCAGCCTGGATAGCGGCGCCAACGCTACCTTCAGCTCCAATGGCGGCAACGTCAATATCTCGCTGCCGACAGACGCGGCCTTTCATCTGAAGACATCGGGTATCCTGGCTACCATCACTACCAATATTCCTGCCGTTGCCAGTGCTGTCTCCAACCCGAACCCGAACACGGACGAACTGGATGTCGTCGTTGGCGCCGCGCCGCAGCCCACGCTCAACCTCGACCTCAACGATACGCCGGTCATCCTGCACCGGGGATGAACTGCATAGGCATTCACGGTACCCCGGCCCCACAGCAGGCCACCCACAAGGGATGGCCTGCTGTGGGGTGGCCCATTCTTCCCATTTCCTCGACTTGCGCCATGCCGATAGATAGACTTATCTATATAATCGGTGCTTGCCTGGCGGTAGCCGCCGATTGTTCTGGCCTGTGGACTCTCATCTGTAAGGAAGGATTTTGTAGAATGGTCGCTCATGATTCACGCTCGCATGATCTCCCCGCTGATCGCTCTCATAGGAGCGGGCAACTGAGCCGCCGCTCGCTGCTCAAACTGGGCGCGCTCGGTCTGACCGCCTCGACGCTGGCTATTCTGGAGGCGAATTCGTGGCTGCCGCAGCGGCTCGCGCATGCCGCGCCCACCAGCCTGCCGGACATCCAGTTCGATATCGCGAACTACCTGCCCCCGGCCCAGACTATCAATGGCGTCCTCTTTCGCTTCGGCCCGGTACACACTGCTTTCCTCACGGCGAAGCTCAAGCGCGCCCCCACAAAGACCGACCAGCAAAATCTGGCGAACGCGCTCAATACCATCGAAGCCACCTATCCTTTTAGCCCCTCTGGCGTCTTTACCTTTATCGCCTATGGCCTGCCCTATTTCAATCGCCTGACATCCTCTGTCGTCTCGGCCAATATGCCGCGCCTGCTCTCTGACAATAGCCGTTTTGCCCTGGAAGAGGCCGTGCCGGGTCCCACTGATGTCTCGCCGCAAAATCCTAACATCACCAAACAGACCTTTAATGTTCCTGTGAAGATCGAGTCAAACGATGTCCTTTTCACCATTCGCAGCGACTCGCTGGCGAATATTCAGTCGGTCGTGGCCTGGCTCAAGGGCAGCAATACGCTTAACGGGCAGTCGGTGCCTTCACCGCAATTCAAAACGCTCTTCAAATTCACTTCTTCGCGGCTGATGTTCCTGCAAAAGGGCCTGCCGCACTCCGTCGCCAAAAGTAACGCGCTGCCTTACCTGGGCTTCATGAACCCGCACTCGCCTATGTGGATGGGCTTTGCCGATCAGCAGGTGGCGGGCAGCGGCCCCGCCACCATTACGACTTTCCAGGGCAACTCCTCGGCCAGCTTCACCACCACAAAGGGCGGCGATTACTTTTATGATGGCTCGATCCAGCATCTCTCACACGTCATTCTCGACCTGAACCAGTTCTATTCAAGCACCGAACCCTACGTCGAACGTTGCCAGTACATGTTCCGCTCCAACCCTGTCCCCTCGACGGGCAACAGCAACCAGTTCGCCAATGGCGGCGGCCCCGCCTTTCTCGCCAACACTTTTCAGGGCGTCAACGACGCGCAGGCCAACGCGCAGGGCAACAATACCTTGCAGAACGAACATCGTCTGGGCCACCTCACCGCGCTGCAGCGTTCCTCGCGCGCGGCGGACAGCACTCCTATCCACATCCGTATGGACGGCCCCGGCTTCGACGTCATGGATGTCCCTGATGGCTCGCAGCAGCCCAAACTGCAGTTCACTATCTTCATGCCAACGGCGGCCTTTTTCGCCACCCTGCGCATCAACCAGGCCTCGCTCGACCTGGCAAAACAGTACAGCGTCCCGGATATCCATAACGGCATCGAGCGTTTCCTGACGGCGACGCGACGGCAGAACTTTCTTGTCCCGCCCCGCGCCCATCGCGCCTTTCCCCTGCTCGAACTGACCTGATAAACAGAGAGGGACGCCAGGCTTCACAGGAACCAGCGCGCCACGATGACGATGGACACGACAAGAATGAGCAAGATCAACGCGGCGCCGACGGCGATCAGGACAACATTGACGCCGCCGCCGCTATCACTGCCATCGCTGCCGCCCTGGCTACTGGCGTCTCTATAGGGTGTCCACGTCGCCGGTGTCTGTCGAATGCCGATCGCCGATGTAGGGGTGGCTGTCCCTGCCGTGCCGGAGAGATTCCCATTCGCGCCGGTTGGCGTCAGAGAAGCTGTGTTCGGCGGCTGGAGCGCCTGCGTGGGCGTTCCCTGTGGCTGCCCGCTGCTCGCAGGGGTGGGTGTCGGTGTAGATGTGGGCGTTGGTCTCGTCTTTGGCGTTGGCGTCGGCGTTGGCTTCGTCTTTGGCGTCGGCGTCGGTGTTGGCTTCGGCCTTTTTGTTGGCGTCGGTGTGAGCGTGAGCGGTAAGGTCACGGTTAGCGAGGGCAGCGAGTTTACTGCCGAGAAGGCACGGCTGGCAGGCTGGCTCGCCAGCAGGCCGATCAGCGTAAAGAGCAGCAGCGTGCTGCAAAGCGCCACAACTGTGACCGGGCCGCACGCCGCGCGGGCCGCCAGCCCCGGACGCTTTCCCCGGCCAGATTGGCCTTTATCAATAGAGTCTTGCGGGAAATCGTGATCGTTTTCTATCGTTTTCATCCCCCCTGATGATGATCTGTCTCCCCGCAGGAACTATACCTTGATCTCTGCCGATCAGTCAAGCGTATGAACCAGATTTCTCATGAACGAAAGGCCCCCGATTTCTACCGGGGGCCTTTGGCTCGTGAAAATGTTCCTGTCTACAGGTTGGTAGGCGGCATGCCGGAATAGACCGGGGGCGTCCAGAGATTGCCGGGCGGCATCGTGACCTGCACCTGGGGCTGTTGCTGCCGAATCTGGTAGTCAATCGAGCGTAGAACCTCGTGCAGGGCGTTATGCTGTTGGAGCGCGCCGATGGCAGCAGTGATGAGCAGCGGGTGGATGGCCAGACCCACCGCGCCAACGGCGATCTGGTCTACCCAGTCCTGCGCTCCCACTGTCACCAGCGTGCCGCCCTGCACGCGCTGCATGGAGATCGCCAGTGCCTTATTAAAGCCAGTAATAGCTCTCAGCGTGCTTTCCTGCTTCAACTGAACGGTGATATGATTCATGTCGCCAAATTGTTGCGCCTCATATCCCTTCGCCCGGTATTCATTCACCAGCGCCTGAGCAATGGCCGGCAGGTTGAGGTCCTGTGTCTGATAGAACAGGGCTTCCATATCGCTTCTCCTTTTCTAAGGTATGGTCTGTTTATCTTCCAACATCTCTTCCATGACACGCAAAAAGTCTCCTTGAGTTATACGTAGCAGCTTGCTAATAAGTAGCATGACACGCGAGAGGGTCTTTTTTATGGCATGCCGTAAAGAGAGGCGCTCAGGAGGAGATGCGCGTCTTCTGCTCCAGTTCGAGCCATTGCTGGCGGACGCGGGCGACCTCACTGTCGTCGGGGATGTAGCCGCCATAGCGGGTGGCGGAGTAGGCTTCAGTGATGGTCTCCAGCTGCGGCTCGCTGGCGGCGATACGCTCACCGAGGCGCTGGCGAAACTCGTAGGGCGTCTCATCGCGGTGGCGCGCATAGCCGCGACTGGCGGCCCAGCGCAGCAGCAAGCGGTAAATCTCGCGGATGCTGCGCGCGGCAGGCTCACCCTGCAGCGGCTCCATGCGCGCTTCCTGCGCCTCGACCTCTTTTCGCGGGAAGAAACGCCGCAACAGCGCCAGCAGCAGAGACCTGACCTGCGTCCAGAAAAGCGACCATGACCAGAGGCTCTCGCGTGTCTCATCGGGGCCGCTATGACGCTCGATGCGTACGCGCCGCCGCCGCAGCGCCAGCCAGAGCAGCAGCACGATGAGGGCAAGGATCAGCACAGGTACAATAATTTTAGCGAAGATGAGTATGACGGCAGGGTAGGTCTGCGGCGGCGCGCCTTTGACAGGTTGTTTGAGAACGTTGCCTGGCTGGTTGATCTTTGGCGGGCTTGCCGGATGGTGCGCGAACCAGAGCGAGAAGAGCCAGAAGATCGGCGTGAGCAGGAAGGCCAGCACGGCGGCGATGATATTGACCAGCCAGTTATAGACAGCCCCTACCCAGGACAGTGCCTGCTGCGTCTGCGCCAGGAAGGCCGGGCTGGCGAAGCTGTTGACGAAGACGGCAATGAGCAACAGGCCGATGCCGATGACGGAGACGATGGAAATGATAGCTCGCTCCTGCGTCGCCGGGTTGCCTTCCAGTCCGGTTGGATGCGTATGACGCACAAAGGTGACGCGAGCCAGAGCGTGCGCCGCCAGCGAGAAGAACAGGAAGAGAGGGATAAGCAGCAGCAGCGCCACCGTGTTGCCGAGGTCAGGGGCGATACCGGAGCTTGCTACAGCAGCTTGCAGCAGAATGATGCCAGTGATGAGCAGCATGCCAGATTGCAGCGTCTTGAATATACTGGTTGGCTGCAGTTCGCGCTGCGCCAGCCGGATGCCGCGCCAGCAGAGGAAAATGGAAATTGCCACAATGGTGATGATGTGATACGCCTGCCCATCGAGCAGCAGGACGTCATTTACCATCGATAGCAGCCAGCGCGGGTCGAGCAGGAACCAGCTTCCCGCGTAGAGGCTGGCCCAGATGAGTACGAGTATGACGAGGGCGAGTACGGTCACGAACAGTGATGTGCCGGGCAGCATCCCCGCTGCCTGCTCGTCTCCGTTCTCTTCCTCGCCAGCTTGCTCTGTCGCTCGCTGTGCCTGACGGCGCTCAAGGATGCTGTAGAGCAAGCGAGAACCGGCGATCAGCACAAATGGCGCCCAGAGCGGCATCAACGGCGTCTGCGTGTGGAACAACTCCAGCGTGGCCAGCCCGATGAGGATGGCATCGACCCAACACGTTTCCATGGCGGCATAGAGCAGGGGCAGCACGCGCTCGCCCGGCGTGGCCCTCTCTGCTATGCCCGTTGTGGCCATGCCCAGTAGCTCTCGCATCCTGCGTTTCTTCTGCTGTTCGTATTCCGTCTGTTGTCCCGGTTCCTGCTGCTCTTTCGGCTCGTCCATACCTGGTCTCTACCTTTTACTCGCATCCTGTGTTCGCCTCGCTGCCTGCCATTGTATGCTCTTCCCCACGCATCTGTCAAACCAGACCAGCAATCACTGGTGGCCTCTCTACAGCACACCCTCTACCATATTGACATTTCCAGACCCCCGTTACTATACTTTTTTGCATGCAAGCAAACACGGAGCTTTTGAAAGGAACGATATAATGGAGCAGGTGGGGATACTGAAGACGGTGCAGGGCATGGTCTGAATGGAGAGCGACCGCTATATAGGACTGATCCAGCGCAATTTCCCGCAGATTGCCATCCAGAGCGCACGACCGATCACGCGCGGCTGGGATAGCTTCGTGCTGGATATCAACGATGCCTTGATCTTTCGCTTTCCCATGCGCGATGACGTGATTCCATATCTGGAAAAGGAGATGCGCCTGCTGCCAGAACTGGAGCAGGCGCTCTCGGCGCCGATTCCTCATTTTACGTATATCGGGCAGGGAGATGAGAACTACCCCTATACCTTCGTCGGCTATCCTAAAATAGGCGGCGTTGCCCTGGAAGACGAGCGTATTACCCGCGAACAGCTTGCAACGCTCGCGCCCGCCCTGGCTGCCTTCCTCAACGAGTTGCACAGCTTCCCGCTTGAGCGAGCCGCTGAACTTGCCGTAGAGAACCATACGCCGCAGCAGTGGCGTGAGATGTACAGAGAACGCTATGAAGACATAGAAAAGCGCGTCTTCCCTTTGCTTGATGCCGACCTGCGCGCCGTATCGACCCGCCACTGGCAGGCATTTCTGCGCAACGATTCCCTGTTCATCTTCCGGCCTGCGCTCATTCACTGCGACCTGAATTGCGAACACATCTTCTGCGACCTCGAACGCGGCACGCTGACCGGTATCATCGATTGGGGCGACGCTACCATCGGCGATCCCGCGCTCGATTTCGTCGGCCTGTGCCGACAGCGGGGCGAGGAGTTTGCGCGGCAGGTGCTGGCAGGCTATCGCCATCCCATAGACGACGCCTTCTGGCCGCGCATGCAATTCTACCTCAGCTACGAACCCTTCTCTGAACTGCTCTACGGGGCCTACAGCAACCGCGAAGACATCATCGCTTCAGGCAAAGCGGGTTTGCAGGCGATGTCTGGCAGCCAGACAGGCAGGGTGGAGTTCCAGTAGCTTAGTAGCGCGGGCCGCGATCGCGATAGCCGCCTCCCCGGTTGCCGCCGCGTCCGCCATCTCTGCCATAGCCGCCGCGCCCGCCGGACTGGCGTTCGCGCGCTTCATTGACGGTGATGGTGCGGTTGCCAAGCGTGCTGCCATTGAATCGGTTAATGGCTGCCTGGGCCTCTTGTGTGTCGCCCATCTCAACGAAGCCGAAACCCTTGCTCCTGCCGGTGTCTCGGTCAATGATGATCTGGACATCATCTACCTGGCCAATCTGTCCAAAGAGGTCGGCGAGGTCCTGCGCCGTTGTCTGGTAGGGAAGGCCACCAACGTAAAGTCTCATACTGATACGCTCCTGTGTGACATCTCTCATTACGCACGTACCGCTCGTAGAAACCACTTCTCACAGAAGCGATATCATCGTGTTGATGTCAGTTATGCCGATATTATAACACACATTTCCAGGAATTTATCACCCCAATTTTTGCTCTTTTGCGCTCTTTCGGCCCTCGATTTTCAGGTGATTGCCCCTATCTTTATGTTATACTTTCTTACAGAGCATGATGGGTCACCGATATTCCTTCTAGAAATGGTTGCGCAAAGGGCAATGAGCTTGAATAGAGGCAAGAGCGGCTCTGGAGAGAGACAGACAATCGTGCTGGCGCAGGTTCGCAGGTGGGCAAGCCTCGCCGCCTGTTTCCTGCTTATCGCCTTGCTTGCCGCCTGTGGCTCTCAGAAAAGTATCGTGCGGCCAACAGTGCAGGTCAATAATACGCAGGTGATTACTAATACCATGTACATGGGCGAGGCGTTCGCCTTTCCCGAACGCTCGATTTCCGCCAGCCTGTTGCCTAGATCGAGTCGGCTTGCTGCCAGCGATCAGGGGATTTCATTTATTGGCATCATCGCGCAGGATACCACCACGCTGGGCTGCAGTCAGATTACCCCCTGCGATGTCGTGCGCGTGGGCATGTTTCGCCAGAAAGATAGCTCCTTCCGCTACGGCTATGAGATCAACAACGTCATCAGCTACGCCCACGAGCGGCAGACCAGCGCCGATTATCGCTACAATATCGACTTCTTTCTCAGTGAGGAAGGGGCCGTTGAAGACCCGGCCTACCCACACCAGCGCCGTTTCGGCTACGAGTTCCACGTTGCCAGCGGTCTCTCCGACACCGTGCGCGTCGGCGGCCTGCAAAGCGCGCTCTTCTACGGCGATCAAATCTTTATCGGCATTATGGATGCGGCCAACAATGTGCGCCTGCCCGCCAGCAAGAACCTGCAACTGAGCATCTGGGCCTCCGGCGGCGAAGAGGCCCCAGATGTGATCTATACCAACGAAGACCAGACCAGCCAGGTCAGCTCGCAATACAGCGACTCCGATTTCTCCATTACCCTCACCCTCAGCGGCAGCTATTAACCCGACATGTCATGCTTCGCTGCCGCTCAGCATGACATGTGAGGGGACGATTCTCATAGCATGACATGCGAGAAGAACTTTTTTCACAAAATAGCCAGGCAAGGGAGCTTTTTTGTGTTATAATAATCACATCATTTCATTAAAGGGGAATCTGCCAGGAGAGGAGTTTACAGATGAAACGCCAGCACATACTATCTGGAATATCTGCACCGTACCGCTTTCTGGTCGCCGCCTGCTTCGTGATGAGCCTGTTTTCCCTGCTCTTCACTGCTGTTAGCCTGCCTGCTCATCGCGCCTATGCCGCTAGCGGGGACTGGCCCGGCTACCTGTTTGATGACGGCCATAGCGGCTTCAACGGCAGCGAGACGGTAATTAATACGACGACGGCCCCGAAGTTGAAGCTGAAGTGGATACATACCGCTGCCGGGTCGATCACGGATGAACCGGTCGAGGCGAACAATCTGGTCTACTGGGGTTCCTGGGACAATGGTACAGAACACACGACCGACCTCAATAACCATAAGATCTGGACCTATAATACCGGCGTGACTGCCGATAACAATTGCAGCCCTTCCTCGCTGGGCATAGGCAGCACATCGACCATCGCCACCGTTACCATCAATGGCACCCCGACCTCCGTTGATTTCTTCGGCGGCGGCACCCCTTCCATGTACGCGCTCAACGCCCTGACCGGCAAACTCATCTGGCGTACCGCGCTGGCCTCCTCACTCGACTATTTCCTCTGGAGTTCGCCGGAAGTCTATAACGGCAGCGTTTACGAAGGCGTGGCTTCCGTCGGCGATTGCCCGCTCATTCGCGGCCAGCTCGTGCAGATGAACGCGGCCACCGGAGCTATCCAGCACATCTTCAATACGGTGCCATCCGGTTGTATTGGCGCGAGCATCTGGAGTTCTCCGGCCATCGATGCCAGCGCCGGGACGGTCTACGTCTCCACCGGTAATCAGGGTTCCTGCTCCAGCACCGAAAACTACGCCATCGCGCTGATTGAACTGAACGCCTCCAACCTCTCGGTCATCGGCTCCTGGCAGGTGCCAGCGTCCCAGCAGATAGGTGACGGTGATTTCGGCGCCTCGCCCACGCTTTTCACCACCAGTACCGGCACGCCGATGGTGGGGCTGGAGAACAAGAACGGCAAGTTCTATGCCTTCAAACGCGACGC
>Ga0070738_10006464_pt1 | contig 12274 bp, 10 predicted proteins | sample Coa_R2_2_FD_66446 | JGI IMG/M metagenome (GOLD analysis project Ga0070738, IMG submission 66446) | Surface soil microbial communities from Centralia Pennsylvania, which are recovering from an underground coalmine fire - Coalmine... | ecosystem: Environmental > Terrestrial > Soil > Unclassified ... | reverse complement strand
TCGCGATGCGGAAGAGATTCTGATTCGGGATCACGATCAGCGTGTCGACGAATTGCTGCAGCTCCTGGATGCCGGCCTCGGCGATGCGCATCCGGTGCGCGCCCTCGAACTGGAAGGGCTTGGTCACCACGCCGACGGTCAGGATGTTGTGCTCGCGCGCCGCGCGCGCGATGACCGGCGCCGCGCCCGTGCCGGTGCCGCCGCCCATGCCGGCGGTGATGAACACCATGTTGGAGCCTTCGAGATAGCCCAGCAGCTCTTCCATCGCCTCTTCGGCGGAGGCGCGGCCCACATCGGGACGCGAGCCCGCGCCGAGACCGCGCGTGATGTTGAGGCCGAGCTGGATCCGCCGATCCGCCGAAGAGCCCTTCAGCGCCTGCGCATCGGTGTTGCAGACCAGGAACTCCACACCCTCAAGGTTGGAACGGATCATGTTGTTGACGGCATTGCCCCCTGCCCCGCCGACACCGATGACGGTGATCTTCGGTTGCAGGGACGGTTCGCTCTCGGGTGCGCGGATGTTGATCATTGGGTGGGCCTCCTGTTCGTCGAATAAGGTGGGAAAAAGGTTCGGGGTGGAAGGATCGGGCGGGCTCGACGCCCGCCGGCGTGTTCGGATTGGGGTCGTCTCGATGGTGGGAGGACGCGGAGTTTCGGGTGGCCGTGTCATAAATTCTCCCTGAGCCAGGTGCCGAATCGGCCGAAGAGACCCGGCGACGATTGCGGCAAGGAGGTGAGGCCGGATAGGTCCTCGACCGGATGCTGCGCGAAGGCGAGGAGCCCGACGGCGGTGGCGAAAGCCGGACCGGACGTCGCCTCCGGCTGACCCAACAGTCGGCGCGGCTTGCCGATGCGGATCTGCTTGTCGAGCACGAGCTGCGCGAGCTCGCGCACGCCGGAGAGCTGACTGGCGCCGCCGGTCAGCACGACTCTGCGGCCCGCCGCCTGATAGAATCCCGATGCCTCCAGCCGGGCGCGCACCAGCTCGAAGGTCTCCTCGATGCGCGGCTGGATGATGCCCACCAGATAGGAGCGCGGCAGGTGGTTGGCCTGCACCGGCTCGTCCTCGCCATATTCGCCGACCTGCGGCACGTCGATGAGCTCGCGATCATCCGCCGAGGACGCCGTGCAGCTGCCGTAGAGGGTTTTGATGCGCTCGGCATGGGCAAGCGGCGTGGTGAGCCCCCGCGCGACGTCGCTCGTCACCGCGCTGCCGCCGATTCCGACGCAATCGGCATGGACCAGCACGCCGTCGAGGAAGACCGCGATCTCGGTCGTTCCGCCGCCCATGTCGATGATGGTCGCGCCCAGCTGCTTTTCGTCATCGACCAGAACCGACAGGCCCGAGGCATAGGGCGAGACGCAGCAAGCCTCGACGCCGAGATGCGTGTCGGCGATGCAGGTGGCGAGATTCTTGACCGCGCCGACGCTGGCGGTGACCGCGTGAAGCTGCACGCCCAACGCCTGGCCGAACATGCCGCGCGGATCCTCGATGCCGCGATTGCCGTCGATCGCATAGCCGGTCGGGATCGCGTGCAGCAGCTCGGTTTCACCGCTTCGCTCGACGCCCCGCGCATGGGCAAGCGCGCGCCTGAGATCGAGGTCGCCCACCTGATGGCCGGCGATGGTCACCTCGATGGTGACGCCATGCGACTCGATATGGCCCGCCGAGAGATTGACCAGCACCTCGCGGATCGTCTCGCCGCACATTTGCTCGGCCGCATTGACGGCCGCGCCGATGGCGGCGGTCGCGGCCGCCATGTCGACAATGGCGCCGGCCTTCAGACCCAGCGAGCTTTGATGGCCGACGCCGATGATCCGAAGCTCGTTGCTGTCCTCCACGCGCGCGATGAAGCAGACGACCTTGGTCGAGCCGACATCGACGACGGCGATGATGCTGCCGCGCGGTCGGTGACGAAGCCTATTGGATGCCGTCGTGCTCATTGCGCGTTCAAATTCCTTGCTGCGATTTGGCTTTGCCCTTGGGATCGGGCGCCGGCGCATGCGCGAGGCGCACGACCATCTTGCCGGGCAAGCGGAGATCGATCTGCGAGACGTCGCGCTCGAAGAGCTTGCTCGCGGCTTCGGCGTCGGCCAGCTGCTTCAGCGCGTCGGCGACGCCGCTTTCCGGCAGCTTCACCTCGACGCCGTTGTCGAGCTTCAGGTCCCACCGCCGGCTGCCGATCCAGCTCGACGCCTGAACGCGCTTCGCGAGATCCGGATAATGGCGCAGCAGCTGCAGCAGCTCGGCCGCATGCGCCGGCGCGTCCCCGCCCACGACGAGCGGCAGGTCCGGCGCTTTTTCGAGCGCTACAGGTCCCAGATTGGCGCCCTCCGAATCGATCAGCGACAGCCGCTCATTATGCTGCCAAAGCGCGATCGGTCGACGCTCGACGATGACGATGCGAATCGTGTCCGGGAACAGGCGCTCGACCGCGGCGCTCGCGACCCACGGCAGAGCCTCCACCCTTTCGCGAGCCGTCGCCGGATCGAAGGCGAGCAGCGGATCGCCCCGCTTGAGGCCGAGCGCATCCAAGAGCGCCTTGGGATCGGTCTCGACGCGACCCGCGACCTCGACATCCTCGACACGGAATCCGACCGAAGCGGTCGCGTCCACCGCCCGCGTCTCCATCCAGTCGAGCGCGCTTTCCAGCCGTCCCGACCGCCATGCCAGAAATCCGACCACGCCGATTCCGGCCAGCGCGCCCAGCTTGGCGCCGGTCCCGAGAATCCGCGCGAGCCCCAGGCGCTTGGGCTGCCGGCGCGGCAAGCGCCCAGAGATCGCGGTCATCGACGGCATGAGCCCGCCTCCACGATCCATTCGACCAGATCGCCGTAGGACATGCCGACCAGCCGCGCCTGCTCGGGCACTAGCGAGATCGGCGTCATGCCCGGCTGCGTGTTGATCTCGAGGAAGAACAGCCCCTCGGTTCCGGGCCGACTGTCGTCCCAACGGAAATCGCTGCGCGTCACGCCCTCGCAGCCGATCGTCCCATGCGCGAGCTCGGCATAGCGCATCGCCGCGTCATAGACCGGCGGCGGAATCTCGGCCGGCAGCGTGTGCGTGGCATGGCCCGCCGAATATTTGGCGGTGTAGTCGAACATCTCGGTCGAATAGGCGATCTCGGTGACGCCCAGCGCGCGCGGCGTCTCGCCGGGCCTGCTCATCACCCCCACCGTGAGCTCGCGCCCGCGCACGAAAGGTTCGACCAGGACCGCCTCGTCGGGCGCGCCGTCCTCCTGCAGGTTCGCGCCTTCGCGGACGATGCGGATGCCGACGCTGGACCCTTCCGCGATCGGCTTCACGACATAGGGCGGCGGCATCGGATGGTCCTCGCCCAGCTGCCTGCGCGTGACGACGATCCCCTCGGGACTCGGCACGCCGACGCTTGCGGCCACGCGCTTGGCGAGCGGCTTGTTCATGGCGACCGCCGACGCGAGCAATCCCGAATGGGTGTAGGGCAGACCCAACAGATCGAGGATCGCCTGGATCGTGCCGTCTTCTCCGCCGGTGCCGTGGAGCGCGTTGAAGATCACGCCCGACGACGGCTTCAAAGCCGCCGCGATCGCGACGAGGTCGCGCGGCGGATCGAAGGTCGTCACATCGTACCCGCGATCGGCCAGCGCCGACGCGACGCCGCTGCCGCTCACCAGCGACACGTCGCGCTCGGCCGACCAGCCGCCCATCAGCACGGTCACGCGCTTGTCCGAGGCGCGCTTCGTCGTCCCGCTCATTGGGGCATCCCGATTCGCTTGATCTCCCATTGGAGATCGATACCCGACGACTCGCGCACACGGCGACGAACTTCTTCGCCCAGCGCCTCCAGATCGGCGGCGCTCGCCGAGCCGGTATTGATCAGGAAATTGCAGTGCTGCTCGGAGACCTGCGCGCCGCCCATCGTGAGCCCGCGGCAGCCGGCCTTGTCGATCAGCTCCCACGCCTTGACGCCGGGCGGGTTCGCGAAAGTCGACCCGCCCGTGCGGGCGCGCACCGGCTGGCTCGCCGCGCGGCGCTCGCCGATCTCCTCCATGCGCCGCGCGATCTCGTCCGCATCCTCGCGCTTCGCGCGCAACGTCGCATCGATGACGATGGCGCCGTCCGGCAGAGCGCTGCCGCGATAGACGAGCCCCAGCGCGTCGCGATCCAGAGTCGCGACACGCCCGTCGCGCGTCACGATCGTCGCGCGTTCGACGACGTCGACGATCTCCCGCCCATAGGCGCCCGCATTCATCTTGACCGCGCCGCCGATCGTGCCGGGAATGCCGGAGAGGAACTCGAGCCCGCCGAGACCCGCCGCCTGCGCTTCGTGCGCGACCGTGACATCGAGCGCGCCGGCGCCGGCGATCACATTCGCGCCGTCGATGCGCGTCCGCGCGAATTCGCCGCCCAGCCGCACCACCACGCCCGGTATCCCGCCGTCGCGGATCAGCAAATTCGACGCGACGCCGATCGCGGTCACCGGAATATCGGCCGGGCAGGCCGCGAGGAATCCGGCGAGATCGTCCGGATCGGCTGGACGGAACAGAATCTCGGCCGGGCCGCCGACGCGGAACCAGGCCTGCGGCGCGAGCGCGGCTTCGGTCCTCAGCCGGCCGCGCGCCCGCGGCAGGCGATCGAGGAGCTGGCGCGGGATGCGCTCGGCGGCCATCATTGTCCGGCCTCCGCGCGCTTCGGCTGTAGGGCTTCGAGCTCGCCCGGCAGCTGGGCCGCCCAATTGGTGATGTTGCCGGCGCCGAGGCAGACGACGAAATCGCCCGCCGTCGCGACGCCCGATACGATGCCGGCGAGCGCCGCGGGCTCGGGGAGCGCTACCACGCTGCGATGTCCGTGCGACTGCAAGCCGGCCGCGAGGGCGTCGCGATCGATGCCGGAGATCGGCGCCTCGCCCGCGGCATAGACATCGGCCACGACGACCATGTCGGCATCGTTGAAGCAGGTGCAGAAATCCTCGAACAGGCTGGCGAGCCGCGAATAACGATGCGGCTGCACCACGGCGATCACCTTGGCGCCCGGCCGGCCGGAGATGGCGAGCCGCGCCGCGCGCAGCACCGCCGCGATCTCCACCGGATGATGGCCGTAATCGTCGATGACGGTGACGCCGTTCGCGACGCCCGTCTTGGTGAAGCGGCGCTTCACGCCCGCGAAGCGCGCGAGCGCCCCGCGAATCGCGTCATCGTCGATGCGCATCTCGTTGGCGACGGCGATGGCGGCGCAGGCGTTCTGGACATTGTGGCGCCCGAGCATCGACAGGCGGATGCGCCGGATCGTGCGCGGCTCGCCGATGCGCGCCGAGACCTCGACATCGAAGCTCGACCCGTCGGGACCGGTCTCGACGTCGACCGCTCGAATGTCGGCTTGCGGCGAGAAACCGTAGGTGACGATTCGCCGGTCCGAGACGCGCGGGATCATCGCCTGCACTTCGGGATGATCGATGCAGAGCGCGGCGAAGCCGTAGAAGGGAATGTTCTGGACGAAGCCGTCGAACGCCGCCTTCACACCGTCGAAGGTGCCGAAATGATCGAGATGCTCGGGATCGATATTGGTGACGATTCCGATCGTCGCCGGCAGCTTGACGAAGGTGCCGTCGCTTTCGTCCGCCTCGACCACCATCCAATCGCCGGCGCCGAGCCGCGTGTTGGTGCCGTAAGCATTGATGATGCCGCCATTGATGACGGTCGGATCGTAACCCGCACCTTCCAACACCGCCGCGACCAGCGACGTCGTCGTCGTCTTGCCGTGGGTGCCCGCGACCGCGATCGACCAGCGCAACCGCATCAGCTCGCCCAGCATCTCGGCGCGGCGCACGACCGGCAATAGCGCCGCGCGCGCCGCCGTGAGCTCGGGATTGTCCGGCTTGATCGCCGAGGAGACGACGATCACGGCGGCGTCGCCCAAATTCTGGGCGGCATGGCCGACCGCGACTTGAACGCCGAGACCGCGCAGACGGCGGACATTGGGATTGTCGGCGATGTCCGACCCCTGGACCGAATAGCCGAGATTGTGCAGCACCTCGGCGATGCCGCTCATGCCGATGCCGCCGATACCGACGAAATGGATCGTGCCGATGGACAGGGGCAGCGCTCTCATGCTGCCGCCTCCATGTCGCGGCGCTGCGGCGAATCAAAAGGGCCCATGCCGCCCTCCCGATTTCCGATCTGCGCGATGACGAGGTCCGCGAGACGGCTCGCCGCATCGGGAAGGCCGGAGGCGCGCGCGGCAGCGGCGGCGCGGGCGAGCTCGTCGGGCATCGTCATGAGCGTCTCGATGCGATCGGCGAGCGTCGCGGGCGTAAAGGCGCGCTGTCCGATGACCCATGCGCCGCCGCCCTCCGCGCAGGATTCGGCATTCGCAGCCTGGTGGTCATCCGTCGCGAAGGGGTACGGCACGAGAATCGCGGGCCGTCCGGCGACCCCGAGCTCCGCCACCGTCGACGCGCCCGAGCGCGAGATCACCAGGTGGCAGGCGGCCAGCCGGTCCGGCACGTCGGTGAAAAAGCTCGACAGCTCGGCTTGCACGCCCCCCTGGGAGAATGCGGCGCGCGTTTCGTCGAGATCCTCCGGCCGACATTGCTGGACGATGCGGATACGCTTCTTCAGCGAGGCCGGCAGTCGCGCCATCGCGGCAGGAACCACTTCGGCGAAGACATGCGCGCCTTGGCTGCCGCCCATCACGAAGATCGACAGCGGCCCATCCGGCTCGGGCTTCGCGTATGCCCGCTCGCGTACCGCGAGGATCCCCGGGCGCACGGGATTTCCGGTCGTCGCCGCAGCGGTGCTCGCCGGCAAGCGCGCCACATGCGCGAAGGAGGTGGCGATGACGCGCGCGCGGCTCGCGAGCCTGCGATTGGCGCGGCCGAGCAGCGCGTTCTGCTCGTGCAGCACGACCGGGATCTTGCGCATCGTCGCCGCGATCACGGTCGGAATCGAAGGATAGCCGCCGAACCCCACCACGGCCGCCGGCCGTAACTCGCCGAGTAGAGTCCGCGCTTCGAAAAATCCCAATCCCATGTCGAAGACCGCGCGGACTCGGACCATCAGGTCGCGGCCGAGCCTGCCGGCATGGATGCGATGGACCTCGACATCGGGAAGCGAATCGCCGAAAGCGCCGCCGCGTGTATCGGTGACGAGGGCGACGCGCAAGCCGCGCGCCTGGAGCGTCCGCGCGAGCGCTTCGGCCGGGAACATGTGCCCGCCGGTACCGCCCGCGGCAAGGATGACCAGCGCCGGCGGCGGAGCCTGCTTCATCGTTCGCTCCCTGGCAGTCTGGTTCGGGTGAGCGCGAGCGCCATGCCGGTGCCGAGCCCGAGCGCCAACAGGGACGAGCCGCCATAGGAGATGAAGGGCAGCGTCATTCCCTTGGCGGGGAGCAGATGCAGCGATGAGCCCATATGGATCAGCGCCTGCAGCCCGAACTGCGTGAGGAGACCCCCGACCGCGAGCACGACGAAGAGATCGAGATCCTTGAGCGCGCGGGCGAAGCCCCGCAGCACGATGAATCCGAAGAGCGCGACGATGGCGAGCGTCGCCGCCAGGCCCAGCTCCTCGCCGGCAACGGCGAAGATGAAATCGGCATGCGCGTCGGGCAGCGACAGCTTCACCGTTCCTTGTCCCGGCCCGGTGCCGGTGAGCCCGCCATGGATGAAGGCGTCGAGCGAGCGGTCCACCTGGTAGGTGTCGCCGGCGGATGGATCGAGGAATCGATCGATGCGGCTCGCGATGTGCGGGAAGACGAAATAAGCGCCGACCAGCCCGCCTACGGCCATCACGGCCAACGCCAGCACGAACAGAATCGGCAGACCGGCCAAGAAGAATTCGGCGAACCAGATCGCGGTGATCACGAACGTCATGCCGAAATCGGGCTGCAGCATCAGCACGCCGACGACCGAGAGGTAGAGCAGAACCGCCAGCGGATAGCCCGGGAAAAACCCGCCCGCCGCGCGCGCCGCATGCTGGCGCGCGAAGAGCCAGGCGCTGACGATGGCGAAGGCGGGTTTCAAGAACTCCGAAGGCTGCAGCGACAGCGGGCCCAACGACACCCATCGGGTCGCGCCCTTGATCTCCGTGCCGGCGACGAGCGTCAGCGCGGTCAGCACGAAGAACGGAATGAAGATGGCGAGAGCGAGCAAGCGCACACCGCGCGGGCTCAGCAGCGACACGGCGATCATCACGATCAGCGTCGGCACGAGCAGCGCGGCCTGATGCTCGACGAAATAGAAGGTCGGCAGATGGATGCGCTCGGCGACCGAGGGACTCGCCGCCGTCACGAGCAGAGCGCCGAAGCCGATCAGGATGCCGATGGCGACCAAGGTCCAACGATCGACCGTCCACCACCAGCGTCCGACGACCGATTGGTCGGTGCGCGCGAAGACCGAGCTCATGACCGGCCTCCCAACTTCGCGACCTGATCGGCGAAGTCGCGACCGCGAACCTCGAAATTCGGATATTGGTCGAAGGAGGCGCAGGCCGGCGACAGCAGCACGACCCCGCCCCTCGGATCGGCCTGCGCGGCGGCATGCGCGGCGGAAACCGCGCGATCCATCGTGCCGACGACCGTCGATGGCGCCTTGCCCTTGAGCCAGCTTTCGAGCGCAGGGGCCGCCTCGCCGATCAGGAAGGCCTGCGCGACGCGCGGCATGAAGGGCGCGAGGTCATCGAAGCCGCCCTCTTTCGCCCGTCCGCCGGCGATCCAATAGATGCGGTCATAGCAGCCGAGGGCCTTGGTCGCGGCGTCGACATTGGTTGCCTTGCTGTCATTGACGTACCGGACCTTGCCGATCGTGGCGATCAGCTGCTGGCGATGCGCAAGGCCGAGGAAGCTGGCGATCGCCTTCGCGATTTTGGCCGCCGGCAGTCCCAGCATCCGCGCCGCCGCATAGGCAGCGAGCGCATTCTGCCAATTATGCGCGCCGGGAAGTCGCGCAAGCGAAGTCAGGTCGAGCTCGGCTTTTGCGGCGCGATCGAGGTCGTCGATCAGCTTTCCATTCCGCACATAGACGCCGCCCTTGGCCGCGTGCTCGACCGAGATCGGGACCAGCCGGCCGCCGCCCGCCTTCTGCATCAGCCTTTGCACGATGCCGCGGCAAGGCGCGCTGTCGATGCAGATCACCGCCGCCTGCTTGGGCGACTGGCGCGCGAAGATCCGCTCCTTGGCCGCGATATAGCCATCCATCCCGCCATGGCGATCGAGATGATCGGGCGTGATGTTGAGAAGGATCGCCACGTCGAAGGCGAGCGTGTCGATCAGCTCGAGCTGGTAGCTCGACATTTCGAGCACGTAGACCCCGTCGGGGCCGAGTGGCGGAAAGGTGAGCGCCGGCGTGCCCAGATTGCCGCCGACCGCGATTTTGAGTCCGGCATCGCTCAGCACATGGCCGATGAGCGCCGTAGTGGTCGATTTGCCGTTGGTGCCGGTGACGCCGACATAGCGGGATTTCGGCTGGGCGCGGTAGAGCAGCTCGATGTCGCCGATGATTGGACGCTTGGCGGCCTTGGCGCGCGCGGCCACCGGGTGCGGCTCCGGAAAGGTGTGCGGGATGCCGGGCGATAGCACCAGCATCTGCATGCCGCCGAGATTGGCGGAACCGAGATCGGCCAGCGTGATGTGCTCCGCATCCGCGGCGCGGCGCGAAACAGGCGAATCGTCCCAGGCGCGCACCGCGACGCCGCTCGCCATCAGCGCGCGCGCCGTCGCCAGCCCCGACTTGCCGAGGCCGAGCACGGCGACCGGCGCGCCGCGCAGAAAGGAGAAGTCGAGCCCGGCGCTCATCTGAGCTTCAGACTCGAAAGGCCGACCAGCGCCAGGATGGCGGCGATGATCCAGAAGCGGATGACCACGGTCGGCTCCGACCAGCCCATCTTTTCGAAATGATGATGGATCGGCGCCATGCGGAACACGCGGCGCCCGGTGGCCTTGTAGGAGACGACCTGGACGATGACGGACGCCGTCTCGAGCACGAACAGCCCGCCGATGATGGCGAGCACGATCTCATGCTTGGTGATGACCGCGATCGTGCCGAGCGCTCCACCCATCGAGAGCGAGCCGGTATCACCCATGAAGACCATCGCGGGCGGCGCATTGAACCAGAGGAATCCCAGGCTCGCGCCCACCAACGCGCCGCAGAAGACCGCGAGTTCGCCGGTACCGGTCACATGCAGCAGCTGGAGGTAGTTCGCGAAGACGAGATTCCCGACCAGATAGGCGATGAGCCCGAAGCAGGCGGTGGCGATCATCACCGGCACGATGGCGAGCCCATCCAGCCCGTCGGTCAGATTGACCGCATTGGAGGTCCCGACGATCACGAGCACCGCGAAGACGGGGAAGAACCAGCCGAGATTGATCAGCGCGTCTTTGAAAAATGGGAAGGCGAGTTCCGTCGAAAGCGGCTGCCGGGTTACATAAGCGATCCAGATCGCGGCCGCGATCGCGATCGCGATCTGCCAGATGAGCTTCAGCTTGCCCGGCAATCCCTTGGAGTTCCGCTTGGTCAGCTTCAGATAATCGTCGCCGAATCCGACGGCGCCGTAGCCGACCGTGACGAACAGCACGGTCCAGGTATAGGCGTTGCGCAGGTCGACCCAGAGCAGCGTCGATGCAACGACCGCGAGAAGGATCATCACGCCGCCCATGGTCGGCGTGCCTTGCTTCTTCAGATGAGTCTCCGGCCCGTCGGCGCGGATCGGCTGGCCCGCGCCCTGCTTCGACTTCAGCCAGCGGATGATCTTGGGACCGAGGACGAAGCAGACCAAGAGCGCCGTGATCACGGCGCCGCCGGTGCGGAACGTCTGATAGCGGAAGAGATTCGCGACCAGGAATTTGTCGGCGTAAGGCGCAACCAAATCATACAGCATGGCGCGCCTCCCGATCCGGTGATCCGAGGTCGCGCAGCGCCTGCACCACGGCTCCCATCCGGGATCCGGCGGAGCCTTTGACCAGCACCAGATCATTCGGCCCGATCGCGCTCGCGACCATCGGAGCCAGCATTGTCGCATCGGCGGCGTGAGCACCGCGCGCGGACGCGGGCAACGCATCGTGGAGATGACGCGACAGAGGCCCGGCGGTGAACACGAGCCCGACGCGCGCATCGAGCGCGGCTTCGGCCAGATCCGCATGCGCGGCCGGACCTTCCGGTCCAAGCTCGAGCATGTCGCCCAAAACCAGAATCCGACGACCGCCGGACAAGGCGGGCATCATGCCGAGCACGCCAAGCGCCGCGCGGACCGCCGCGGGGCTGGCATTGTAGCTTTCGTCGATCAGGCGGAACACGCCGCCTGGAATCGCGACCTCGTGGACCGTGCCGCGCCCTTTCACCGGCGAGAGGGTCGCGAGCGACCGGGCGGCGGCGTCGAGATCGGCCTCGAGCGCGACCGCGGCCAGAAGGACCGCGAGCGCATTCTGCACGTGATGACGTCCGGGGAGCGGCAGGCGGAAATCGATCTTGCGCCCGAGAATGAGCGCCTCGACCGCGGAGCCTTCCGCCGTCAGCGATGCCGAGACGAGTCTCGCCTCCTCACCTCGGTCCCCGAAGCTCCACACGCGACCCAAGCCGCGCGCGCGGGCGTGACGAGAAAGGCGATCGAAAAGCGGATTGTCGCGATTGAGAATCGCGGCGCCGTCCGCATTCATGCCGTCGAAGATCTCCGCCTTGGCGTCGGCGATGCCCTCGATCCCGGTGAAATATTCGAGATGGACGGCTTCGACCGTCGTAATGATCGCCGCATGCGGCCTTACCATACGCGAGAGCGGCGCGATCTCGCCGGCATGATTCATGCCGAGCTCGAAAACCGCGAAACGCGACGCCGCCGGCATCCGCGCCAGCGACAGCGGCGTGCCGATATGGTTGTTCAGATTGCCGACGCTCGCATGCGTTGCGCCCTGCTCCCCCAGCACCTTGGCCAGCGCCTCCTTGGTGCCCGTCTTGCCGACCGAGCCGGTGACCGCGGCGATCCGCGCCTCGCTGCGCGCCCGCGCCGCCGCGGCAAGCGCCTCGAGCCCCTCCTGCGTATCTTTGACCGCGAGCAGCCGCGCCGGATCGACGGCGGGCAGAGGACGATCGACCATGGCGGCGGCCGCGCCATCCGACAGCGCGCCGGCGACAAAATCATGCCCGTCGAAGCGCGGCCCCTTGAGAGCCACGAACAAATCGCGCCGCCGGATCGCGCGCGTGTCGATCGATACGCCGTCCGCCGACCAGTCGGCGCCGGCCGCGAGCACGGCGCCGGTGGCCCGGGCCGCTTCCTCGGCGGTCCAGAGCGCGCTCATGAGTCCAGCCTCGCG
>Ga0070738_10006463_pt1 | contig 12274 bp, 11 predicted proteins | sample Coa_R2_2_FD_66446 | JGI IMG/M metagenome (GOLD analysis project Ga0070738, IMG submission 66446) | Surface soil microbial communities from Centralia Pennsylvania, which are recovering from an underground coalmine fire - Coalmine... | ecosystem: Environmental > Terrestrial > Soil > Unclassified ... | reverse complement strand
GTGGGGATCCTCACGACGCTCGACCTCGCGCGCTGGCTCAACACTCCGGTCGGCGGCGGCGGACCGATCTGCCCCGCCGGCCTCTGAGGGACGATCATGCGCCTCGAACGGATCCTCGCCGCCCTCGACCTCTCTCCGAGCTCGGTCCTCGCGGTCGAGACGGCGCGCCGGATCGCCGCGCCCGGCGCGGCGATCCACCTGCTCCACGTCGTCGAGGCGCCGCTCGGGCTCGCGCCGCGCTCGGGTCGCCGGGTGCGCGGCCGTCTCGCCGCGCTCGCCGGGGCGGTGGACCCCTGCGAGGCGCGCGTCTTCCTCGACGTGACCACCGGCGCCGCCGCGACGCGGATCCTCCGGACCGCCGCCGCGGACGGGAGCGGGGCGATCGTCCTCGGTCGTTCCCGCTCGCGCTGGCGCTCTCCCTTCCGCCCGAGCGTCGCCGAGCACGTCGCGCGCGCCGCGCGCGTCCCGGTCCTCCTCGCCCACGAGGGCGGCATCGAGCGCACGGAGCGCGTCGTCATCGCCCTCGACTTCACGACGACGGCCATGAAGGTCGCCCGCGCCGGAGTCGAGCTCGGAGCGCGCCTCGGCGTCCCGGTCGAGGCGATCCACGTCCTCGACCCGCGGCGCCTCCGCGGCGACCGCGACGCGGTCTTCAACGATGCGCGGACCGGGATCGGCTCGCTCGTCGAGCTCGCGACCGGGAAGCGCGTCCCCGTCTACCTCCAGGTCGGCTCGCCCGCCGACGAGATCCTCGCCGCGACGCGGCCGACGGATCTCCTCTTCTGCGGCACCGCGCGCAAGGGCTTCCTCGAGAAGCTCGCGAGGCGGAGCGTCTCGACCCGTCTCCTGCGCGAGGCGACCGGCACGGTCGCCGTCGTTCCCCCGCCCCTCGGCGACGAGGGGTCTCGCGAACCCAGTCGAACCCCGAGCAGCGCGGCCCTCATGGTCGCGAGCGGAGGCTTGCCGTGAACGTGAACGAGATCTTCAAGGGAAAGATCGGCCCGTTGCCGGTGCGCGTCCGGAGCACCTTCGAGCCCGACGGCGCCGGGAGCACCCGGAGCACGGTCCACTGCCCGTACCGGGAGCGCTCGCTGAGCGTCAAGGCGTGCGCCCTCTGCGAGCACTTCGGCGGCGTGGACGACCGCGACGGCGAGCCTTTGCTCCTCTGCCACCGGCCCTCGATCGAGGTTCCGACGAAGCTCGCCCGGAGCGCCGAGGTCTGCGCCGCGACGACGCCCGTCTCGAGGATCATGAAGTCGGTCACGTGCGTCGGGTCCTCCGTCGACGTGGACGACGCCGCGAAGATCCTCCTCGAGCTCGGCGCCACGGCCGTGCCGGTCGTGGACGCCGAGGGACGCCTCGAGGGGATCGTCTCGAAGACGGACCTCGTGCGGCACGGCCACGTGAACGCCGGATCGAGCGCGACGGTCGCCGAGGTCATGACGCGACACCCGCTCGCGATCCCGGAGACGGCGTCGATCGCGGACGCCGTCACGATCATGCTCGCCCACAACATCCACCAGCTCCCCGTCATCGGATCGTCGGGCGAGGTCCTCGCGATGGTGACGCCGCGCTGCGTCCTCGAGTGGGTGTCGGCGTCCGTGCCGGAGAAGAGCCCGTGATCGAGCGCATCCTCCTTCCTCTCGACGGCTCCGAGCTCTCCGACCGGGCGATCCCGATCGTCTCGGCGATCGCGAAGGGCGAGCGGGCGCAGGTCCTCCTCGTCCGGGCCGTCCCCGGCGAGCCGGCGCACGACGCCGAGGTCGCGGCCGCGGGCCAGCATCTCGAGGCGCGCCGCAAGGCGCTCGCCACCGCCGGCGTCGAGACAAAGACGCGGATCGTCCGCGGTGAGGCCGCGGCGTCCGTCCTCGAGGCGGCCGCGTCGTTCGATCCCTCGCTCATCGTCCTCGCGACGCACGGTCAGACGGGCGAGAAGCGCTGGATCCGTGGCAGCGTCGCCGAGCGGATCCTCGAGCGCTCGCGCTTCCCGCTCCTCCTCACGAACCCGTTCGCCCTCGCCGGGGCGCGGAAGTTCGAGAAGATCCTCGTCCCGCTCGACGGCTCGAGCGATGCGGCCTCGGTCCTCCCGCTCGTCGAGGACGTGGCGCGTCTCTTCGACGCCGAGGTGACGCTCTTCCACGGCTTCGAGGTTCCCGAGGGCGACGCCGCCGCCGAGGCGCGTCGGCTCCTCGAGCATCACCGCCGCAGCCTCTCGGGCGTCAAGGCGAAGATCGCGACGGCCTCGGGCCCGGTCGCGGCCTCGATCCTCGACCTCGTCGAGCGCGAGAAGGTGGACCTCCTCGCCCTCACGACGCACGGGCGCTCGGGGACGTCGCGCTGGCTCTACGGCTCGGTCGCCGACATCGTCCTCCACCACGCTCCCGTGTGCATGCTCGTCAAGCGGACGGCGATCGGATAGGCTCCCCCCGGGATGCTCGGTTGAAGTGGATCGTGGCGGCGCTCGCGATCGTCCTCGCCGCCTTCGTCCTCGTCTGGCACCTCCGGCGTGACGGGCGAGCTCCTCTCCCGCCCGGCCTCCGCGTGGGAGACGCCCCGGGTGAGTACGTGAACCTCCGTGACGGGTCGGTCCTCGTCTTCGTCCCCGGGGGTCGCTTCACCATGGGGAACCCGGCCGTCGAGGGCTCGCGCCCCCACGAAGAGACCCTCGCCGGCTCCTTCATCGGGAAGGTCCCGGTCACGAACGCCGCGTTCGAGCGCTTCGTGAAGGAGACCGGCTACGAGACCGACGCCGAGCGCGGCAAGGCGAGCACCTTCACGCTCTCGGACGGACGGAACTGGGTCGGGACGGCAGGGCTCTCCTGGCGGAAGCCCGGAGCCGCGTCGGCGCCCCCCGATCATCCGGTCGTCTTCGTGACCTGGAACGACGCGAGCGCCTACTGCCGCTGGGCGGGGCTCGACCTCCCGACCGAGGCGCTCTGGGAGAAGGCGGCCGTCTGGGACCCGGAGAAGCGCGCGGCGCGCCTCTATCCCTGGGGCGACGTCCCGCCGGGCCCCGGCACGCCCCGCTTCGCGAACGTGGCGGACGAGGCTTTCGCGCGCGCCTTTCCCCTGCGCCAGGGACCGGGCGAGCTCGGCGTCTTCGTCGGCTACGAGGACGGCTTCGTCGGCACGTCCCCGGTCGGCGCCTTCCCGGCGGGCGCGTCCTGCCACGGAGCCCTCGACATGACGGGGAACGTCGAGCAGTGGTGCGCCACCCTTCGTCCCGACGGCCGGCGCGCCACGAGGGGGACGGGCTTCGGCTCCTACCGCAAGGACCTCCCCGCGGCGCGCGAGGGCGGCACCCCTCCCGACTGGGCGCGCGCGGACCTCGGCTTCCGGGTCGCGCGCGCCGACTGATGCTCACGCGACGCGCGCGTCGCGGAACTTCCGGATGAGGACCTCCACGTCTCCCACCTTGTCGAGGACCTCGACGGCGAAGAAGCGGGCGCCGCGCCGCACGCGCACGCTCAGCTTGCCGCTCGCGCCGACCGGGATCCCCTCGGCCTCGAGCCAGTCCACGCCCTCGGGGAGCCGCGGGTCGTCGAAGGAGACCGTCCCCCGCTCGCTGTCGATCGTGAGGCCGAGCGTCGCCGCGACTCCCTGGAACAGGGCCCCCGACGCCCACGCCTGCGGCGAGCACGCGACGGGGTAGGGGACCGGCCCGCGCTCCTCGCGCCTCGGAAAGCCGCAGAAGAGCTCGGGCATGCGGCAGAGAGGGAACGCGCGGGCCGCGTCCACGAGCGTGCCGAGGAGGGCCGCGGCGCGGTCCGGCTCGCCGTAGCGCCGGAGCCCCTCCGCGATGAGGGAGTTGTCGTGGGGCCAGACCGAGCCGTTGTGGTAGCTCATGGGGTTGTAGCGGCGGCTCCCCACGGCGAGCGTCCTGATCCCGTATCCCGAGAACAGGTCGGGCTGGAAGACGCGCTCGACGACCTTGCGGGCGCGCCAGGGCGTCGCCGCCCCGGCCCAGAGGACGTGGCCGGCGTTCGACGTGACGATCCGACAGGGGCGCTTCTCGCCGTCGAGGGCCATGACGTAGGTCCCGAGCTCCTCGTCCCAGAAGCTCTCCTCGAACTTCGTCCTCACCTCCTCGGCGCGGGCCCGGAGCGACGCGGCGCGCTTGCCGTCGCCGAGCACGAGCTCGAGGAGGCGCGCCACCGCGAGGCGCGCCGCGTAGACGTAGGCCTGCACCTCGACGAGCGCGATCGGTCCCCGCGCGAGCTCGCCCGACGCGTGGTGCACGGCCTCGCCCGAGTCCTTCCAGCCCTGGTTCGCGAGCCCGACGGGCGAGCGGCGCAGGTACTCGACGAACCCGTCCCCGTCGATGTCGCCCGGTCCGTCGATCCAGCCGAGCGCATCCTCGGCCGCGTCCCAGAGCTCGCGCACGAGGCCGTCGTCGCCGGTCCGCTCGTGGTAGCGCCCGAGGAGGACGAGCCAGAGCGGCGTCGCATCGACGGTGCCGTAGTAGGGGATGAACGGGATCTCGCGGAGCGCGGCGAGCTCGCCCTCGCGGAGCTCGTGGAGGACCTTGCCCGGCTCGGCGTCGGTGAAGTCGTCCTTCACGCGCGCGCGGCGGTGGGCGAGGAAGCGGAGGACGCCCGCCGCGACGTCGTTGCGGAACGGGAGGAGCTGGAGCGCCGTGAAGATCGCGTCGCGGCCGAAGGGCGCGGCGTACCAGGGGATCCCGGCGTAGGGGAACTTCCCGTCCGGCGTCTCGTTCGCGAGGAGGCCGAGGTCGGTCGACGCCCGCCCGAGGACCTGCTCGAAGACGCGCTCGCTCGACCGGAAGCGGACCATGTCGTCCCGCCAGCGACGCGCGGCCCGGCGCGCCGAGGAGCTGGGCCCGGGGAAGCTCGGCGGCCCCGCGTCCTCGAGGGGGCCGTCGCCGGGCCGGACGCGGACGACGATCCTCCGGCTCTGGCCCGGCTCGAGGACGAGCTGCGAGCGGAGCTCGCCCCGGCCGGTCAGCTCCTCGGGCGGCGGGTCGAGCGCGACCTCCGTCCAGCGAACGACCTGGTCGAGGCCGCGGTAGCGGAGGACGACGCCGCGCGGGCTCCGCTCGGGCGGGAGTTGCTCTCCTCGCTTCGAACGCGGGGTGCCGCGGACCTCGAAGAGGTCGGCGAAGTCCGAGGCGACCTTCACGTCGAACGGCACGGCGACGGTCTCGCTGTGGTGGTTCGAGACGACGACCTCGAGCTCGAGCCGCTCGCGCTCGAGGGTCTGGCGTCTCCTCACGTGGAGCACGTCGCGCGGGATCGCCGTCCCTCCGCCGTCGAGGTCGCCGTTCGTGAGCTCGACCTCGAGCTCGCGGTCGTCGCCGGCGAGGTCGGAGACGAGGAGGAGCGGTCTCGCGCCGCCCAGGTGAAGCTCGAGCACGGAGAGATGCCGCGTCCCGCGCCAGAAGAGCCCGAGCTCGCCCTTCACGTGGGCGGGGAAGTCGCCCGCCACGTCCGCGACGATGAAGGCGCGCCCCTCCATGAGGGTGTGCTTCCGGTGAAGCGTGGCGAGGACGTCGGTCCTGACGTACCAGGCGCCCTCGTGCTCGAGGACGATGGGGCGCCGGGCCTTCATGCCGCGAGCCGGAGCGCCGGCCTCCCGGCCGCCCTCCCGTCCACGAGCGCGGCGTAGACCCGCTCGTAGTCCTCGACCATGCGCTCGCGCGCGAAGCGCCGCTCGAAGCTCGCCCGGCAGGCCGCGCGGTCGAGCTCGTGGGCGTGGGCGAGCGCGTCGGCGAGCTCGTCCGTGTCCGCGCGGAGGAAGCCGGTCTTCCCGTCCTCGATGAGCTCGGGGAGCGCGCCGCAGGGGCGCGCGATGACGGGCGTCCCGCAGGCGAGCGCCTCGATGGCGACGAGCCCGAACGGCTCGGGCCAGTCGATCGGGAACAGGAGCGCCCTCGCCTGGCCGAGGAGGCAGGACTTGGTCGCGTCGTCGACCTCGCCCAGGAACTCGACGCCGTCGCCGCCGAGGAGCGGCTTCACCGTCGACTCGAAGTACTCGGCGTCCTTCCGGTCGACCTTGGCCGCGATCCGGAGCGGGATCCCCGCCCGCCGCGCGACCTCGATCGCGAGGTCCGGCCGCTTCTCGGGGGCGATCCGGCCGAGGAACAGCGCGAAGGGCGGGTCCTCCGCCGCGGCCCGGAACGGGAGCAGGTCCACGGGCATGCCGTGGTGGACCGTCGCCACCCACGTCGCGCCCGGGACCGGCGCGCGCTGGCTGTCCGAGATGGAGACGAGCGAGCACTCCTCGACCCGCCTGTAGAGAGCGTGGTGATCGGGGTCGTCCATGCGCCCGTGCATCGTGTGGACGACCGGCACCCCGAGCGACGAGAGCGGGAAGGCCCAGTGATCCGTGTGGCAATGGACGACGTCGAACTCGCCCGCGAGCATCGCCTGCATGACGTCGCGCGCGAGCCCGGACATCCAGGGCGACGTGTCCTTCACTCCCCAGAGCCGGAGCGCCTGGGGGGCGCACGGCTTGAGGCGCGCCGTGGTCTTCGAGTCGGCGCTCGCGAAGAGAGTGACCTCGTGCCCGCGTGCGACGAGTCCCTCGGTGAGCCAGTGGACGACACGCTCGGTCCCGCCGTAGAGGGAGGGCGGCACGGCTTCGGCGAGCGGAGCGACCTGGGCGATCCTCATCGCGCTCCTCTAGGCTGCATGGCGTTCCTCGGACGACTCCGGGCCCACCGGCGCGACCTCCTCGTCGGCACGGCGCGGTCCCAGGATCCCGTGATGTTCGGTCTCGAGCGCGGGCGGGGCCTCGCGCTCCACGTCACCTTCGGAGGGTTGTTCGACGGCCGGCCCACGCGGGGGCCTCCGGTCCTTCTCCATGACACACCTGTTCGACCAAGTCGGTCGGGAGCAAGCTCGCGTCCGGAGCCCTCAAGCCATGGCCGTGAGCCGGTCGATATGTTCCTCACGGGGCCCGGTCCATAGGGCGCGTTCACGCGCGTCGTGTTCATGGAGGACCGGAGGCGCGGCTCGGGTGGGGGGGCCGCGTCACGTTGTTTCCATCTGGCCTCGCGAGACCGGGGCTGTGACACAAGCGCTCGGTTCCTCGCGAAGAGTGGCGCGCTTCGGCGTCACCTCTCAGGAGCTCATGGGCATAACTCACTGGAGGATCTCGGCTACGACGATTGGTCCGCCGCTCGCTCTAATACTCCACGAACGAAAGGAATACACATGAAGACCACGCTTGCGGCGCTCCTCGTTGCGGTTTCGGTCGGCGGCCTGACGCTCCCCTCGTGGGGCTGCGGCGGCGGCACGACGGTCTCGATGGTGATCGACACCAAGCTCGAGACGCCCACCCTCCCGGCGGTCGAGACCTCGACCCCCTCGACGAACGTCCGTCCCACCGAACAGGTGATGTAAGACGTTCGGACGGTAAGGAAGGGCAGCCCCCGTGGAAACCACGGGGGCTGCTTCGTTTCCGGAGAAGTGCGGAACTGCTTCCGCCAAGGGCGGAAGCTCGCCCGCGAAGGGCGGAGGCTCGCCCGCGAAGGGCGGAAGCTCGCCCGCGAAGGGCGGAAGCTCGCCCGCGAAGGGCGGAAGCTCGCCCGCGAAGGGCGGAGGCTCGCCCGCGAAGGGCGGAAGCTCGCCCGCGAAGGGCGGAAGCTCGCCCGCGAAGGGCGGAAGCTCGCCCGCGAAGGGCGGAACCTCGTCCGCCAAGGGCGGAACCTCGCCCGCGAAGGGCGGAACCAACTCCGCCAACCGCGGAGGCATCCCCGCGAACGGAACGGCAACCACCGAAGACACCGAGGCGCTTCGGTGTCTTCGGCGCCTTCGGTGGTTGCCGTTCTCTCGGTCTCTTCGGTGATGCCTAGCCGAACAGGGACGACAGCAACCCCTTGTTCTGCACGGGGGTGCGTCGATCGGGGGCGGGCGTCGTCTCGAGGAGCTCGAGGACGATGTCGTCGGCGGAGACCCCCTCGGCCTCGGCGTGGTAGCTCGGCAGGATCCGGTGCCGGAGGACCGGGAGCGCGACGGCGCGGACGTCGCCCGGCCGCGTGTCGGGCCGCCCGCGGAGCATGGCCCGCGCCTTGGCGCCGAGGAGGAGGAACTGCGTCGCCCGGGGCCCGGCGCCCCACGAGAGCCACTCGCGGACGAAGGCGGGCGCCTGGCCCGTCTTGACGCGCGAGCGCCGGACGAGCTCCATGGCGTAGCGGATCACCTCGTCCGAGAGCTCGACCTTCCTCACCAATCCGTGGAGCTCGAGGATCTCCTCCTTCGTGACGAGGGGCTCGAGCTGCGCCGCGTAGCCCGAGGTCGTGAGGCGGACGATCTCGTACTCCTCGTCGAAGGTCGGGTAGTCCACGTTCGTCATGAACATGAACCGGTCGAGCTGGGCGACGGGGAGCGGATAGGTGCCTTCCTGCTCGATCGGGTTCTGCGTCGCGAGGACGAAGAAGGGCTGCTCGAGGGAGTGCTTCCGTCCGCCCGACGTGACCTGGCGCTCCTCCATGGCTTCCATGAGGGCGGCCTGGGTCTTGGGCGGGGTGCGGTTGATCTCGTCCGCGAGGATCACGTTCGCGAAGATCGGACCCGGCTGGAAGATGAAGCGCCGCTCCTTCGTGACCGGGTCGGGCGCTATGAGCTCGGCCCCCGTGATGTCCGAGGGCATGAGGTCGGGCGTGAACTGGATCCGCCTGAAGTCGAGCGAGAGCGACTGCGCGAGCGACGAGACGAGGAGCGTCTTCGCGAGCCCGGGCGCGCCGACGAGGAGGGTGTGGCCCTGCGAGAAGATCGCGATGAGGAGGTCGTCGATGACGCCATCGAGCCCGACGACCTTGCGGGCGAGCTGCTTCCGCACCTTCTCGGCGACCTCGCCGATCCGCTCGACCTTCTTGAGCTCGCCGGGGGTGAGCTGGCTCATGCCCCTCTATCCTACCCGCTCGAGGCGTTTCGCGAGCTCGATCTCCCGGGAGCGCGTGGCGTAGCCGTCGGGGGGTGACTCGGGGACACGGGAGAGGAAGCTCGCCACGATGCTCTTCACCTGGACGGCGAGCGGGGTCGGCTTCCAGCCGATCTCGGAGCGCGCCTTGGCCGGCTCGAGGAAGCTCTGCCAGTAGGAGCTGAAGGGAGAGATCCGCGAGGCGACGATCTCCTCGTCGAGGAGGCGCTTCGACGTGACGCCGACGACGCGCGACCTCGCCCCGAGCTCGTCCGCGAGGAGCGAGACGAGCTCGCGGAGCATGGGCGTCTCGTCGTTCGCGAGGTTGTAGGCGCGGCCGAAGGTGGCGGCGTTCCCGAGGAGGTCCACGATCGTGCGCGCCACGTCGCGGCCGTAGACGTGCCGGATCCGGTTGTCGCCTCCGTCGGGGAGGATGACGGGGCCGCCGTCGAGGAGGCGCCAGAGGTAGCTCTCGAGCCGGCGCGAGGTGTCGCGCTCGCCGTTCACGATCGGGATCCGGATCCGCGTCGAGCGGAAGTCGGTGCGCCCCCGGAGGACGTCCTCGGCGTCGCGCTTCCCCTTGCCGTAGTCCCACTCCCACTGCTCGTCGGGGTCCTGGGGGCGGGCCATGACGGAGCCGGCGTAGTCCTCCTCGCGCGCCGGGCGGGGGCAGCTCTTCTTCACGAGGTAGACCTGGCCCGTCGAGATGAAGACGTAGTGGCGCGTCTTGAGGCTGCCCACGACCTCGTCCACGTCGCGCCGGTTGTAGGCGACGAAGTCGACCGCCGCGTCGAACGAGCGTCCCGCGACGAGACGCGCGAAGTCGCCCTTGCTCCGGTCGCCGTGGAGGCGCTCGACGCGCGTCCCGAACGGATCGGGCAGCGTCCCCCGGTTGAGGATGGTGACCTGGTCTCCCCGGGCGAGGAGTCTCCAGACGAGGAAATAGCCCACGAAGCGCGTCCCGCCGATGACGAGGACGTGCACTCCGGGACCTCAGTCGATCCGCCGGGTTCCCATGTCGCCGCGGGCCCGGAGGATCCTCTCCTCATCGACCTCGTCGTCGTTGAGGACGGGGGTCGCGTTCGGATCGCGGAACAGACGGGAGACCGACTCGAAGCGGCGGTTGGGATCGCGGTTCGGCTGACGCTTGCGGCCCTCGTCGCGGCCGCGGTCGGAGCGCTGGGAGCGACGCTCGTCCCGGTCGCGGTCGTGGCGCGGCTCGCCGCCGCGCGCCGCCTCGGCGGGCTCGCGCCGCTCGCCGCCGCCGCCACGGCCACGGCGCCCGCGACGGCCACGACGGCCCTCGCGCTCGCCGCGCTCGCGATCGCCGCCGCCCTCGCGGGGCTCGCCGCCCTCGCGGTCGCCGCGGGGCTCACCTCCGCCTCCGCCTCCGCCTCCGCCGGAGCGCGCGGCCGAGCCGAAGGTCGGGAGAGCCGGAGCTGGGCCGCTCGGAGCGGCGGCCACGGGGGCCGGAGCCGCCTCGCCGGCGGCCTCGGGGCGAGGCTCGCCGGAAGAGGCCGCGGCGGCGCTCGCCTCGGCGGCCTGCTGCGCCTCGCGCGCCTCGTCCTCGTCCGTGCGGACGGGGGCGGGGAGGCCGTTTCCGTACTTCTTCCAGAGCGCGCTGTCGCGGTTGAGGCCGTAGGCCGTGAACAGCTGGCCGGGGTGATACTTGTCCTCGACCTTCTGCTTGAGGACGAGGCCGCACGCGATCGCGTCCGAGAGGAGCCGCTCGGCCTCGTCGAACGTGCGCGCCTTGAGCTCGCCGTGGCGGACGACGCTCTCGCGGATGTACTTGAAGTTGAGGTAGCGCTTGCGGCGCTCGAGCTCCTCCATGAGCGGGACGAGCTTGGAGAGGCCCTCCTCGTCCACCGGCGCGAGCGGCGGGACCTCGATCGCGTCGATCGCGGTCGCGACCGCCTCGAGCTCCTTCGCGGCGGAGCCGGGGAGCGCGCAGATGAAGACGTCGCGCGAGAGCTTCTCCTTGGCGACCTTGACGGCGGGGACGAGCGAGCGATCGCCCGAGGCGATCACGACCGTCCCGACCTCGGGCTTCTCGGTGAGGGTCGCGAACAGGCCGGCGAGCATCTCGACCGGGACCATGTCCTTCACGACCTCGCGGCGCTTGTTGTTCATCTCGCGCGACGCGACGAGGCGGTCCACCTGCACGGTCTCGTACCCGGCGGCCTTGAACTTGTCGGCGAGGCCCTCGGGGAGCTCCTTCCAGTCGGCGAAGGCCATGGCGCGCTCGAGGTCGCCCCGCGTCTTCGCCTTCTCGACGAGGAGCTCGGGGGAGAGCTCGCGGTTGTACATGCTCCTGAGACCGAGGTAGACGTTCTCGACGTCGGCGAAGAGGGCGACCTTCTTCGGGTCACTCATGCGAGGCTTGTTTCTCCAGGTTCTGCAAAGATGCCATGCGCGCCGAGGCGCGAAATCCCCACGCGACGCGCATGATAGCAGCCAGCCCGAATGAGTAAAGGCCGGCACGGCGATCGTGACCTGTCTATACTCCACCCGTCTCGTCTCGCGGGGGTATCCCATGTCTCCAGCGCCTCTCTCTCCTGTGGACGGCCTCGCGGTGGAGGCCGAGCTCGGGGCGACCGTCCTCGGCCGGGCGTACCGTTCGCGCGAGAACGGCCGTACCACGCGCGTGCTCGTGCTCGACCGCGAGGACTACGCGTGGCTCCTGAGGACGCGCTACCGCGAGTCGCGCGTCAACGTCGGGGTCCCGGGCGTGCGGAAGGTCGGGACGGCGACGGCGGGCGCGACGAGCTGGGTCTCGAGCGAGCTCGAGGAGAAGACGCTCGGCGAGGGGCCGATCGAGCCCTCGGTCGCGCTCGAGGCGGTGAGGCGCGCGTGCCGCGTCGTCGCCGCCGCGCACGACGAGGGCCGCATCCACGGTCTCATCACCCTCCACGACATCGAGACCTCGGGAGAGGTGAGCGGCTTCGGCCTCGCCGAGGTCGCGCGACGCCTCGCGGCCGACCTCTACGAGGCCCACGTCGCCCGGGCGCCCGCCGACGTGGCGCCCGAGGTCCGCAAGGCCGACCGGACGCCCGCGACGGCGTCATCCGACGTCTACGGCCTCGGCCGCACCCTCGCGAACGCGCTCGGCTCGGCGCTCCAGGGCGACCTCGCCGCGATCGTCGAGAAGGCGACGAGCGAGTCGCCCGAAGCGAGACACAGCGACGCGCGAGCGCTCCTCGCCGCGCTCGCGCCGGTCACGCTTCCCCCCGCCCCGGTCCCCCTCGAGCCCCTGGAGAAGGGCGTCCTCGGCTCCACGAAGCTCGTCGCGACCCACGAGTTCGGGTTCGACGACGACAGCGCGATCGTTCGCCCCGCCCCGCGCGAGCCCGCGAAGGCCGCGCCTCCGCCGCCGCCGCCCGCGCCGCCC
>Ga0070738_10006461_pt1 | contig 12278 bp, 11 predicted proteins | sample Coa_R2_2_FD_66446 | JGI IMG/M metagenome (GOLD analysis project Ga0070738, IMG submission 66446) | Surface soil microbial communities from Centralia Pennsylvania, which are recovering from an underground coalmine fire - Coalmine... | ecosystem: Environmental > Terrestrial > Soil > Unclassified ... | reverse complement strand
TGGAGCCTTTATCAATTTTTGCTGCTTTGGTAATCAGCACTGACGCTGGCGGAGTTTTGAGAACAAATGTAAAACTCCGGTCTTCATAAACTGATATTTCTACAGGAATGACCATCCCAACTTGGTCTGCTGTTTTGGCATTATATTCCTTGCAGAACATCATGATATTAACGCCATGCTGACCCAGCGCGGGCCCTACTGGCGGTGCTGGGTTGGCTTTCCCAGCATTTAATGCCAGTTTAATGACCGCTGTGACTTTCTTTGCCATTGTGTATTAGCTCTGTTTTTCAACCTGATTAAATTCCAATTCTACTGGTGTATCTCGCCCAAAAATTGAGAGCAAGGCTTTTAGCTTACTGCGTTCTGGACTAACTTCAATCACCTCACCTTCAAAGTCCTTAAATGGACCTGAAAGAACAATGATCTTATCACCAGTCGCCATATCAATTTTGAGAATTGGCTCTTGTTCGCTAGTCTGCTTAAAGATCCTTTCTACTTCTGGGGGAGAAAGTGGTACTGGTTTAACGTGACCACGACCTTTGCCGGTGCCTCGTCTTTGTTCTGCTCCCACAAAATTTATGACATGAGAGGTGTTTCGCACCACTTGCCATGTATCATCATCCATTTTCATCCGGACTAGCACATAACCAGGAAATACTTTTTCCTCTGTGTGCTGGCGGCTACCATCTTTCCGAATTTTCACCGCAGGCGTATGTGGAATTTCCACTTGAAGGATTTTGTCAGCGACATCAAATGTTTGGATGCGTTGCTCCAAGTTGGTTTTGACTCGCTTCTCACAGCCAGAGGCTACTTGCACTGCATACCAGCGCGCTTCTTTCAAAGCATCTGCCCCTTGCTCTGTGCTTTCCTCCAACTGCGGCACTGAATTGCGTTCTTCGTCTGTTGCAGAAGTCATCAGAACACCTTATCTGCTGCCCAAATAAAGAATCTATCAACTAGGAATATTAAAGATGCGGAGAGTGTAACCATCAATAAAACAGCTGCTGATTCGCTCACCAACTGCTTTCGACTTGGCCAAACAACTTTTTCAAACTCTTCTCTAATTCCCTGAAAAAAGTTCCCAATGTTGAATCCACTGGTAGTTTCGGCTGGCATTTCTGCTTCGGTTTTCTTGGCCACGGTCGCTCATCTCCCCCAGTTACTTATATAACTACTACATCTTAGTCTCTCTGTTTGGTGGTGACAGTTTTTATAGTTCCATCAACCTTGCTTGAAGCCAAAGCTGCAAACAAAAAAATATACCCAAAACATTATAGTGCTTTCTACACATGATAGCAGATGTTGCACTTGTTTCGGGCTTGATTTTCTTGTTGATAGCGCGCCCTGGAGGACTTGAACCCCCGACATCAGGTTTTGGAGACCTGCGTTCTACCAACTGAACTAAGAGCGCAAGATCTGTCTCTGATTCAATGATTGCGTTGAACTTTTACTAGTGTAACCCAATTTGACGTTTATGTGTACTTTATTTTTCGTTTTTAGTTCAAAAAATTAAGCTAGCGGCTGATGCCGCTTTCCAAGTTTAGCTGTACACCGTTTTAAGCTTTAAGCCTCTATGGTCTATAAAGCACGGTCAAAGCGTTGCTTAATCCGAGTTGCTTTTCCAACCCGATTCCGCAGGTAATAGAGTTTAGCACGCCTTACCTTACCACGACGTAATACTTTGATGCTGTCAATTCGAGGAGAGTGCAGGAGAAATACCCGCTCAACACCAACTCCCTGAAATACACGCCGGACTGTAATGGTCTCATTAATACCGCCATTGCGCCTAGCAATGACGACTCCTTCATAGGGTTGTACGCGATATTTATCTCCCTCTTTGATTTTGACTCCGACTTTTACTGTGTCGCCTATATAGATATCAGGCAAATTTGTTTTTAGCTGTTCCGTCTCTATGGAGCGGATTAATTCTTGGGCGTTCATAAGGTTGCAAAAAACTCACAATCAATCATAATAGTTCGATAACTACTCTATAGTCTAGACATTTTGAACAAATAATTTATAATAATCTAGCTTCGCCAACGTAATTGACATGAATACTTTGTAGCATAAACACTGAAGCTAGAGTGTGAGTTTATGAAATTTAGCGTCGTCATCACGACCTACAACCGCGTAACGTTGCTGCAACGAGCACTTGAATCTGCCTTAAACCAGACGGTTTCTTGTGAGGTAGTCGTCGCTGATGATTGCTCATCTGACGGCACTCAAGACTATGTAAAAGGCTTAATCTCAGAACTCCACGCTGCCTGTGACTATCGGCTTGTTTACCATCGTAATGAAGTTAACAAAGGTCACGCTGCAACCGTCAATGCTGGAGTTGCCAAAGCAAGCGGAGATTGGATCAAATTTTTGGATGATGACGACTATTTGGCTTTGAATTGTCTTGAGGAAATGGCTAAGGCGATCGCACTGCGCAAAGAAGCAGTACTCTGCTCTTGTATAGCCGCGCAAGTAAACGAGCTAGAAGTCGAAACCAGACGCACACCTTCTGTAGGACCGGGGTTAGCTTTTTATGTTCCCCAAGCAGATATTCACTACGGTATGCTGCTAGAACTTCTCCCCTTAGGAACTCCTGTGCAGGTGGCTTGTCGTCGTGATGCTTTTTTACAAACTAACGGATGGGACTCTAAACTTGATGGTAACTGCGATGATATAGATTCTTGGGTTCACATTGCTCAATTTGGTGATGCCATTTTCCTCAATCAATGCCTTGCTTACCGTACAATCTGGTGGGGTGCTCATAATCAAAGGTTTTCTTTGCAACAGAGGTTGAATACGAACATCCTAATCAAGGAAAAAATTTACTCCTTTGTTAATGAAAAGTACCTTTCAGATATCCCCACACTTGAGGATACTAAGAAATACTTAAAGCTTCATTGGACTATAGTCGCGCTTAAGCAAAAACAGATAAAGACCTTTTTAAATATGGTCGATTTAGATACTCTGTCTTTAAATACTTGGTGGGTTTTATTTAAAACTTTTGTAGCACGTCGATTTAATCAACACACTTCTAAAATTCGCAAATTCGTCTTAATCTAAATTCAGAATTCTATTTTCACATCTATCTTGAGGATAAAATCTTAAAGATAAAAATTTATCTCATCCTCAAGGACTATAAAGATGAATATGAATTAGGACATAAGTCATGGTGATTTGTGAATAAAGTGTGATGTTCATCTTTTCTAAACTTTATATGATGGTGACGTCCAGCTTCTAAATCGACAAAGCTCAAGATTTGTCAAAGTTTGGAGTGTTTTCATCACGCCGATGTTTAGAGCACGTATCTCACACGTATCACTTTTTGAGTCTTATGCGAATAATTCATATTTTGAATGATATTCAAGAAATTGGGAATGGTATTATCAATGTGGCTGTTGATCTCGCATGTTTACAAGCAAGAACTGGTCATGAGGTAGCGGTCGTTTCTGGTGGTGGTGAATACGAGGCACTCCTGTCACGTTATGGAGTCAAACACTATAGGTTAGATCAGACAAGAAAACCGATACGTATTCTGAAAGCAGCAGTACGTTATCGAGCAATTATCAAAGAATTTCAGCCCGATGTCGTTCACGCCCATATGATGACAGGAGTAGTACTAGCACGCTTGTTAAGAGGCAAGCATAAGTATTTTTTAGTTTCTACAGTGCATAATGAATTTCAGCGTGCAAGTGTGCTGATGGGTCTAGCTGAACGGGTGATTGCTGTTAGCCATGCTGTGCAAACGTCTATGGTACGGCGTGGGATACCAGAAAGCAAGTTGCGGGTAGTGTGCAACGGGACTGTGGGTAGTCCCCGCACTCGTAAAATACAAGAGTATGAGTCTTTACCTTTACAGCATCCAGCGATCGCCACTGTTGCAGGAATGTACAAACGCAAGGGTATTGCTGAGTTAATCCAAGCCTTTGAACAAATTGCCCATTTATTGCCGCAAGCGCATCTGTATATAGTCGGAAATGGTCCTGAACGCTTACTATTTGAAGCACAGGCAAGAGAAACTGCTGTAGCTGATCGCATTCATTTTGAAGGCTTCCAGCCTGAACCACAGCGTTATTTGCTATCGTGTGACATATTCGTGCTTGCTTCTCACCATGATCCTTGTCCACTTGTACTTTCGGAAGCGCGTGAAGCAGGCTGTGCTATTGTTGGTACTCAGGTAGACGGCATTCCGGAAGCATTGGATAATGGGCAGGCAGGTCTTTTAGTACCACCTAATGATAGTGCTGCTTTAGCAAAGACATTGGTACAACTGTTGGGAAATGCAGATGTACTACATGAATGGAAACAAAGAGCACATCAAGACTTAGAAAGGTTGAGTATTAGCCGTGTTAATCAGGAAACCCTCGCAGTGTATGGTGAGCTAGTTAATTCCTATCCAAATAATAAAAATATTGATTGGGCAGCGCAAAAGCAAAACCCAGTGTGGGAAGGTTGAAAACAGGGAAAATTTGTGTGTGTAGAGACGTTGCAATGCAACGTCTCTACGTTTTTATATGAATGACCATGTTAAAAATTTTACTATATTTTCTAAATAGTTTCAGCAAAGCAATACTATGGTGAATGTAAGATTCTGATATAACCTGGGCAGGAGATTTGCCTAAATGAGTAATGCATTGCTGCGTTTAGTCTCTAGTAGTGGTAATGGAGAATATTCTTACTCTCTGTTGACTACTAGTGATGTCGTTATTGGACGCGATCCTAGTTGCCAAATTAGCCTGTCCAGCACTTATGGAATGGTTTCGCGACGTCATGCGACTATTCGCCCATCTAGGACGCCAGATGGCAAAATGAGCTTTGTACTTTGTGATTTGAATAGTGCAAATGGCACATATTTAAACAAATACCGTTTGCAGGGTTGTCAAGAATTGCATGCAGGCGATCGCATTACTTTTGGCAATGATGGTCCAGAGTTTGTTTTTGAGTATCAACTTAAGCAACCAATTGGAAATGTAAAGCCACCAATTACTCCAGATCCACCACTAGCAGTGAATGTAGCATCGCCAAGTAAAAATGATCAGGCTAGTTGGTCGCAACTGTTTCCTATTTTTTCGTCACCAAAAGATTTACACCGGAAAGCTTATTTGATACCAGGAATTATCACTGTGATCTTCGTGATTCTCCTGTTTATCGCAAAAGGTTATTTGTATTTAATATTACTGAGTTTATATTTAGCAGGGGCTGCTTTATATTTTGTCTATCAATTGTGTGGTAAGCCTAAACCTTGGTGGGTGCTCATTGCTTCTACGGTTTTCACTTCACTTATTCTGCTGAGTCCTGTATTTAATATTTTTGTTTTGGTGTTTCGCGAGATTTTACCAGGAGATATACCAAACGATACCAGTACTGTAAGCTTTCCAGTTTTGTTTATTCACTTATTTTTCGGTGCTGGGTTGTTAGAAGAATTACTCAAAGCCTTGCCAGTTGTAGGATTCTATCTTTTGGGTCGGAAATTGACATCTCCTAGACGGGAACGGATCGGTGTTTGGGAACCCCTAGATGGAATTTTATTGGGAGCAGCTTCTGCAGTTGGCTTTACCCTGATTGAAACTTTAGGTCAGTATGTGCCTGGTACTATTGCACAGGTGGCACAACAGATGGGTAGAGATGCTGGTTTGCGAGCAGGTTTGGAACTACTGATTCCGCGAATTTTAGGTGAAGTTGCAGGACATATGGCTTGGAGTGGCTGGTTTGGCTATTGTATTGGCTTGAGTGTACTAAAGCCACGTCTGGCTTGGAGAACTTTGGCAATGGGTTATTTTAGTGCAGCTGGACTCCATGCTCTGTGGGATAGCAGCGCAGGACTGACAAGTACCTTAGGAATTTTAGTCTTGGGGTTGTTGTTATTAATTGGCGGATTGTCTTATGCCTTGTTAGTAGCTGCAATTCTCAAAGCACGTAGTCTATCTCCAACTAGGTCACAGAATTTTGCAACACGCTTTTTTCAGTCACGCTCGAGTTAATGGGGAAGGGCAGCGAAACTAGTATTTATTCTGAGCAGGTTATAATAATTAAGTTAAGAAATATAAAAAATCTGGTATTTGGGACAGATATTGTGTATTTCCAGCTATACCTGATTTCAAGTTCATGATGCATAAGGAAGACTGCCCGTGACATCACAGCTAAACCTTGTACAAACTGTTGACGAATCTCTACTAGCTGCCTTTTTTCAAGAATCTGTGGGTAAATGGCGCTCTGAGAGACGTTATTACACCCTCCCTGATGGAGAAACGAAGGAAATGGTAAGTATAATCACCAGCCGATTTCTAGAGCCAGGATGCGATGAATTACAACGGCTTGCTCAGATGCATGTTTTGCCTAATTCCGTTAGCCTGATTTGTGGTGCTGAAGTTATGTGGGAAAGTCAGGATTCAGTCACGGGAAGGAAAGAGTCTAGGGGTTCAACACTGTTTGGCGCAAAAGGAAGTATCTTGTATCGCGATCGCGGTTTTGCCACAGTTAAGCCAGTGACTGCTCAATATCACTTTCCGAACCCCAAAACCCTATGTTTACGAACTGAATATAACGACTCAGTGTTTGAGGAAGAATTGAAGCTCATTGGCAGCAAATATCGTACACGCCAGTCAATCATCTCCCGTGCTGGGGAACAGTTAATGATTGGTCAGTATTTGGAAAAGAGAATTGAGTGTTAAATTTGTAACTCAAACCCAGGCAGAACCTCTTCCCCAGAAAGTAACGTTGGGATCTGAACTACCTCAACAGGCATATCAGGTCGATAAATTTCTACTTGCTGTTCTTGAGGATTAATCAGCCAACCCAAGCACAAACCATTCTCTAAATACTCTTGCATCTTATCTTGCAAAGGTTTCAGTCGATCAGTCTCAGATCTCAGTTCAATCACAAAGTCAGGCATGAGTGGTGGGAATTGCTTCCGCTGCTCGGGAGTTAGAACTTCCCAGCGTTCCAACCTCACCCAAGCAACATCTGGTGAGCGAGCTGCTCCGTTTGGAAGTCTAAAGATAGTGGAAGAACTAAAAACCTTTCCCAGTTTCGTTTTACGATTCCAAATATTCAAATCAGTAATGAGATCTGCTTCCTGAGTTCCGCTTTCTCCTCCGACTGGTGACACAATAATGAGCTCTCCTCTTACACTCCGTTCTAGCTTTAAGTCCCGATTCGTCATGCAGAGTTGATAAAACTGTTCATCGGTTAAATGAACAATTGGCTCTAGATTTAGCACAACTGTATTCATAGAACTTTTCCTTAAGTCTGGAGCGATCAGGCACTAGAAAAGCTACATCGATGGCAATGGTGAAGCGACCATTGTGTGTTTTGAGAATAATTAGTCTTCCTATGATAGCAAAAAAAAGGGCGATCGCCCCTTAGAAAGACTTTATTCAGATCTGGTGCAGCGCTTCTTGTGGGGTTAGCTAATAATGATTTCCTGATTTCCTGTGATGCACAGCAGTGACACCATCAGCATCTAACACTTTTCCATTATCCACAGTTGCGTAGACTAACCAGTGGTCACCAACTTCCATCCGACTTTGGACGGTACATTCAAGGTATGCTAAGGCATTAGAGAGAATGGGACAACCATTTTCGGCTGGTTCAGTAGCGACTTCAGTGAATCGGTTTTGTCCTGGAGCAAAGGGTTTGAGGAAATGCTTCATCAAGCCTAAATGATTGCCTTCTTTGAGAAGATTGAGGACAAATTTATTTCCCGAGTGTGTCAGTGGTTCTACGGCACGGTCTTTAGCAACGGCTATAGTTAAGCCAGGAGGATTAAAGCTTGCCTGTGATACCCAAGAAGCTAACATCGCACTGGAGACATCGCCTTGCTTTGCTGTAAAAACAGATAATGAGCCAATGACTCGCCCCACTGCTTGTTCAGTAGTCGTAGCCGGAACAGTTTGCGATCGCACTTTTTTAGCTTTTTTCAGTGCTTGAGCAAAGTCGGTCCCAGCTTCTTCGCACATTTGCAAGGTAACATCATTGGGCGTGAACTTCACACGGATTGGGTCAAAACCGAATCGATACCCTGCATCTTTTAATTTACCTTCTATCAAGTCAACTGCTTCACCACTCCAACCATAGGAACCAAAAACACCAGCGAGTTTATTGTTGGTAGCGGTGGAAAGAACAATACCTAAAGCTGTTTGAATGGGTGTTGGTGCATGACCACCAAGAGTCGGAGAACCAATAATAAAGCCGTTTGCTTTTTCTACGACGACACGAATTTCTTCAGGGTCAGCAAATTCACAGTTGATGGATTCTACAGCAACACCGGCTTTTGTGATCCCACGAGCAATTGCTTGGGCTAAAGTCGCTGTATTTCCATATGCTGAAGCATAAAGCAGTGCAACTGTGCTGTCTTGGCTTAGTTGTTGTTGACCCCACTGACGATAAGCTTTTGTCAGTTCGATCAACGCATAACGCACCAAAGGCCCATGTCCAGTAGCATACATTCTGACAGCCAGCTCAGAAAATTTATCCACTGCTGTTTCTACTTGCCGTGCATGGGGAGCCATCAGACAGTCAAAATAATAGCGCCTGTCTTCATTGAAGATTTCCCAGCCTTCATCAAACACCTGATCACTACAAATATGAGCGCTAAATAGCTTATCTGTGTAGAGAATTTCTGTTTGTGGATCGTAGGTGCAAAGTTCATCTGGATAGCGGGGATTGGGAGTAGGAATGAATTGCAAATGATGACCTTGACCTAAATCGAGAGTTTCTTCTCCCCGCATCACCAGAATTTGCAAATCTGGGTTTTCCAGTGCACCACGCAAATTTATTGCTCCTGGATTAGAACAAACAAAGGTAATCTGGGGAGCAAGTTCTAACAAAGCTTTGAGTGTTGCTGCGCGGTTAGGATTGACGTGACCGAGAATCACATAATCAAGATTTGTGAGATCAAACCTCTCCTGCAAAGCTTTTAAGTAAATTTGCGTGAACGTTTCTCCTGGAGGATCTATTAAGGCAGTCTTATCTGCCCGAATTAAATAAGAATTGGCAGTTGTCCCTTTTGCAAGAGCATACTCAATTTCAAACCTCAGGCGTGTCCAACTGCGCGCTCGCAGGAGCGTCGTATCTGTACCAATCGGGTAGACTTGAACGTCACGGGGTTTTGTGGAGGTCATAGGGAGTTAGGAGTTAGTAGTGGTTTCCGACTTTGCGATGGTGAACGGCTGTTAGTGCATCGGGTTTGGAGACGCGTCCTGCATAGACTGTGCTGTATACAATCCAGTGGTCGCCACCGTCCATTCTACTGACGACTTCACACTCCATGTAGGCAAGGGCGTCGGTTAGGATAGGACTACCATTTTCGGCTGGCTGGGTTCTGACTCCTTCAAAGCGATCAGCACCTGGAGCAAATCGTTTGAGGAAGTGCTTCATTAAGCGTTGGTAGTTACCCTCTTCAAGGACATTCAGGACAAAGCGATCGCCTACTTGCATGAGGGATTCAATAGCCCTGTCTTTAGCTACAGCAATTGATATTCCCAAAGGCTGGAAGCTAGCTTGACTCACCCAAGAGGCAAGCATCGCGCTGGATATATCACCTTTTTTTGCAGTAATAATGTACAATCCGCCGCTGATTCTACCTAGTGCTTTGTCGAGATCGTTTCCAAGAGATTTCATGTTCTTGATACTGCGATCTCGTGTGACCAATTGCCCCAAGTCTGTCCCTGCTTCTTCACACAACTTGTAGGTAGCTTCCCCTGGGGTTTCTTTGATTTGAATTGCTGAAAAGGCTTGTATTAATCCTAAATTCCGGAATTTGGTCAGCACAGGGTATGTTGGCTCATCGTCTCCACCACCTGCTTCAAATACACCTACAGCTTGCTTTTCATGGACAGAGCCTAAAATGGTGCTAAGAGCAGGTTGGATATTTTCACTTTCAGCAGTCGGAGGCATGCCGATAACAATACCTGCACAGCGACCAACGAGTTCTCGCAACTCTTGTAAATCAAGTGGTCCTCGTAAATCTATCAGTTCCACAGCAACGCCAGTTTTTGTGATTCCACTAGCGATCGCTTGAGCCAGAGGATAACTATAGCCATAATCTGAAATGTAAAACACGCCAACACTGGTTTCTGCTTTGGCCTGTGTTTTGCTCCAGGTACGATAACGTCCGGTTAATTCTTCAAGATTGTGGTATAATAATGGTCCATGACCTGTGGCAATCATCCCAATTTTGCCCAACTCATCCATTCGCTTGAGAGCAGATAGCACAGAACGTGCATTGGGAGCCATTAAGCATTCATAGTAATATTGAAAATCAGCTTCAATAGTTTTTAAGTCTTCGTCAAAAGTGCTATCAGAGCAATAGTGCATCCCAAAAGCATCACAGGTGAAGAGAATTTGGGTTTTGTGGTCAAAAGTGAACATGGTATCCGGCCAATGAAGGTTTGGTGCAATCACGAATTCCAGTTCGTGTCCATTGCCCAAATCTAGGCGATCACCATTTTTCACGATCCGTCGCTTAAAGGAGCCATGCACCATATTCTCCAGAAACTGGATTGCCACCTTGGAACCAACAACAGTGATCTCTGGAGCAAGTTGTAAAATATCTTTAACTAGACCACTATGGTCTGGCTCGGTATGGCTGATAATAAGATAATCAATCTCTGTTGGATCAATCAGACCCTTAAGGGTATCTAAAAACAATTGGCGAAATTTTTCATGAGAGGAATCGACTAGTGCAGTCTGCTCACCGCGTATGATAAACGAGTTGTAAGTAGTACCGTTTTGCAGACCGAACTCAATGTCGAAGCGATCACGATCCCAGTCCATAGAGCGAATTGTCATCGTTTGATGAGCAATCTCGCCAGTCTGTATGGTTAGCCTTTTTTTTGTCTTTTCGGTGAGCGCTACCATAACTCCCCTCCTTAGCAAATGAGTATTTTTCCTCTGATCTTATTTTGACATGGGTTGATTTTAAATTTTTATTAAAAAAACTATAGATGAGTTAAAAAAGTTAAAACGGTGAAACCGCAACAACACAGGGGACAAACAGAGGAAATCTGGCTAGCTTTGGATATTGGGAATTCTCGACTGCATTGGGCGTGGTTTACTGGTGAAGTCCTAGTTTATGCTTGGCAGATGGATTATCTATCAGTAAATAGTGTCCAGCAACTAGCTCGATGCCAAACACTGGAAGACTTACTAGCACAGATTTTTCCATTTATGAATACGAGGAGAGAGGGGGAGGAGGGGGACTTAGAGGACAGGGGGGACAAGGAGGACAAGGGGGACAAGGAGGACAAGGAGGACAAGGAGGACAAGGGGGACAAGGGGAACAAGGGGGAGGAGGGAGTTAGATCTTCGTTATCTTCGTCTGTTCCTCCTCTTTTCTTGGCTTCTGTCGTTCCTAGCCAAACAGAGCTTTGGCAAAGTTATCCAAATGTTCGGGTAATGACCTTAGACCAAGTGCCTCTTCAAGGGATGTATCCTACATTCGGAATTGACCGCGCCTTGGCTTTATGGGGAGCTGGACAGATGTGGGGTTTTCCAGTGCTAGTGATTGATGCGGGGACAGCACTGACTTTTACAGGCGCGGACGATAACAACTGTTTAGTAGGAGGGGCTATTTTACCAGGTTTAGGTTTACAAGTCAACACTCTTTTTCAAAAAACTGGGCAATTACCAAAGGTTGAGCTACCCCAGGAAATGCCTCAACGTTTTGCTTTAAATACCCACCAAGCAATAAAAAGTGGGGTTATTTATACCATACTAGCTGGTATTAAAGACTTTGTTGAGAGTTGGTGCAACTTATTTCCCAAAAGTCACATTGCTATGACTGGAGGCGATCGCATGTTGCTGATCAACTATCTGCAATCCCAGTTTCCTGAAATTGCAGCACGATTGAATGTAGAGCCAAATTTACGATTTTGGGGAATTAGGGAAATCGTCAGGAGCAACAAGTTTTGACTTCTACTCCTAACTCCTAACTCCTAACTTTTAATAAACTCCCTAATATCTTCGGCGACTAGTCCAGCACAAGACTCTGGCAGATCTCTCCCTGCGTGAGCGATTGTTTTGAACAATGCTGTGGGAATTTGTTGAGCATAAGCTTGACTTAAAGCCAAAGCCTCTGGCGTGTCTTTTCCCCCTTGCAAAATGAGAACCGGAGCTTTTATCAAGTACAATTTATTATGTAGCAATTCCGCCTCAATTTCTGGATGCTGCCTCTGGAATAGCAGTTGACAAGCTGTGGGGTATTGCAATAGTACCTGACGAAATCGCCAATCCTGTTCAATTTTTTGATCTAAACCTAAGATTTTGGTTAATGGGCGAAGCAA
>Ga0070738_10006459_pt1 | contig 12280 bp, 10 predicted proteins | sample Coa_R2_2_FD_66446 | JGI IMG/M metagenome (GOLD analysis project Ga0070738, IMG submission 66446) | Surface soil microbial communities from Centralia Pennsylvania, which are recovering from an underground coalmine fire - Coalmine... | ecosystem: Environmental > Terrestrial > Soil > Unclassified ... | reverse complement strand
GGCCTGCGCCTCGGCCGGGGTGGACAAGTGGGACATGGACGCCTTCTGGCTGGGCATGGCCGCCTCGGGCTCCTCGGGGATCGTGCTGGCCTCGGCCCTCAAGGTGACGGGCAAGCCGGTGACCCGGGTGGAGAACTTCTGCGCCACCGGCTCGGAGGCCCTGCGCCAGGCGGCCTACGCCCTGGCCAGCGGGGCCTACGACATCGTGATGGCCATCGGCGGGGAGAAGTTCAAGGACTCGGGCTGGTCGGGCACCAACGCCAGCCTGCCCCCCAACGACGGCACGGCCCGCACCCTCACGGCGGCCGCCATGTACAGCCTGTGCGCCCCGGCCTACGCCAAGAAGTACGGGGTGGACGAGGACGAGCTGAGGCTGGTCCTGGCCAAGATCGCCGAGAAGAACCACCGCAACGGGGCCCTCAACCCCCTGGCCCAGTTCAGGAAGGAGTACTCGGCCGAGCAGATCTGCCAGATGCCCGCCGTGGCCGGGCGGCTCTCGGTGCTGGACTGCGCCGGGGTGGCCGACGGGGCGGCCGCCGCCGTGCTGGTCCGGGCCGAGGACGCTCACCGCTACACGCAGAAGCCCCTCTACATCAAGGGCCTGTCGGTGGTGGCCGGGGACGGCTCGGGCCTGATCGACCCCGAGTACGACTTCACCACCTTCCCCGAGGTGGTGGCCTCGGCTGCCGACGCCTACCGGCAGGCCGGGGTGACCGACCCCCGCTCCCAGGTGGCCCTGGCCGAGGTGCACGACTGCTTCACCCCCACCGAGCTGGTGCTCATGGAGGACCTGGGCTTCGCCGAGCGGGGCACGGCCTGGAAGGAGGTGCTGGCCGGCACCTTCGAGCGCCAGGGCGAGCTGCCGGTCAACACCGACGGGGGGCTCAAGAGCTTCGGGCACCCGGTGGGGGCCTCCGGCCTTCGCATGCACTACGAGTGCTGGCTGCAGCTGAGGGGCGAGGCGCCCGAGGAGCGCCGCATCGCCAACGACAAGAGGCTGGGCGTGGTCCACAACCTCGGGGGCTACCCGGGCGAGATGGTCTCGTTCGTCTCGGTGGTCGGCACCGAGGCGGGCTAGGGGCCGGGCCGGCCGGCGGTGAGGCAGCTCGCCGGCAAGGTGGCCGTGGTGACCGGGGCGGCCAGCGGCATCGGCCTGGGCCTGGCCCGCCGCCTGGCTGAGGAGGCCATGGCGGTGGTGCTGGCCGACGTGGAGGCCGAGGCCCTGGAGCGGGCCGGCTCGGAGCTGGCCGCCCGGGGGGCCGAGGTGGAGGTGGTGCCCACCGACGTGTCCCAGGCCCCCGAGGTCCAGGCCCTGGCGGACAGGGCCGTCCAGCGCTTCGGCCGGGTGGAGCTTTTGTGCAACAACGCCGGGGTGGGAGCGGGGGGCCTGGTGGAGGAGGCCCCCGCCTCGGTGTGGGACTGGGTGCTGGGGGTGAACCTGTGGGGGGTGCTCAACGGCCTGCGGGCCTTCCTTCCCATCCTCAGGGCCCAGCCCGAGGCCCACGTGGTCAACACCGCCTCGGTGGCCGGCCTGCTCGCCGTGCCCGGCATGGCCCCCTACTGCGCCTCCAAGCACGCCGTGGTGGCGGTTTCCGAGTGCCTCCACCACGAGACGGCCCTGGTGTGCCCCCAGGTCAAGGTGTCGGTGCTGTGCCCGGGCTGGACCCGGACCCGGATCCTGGACTCGGCCCGCAACTGGCCGGGCCGCCTGGGCCCGGCCCCGGAGCCGTCGTCCCACCCCCTGGCCCAGGCGGCCGCCGCCGCCCTGCGCCAGCGGGTGGAGCAGGGCATGTCCCCCGAGGAGGTGGCCGGCCTGGTGGTGGAGGCGGTGAGACAGGAGCGGTTCTGGGTGCTGACCCAGCCCGAGGACTTCGGCCCGGCGGTGCTGGAGCGGGCCCGGGCGGCGGTGGCCGGCCAGGCGCCGCCGATGCCGGCGTAGATGGCCGCTCCCCTGCTCTTAGTCCACGGTGGCGCCCACGGGGCGTGGTGCTGGGAGCCCACGTTGGCCGTCCTGTCCGCCGAGGCCCTGGCGGTCGACCTGCCCCCCCGCTCGATCCGGGGGGGCCCGGGGCGCCACCAGGCTCCCCCGGGCCTGGAGGACATCGGGGTCAGCGACTGGGCCGACGCCGTGCTGGCCGAGGCCGACCGGGTCGGCTGGAACCGCTTCGTGCTGGTGGGCCACTCCCTGGGGGGCCTGACCGTGGCCGAGGTCTGTCGCCGGGCCCCTCGCAGGGTGGCCCACGCCGTGTACGTCTCAGCCGTGGTGCCCGAGGAGGGCAGCTGCGTGGCCGACCTGCTCGGCCTGCCCGGACAGCCCGAAGATGGCCAGCTCGGGATGTCCGAGGAGCTGGCCGCCGCCATGTTCTGCAGCGACATGGACGAGGCCCAGACCCGCTTCGTGCTCGACCACCTGGGGCTGGAGGCCTGGCGGCCCCTCATCGAGCCGGTGGACCGCTCAGGCCTCGACCCCTCGCTGCCCACCACCTACGTGCGCCTGGCCCGGGACCAGGCCCTGGCCCCCCCGGTCCAGGAGGCCTGCGTGGCGGCGCTGCGGGCGGCCTGCCCCGGCCTGGAGGTGGCCGAGATCGACTCCGGCCACGACGTCATGGTCAGCCGGCCCGCCGAGCTGGCCGCCGTCCTGGACCGGGTGGCCAGCTCCGCCGGCTGAGGCCGGCGCCTCAGACCTCGAGGAAGCGCCGCACCGCCAGCATCGAGGCGGCCGCCCCCACCACGGCCCCCACGACCAGGACCAGCACCATGGTCATGAACACGTCGTGGGAGGACACCACGAACGTGCGGATCAGACCGACCTTGTAGTGGTTCACGAAGTTTCCGACGGCCCAGCGGACGAAGACCACCGCCAGGCAGGCGATGAAGCCCCCGAGCAGGCCCTCCACGAAGCCCTCCAGCATGAACGGGATGCGGATGAACCAGTTGGTGGCCCCCACCAGCTTCATGACCCCGATCTCGCGCCGGCGGGCGAAGATGGCCATCCTGATCGTGTTGAGGATCAGCACCAGGGCGGCCACGAGCAGGATCAGGGCCACGGCGTAGCCAGCCGCCTGGAGGACGTTGGTGATGCCGATCAGGGTCTTGACCGCCTCCGCCGGGGTGGAGATGGTGAGGACCCCGGGCTGGCCCCGGAACTGGTTGCTCACTGCCCCCACCTGGGAGGCGTCCCTCAGGGTGACCCTGTAGGAGGGGGGCAGGTCGGCCGGGGTCACCGAGTTCACCAGGTCGGGCTCGTTGCGGTAGAGCTGGCGCATCTCCTGGTAGGAGCGCTGGTGGTCGTAGTAGACGGAGGTCTTCACCAGCGGGTCGGCCGCCAGCTCCGAGCCGATGGCCTTCACCTGGTTGCTGGTGACGTTGGGGTTCAAGAAGATCGCCATGGTGACGTCGCCCCGCCAGCGCTCGGTGGCGACCTGGACGCCCTGCTTGAGCAGGAGGGAGGCCCCCACGAAGGCCAGGGACACCGCCACGGTGAGCACGGCGGCGGCCGTCATCATCCGGTTGCGCCAGAGGTTGGTACTGGTCTCGCGCGCTATGTAGTCGACAGACAGGCCCATGAGGAAGTCAGGTCCCGTAGCCGTAGACGCCTCTTGCCTGGTCCCTCACCAAGGCGCCCCTGTCCAGCTCGATCACCCGGCGCCGCATGATGTCGACGATCCCGGCGTCGTGGGTGGCCATGACCACGGTGGTGCCGGTGCGGTTGATCCGGTCGAGCAGGCGCATGATGCCCAGGCTGGTGTTGGGATCCAGGTTCCCGGTGGGCTCGTCGGCCAGCAGGATGAGCGGCCGGTTCACGAAGGCCCTGGCTATGGCCACCCGCTGCTGCTCCCCGCCCGACAGCTCGGCCGGCAGGTTGTCCCGCTTCTTGCCCAGGCCCACCAGGTCCAGGATCTGGGGGACCTGCACCGAGACCACGTGCTTGGGCCGGCCGATCACCTCCAGGGCGAAGGCCACGTTCTCGAACACCGTCTTGTTGGGCAGCAGGCGGAAGTCCTGGAACACGCAGCCGATGTTGCGCCTGAGATAGGGGACCTTCCACTGGCTCAGCTTGCCGATCTCCCGGCCCGCCACCCAGATGCTGCCGGTGTCGGGCACCTCCTCGCGAAGCAGCAGCCGCAAAAGCGTGGTCTTGCCCGACCCGGAGGGCCCGACGATGAAGACGAACTCCCCCTTTTGTATCTCGAGGGAGCAGTCCTTCAGTGCGACGACGTTCGACTTGTAGGTCTTCGTGACGTTTTCGACACGAATCATCGGTCTCAGGTGCGCTCCGGTGGTTCGCCCGCCTCGCCCGGGGAATCAGCGCACTCTAGCAGCCGACCCCCGGCCGGCGACAGCACAGCTGGGTGCAGGCCCGGGCTCAGCTGGCCCGCGAACTGGCCTGAGAGCGCCTCCAACGCAGCCATGCCTCCATGAACCGGTCCAGGTCCCCGTCCAGCACGGAGTCCACAGCTCCTGTCTCGGCACCGGTGCGCAGATCCTTAACCAGCTGGTAAGGAGCCAGCACGTAGGAGCGGATCTGGTTCCCCCAGGAGACCTCCTCCTGGGGCCCGCTGAGGCGCTCCAGCTCGGCCCGGCGCTGCGAGCGGGCCAGCTCGGCCAGCCTGGCTGCCAGGATCTGGAGGGCCTTGGCCTTGTTCTGGTGCTGGCTGCGCTCGTTCTGCACTGCCACCACCAGGCCGGTGGGCAAATGGGTTATGCGCACGGCCGAGTCGGTCACGTTGACGTGCTGGCCCCCCGCCCCCGAGGAACGGTAGGTGTCGATGCGCAGGTCCCGGTCGTCGATGCTGACCTCGTCCGAGGCGTCCTCGAGGAACGGGACGGCGTCGAAGGAGGCGAAGCTGGTGTGCCTGCGGTGCTGGGCGTCGAAGGGCGAGATCCGCACCAGGCGGTGCACCCCCCTCTCGGCGGCGAGCAGCCCGTAGGCGTAGCGTCCCCGCACGATGAAGGTGGCCGAGAGTATCCCGGCCTCCTGGCCCGGAGTGACCTCGTCCAGCTCCACCGAGAAGCCGCGCCTCTCGGCCCACCTCAGATACATGCGAAGCATCATCTCCGCCCAGTCCTGGGCGTCGGTCCCCCCGGCCCCGGCGTGGATCTCGGCCACGGCGTCCCGCTCGTCGTACTCGCCCGAGAACAGCGAGCGCAGCTCCAGGGCGTCCAGCTCCGAGCCCAGCTGGGCCACGGCAGCGTCCAGCTCCGGCTCGAGTGAGTCCTCCTGCTCCTCCCGGGCCAGCTGGTAGAGGGCCTCGGTGTCGGCCAGGCGGGCCTCCAGCCCCTCGAGCAGGCCGAGGTCGTCCTGGAGCCGGCCGTAGGCGGTGGTGGCCTGGCGGGCCCGCTCGGGGTCGTCCCACAGGTCCGGGCGGGCCAGCTCGCCCTCCAGCTCGGCGCGCCGGGCGCGGAGGCCCTCCAGGTCCAGGTAGGCCTGGGCCTCCGAGAGGCGCCGGCGCAGGGCGGCCAGCTCCTCGGAGCGGTCTCGCACTGGGCGGCTCAGCCCGCTGAGCGGGGGCCCGCACCGGGCCCCCGCTCAGCGGCCATGGCAGAGCTTGTACTTCTTGTTGCTCCCGCACCAGCAGGGCTGGTTGCGCCCCAGCTTCTCCTTGGAGGAGCGCACCACCGGGGCCGGGGCCGGCCCCTCGGGCCCCGGGGCGGGCGCCGCCAGGTTGAGGGTGCCCACGGCCGCCGCCGGGTCCCCGGTCATGGCGGTGGGAGCCGCCTGGGCGGCCAGTGCCCCGGCCGCCCCCCTCAGGGCGGCGGAGCCCTGGACCGGGTCGTCGGCCGCCAGGTAGCTAGCCCGGGCCAGGTCGGGCTCGGGGGCTGGCCCGGGGGCGCCGGTCACCTCCACGTGCATCACGTAGCGCAGGTAGTCGTCGTAGATGGACTCCATCATCTGGCCGAACATGGCAAAGCCCTCCCTCTGCCAGGCGACCAGGGGGTCCTGCTGGCCCATGGCCCTCAGGTTGATCCCCTCGCGCAGGTAGTCCATCTCGGCCAGGTGCTCCCGCCAGCGCTGGTCGATGATGGCCAGCATCACCTCCCGCTCGATCTGGCGGGCGACCTCCGGCCCTCCCGGGATCTTGGCCTCCCGCTCCTCGTAGTAGGACAAGGCGTCGTCACGCAGCCGCTCCCAGACCTCGGTGGGGCTGGAGGCCGAGGCCAGGTCGGCCTCGGAGAGGCGGGTCGGGTAGTACTGGTTGACCTCCGAGACCAGCCGGGACAGCTCCCACTCCTCGGCGAAGTCGCTGGGGCAGCAACCCTCCACCAGGGACCAGAGGGCGTCCTCCAGCAGGCTCAGCGTCTCCGCCCGCAGGTCCTCCCCGTCGATCACCTGCATGCGCCGGGCGTAGATCACCTTGCGCTGCTCGTTCATGACCTCGTCGTACTTGAGCACATCCTTGCGGATCTCGGCGTTGCGCGCCTCGACGGTGTTCTGGGCACGCTCGATGGCCTTGGTCACCGCCTTGGACTCGATCGCCTCGTTCTCGGGCAGGGTCTTGGTCATCACCCAGCTCATCGCCCCGGTGGCGAACAGCCTCATGAGGTCGTCCTCCAGGGACAGAAAGAAGCGGCTCACCCCCGGGTCCCCCTGGCGGCCGGCCCGGCCCCGCAGCTGGTTGTCGATCCTGCGGCTCTCGTGGCGCTCGCTGCCCAGCACGTAGAGACCCCCGAGCTGGCGCACCTTCTCGCCCTCTGCCCGGCACTGCTCCTCGAACTTGGCCCTCAGCTCCGAGAGCCGGGCCTGGCCCTCGGAGCTGTCGAGGTCCAGGCCCTCCGCCCTGGCCTCGGCCAGCGCCAGCCCCTCGGGGTCCCCTCCGAGCAGGATGTCCACGCCCCGGCCGGCCATGTTGGTGGCCACGGTGATGGCGTGCAGCCGGCCGGCCTGGGCCACCAGGGCGGCCTCCTTGGCGTGGTGCTTGGCGTTAAGCACGGTGTGGGGCAGGCCGCGCTTTTCGAGCAGGCGGGAGAGCAGCTCGGACTTCTCGACCGACGCCGTGCCCACCAGCACCGGCTGGCCGCGCTCGTAGCAGCGGGCCAGGTCCTCCACCACCGCCTCGAACTTGGCCTTCTCGGTCAGATAGACCAGGTCGGGCAGGTCCTTCCTGATCATGGGCCGGTGGGTGGGGATGGGGACCACCGGCAGGTTGTAGGTGTTGGCGAACTCGGCTGCCTCGGTGAGGGCCGTTCCGGTCATTCCCGCCAGCTTCTCGTACATGCGGAAGTAGTTCTGCAGGGTGACCGTGGCCCAGGTGTGGTTCTCCTCCTTGATCCTCACCCGCTCCTTGGCCTCGACGGCCTGGTGCAGCCCGTCGGACCACCGGCGCCCCTCCAGGATCCGGCCGGTGAACTCGTCGACGATCTTCACCTCGCCGTTCTCCACGATGTAGTCGCGGTCGCGCCGGTAGAGCTCCTTGGCCCTCAGGGCCTGCTCGAGCTGGTGCACGTAGTTAACCGCCACGGCGTCGTAGAGGTTCTCGACCCCGAGCTGGCGCTCGACCTTCTCGATGCCTGCCTCGGTGGGGACGACCGTCTTCTTCTCCTCGTCGACCTCGTAGTCGACGTCGCGCTCGAGCGAGCGCACGATCCCGGCGAACTGGTAGTAGAGGCGGGCGGACTCGGTCGAGGGGCCGCTGATGATCAGCGGGGTGCGGGCCTCGTCGACGAGGATCGAGTCCACCTCGTCCACGATGGCGTAGACGTGGCCCCGCTGGACCATCTGGTCCCGGCTGCGGGCCATGTTGTCCCGCAGGTAGTCGAAGCCGAACTCAGTGTTGGTCCCGTAGGTCACGTCGCACTGGTAGGCCGCCTTCCTCGTGGCGGGGTCCTCGATCCCGGGCACCACCAGCCCGACGGTCAGCCCCAGCCAGCGGTGGATCTGGCCCATCCACTCCGAGTCGCGCCGGGCCAGGTAGTCGTTGACGGTCACCACGTGGACGCCCCGGCCGGCCAGGCCGTTCAGGTACACGGGCAGGGTCGACACCAGGGTCTTGCCCTCCCCGGTCTTCATCTCGGCGATCCAGCCGAAGTGCAGGGCCATGCCCCCGAGGAGCTGCACGTCGAAGTGGCGCTGGCCGATGACCCTCCAGGCCGCCTCCCGCACCACGGCAAAGGCCTCGACCAGGAGGTCGTCGAGGGTCTCGCCCCGCTCGAGCCGCTGGCGGAACTCGACCGTCTTGTGCCTCAGGGCGTCGTCGGGCAAGGCGCGCATCTCGGGCTCCAGCTCGTTGATCGCCGGGACGATCTCCTGGAGGCGGCGGAGCTTCTTGCCCTCCCCGGCGCGCAGGACCTTGCTGAGCAGGCTCATTTGGGCCAGAGTCTACCGAGCGGCCTGGGCCGCCTAGGGCGTCAGGGCCCCCGGCCCCTGGGGGAGCACCTCGGGCTCGATGAGTCCCTCCTGGACGGCGAAGATCACGGCCAGCACCCGGGAGCGCATCTGGAGCTTGTCCAGGATGTTCCTCACGTGGTTCTTCACCGTGTTCTCCGATATGTACAGCTCGGCCGCTACCTGACGGTTGGTGAGGCCCCTCGCCACCAGCCTGAGCACCTCCAGCTCGCGCCCCGAGAGGGGCTGGACCCTGGGGCGCATCTGGGTGTCCAGGCGCCGGGAGAGGTCGCTGAACTCCCTCATGAGCCTGGAGGCCATGGCCGGCGACACCGGGGTGTCCCACACCGCCGCCGCCCGCACCGCCGCCGCCAGCTCGGCGCCTGCGGTGTCCTTCACCAAATAGCCGCGCGCCCCGGCCCGGGCCGCCTCGTAGAAGTCGGCCTCCCGCTCGTCGGGCGTGAGCATGAGGACCCGGGCGTCGGGGAGGACGGAGGTGATCCAGCGCAGGGCCTCCAGGCCTCCGCCGGGCAGCCTGACGTCCACCAGCACCACGTCGGGCTTGAGCTCCCGGGCAGCCTCCAGGGCCTGGCGGGCGTGGGCCGCCTGGCCCACCACCTCGATGCCCTCCTCGGCCTCGAGGACGGCCTGGAGGCCCCGACGGTAGATCTCCTGGGAGTCGGCGAGCAGCACCTTGACCGGAGGGGGCCCGCCGAGGTCCTGGGTGCCCCCCGCCGGCCCTATCCGCTCAGCCGGCCTCGATGAGCCCGATGTCACCGTCTGCCCGGCGGTAGACGACGGCCGAGCGGCTGGACTCGGCGTTGGTGAAGAAGAAGAAGTCGTGCCCTAGCAGGTCCATCTGCAGCACTGCCTCCTCGGGGCTCATCGGCTTCATGGCAAAGCGCTTGGTCTTTACGATCCGCGGCCCCTCGGGCTCCTCGGGCGGGGCCTCGGCCCTTGCCCCCTGCCCTGGCCTCCTCGGGTGGGCCCGGCCGACCAGCCGGCCCTTGAGCTTGCCCAGCCGGTGCTCGAGCTTGTCGACCACCCGGTCCAGGGCGCAGAAGCCGTCAGCGGCGGCGGCCTTGGCCCTCACGATGTGACCGTGGCCCACCATGGTCACCTCGCAAACCTCGCGGTCGGCTATGCGGGGGTTGCGCTCCTGGCTGAAGCGCACCTCGGCCCTCTCCATGCCCTCGAGGAAGCGGCCGAGGCGACCCACCTTGTCCTCCACGCAGCTGCGCAGGGCGTCGGGAACGTCGGTGTTGCGAGATCGGATGGCGACCTCCACCCGGCAGCCTCCTCCCGTTCGCCCTCCAGCCCCTCTCCCGCCAGGGCCGACGCCCGAGTCTAGGCCAGGCCAGCCGGTGGGGACGGGGCCGGGCCGGCTCAGGGAAGCTCGCCGGCCAGCATGCAGTCGACCAGGGCGCAGGCCACCCTCTCGGCCACCTCGGGCCCCAGGCTGCCCAGGTGGTGGCGGGCCCTGGCCAACGCCTCCTCCCGGGAGGCCGGGCCAGCCACCAGGCGGCCCAGCTCGAGCTGGCCGGCCTCGGGGCCCCACCGGCCTCCCGGGGGGCGGGGGCTGCAGCAGCTCTTCGGCCGCGTGGCGGGTCGCTCCATACCTATTCCGTGTGTCGACCGGGCAGCTTTGCGCCTTGAGGCGCGTCGTCACCTCTACACGGGATCGCAACAAGGCCGGCTAGGTGCCCGAGGTCCAAGACGCCAGGTAGGCCTCCTGGTCAGCAGTGAGGCGGTCGATGGAGACGCCCATGGTGTCCAGCTTGAGCCGGGCTACCTCCCTGTCGATGTCGGTGGGGACGTCGTAGACCTTGCGCTCCAGCCGCTCGGCGTTGGCCACCACCCACTCGGCCACCAGAGCCTGGTTGGCGAAGCTCATGTCCATGACCGCCGCCGGGTGGCCCTCGGCCGCCCCCAGGTTGACCAGCCTGCCCTCGGCCACGACCAGGATGCGCACGTCTCCCCGGGGCCCGGGGTAGACGAACTCCTCGACCATGGGCCGGACCTGGCGGCGCCTGTCCCCTCCAGCGGCGCTGGCCAGGGCCCCCAGGTCGATCTCGACGTCGAAGTGCCCCGAGTTGGCGAGGATCGCCCCGTCCTTCATGCGGCCGAAGTGCTCGGGCCTGAGCACCCCCCGGTTGCCGGTGACCGTGACGAAGATGTCGCCCTCCTCGGCCGCCTCGTCCATGGTCTCCACCCGGAAGCCGTCCATGACCGCCTCCAGGGCCCGCAGGGGGTCCACCTCGGTCACGATCACCTGGGCGCCGAGTCCCCGGGCCCGGCTGGCCACCCCCTTGCCGCAGTAGCCGTAGCCGGCGACCACCACCCGCTTGCCGGCCAGCAGCACGTTGGTCGCCCGGATGATCCCGTCCAGGGTCGACTGGCCGGTCCCGTAACGGTTGTCGAACAGGTGCTTGGTGTCGGCGTCGTTGACCGCCACGATCGGGTAGCCGAGCGCCCCGGCGGCCTCCATGGCCCGCAGGCGGATCACCCCCGTGGTGGTCTCCTCGGTGCCGGCCAACACCTCTCCCACCTGTCCCGGCCGCTCCGAGTGCAGGCGCGACACCAGGTCGCAGCCGTCGTCCATGGTGAGGCTGGGACGGGCGTCCAGGGCGGCGTCGATGTGGCGGTAGTAGGAGGCCGAGTCCTCGCCCCGGCGGGCGAACACCGGGATCCCCTCGTGGCGGACCAGCGAGGCGGCCACGTCGTCCTGGGTGGAAAGAGGGTTGGAGGCGCAGGCCACCACCTCGGCCCCGCCGGCCTTCAGGGTCCGCAGCAGGTTGGCGGTCTCGGTGGTGACGTGGAGGCAGGCGGCCACGGTCACGCCCTGCAGGGGTCGCTCCTTGGAGAAGCGCTGCCTGATCGACTCCAGCACCGGCATGTTGCGGTCGGCCCAGGCGATGCGCTGGTGGCCGAGCTCGGCCAGGCTCAAGTCGGCGACGTCGTGGTCCATCCTCGGTCCCTTCCTGCTCAGGCCTGCCTGAGCGCTGCCTTGATGTCGTCCAGGACCGGAGTCGGCCCTGGGTCTATGCCCTCCTGGGCCGCCAGGTGCAAGGACACGAAGTCGCCGATAAGCACCAGGTCCAGGAGCTGGGCCAGGGGCCCCTCCCCCTCGGCCTCCACCTGCTCCACCCCGGCCACCACCTCCCCGAGGATCTCGGCGGCCAGGGCGAAGCGGCGGGCCACCTGGGGGTGCTCGGCCTCGTGGCGCAGGTTGACGACGGTGAAGAGCTGGCGGGTCAGGTCCCCGTGCTGGCCCCAGCCCACGATCTCGTTGTGGCACAGCTCCGGGTGCACCGACCAGAAGGCCGGGGCCTTGGCGTTCTCATTGATCTGGGTCTTCCACCTCTGGGCGGCGGCAGCCCCCAGGGCCCCGGAGCTGTGCACAAGGGGGAAGGTCCGCCCGATGCGCCGGGCCAGGCTGGCCGCCAGGCTGGCGCCGCCCACCAGCTGGTCCCGCCGGCGCCTGAGCTGGTCGACCGCCAGCTCGATCCAGCGGGTGGCCCCGGGGAACAGGCCCACCTCCTCGAGCACCACCAGCGCCGGCACGGCCATGGCGGCCAGGGCGGCCCTGGGCACCGGGATGGAGGGGGGCACCTCGACCATGGGCGCCCCCCAGGAGCGGGCCAGGCGGGCCAGCTCGCCTCCCCTGGTGATCACCACGACGGCCGCCCCGTCGGACTCCGCCTCCATGGCTGCCTCCACCGTCTCCTCGGTGTCTCCTGAGAACGAGACGGCGAAAACCAGCGTCCCCCGGCCGACGAAAGCCGGGGGGGCGTAGGACTTGACCACCACCACCGGCACCGGCATGAACGGGCCGGCCACGGCCAGCACCACGTCCCCGGCCGCCCCGCTTCCGCCCATGCCCAGCACGACCACGTTCTCCACGTCCTGGCGGGAGGGCAGGCCGGCCAGGCCCAGGGCGGCCTCGGAGGCCGCCAC
>Ga0070738_10006456_pt1 | contig 12284 bp, 11 predicted proteins | sample Coa_R2_2_FD_66446 | JGI IMG/M metagenome (GOLD analysis project Ga0070738, IMG submission 66446) | Surface soil microbial communities from Centralia Pennsylvania, which are recovering from an underground coalmine fire - Coalmine... | ecosystem: Environmental > Terrestrial > Soil > Unclassified ... | reverse complement strand
ATAATGATGCACTGTCCCCACCGAAATCAAACAATCCGTCGCTAATTGATTATAATTTACTAGTTGGCCAGAACTATGGGCAAGGAAGGTGATAAGTTTTTGCATTGCATCTGGTTTACTGACTCTGAGAATTTCAATAATATCTTTAGCGATATAATCTCGATAAATCTGGCTAAGCAAAATAGTTTTTTCTGTTGATTTAACAATAGCAGGATAACACCCATAAATTAACTGCGCTTCCTCAACGCTACCTATTTCTTGATAACTTAAAGGCAATACTAATGTTTCTAAATGCCGTCCTGTCAGATATTCTTGGACTTTACTCTTCATTTCCAATTGCGAAGAACCTGTCGCAATCATCTTAATATTAAGTTTTAAATCTGCACAGGCTTTTAATAACAATCCTGGATTTTCTAGGCGTTGCACCTCATCAACCAAAATAATGGGATGTTTTAAATGGAATTCATCCATCGCCTCTTGGATAAAAAGCGGACTGGTTAACCACTGCCTAATCTCTAATAAATCGCAATTTAGATAAAGCAGATTTTCAAAACGCTTTTGTTGGATAAGAACGTGGGAGAGATATTTTGCGAGTGTCGTTTTTCCCGCTTGACGAGGTCCTACTAAGACTAACCAGAGATTATCCCACTCCGGTAAAAGTAGCTTAGCAGTCTGCAGACGGGGGATGTAATCATTGTTTAGTATCGATACCCCAGGCATTTTTAGCCAAGGATTAGCTTGATGGATCAAGGCGATAAGCTGGTCTTTCATTTGCATTTTAACCGGGTTGAAATTGATATATATTACATTTTAACCGGGTTAAAAGCATAAATCACCCTCTTTTCCTCAGGCACCCATAGTAAAATCCATCCATTTCATCCATTCCCGGCAAAATCTGCCTACCCACTTCGCAGGGCAAACCCCATGTTGCCAGGATTTCTTCTTCCTTCGCATCCTCATGAGTAGCTAAAAACGCCTGCATCACCTGCACATTCTCTTCCGGAAAAATTGAACACGTTGCATACACCAGCATCCCGCCAGGTTTAAGCAGCGGCCAAAGGGCGGTGAGTAATGCTTTCTGCTGTTGTGCCAACGCGCGAATGTCTTGTGGTTCACGCAATATCTTAATATCAGGATGACGCCTAATCACACCACTTGCAGAACAGGGCGCATCTAATAAAATGCGATCGAATAATTGACCATCCCACCAATGGTTCACATCCCCGACATCATGACAACTACACTGTGCAGATAACTGTAATCGCGCGAGATTTTCTTTGATGGAGGACAGTCGTGCTGCTTCTTTTTCGATGGCAATACACGCGCTTAAATCGGGCTGTAATTCCAGAATGTGAGTTAATTTACCACCAGGGGCAGCACACGCATCTAACACCCGCTGACCCGGTTGCAAATCTAATAATTCAGCAGCTAATTGTGCAGCACCATCTTGCACCGATATCTCACCTTCAGCAAAACCAGGAAGGGACTCAACTGCCATTGGCGAATCCAGAATAATGCCAGCTTGGGTTTGAGGAATAATATGGGCACTTAATTCATGGGCTTGAAGCTTTGCCAGATACCCTTCACGTGTCATATGACGTTGATTAACGCGCAATGCAAACGGCGGATAATTATTATTCGCTTGCAAAATAGCTTGCCATTGCAGAGGCCATGCTTTTTTAATACTGCTTATCCACCATAAAGGATGTGCATAGTCACTTTCAGGATCAGATTTAATTGATTCCTCTATCATCGTTTTATTGCGCAAATATTCGCGTAAAACAGCATTGATTAATCCGCGCGCCCAAGGTTGATTGAATTTATCCGCAGCTTTAACCGTTTCATCAACGGCTGCATGCGGGGGAACACGCATTTCCATTAATTGATATAAACCCACGCACAATAAAGCATGCACTAAACTATCTTTGGCTTTCATCGGTTTTTTTAATAATTGACTCAGCACGACATCTAATCGCGAATAATAGCGGCAAACGCCGTAACAAATTGCCTGCACAAAAGCCCGATCACGGGGTTCTTTGATAACGGATAAGGAAGAAGTAAGCACATCCGATAAGGAACGGCCATTCGTCACCTCATTAATGATGCGGGCTGCGGTTAATCGAAGATTCATCTCAATTTTTCGCCTACTCTTAACTCATGGCGCCTGGCATTATAAAAATCACCAATCGACATGATTTTGCCGCCCGGTAATTGGACTTGCAGCAAACGTAAAATACCCTCGCCTGTCGCAATGTCCACGCCTTCGCGTGAGGCATGTAAAATAGTCCGGGGCTCGGCATGATGTTGCTCGGCTACCGCTTTTGCGTGCCAAATACGAAAACTTTGTCCTTGCCAAGTGGTATAGGCAACAGGCCAAGGATTAAAAGCACGGATTTCTCGTTCGAGTTCAACAGCCGGCCGCGTCCAATCGAGGATGGCTTCTTCTTTGCTGATTTTTTCTGCATACGTTGAGGCATGGTGGTCTTGAGGCTGAGGGTCAATTTTATTTTGAGCGAGAAGATCCAGTGTATCGATTAATGCTTCAGCCCCCACTTTTGCCAATACATCGTGTAATGTTTGGGAGGTTTCATCCGGCTCCATCACATATTGGCGTTGTAGCAAAATAGGCCCAGTATCGAGACCGGGGTCCATTTGCATAATGGTGACGCCCGTAATGGTATCGCCAGCAAAGATAGCGCGTTGAATAGGAGCCGCACCACGCCAGCGTGGTAACAAAGACGGGTGAATATTGATACAGCCTAAGCGAGGGATCCGTAACACGGCAGCGGGTAATAGCATGCCGTAAGCAGCAACGACCATGACATCAGCATGGAAGCTCACCAGTTGCTCTTGTTCATAAGTATCTTTAAGCGATGGCGGTTGATAAACAGGGAGTTGATAGAGCATCGCTAAGGTTTTCACTGGACTGGGAGTCAACTTCAAACCCCTGCCAGATGGCCGATCGGGTTGAGTATAAACGGCGACGACTTGATGTTGAGAGTGCAATAAGGATTCTAATGCGACAGCAGCAAACTCCGGGGTCCCCGCAAAAATGATCTTTAAAGAGGAATTGCCTACCACTTATGCTTGTTCCTGACGTCGGAATTTTTCGATCTTTTTACGAATTCTTTCTTGCTTTAAGCGGGATAGATGATCAATAAACAAGATGCCATTCAGATGATCAACTTCATGCTGAATGCAAATAGCAGCGAGCCCTTCTAACTCCCATTCGAAAGCTTTACCTTCTAAGTCCATCCCCTTCAGACGGACCTTAGCTGCCCGTTTAATCTTATCGGAGATACCTGCTCCAACGGATAAACAACCGTGAAAATCATCTTGACTCCCTTCTTGGCTCAAGATTTCCGGATTGATGACACAAACTGGCTGGTCACGCTTTTCCGAGAGATCCATCACAAAAAAACGTTGGTGGATATTGACTTGGGTCGCTGCGAGGCCCAGACCTTGCGCATGATACATGGTCTCATACATATCTTCGACCTGACGGCGAAGTTCATCATCGATATTTGTCACCGGCTTCGCTTTGGTGCGTAAGCGGGGATCAGGATATTGAAGAATGTCGAGTAAAGGCATAAAACTGCTCTCTTAAAATAATTGAGTGTGATCATACTAAAATCTCGTGGCAGGGAAAAGATGCTAATCCTTCGCGATACACCCGTAATGCCGCCTCTGGTTCGTCCAATTGCTCCAGTAACTTTCCATATTCCAGCGCCGCCTCTTTATTAGGGCCTAAGACTAAACACTTTTCGAAATAATCTTTTGCCTTCCCCCATAATTGCACCCGTACGCATAACCTGCCTAACGTCAACAACAATTCCGGCTTAGACCCGTAAATTTTTAGCCATGCGCCCACAATAACTAATTGGCGATTCAAATTAGCAAACGGTAAGGTGCCATATATTTTTACTAATTCTGGCTGCCAATGATATTTAATTGTTTTACGAATCAGTTCCTCCATTTCTGAACGGGTGTTAGTAAAACGTGATAATTGTTTGACATATTCACATACCACATCGGGCTGTTTTTTACTCCGCCGTGGTACCTGATCCCACAGGGCATGCAATTCATCCACGCTTTTCATATTCGCTGCTTTGAGGATTTCGATATACATATTCTTTTCGAATAATTCCAATTGCTCAGCCGTCAATAATTTTGCCTTGCGCATCTCGGGCAGAATAGACAACAAATGCTGCCAATCAGCCGAACGGACATAGGCTTTTTCTAACAATTTCAAGACGCGGGGATGATAAGGTGAAATAGTACGTAAATGGTTTAATGTTGCGATAGCATGCTCGAGTTGATCTTGCTTTAATTCTAAATCTGCCTGGGTAATACCGATTGCTAATTCAGCATCAGGTGCAATGTCATAGGCTTTTTTGATGTAACTATCGCGCCTATCATAAGCTGCTTGTTCTTGTGCTGCACGGGCTGCACCTAAATAATTGAGTAAGGGTTCAACTGATTGATTGATACCTGCTAATAATAAACGCTCTGCTTTCTTCCAACGCGCTTCAATTAGCATAATTAAACCGAGTTGCGTTTTACTATATAAGCGCTGCTCACGTCGAAATCGAAACCAATTTTTAACACGGAACCACCAAAACTGTAAGAAATCGACGCTGGTAATCAATAAATAAAAAAGCACCAATATAACAATTGCACTTAAGAGCGCAAACCAAACCGGCATTTGCACCATCCAGGGTTGATAAACAATTAATAAGTACCCTTGATGTTGTACGATTTCCACCCCCAGCCAAACGGAGCCGATTAAAATAATTAACCATATGATTAAACGCAGCATCAAAGCCTCCTATTGCGCTGCTTGCGTTTGCGCAAAATAGTGATCGAACAATTTCAGTGTTGCTGTGAGAGTAGCATCCGGGGGTTGAATGTTGATATTTTGTAACGCAGAGAGATTTTGTAACATCGCTTTCGTTATCATGGCATCGGGATCAAAATAGCGATGTATCCATGCAATCATGCGATTCAAACTGGTGTGATATACCGTTTGATCATGATGCAGCACAGCCCACATAACCATTTCCATTTGTGCATGAAGATTTTGATAAAGGAAAGATTTTTCTTCTGGCAGTACTAACGCTTGTTCATTAGGAGAAGTGCGGCGTACGATGACAATTTTATGTAACGCATCCCATGTTTCTTGTAAGCCTGCTTTCCACCATGGCAAATCTTGTGTGGTTGGCGTCACTGGTGCATTCGCATTGGCTTTAAGGGGGGTGATGGGGAAAGTTAATTGATCAATTTGATTATTAAGTGCATTTAGCTGCATATATAATAACGTTGTATTGATTTGTGGAATCGCTTGTAAATGACTCATATCCGCCATAATGGATTTACGTATTTCTATCACCTCATTTGTCGATATCGGCTGCAGCATTTGTTCTGCGCGTTGTAATAATTGGATCGTCATCGGAATATTATGGGCTAATTGTAAATGATCATTCGCTAAGCGGACTAAATACTGGGCTTCTGAAACATACCACTTATTCGCATTAAGAATTTGCTCTTGCTTTGATAATAATGCTTGGCTTTTCTGCACATCGTCTTGTAATTGCGCAATGGAAGTTTGCATTTCAGTGATAGCATCTTGATTATTTTTTGTTTCTTTTTGCAAATCACTCACTAATTGTGATAAAGAAAGATTCGCACGGATAAGTTGAAAATAAGTAATACTAAATAAACATATGAATACTATAATACAAAGCATAGCGATAAAAATGCCGCTTTTGATGATTCGCGGGCGCCAGCGAGTGTTTATTTGATCTGACATAATTCATTCCTTTTTTGTTCTATAACGGCAAGAATCGCTTCATGACTAGCATTACTTGTTATCCATATTGTCTGAAATCCCAACTCGTGCGCAAGCCATTTTATGCGCTCACTGATGACAATCAAGGGAAGTTGTTTTAATTGGTCCCAGCCTTGTTCATGAAACATCTTCTTTAAATTTTGCACCCCTTCGCCGGAGGCAGCAATAATAGCGTCGATTTTTTTTTGCGCCAGCATGGCAAGATAGGGGGTGAGATTTACTACAGGCAGTTGGCGTTGATAAGCAATCACCGGCGTGACTTGTGCACCACGGGCGGTTAATTCTCTTTCTAGCTGTTCGCGGCCCGGGTCGCCGCGGATGATAGCGATTTTTTGGTTGTGCAAGGATTGGAAGGTTGGTAATGCTAATAATCCTTCGCTACTCCATTGCGTCGATGGATAAACTGTTACCAAATACCCTGCTGCTTTTAAAGCAGCAGCTGTCCCTTTACCCACTGCTGCTAACTTCACTTGCGGCGGAAAATCCGGCCAATTGCTGCGAATAGCGGGGATACTGGCATAAACGGCTTGCGGGCTGATAAAAATCAGCCAATCTTGTTCGCCTAACCTAGCAATCGCTCGCTGCAACCGATGCTCATCGGCTGGTGGCGCAAAAGCAATTGTCGGTAAATGAATTGCCACATCGCCGCGTGCTTCAATCAAATCACATAACACCTTTCCGGCAGGTGGAGGGCGTGTGACAAGAAGATATAGCGGAATCACAAAAATTCCCTCAAAATTTGCTCCGCCCCCTGTTGAAGTAATTCTTCGGCGGCGCGGATACCAATGTCTTCTGCTTGCTTTGTGGTACCGCCATGTTTAACCCGTAACACGCGCGTGCCGTTTCGGTTAGCGACTAGGCCGTGTAGTGTCAGCTCGTCACGATGCAACTGTGCATAAGCTGCGACGGGTAGCTTGCAGCCACCTCCTAAGCGTCGGCACATTGCACGTTCGGCTGTTACGCACTGATAAGTAGGAAGATGGTTGAGATCAGCAATCACCGCTAATACGCTGTGAGCATCTTCCCGACATTCAATGCCTAGTGCACCTTGTCCTGCTGCGGGCAAAGATTGTTCAATCGAAAGATAACTACGAATTCGGGAGGTAAGCCCCAAGCGTTTTAATCCTGCTGCTGCCAGTATGATGGCATTAAATTCATTTTTATCTAATCGATTCAACCGTGTATTAATATTTCCACGCAAACTGTGTAATTGAAGATCAGAACGCAAAGCAAGCAATTGGGTTTGTCGGCGTGCACTAGCTGTTCCTAAAACAGCCCGATGAGGTAATTGCATAAATGTTTCGTATTGATTGGATACGAACACATCGCGCGGATCATCGCGTTCCAACATCACAGGCAAGCATAAGCCGGGCGGCAATTCCATGGGGACATCTTTCATAGAATGTACGGCAATATCTGCACGACCGTCTAATAATGCTTCTTCCAATTCTTTAACAAACAATCCCTTGCCGCCGATTTCTGTTAACGTGACATCCAATCTTTTATCTGCTTGCGTAGTGATACCGAGCAATTCGACAGAAAGATGAGGATGATGTGTCATTAATAATTGTTTCACTGATTCCGCCTGACGAAGAGCTAGCGGGCTTTCACGAGTAGCAATAACGAGATGGCGTTTAGTCATAGATTTTATTATCCTTTAGGAGGAATTTTACAAAAAAATAAGGCTTAAGGAAATGATAAAGGGACGCGAATGGAAGCAATGGATCTGTTTTGCAGCTTATTTTTTAAGCACAATTGCCATTGCCGCTTCAACAGACAATGCAACGGAGCTTGCAAAAAAATCGCAAAATCCTGTCGAAAATATGGTCTCTGTTCCGTTCAATAATAATTTCAACTTTGGTTATGGTCCCCATGACAACACGCAATATATATTAGATATCAAACCAGTTATCCCTTTTACCTTAAATGAGTCTTTAAATCTAATCACACGCACTATTATTCCTGTTGTACGGCAGCCGAACTCATATCCCAATCGGGACTATATTAATGGTTTTGGCGATATTAATCCCTCATTTTTCTTTTCCCCTGCTCATCCTGGCCAACTCATTTGGGGCATAGGCCCAACGGTCGTGTTACCCACTGCAACAAACAAGCAGATTGGCCAGGGAAAATACAGTGTCGGGCCTTCTTTCGTGGCTTTAACGATCACTAAAACCTGGGTCATAGGCTTTTTAACATTTAACGCTTGGTCTGTTGCAGGCGATGCGAATCGTCAAAATGTGAACGAATTTGAACTTCAATACTTTATTAACTACAATTTCCCCCACGGTTGGTACATTACCAGTTCCCCGATTATTACAGCCGATTGGACAGCGAAGGCCAAAGACCGCTGGACTGTGCCATTTGGTCTTGGCGGCGGTCATGTATTTGATATTGGCAAACAACCCGTGAATGTTTCCGTACAAGCGTACGATAATGTAAAAACCCCGGCAAACGGCGGCCCTGATTGGCAATTGCAGTTAAATGTGACGCTGTTATTTCCGGAATCATAGAGAAAATAGACGTTGTTGAATAATTCACATAGGTGTCATCCCGGCGAAGGCCGGGATCCATCCATCCTTATCACAAACGCCTGGGTTATAACCCTAGCCTTAGATGTATATTTTCCTGTGGATCCCGGCCTTCGCCGGGATGACAGCTATGAATTATTCAATAAAGCCGAGAAAATATACAAAAATCTGCCTTTCAGAAAGAGGATATCATCATGAGTGATCAGCTAATAAAAAATTTCTCTATAGAAATTCAGCAAAAGCTTTACGAAAAATCCACTCCGCAAGGCAACTTAGCTGTCTACCAAACCTCTCCCTTCGGCATGATGTTAACCATCAATGATCACGTCATGATTTCAGAACGTGATGGTTTTCTCTATCATGAAATGATGGCTCATCCTGTTTTATTCACCCATCCTAATCCACAAACGATTGCTATTGTCGGAAATTGTTTTGGTATTTTGCAGGAAGTGTTGAAACACAATTCTGTTAAGCAAGTATATTGCGTGATGGATAATGTGGTGTTAGATGAAGTCGTATCACAGTATTTTTCACCGCTCTATCAAGCAAAAAATGATGAGCGTGTGCAATATCATATTGCAGAGCCGCAGGAATGGTTTAAACAATGCGGAAGTGAAATGTTTGATGTAATTATTCAAGCGTATCATCCAGAGGATTGTTTACCGGAGCATTATCAGCGGTATCATCAGGCGTTGAGTGCGAATGGAATTTTTATTCAGCCGTGTCAGTCGACATTGTTGCAGATGAATACGTTAAAGCCGGTGTATCAGAATATTCAACAGGCGGGGTTTCATGATTGGCGGTTATTGAATTTTCCACAGCCGAGTTATCCTTCCGGCTGGCGCACGGTGATGATGGCAACGAAGCAGGTGGCATTTAAGCGGGTGAGAGAGAAGGAGGTGTTTAATCGGGGGTTTGGGACGAGGTATTATAATTTTGATGTGCATCAGGCAGCGATGGTGGTGCCGGAGTTTGTTAGGGAGGAATTGAATATTCTTTAAAAAATGCCAACTAACAAGTTATTAGTTGGCAATAAACTCTATAGAGAAAATTATTTTTTTAGCTGCTTATGCACATTAAAGACTTCTTTAAAATCATTATAGCTGCGAGCATTTCTCGCCCAGTTAGCTTTGAAAAACCAGGCAAGCAAATGATCATTTTTATTTTGTCTATGCTCTTTCGCTGTATCTTCAAGCTTTTGAATAGATTGCTGCAATTCCTTACTTGCAGCTGAAAGCCTATCCAAATTTAATGCATTAAAATTGTTACTAAATATCTCAGCGACCTTTCTCTTTACTTCCTCAAACTCGTGCTTCTTCTGGGTATCAACTAAATCAGAGTTATTAGCAATTTTTTTAAAAAACCGATCTAATTTAAATTTATAGCCATTCATCGATTCGATTAAATTTTGGGCTATTAATTTATTATTGACGCCAGTTTCAATAGCTGTATCAAAAAGTGTTTCTACATTTGTATTATCTTTAGCACTTGTTCGAATAATAGCGGGTATTTGTTTTATTTTAATATAGTCGTTAACAGTCCGGATAGTAACTAATTGCTGCCCTACCAAATCAGATTTAGTGGTCGCAAGCAGACTAACTTCTGGCCTAAAATAATATTCTGCCTGATCTACTATCTTTTGCATGTTAGGAAAATCTTGCATGTTGGTCAAATCGGTCACCACTATGACTGCATCAGCCTGACTTAATTTTTGTAGTTGATCGTGATAATCTCTACCCTTATTTTCTGCGCGTAAAGGAAGCTCCCAAATCCGCACATTTACAACCTCTCCATTTTCTAACTCTTTGGTTACTTGAGAAAAATCCGCATACCAACTGGATGAGGGATGTCGAGGCCGAAAAGAATGATTAACATACTGATTAATTAAAGCTGTCTTTCCTGACTTCTCACCACCTATCACACAAATATTCAGATCATAGTCATTTTTCTTTATGGAAGGTACTGTTGCCTTTTGTATTTCTTCTTTTTGTTTCTTCCACGCGTCGATTTGTTCTTTTAACGCAGGTAGTGGCTCCGCAGCGTCCACCAGCTGACCAAGAGTACTTTTATCTACATGATGTAATTGTCCATCAATCCGAGCCAAATAAGGATCTTTCATTATCTGTTTCGTGTAATAATCCAAGTACTCGGGTGGAATGTTCTCTTTTTTCTCTGATTGTTTTTTAATCTTAAGACCATTACGTAGCATACTTTCTCCTCGGAGTTAAGCATATAACAGCAGCATTTAAAATTTTTCCTAATTGTGAGCATACTAAAATGAACTTAAGAGATTATTAAAACTCTTCCTCTTCGGTATGATTATTTTGAGAGATCAAATCGAATCTCTAATAATTATTTATCACTATCAAAACTATCAAATTAAAATAACAAAAAAAGGAATAAGAATTGGAACAATCAGCGTTAAAATCATCCCACTCGTAATAGCAATAGGCACCCACTCATCACCTAGATTTAACTTAATAACAGGTAACGAAAAATCCAATGCCGTTGCCCCACTATAGGCAATAAATGAAATAGGATTTTTTCTACCCAATGAAGGTATCAGAATTATCGCCATCATTTCCCGGAGAAAATCAATAAAGAAAGAGGCGGCTCCCATATGAGGACTAATTAACTGCCCGGATAATATGCCTGATAAGGTATACCAGCCAAATCCTGAAGATAATACCAGCCCTATATTGGAATTTAAATTTAAAATCTTTGCAGAAATAATTCCTGCGCAAAGAGAACTACCAACTATAATGAAAGAAATAGCCAAGCCTATTTTGTTGAGCAGAATATTTCTGATGGAAATACCTTGTTGTTTTAGCTGAAATCCAACAATAAATAAAATAATAAAAAGAATAAAACTAATAATCCAATTCACATACAGCAATGGCCATTTTAGTATATAGCCCAATGCTATCCCGAAAAAAATACATAAAAAATATTTTCCACTTTCAATAACATAGTGGAAAATATTTATATGTTGGTGGTTATCTTTTCTTATGTTTTTGGATTGAATGGATCTTAATTTAGTAAAAACAAATACAGAGAAAAAGTTAAATAGAAATAGAACAACCGTGAAAGTTGTCACTATTTTAGATAATTGCATTGCTTCTAGTAATATACTGGATGTATTACTGCCAAAATCGTACCCCATTACCAATAAAATAAATAGCACGGAATAACTCATAAATTTGTTCAAGACAACCTGAGAAACTGGAAGTCCCGAACAAGAATATCCGATAATAAACGCGATTATAATTGAGAATATTTGTGTCATTGTTACTTTTAATTATTTTTGATCACCAGCATCTATTAACTAGATGCTGGGAGATATAGAGCTTAGCTTAAATTTACCCAAATTAGCCAAAACGTCTCGATGGCATAACTTGCTGCTCATCACTTGACGCATCTTGCTCGTTTTTTTGTTCATTCCCCTGATCATTCTTATGCGCTTCTTGTATCTGCTTAATAATCTCGGTAAGCTTTGCTGCAATGTGCCGGGCAGGTTGTATATCACGCATAACGAATTCATATCTATTAATTGGATCTAATTTCTTATCATTTTGTTGTATCTTTAATAAAGTGTCTAGATCATAAATGTTTTCATTAAGTTCAACGGGTATATTCGGGACCTGCAATGTAACGGGATCAAGATATTCTTCTAATAATTTTTCTTCTTCTTCGGTGAGTTTTATTTTTTCAAGAATATCTCTATGTTTTGGTTTGTCTTTAAAGCTATTAATATAAGCTTGAGTAGCTTGTGAGTAGCTATTTAAAGCCTTACTTAATTTTTCATCAGGTTGATTAGGGACATTTATCCCAGATGAAGAATTATTATTATTTGACGCAGGGCTACTTGATGGTAGTGGCGGCAGGGTAACTTGGTTAATTCTAGC
>Ga0070738_10006454_pt1 | contig 12288 bp, 14 predicted proteins | sample Coa_R2_2_FD_66446 | JGI IMG/M metagenome (GOLD analysis project Ga0070738, IMG submission 66446) | Surface soil microbial communities from Centralia Pennsylvania, which are recovering from an underground coalmine fire - Coalmine... | ecosystem: Environmental > Terrestrial > Soil > Unclassified ... | reverse complement strand
CCCCTTTTTTCATCAGGGCTTGAATAAGAGAGTGGACAATGGGTAAGTGGCCATATTTAATAGCGATAAGTAATGGCGTGTCTTGAATAAGATTATACATTTTAATTTCTGCATCATTCTCGATTAATAATTCAACCACTTCCAACGTGCCTTTTTGCGCAGCTAAATGTAAGGGCGTATTTTTGAAAGAATCGACAGCATTCACATTCGCTCCTTGGTGGATAAGATGCTTAACAATTTCATGATAGCCATTCTGTGCAGCTAAATGTAAGGGCGATAAACCAAGGTGGAGAGGGGCTAAGTCATAATGAGTGACTTTATTGGCTTCTTCTGGAAGTAGTGTAAGCGCTTTTACTTCTTCTAATTGCCCGCAGGTACAAGCCCAATGCAATAAACAGCGACCAGAAACGTCTTTAATATCAAAAATATTTTCCTTTTTGGTGGAAGCCACTTCAAGATAAACTTCTTTAATTTTCTTCCATATATCGTGGAGTATGTCATTTTTACCTAAATAAAATAGCCACTCAATGAAATTCATCCGTATCCCTTCTAAAGGAATCGGTTGAATAAGAATATAAGTATTGATTAGATAAGGTAATTTATAACCCGCTTGGTAATTTATTTTTGCCAGAAAGTCGTTTTTAATGTTGGCCCAATTACCATCTAAAATACTAAAAACGGCTTTCTGAGTGGTCATTAACACATCAATGAGATTATTATTGTATTCTCGAATGGAATGTTCTAATTCCAGATGCCTTACGCGTGCGATTTCATCCCACGACTGCTGCCAGGCTGAAACAAATGTATCATGATAATTAATATTTGGAATTTTATTGCGTTTTAACTTAAATCCCTTAATAGGAAAATATTTCTCAAATAACTGTTTCCAACTGTCGTTGGGTAAGGTCAAGTCTCTCCAGTTTTTATTAAGCTGTGCCAGCATTAAATTAGTGCGTAGATCAGTGAAACTCAGCAAATAAAGTTTAAGATCCGTGGATAAAGATCCTAATGTAGGCAATTTTTTTGAAACAATGGAATGAGATTGCATATATTTATTTCCTTTTAAATAAAAATGTTAATTAAATTATTTTTAGACATCGTAAAAATTTTCTTATTAAAATTTGATAGTAAGAACGCTTGACAGAAAGATAGAGGTCAATAATTCGTCCTGACAAACGAAGAGAGGGATAGATTTGTATTCCAGAGACAATATCGATAATAACTTCAAACGGTGCTCGAACATAATTTGCAATGCCTTCTAATGTATATTCACCTGTTGCAATGATTTCGTGAATTAGTTGTTTGATAAGCCGCCCATCTATCATGTCATTTTCTTTTCGATTGAAATGAGATAATGATGGGCTGTTATTTTTTTGGCAGAATTGCCGTTGCAGACTTTGATATAAACGGTACCAAATATAGACTTTGAGTGATGTTTGATCAGATTCTGGGAAGGATGGATTCGTATGCCGTGAAACTCTTCTTCTAGAGAGAGGACGAAAGGGTAGTCGAAGTCGTTTCCTGCGCATATTAAATATCCTTATAGTGGTTAAAAACGTATCTTATCTCACCATATGATAAGGAATTTAAAAACCACATAATTTTTTGAAGTTTTTTATCGCAAGAAAATAAGGGATAAAAAATGGGGTAAAAAAACTAACTATGAAAAAGAGATTATGTTTTGAGCATTATCAAGTATGGAAACAAGTTGATCGTAAGAAGTCGAAGTGAAAATACAAGCAGCTATTCTTCCCATAAAATTACAAAGTGGTGGTATTTTTTGTCCTGGTTTAATAATAGGAGTGAATTCTTGGAATCCAGGCATAGCTTGTAATTCAGTTATTCCATAAATATTAGAATACGTATTTTTATTATTCAATGCAAAAAAACGGATACCAGCATATTGTTTGGGTAAAATCGAATCACAGTGGATCGATTGCCCTAAATAAGATCGAAGCATGATTTGATATAAATTAATGCCAGATGATAATAAAATTAAATCACAAATTCTATCACCTGCAAGCCGTCCTGCCATTTCTATTAAGATAGGACCTTGTTGATCTATTTTTAGTTCGCAATGAAATATACCTACAGAAATATCAAATGCTTTTATCACAGCATGGACATAAGCTTGAATAGCCATACGAGCGGGGTCATGAATATTAGCTGGTACAATATGACCCATTTCTACAAAATAAGGTTCTGGCGAGAGAATTTTTTTTGTGATAGAAATAATATGAGCCCCATGTGAATCAACATAGCCTTCGACGCTAAATTCTTCCCCTTGAATATATTCCTCAATAAGGGCAATGTTGCCTATCCCTTGTCCTAGTTCCGACCAGGTATCCATGCACATTAAGTGATACGCAGTTAGAAGCTCATCGATATTATTTGCGCGTGAAACGTGGACACTTCCAGCAGAAGCAATGGGTTTAATAACGCAAGGAAAGGAGACATTTTCTATCGCCTTTAAAATATCTTCATTCGAAGCAATAACAGCATAACGTGGGCAGCGTAGGTTATGGTTGCTCAAACACTCACGCATATCACTTTTAACACGTAAATATTTCGCTTGCTGTGGGGAGATGCCTGGTAGCCCCATGTTATTACTTAATTTTGCAGCAATAGGTACATGATACTCGGATCCTGGAATGATGGCAGAAAGGGGATAGGTGCGATTAATTGTGTTGGTTGTTTCTTGTAATAAGGCCATATCATAGGTATCAAGAAAAAATAATTGATCAATATCCTTCCGATAATAATCAGGAATTATCCTTTCATCTTGATTAGCACTAAAAACAATCACATATAAACCCATCGTCTTTGCGGTTGGAATGAGCTTTAATCCTGCTGAAGAAGGTTCGACGATAAGAATATTACTCATGACATTTCCCTGTATTTTGATGGGAAATCCGAATACATCCGCGAATGAAAGCACCTGACTCTGCAAATTCCCGGCCTTTGTATTGATTTAGGCTGTGGAGGAGAGCGGGATCACCTTGGATCATTTCGTGCGTGGATTTAATTTCGCCATGACGATCATTTTTATTATGATAAAAATCAAAATTAATATGGGTTGCTAATTTTCCAAGCACTGTATCTTCAATTTTCAACCGGCCACGTCTTACTTCATCGAGAAAAACAGTCAAGATATATTTCAGCTCACTGAGATTGTGTAGTGTACTAGAAATTTTTCTCGATTTAGGCGAAAAAGCTAATGTTGTTGGCAATGATAGGGAATAATACACAGGATTTTTGGCATCAAAGAAAGAAAAATGCATAGGGTGCATCATCGTGGGGGCATATTTTCTCAATCCATAACATTCTAAATACACTGTTTGTAATGTGCTGAGTGGCAGCAGATCCTCATTCGTCGCAATGCCAAAGCCAATCCCTGTACCGAGCCCAACCATTAAAAGATGTCTTAAAGTATCCGATAAGTAAGGATTGGGTTTTAAATTGCGATTAGCTTGTGCGCACGAAACAGCAAATTCATAAAACATTTGATTACGTTCATAAGCACAAGAATCCCATACATTTTGTAATAAGATTAAATAAAGAGATTGCCATGCGCTGTCTGTTTTTATTTTTTCCATCCATTTTCCAGAAAAGAATACTATTTCTGTCATCCAATTACATTTGACTTCAGGATGATTAGTAATGGATTTGAAAATTTCCCATTGATCTAAAAGATTTTTAGGTGGTGCTTGTCGAATATTCAGATCTCGTTTCAAATTTTTATGCAAGGAGAGATCACTGATATTGGGTAACATAAAAGCACATCTCGCCCCAGCCGTAATGCTAAATATTTTTACAGGATGAAAAGTGGGAACAGCTTCAAGCTGTTTCCATAAGGCAATGATAGAGCCGGGTCGCGTAATTAAAATGGGTAAAATACGGTCTTTCGTGTTAATAAAAAGCTCATAAGAATTTTGGAGCACGATGCCAGATGGTATGCCGTGACCTGCATATTCAAAATCTGCTTTGATTTGTTTGCTAATACTGGCATCGGTAATAGGCACTAGCGTGCCGTTTGCAAGGGGAAGGTGAAAGATGCCATTTTCAACAATCACACTGCCGTAAGGATAAGAAGCTTTGTAGAGGGCAAAATCATCACCAGGATTCAAAGCATCTACCGTTTTGGCAAGCGTGGGGTTAATTTCCTGTACTTTATGATGAATGTCCTTCCATGTAATTTTTTTTATACTTGCTTTTTCCATACGTTAGTTCCTTAAGCTAAGACACATTGTTTTTAAATTATTTAAGTTTTTTAACTTATTTAATTGTTCAACTGTTCAATCATGCTTTTCGGAATCGCTTGGTTGGTACCTTTTCCAGCACCAACAAATAAAATAACACTTTCTGTATTGACATCAATATTCAGGAAATCTTCGACTTGCGTGTCGTGAAATGCTCCCGTCATCCATGTTTGCATACCTAATGCCGTGGAGCAAAGTAAAAATGTTTGGGAGACATGGCCAATATCTAATAACATGGCACGATAAGCCCGTGAGTGTTTATATTTCCACCACAATTTTTCAAATCGTGAGGTAATATAAATACCAAAAGCCATGCCTTCAGAAAAGAATTGTTGGTAATTCATCTCGACCACTTTTTCTTCAAAATCGCCAGGCTTTAATAAGGTCAATTGATGATCCTGTAGTCGATAGTGATAAAGCCCTTTTTGAAGACCGGTGATGCGATAGGCTACGATATAAGCTTCTTCTGAATGTAAGCCACCACTAGCAGGGCTGGCGGTGCGGATACCGGTTGGGATTAAGTCCTGTTGATCAAGTTCATGCCACTGGCCATGAATTAAACCAAAACTCGCATAGAGTAAAGAACTTAATTCTTCTAAGGTAATGCTTTGGGCATTAAATACTCGGCACGTTTTTCGATTTTTTAAGACAGAAAAAAAGGGTAATTTTTCTAAGAGGGAAATATCGGGTGGAGGAAGTGCAATAACCTCGCCTTCTCTCTCGTGGAAAAGCGTAGGCATGTCCTCTTTGATGGCAACACAATGATTGATGTAATTTTTAGCAAAAAGCTCCGGACTTAAGTCCGCTAATCGCGTACCGACATTTTGTGTGCCAATGTGAAATATTTTAGACAAAATATCCCATCCCCATGGCTGGGATGGAACACATGTTTCACTCACTAAATTAGCTGCTAATAATTCACGGCAAATTTTTTCATCATGGCATTGATTAGTTCGGGACAATTCCAACAATTCTAAGAAATAATCAATTTCTATGAGATATTGCTCATGTGATTGATAATTCCAGACTAAAATTTGGCCATCTTCAATTAAAAAAAACAATTGATCAGAGACAAATAATTTAGACGCTGATATAGGATCGTTTAGTCCCATAGGCCCCATAAAAGGAAAAATTTATTTTTTAATAATGGCTATACAGCGAGTGTCTAAAACCGATTCAGTGATTTCTTTAACGACTTTTTTCATTATTTCTCCATGTTTTTCCTTGTTGTTCATTTTTTATGGTTTACTTATTTTTTCAGAAATAAGTAAAGGAATCATACTCTATTTTGAAGGGGATGTGCAAAATTTATCGTACATCTATATAAAAAAAGAGTAGCGGTTGGCTACTCTTTTTTCCATAGCAGAAAGATTAATTGCTACCGCTATTTGAGCTGTTGTCTTGGCTGTTTTGGGTAGAGGTATCGGTAGACGTGCTAGAGCTGCTGGAAGAGTTATCGGTTGATCCGTTGCTCATTCCAGTATTATTAGCGGGTGCTGTCATCGATGAATTATCTGTTGATGAGTTGGTTGACGTATCATCAGCAAAAGCGGTTGAAAATATTGCTAATAAAGAAATAGATAAAAGAACTTTAATTAATTGACTCATTTTCATAGTGGCATTCTCCATAATTTAGCCATGACCAAAATAGTCCCCTTTTATTCTATAATAAATTAAGCAGGAAGAAACAAATTTTATTTGATTAGTCAAAAAGTGGTCTTAAAAGGATTTATGGTAAAAAGACGTGCTAAATTCTTACTGTGGTTAGGTGCGCTCGGCCCGGGTTTGCTGGTCATGCTGGCGGATACGGATGCGGGCAGCCTCATTCTCGCTGCTCAAAGTGGGGCCGTGTGGGGATACCGATTATTGTTACAACAAATCTTGCTTATTCCTGTTTTGTTTTGGGTACAGGAGTTGGCAGTGCGATTGGGTTTGGTAACGGGTAAAGGGCATGGTGAGCTTATTAAGCAGTATTATGGCAAAGCCTGGGCATGGTTTTCAGTTTCTACCTTGGTGGTATGTTGCATTGGAGCATTGCTTACCGAGTTTACGGGGCTTGCTGCCGTAGGGGAATTATTTGGCGTACCGGTTTGGTTGACAATGTATATCGTCGTGGGTTTTCTGATTATTATGGCCTGGACCGGTTCGTATGCGTCTGTTGAGCGGGTAGCGATTTTTTTAGGCTTTTTTGAAGTCGTCTTTTTATGGGTGGCATGGTGTGCAAAGCCAAATATTCATGAATTAGCATATGGATTAATTGATATACCCTGGCATCAGCCTTCTTATCTTTATCTCCTCGCGGGTAATATTGGTGCAGTTATCATGCCGTGGATGATATTTTTTCAGCAATCCGCCGTGTTAGATAAAGGCTTACACACGGAACATCTTACGCCTGCGCGTTGGGATACAGCGATTGGCGCGATTGTGACCCAGCTCATTATGTCTTCGCTCTTAATCATCTTGGCCGCGACATTAGGTAAAACGAATCCGAACGTGTCCTTAAATAGTGTCACTGAAATCAGTGATGCTATTACGCCTATTTTGGGTTTTGCGACTGGGCGGGTGTTATTTGCTTTAGGGATGGCAGGGGCTGCCTTAGTGGCGACGATTGTGGTGTCATTGACAGCAGCATGGGGTGTGGGAGAAGTGATGGGGTTTCGGCGTTCATTAGAAGACCAACCTTTTGAAGCGCCTTGGTTTTACGGCATTTATACTGCGGTATTAATTGTAGGCGCTATCTTAGTATCGTCGAACATTGTTAATTTAGTGCGATTAAGCGTTGCCATTGAAGTAATGAATGCGATGTTATTACCTATCGTCTTAGGTTTTTTATTCTTACTCGCGCGTCATACCTTGCCAGCAGAATACCGGTTAAAAGGGGGGTATGCTGTTCTCATCGGTGTGATTTTTTTCATCGTTTCCAGTTTTGGCTTAATCTGTGGATTTTTAGGAATGGTCTAACGATCGACGATACACTACGCCAATATTCCCAATGACCTGTACTAATTCTGCTTGTGTTGTCTCACATAGCTGTAAGAATAATTGTTTGCGCACGTCCCGATCTTGTTCGGCAATGCGAATTTTAATGAGTTCATGATCATTCAACGCGCGGTCAATTTCTTTTTCAACCGCGGGTGTTAAGCCTAATTGGCCGATTAAAATAACAGGTTTAAGTTTATGTGCGCGCGCTTTGAGTTGTTGTTTAAATTTCGTGGTAAGAGGCATAAATGAATTACTCAATAATATCAATGTCGGACATTTCGCCAAAGACTTGGTTGACAATTTCTTTAGCAGCAGTGTTTAAATTAAATCCCATCTCGCCATACCACCGTCGAATAGCGACGAGTTCACGACTGCGGAGGAAGATGTAAAAGCCAAGGAAAATAATATCGGGATCTTGGCCTTCATGTTCATGAAAAGCATAACGTTCAGCATAAGGTAAGCGTTTTTTGGTTTCTGCCTCAGTATAGGCGGCTAGCAACGCAAAGGCTTCTTGAGCTGTTGCGGCATGCTCAATTTTTTCTTGCACTTCTTCGTAGTCATGAAGACGTTGGTGAACAAGTTTTTCTAGTTCATCTTCTTTAAACAATTCAGAAAAGCCATGGGGGAGACGTTCATCTAAGCCAAATACCTTATTAATGAAATCGGCGTTATGCACTTTGGCGATGGTTTCTGGAATAGTACGAAAAAAAAATGAGACAGCAAGACATCCCCGTTTGAACGACGGTAGATTGATATATAATTTATCGTGTTGAATGGTAAGTGTTCCTAATCGCACGGGATGTTCAGGGTTTTTTCGATAAGATTCTAGCGATTCGAAATGGACATCCTCACATTCTGCACGCCAAAACCAGGTCCATGCTTCACCTCGGGGGCTTTTTTCGCAGCATTTAAGATTGTTGAGGATGTCGAGGAGTTGATTCTTCTGATAAATATCATAGGAGAGGCGTATAGGTTGGTACGCTTCCCCTGTTTCAACCGTTAAGAATGGCTTTTGCAGCCGTTCGAACATAGTACACTCCAGTACTTTTCCTTATCCAAGCTTGCGGCGCTTGGTAGGTGGTTCTTCTAAAGTGGTTTCGATGCCACGTTTTCGCTTGAGGGCGTTTTTCTCACCTTCCTTTGACAAAGTGTTTGTTAAGGCTTTTTTGTAAGAAATCATCAGTTTTTTATCAACTTTATTTAATGTGGGTCTAATGGAATAAAGACCGAAAAGAATTTCTTTTTGCTTCTGCAGCTCTGTTAATTGATTTTCAATATTCTTCTCAATCTCCTTTGAGACTTTGGATGGGTTACCGATGAAAGTATTCTTTAACTCGACAAGAGTTTCTTCTATTTCTTTTAATTTCGACGCATTATTACTAGTGGCCATATACTACTCCCCGTGGATCTCATAATTATATGTTATATATGCTTTCATTATAAGCTCTCTTCCTTAAAGTTTAATTAGCTGTTTGTTAACTTTTGTTTACAATTTATACACATTTTGCTATGGTGACAAGTCGATTATACTCAATAGGATAACAAGATGAAAAGTCTTTCTAAATCAAACAATTATAAGGCAGCTGGTTTTACCCTCATTGAAGTCATGGTAGTTGTTGTTATTTTGGGAATTTTAGCCGCTATAATCGTTCCCAAGATCATGAGCCGGCCCGAGCAGGCTCGTGTCGTTAAGGTTAAGCAGGATATCCTAGCTATCCAGAGCGCGCTAGATCTTTATAAGTTAGATAATGGGATTTACCCCTCAACCGATCAAGGCCTCCAAGCCCTGGTGGTCAAACCCACTGTTCCCCCTATGCCACGCAATTGGAAATCAGAAGGGTATTTGCAAGAATTACCTGTTGACCCTTGGGGGGAGCAGTATCAATACCTGAATGAAGGGGAGAAAGTGAAGATTTATAGCTTTGGGCCTAAAGGGAAAGAGGGGAATAGCGAGATAGGTAATTGGAACATGAATGGAGCTGAAGCGGGCTAATGACATGACCTCTCATCATGGCTATACGCTGATTGAAATTTTAATTGTCATTTTCATTATGAGCATTGCCGCAAGCGTTGCTTTACTCTCGATTCAACATAATGAAAATAAACAAATGGAAGCGATTGCCAATGAACTGAATCAAATGGTGACATTGGCAGAAGAGCAAGCCATGTTGCAGCCTAAAATCTTGGGATTGTCTGTTAAGGCGAATACTTTTCAATTTACAAGCTTAGAATCAACAGAGGAAGGGAAAAAATATACGTGGGTACCCTTACACGATACGGTACTAGGGAAGCATACTGTTCCTGATAATCTTGAGCTCCAATTAAAAGGAGAAATTATCATTTCAACCAACGGCGATGTGACACCTTTTACCGTTTACATTGGGAAAAAAGGTGAAAAGCCACAATATGCGGTGATAGGTGAGGCAGATGGGACGATTACGACAAAATCCTTGTCTTAATTCAGCCTGCGGCTTAACGCTGATTGAAGTGCTGATTGCCTTAGCCATTGTGGGGATTGCTCTTACCGCGATTATTAAGGCAGCATCGCAATCGATTCGCGCCACCACTTATTTACAAGATAAAACCATTGCCATGTGGGTAGGCACCCAAGTGATCAATGAAGCGCGTGCTGGCATATTAGTTTTACCGGCAACGGATACCTTAAAACAAACGACGCATATGTTAGGTCGTGATTGGCATTGGCAAGCGCATCAAGAAGAGACGGCGAATAAGCGTATTAAAAAAGTGTTGGTGGAAGTGTATGGAGCGGATCCGGAAGAGGATACAGAAAATAATACGCCCATCATCAGTTTAGAGAGCGATATCAATGCGCAAGAATAATGCTGGTTTTACCTTGCTGGAAGTGCTTATCGCTCTCTTTATTTTTACGATTGTGGCAACGATGTTAACGACAGCATTACATCGAGTCATCGTGTTGCAATCAGGAGCCGAGCAAGCCGGAGAGCGTTTGCGTCAATTACAAATAACATTGCTGATTTTTTCGCGCGATGTGGAACAAGCCGTTGCTCGGCCAGTGTTAGATACAGCAGGAAAAGAAGAGAGTGCTTTTATAGGTGGGCCACATGATTTTGTTTTTACGCATGGCGGGCATGCGAATCCTGAGGGCATACAGTTGCAAAGTAGTTTACAACGTACGCGTTACAGTGGGAGCAAGGGTATTTTTTCCCGAACCACATGGGCGGTATTAGATCAAGCGCCTTCATCGCAGCCGCATACCCGTGAGTTACTGAAAGATGTCAAAGAAGTTCGTTTTGAATATTTTAATCAACAAGGACGTGCCTATTCGCAATGGCCATACTTAGGAGGAGGGGCAGATGAACCTTTGCCAAAAGCCATTCGTCTCTATTTAACCTTCTCCAATGGAGAAAAAATGAGTCAACTTTATGTCTTACCACTCAAAACCACTAATACGAATGTACCAGCCTCTTCTCCCTTATCGTAAACGCCAGCAAGGGGTTGCGATTATTATGGCGCTTTTTATCATGGCGCTTGTTGCAACCATGGCTTATCTCATGCTATCGCAACTGGCACGTGATACGCAGCGGACCAGTCTGATTCTCCGGGATACGCAAGCGGAATTGTATGCACAAAGTTCGGTGGCTTCCGCCATCGAGCAGTTACGTCGTAATTGGGAGAATCAAAAGCCTAATCGACTTATCGATGTGATGCCACTGGTATTGCCTGCGAGTAACATGAATGGTTATCAGATCACCACGACTATTAACGACATGCAAGCTCGCTTTAATCTCAATAATTTGAATGATGGCCAAGCGCAGGCAGGGTTTAAAAATCTCCTCCAATTACTTGTTCCGGATCTGCCGCCCGATAAAGCGCAAGCGATTGTGATGGCGGTGGCAGATTGGATTACACCTGGCGCAGGGTCTGCGGAATATAAGCAATATTATATGGAGCTGCCGGAGCCTTATCGTGCTGCTCATCGTCCGATGGTCAATGCTAGTGAATTACGATTAGTAAAAGGAGTGACACCCTCACTTTATCAAGCGCTTAAGCCTTATGTGACAGCTTTACCAATGTCAAGTTATGTCAATGTTCAATCGGCCTCAGCCCCAGTTCTCACGACATTGAGCCCTACTATGACACTAGCGGCTGCTAAAGGCCTAACGAATTTACGTGTAAGCTCGCCATTTGTTTCGCCTCAGCAATTCTTAAATACGGATATTATAAAAAACCATCCGATTTCAGCGGATAAAATTGTGACAGTGAGTCGTTATTTCTTGATTGAATCGAAAGTGACAATAGAGAATCAACAGACCGTGCTTTATACTTTGGTGGATCGGGTAGTGCAAAATAATAAACCTATGGTGAATGTTCTTTGGCAGAGCAAGGGTATGGAATGATGCAAGAAAAATTGGTTATTTATTTGCGTGGTCCGCACCCCAGTTGGGCCGTAGTCAATGCAGACGGTGTGGTTATTCAATACGCTTATCAGGATGAAACCATTGGTTTTTCACAATTAACAGAAAATCGCCAGGTGATTGTGATTGTTCCTGCTGAAGAAGTTTTGTTGACCAGAGCGCATTTACCCTCGCTTTCTCGCGCTAAGTTGTTACAAGCTATTCCTTTTGCGCTGGAAGAGGAATTGGTTGATGAGGTGGACACGTTGCATTTCGCTGTTGGTGGAACGCAATCGGATGGTAGTTTAGCGGTGGGGGTGGTGGCGAAGGAGAAAATGCAGCAATGGCTTGCGATGTTAGAAGCTTGGCAAATTCAAGCCGATCAGTTGATTCCAGCATCATTAGCGTTGCCATATCAGGAAAATGAATGGCGAGGGATGGTAGAGGATGTGGCTATTGTGCGAACTGATTTATTTCAAGGATTTGGGTGTGATAAAAATAATTTTGCTGATATTCTTAATTTAACCCTCACTGCAACTGAAAAATTACCTCATGTGATTCACATCGATAATTATACTTCTACTGAAATTTCTTCTGAGCTTAACGCGACGATATCTATTAATGAAACGATGAAAGAAGCGAATGAAGCATTTCGGGATTTAGCAGTGCAT
>Ga0070738_10006453_pt1 | contig 12291 bp, 12 predicted proteins | sample Coa_R2_2_FD_66446 | JGI IMG/M metagenome (GOLD analysis project Ga0070738, IMG submission 66446) | Surface soil microbial communities from Centralia Pennsylvania, which are recovering from an underground coalmine fire - Coalmine... | ecosystem: Environmental > Terrestrial > Soil > Unclassified ... | reverse complement strand
CTTTCCCGTAGGCTGGTATCTTGTCCAGATCCAAGAAGCTGGCTTTGCTGGTGTAGCTTTCCTCCTGGATGATCACCTTGATTCCCACAAGGTGAGATTTGTAGGTGAGCATATCAATGAATCTGGCATGTGGCAGTTGCACAAAGTGCTGGTTATTCTTTTTGCCCATGTTGGCTTCTTGCTTCCAACCAGGATTTTTCCCAATCACCAGCGTCCCGATTCCTTCAGCTACCAAGAGATCAATCACGCACCTGGAAACGCTATGCATGTAGTGATCAATGCGTCTGGTTCGTTCTAATTCACGTGAGGTGTGATGATTGTGACTCATCTTTGCTCGGAGCTTTGCCGCGTGTTTGTTGTAGCGTTGGTTCACACTCTTGATTGATCGCCCGTTAACAAGTCGTGGTACAAAGCCAGTTTTGTTTGATGTTAGCGCCACAAGATTGTTCACTCCGAGATCGACTGCTGCAACAAGAGATGGGTCTTGCTGTTTCTGTTCTTCTGCTTTCGTGTAGACCACTTCAACCATATAACAACCACTCTTCTTTGGGACCATGCGAACCTGATCAACAGTGCGGTGTCTGGTTCGCACCTCGATCCCAAGTTGAGATGGTTTGATGATGCCTTTGCGCAGTGCTGGTTGTGAGAGGGCTTGGATGGTGTAGACAAGCACATTCCTCCCCAACTGCTTGTCTTTGTATCCAGGCAATTTTGGCTGTCCTCTCAACTTGGATGGATCTTCTTTGTAGGCTCGCCGTGCTGCAAAGAAAGATTGCCAATTCTTGTCTAGTAGCCTGAGCACTTGCTGAGACACTTTCGTGGGCAATGCACGGTACACCTCGTGCTTTTGCATGATCTTATCCACTGTCTTGTAGTTCAGGTACTCACCAGTGAAGATGAAATGCTGCCTGATCTCGTACAAAGCAGCATTATAGAGATTCTTAGAGGCGAAAGCAGCACGATCTACAGCCACAAAGCGTGCATCAGTTTTGCTGATGACATGCTTCTCTACCAATTGCATCGTCCTCTCCTTTCTCTCATTCTGCTACAATCTTCTCAGTTTTGCGTTTCGCTCGTCTCTGCCCGTAGAGCCTTGCGCAAAAGCTGTCGATGATCGAAACAAGATCAGCGAGCAAATCTTCTGTTCCGTTATCGGCTTGGTTCACGACTTCAATTTCGCGCCCTTGCCCTTTGAGCAAGGTTTCAATAGAGCGAAACCCGAAACGCGTCCCTCTGTCTTTGTGCTCTATGACAATCAGGGTGATGGATTGATCAGAGAGCAGAGAAAGGAACTTGGGACGACTCTCATTGACACCTGACCCAACCTCTTTCACCACCTGATAGCCCTTAGCTACACAATAGGCAACTAATTGCTCTGCCGAATCTACGGCCTTTAATCTGCCCATCATGAAACCATCTCCAAGCTGTTTCATAACGGACGCCTTTTCATTTGGCATAATCACTTAACTTCATGGAACGAATTATGGCAGAGAACGCAAGAGCTGTAAACAGTTCGCTACAGTTTCAGGGAACGTTTCTGATACACTCGCAACATTGTATCTATCAAAAACTCATGATCTATTGTACAGCAGATGTCCCATAATACTTGTTACTGCAAGTAACAATGTTAATCACATTAACACACAATAATTTGCAATGTTAGACGCGTGCTAGTATACTGCTCTTAAACGAGCTCCAATCTTTCCCATAGCGATATTTTTGGATCTCGCGTTTTTAGCAATCTATCAGGCTCTATCGTTTTTTGGCGCCTTTCCAGCTTTCTTTGGCCGTGCTAGAATAGAGACCTGCACATCATTCCCACAGGCGAGTGTAGACTGTTTGTTGTACGGGTCGATCACTCTGAATGGGTACGTCTGCGTCTCAATCGAGGTTTATGGAGCCCGTAGCTTCGGCAAAAGATGAGAGTAATCCGTTAAGGACTACCCTCAGAAACAAAACAGCTTGTGAATACCACGGGATGCTTTGGAACTATCTGTACGTGATGGAGGTTGTAATGGATGATGTTTGGGTGCATCTGAACTATGCTGGTAAATGCGGCGAAGACGGTTTCCCTCTCCCCGGTGATCTGATACGACAAAATAGGATACAGTTGAATATGTCTCAGGAACAACTTGCGTGTAAGCTGGGCTGTTCGCGGGCAATGGTGGCACGAATGGAAAATGAAAATCTTGGTATGAATGATATTATGACGCGGCGCAAAGTGGCGAAGGCGCTCAGTATCGCTCCCGTCATGCTTGGCCTGGTGGCGCCCGAAGAGGTGCTGAGCACGAAACCGACGGTGCTGTACGATACGGCGCTGCTCAAAAAAAGCCTGGCCTTGCATCGCGAGGTCTATTTTGCTGGCGGCAATGTAGGGGGCATCCAGGATGTGGATGCGACGGCACAATATATTTTTGACATTTCAAAATCGCTTGACCACAAAAATAAGGATATTCTGGAAATCCTCTGCCACTACGGGCAATTGGGACTCGACATTGGACGCGAGGAACAGAACTACCGGGCTGTGGAACGCTACGGAAACTGGGCCCTCTCGATCGCTCGCAAATGTAATGATCCGGTCCTGCTGGCTTCAACGTTGATGCGCTATAGTTCGGGCATGTTTGAGAAAGGCGATATGGCACAGGCCAGGCGCTACGCCGATGAGGCTCTGGCGCAGCGCAAGATCCCCTCTCAACTCCTGGGAGGCACGCTGCTGGAAGCCAGCAAGGTGTATGCCAAACAGGGGGACCCCCAGGTCATGAAATTTCTGGATAAGGCCAGCACGATTGCTCAACGCAAGACGCAGGAGGAGGATGCGGGCTTTGTGAAACTGACGACGGGCTTCTGCCACCTCCGAACGGCACGCGTCCTCTATGAGGCAAAAGAGTATCGCAGCGCACTAGAAGAGTTGGATCTGGCAGAAGAACAAACGGCTCCGAACCTGGTCCGCCGCAAATGCGCTATTCAGGTGTTACAGGCACAGATTCTGCTGCAACAAGGGCACTACGCGGCCGCAACGGAGTTCGCCCGCACGGCCTTGACAATGGCCAGCGCGATCAACTCGACCCCAAATCTCGCCTACCTCGCTCTTATTAAACAAGAACTCAAGGAAAGCTCGTTTGGCAATGCGCGCGAAGTTACGACCTTCGGGAAAGCGTTCGCGCAGGCGGTCGGCAATAGAAAATTACATCTGCCCGTCTGATGCCAACCATGATGCGAGGAAAACAGCCACACAGAACGCGTTTTACTCGCATCTAGACGAATCAGACACGGTTGCATCTAGTGCTTCCCGTGTCCAAACAGTTCGCGCCAATCTTTTTCTTCCATCTCTACGCCGAACTTCCTGGCCGCTCGCTGGATACGCTGCCAGGCCTCGTCGCGCTCTTGCTCAGAGACCCCCTGGACCTGGTCGAAACGCGCAATAGCGTTCTGAACATGGGAGGCATCGACCAGCGGTTCTTTGCGCTCGCGCGGAAAGGCAAAGGCGCTTTCCGGCAACTGGTCACGCTCGTGCTCCGATAACGAAGACATCTCATCCCTCCTGACTTCAATACTCTCTCCAACAAAAAACGACATTCACCTGGTATACGTTTGCCCACAACGGCCGGATGAAAAAACGGCAGAGGGGCGGCCGGGAGGACGCAATCGCATGATCTGGCAACAGATACCCCAAAGGTATGGAAAATATGCACATCTCGCCCTCTCTGGTGTATATTTAATCCCACAAACCGTAACCTCAAGATCGCCCTGCACAACTATAGAAGTGAGGGGTTCGCTTCTCGTTCTTTCAGGCGATCTATTCTCTTTTCTTTCTATAAAACCCCAGTGGGAGTACGTATATTTATGTTTTCTTGGCGATCCATTGGAGGTGTGTCCCGTGACCAGGAAAAACAGACGCCTGTATTTGAACAAACGCTAGCACACGCCAAAAAAGGCAATACAGAGGCGATGACAGCCCTTTATCGCCACTTTCTTCCTGGCGTGTTCGGCTATATTACTGCTCGCGTGCCCGATCGCTCCACCGCGGAGGACCTGACATCCGAGGTTTTTCTCAAGATGGTTGAGAAGATCGGCAGCGTGCATGCAACTGAAGAAGCCAGCTTTGCAGCCTGGCTGCTACGGGTTGCGCGTGTGACCATTGCTGGCTACTATCGACAGCGAGAGAAACAGCCAGATACCGTCTCGCTGACGCCTATGGACAAAGAAGGAGATGCCTGGATCAACGAAAGCTATACGGCATTCGTCAATCATCCGGACACCGATCCGGTGTTGCGTTCGGAAGCGCGCGAAGACTGGGAAGTGGTGGTCCGCGCCATCAATAATCTCACCGAGGAGCAACGTCTGGTCCTGGTCGGACGTTTGATCCTGGGCTACGACGTTGCGACGATGGCACGCATGATAGGCAAACAAGCAAATGCAGTCAAAGCGCTCCAGTTTCGGGCATTGCAGAGCCTGCACCGTCTTCTGGCAAAGAAAAAGCCGTCCGAAGAGCGTCCTGCCCAACGCCATAAGTTATCCAAGGAGAAGATTCGATGAAACCGCAGCCACAGCATCACGCTGACCAGCTTGAAGAGATACTCTCTTCTTTGGAGCAGAACGTGCCAGAGCACTCGCGATCAATCGTCTCCGATGGTGTTGATCCTGAAGTGCGCGAGCTGGCACTGCTGGCCCAACAGTTCCGGGCCGCACCGTCGTTGATACCTGATCCAGCTTTTGCGCAACGGCTCGAACGAAAAGTCGTGGCACACACGGTACGTCATGCACAGGCCCAAACAGCGCAGCCCAGGTGGCGCTGGCTCATCGGGTGGAATGGGATACCGCGTGCACAGATCGTGCTGGCCGCGCTGATAGTGTGCATCCTAGCCAGTACCGGCACGCTCTTTGCCATGGCGGCGACGGTATCTAATCCGGATAATCCGCTCTACGGTATCAAAGTCTGGGAGCAACACGTCCAGCTTTCGCTCGCCGGCTCACCGCAAAGTCAGGCCGATGTGAGCCTGCAGATTATTCATGATCGGCTGAACGTGATCCCCAGCCTGACCGGAACGGCACATGCTGACGCATACCGGCAAGCGCTGGACGATATCAAAGCGCAGATCGACGTCGTCACCGGCGTGATCAACACCCTTCCGACCTCATCAGATCGGCAGGATGTAGAAAACAAATTGGCAGCCGCGAAAAGCACTACCCGCAATACCCTGTACGGTGTCTTACCCCGCCTGCCACTCGCAGAACGATTGACGACAACGACCTTTCTCAATCAGCTCGGCGCGCCCGTCCCTGACATTCAGAACGTGTCGGTTGTGATTACGACGCATCCAACCAATCAAGCAACGATTACCGTCACGGGAACGAATCTGAGTAGCGCGACGCAACTGCTGGTCAATAATCGCGCCGTTGTGAGCGATTGTGTTGTGCAATCCAACGCTTGCGTCTTTACGATCCCATGGCACGGTACAAAATCACCTGACACAATTGCCGTTTTCAATCCAGACGGCACCATGGCGCAGGCAACAAACATCCTACTGGTTTCTGTGGACGGCAATACCAACGGCGGTACCAATGGCACATCCAATGGAACCGGTAATAACGGAAAGAATGACAACGGGAACGATCCCTCAAATCCCAATGGGAATAGCAACGGGAATGAGGGACATCAACATGGAGGTGGTACACCGGTGAGCAAACCGGATCCGGCTGCCACACCGGTAGGCAAACCAGCGAGTACGCCCGTTCCCCACAAATAATACGACGACACAGAGCTGGCCATCTTCAGCAACGATGGCCAGTCTTCTGAGCCAGAAACGGTATTCGGACGAGCCTTGAGTAGCTATCTAACCCATCAAGGTTCCGCGATCAGATCACAAACGCCTCGGAGCCGTTCCATCTCCGCCCGAAACTCTTCTTCCATACGCTGTTTCTGCTCCACGGGCATAAAACTGTGCCGAACGCCGTTGAGCAGAATCTCGTCGATCGCACCAAGCGAGAGGTTGAAGGGATCAACGAGGGTAGAGACATTGTCATTGAGGGTGGTATTGAACAACGGCGGATCGTCGGAGTTCACTGTGATGGGCACGCCTGCAGCATACAGGGATGGCAAAGGATGCTTGACAAAGCTATCATACACTCCCAGGCGAATATTGCTGTGCGGACAAAGCTCCAGCGGAATCTGCTGCTGAGCCAGGTACGCGACTAAGGCGGCATCTTCGCTGGAGCGAACGCCATGGCCGATGCGTTGAGCCCCCAACGTTTGCAACGCACCCCAGACGCTGGCTGGTCCCACCGTTTCCCCGGCGTGTGGCGCGCTATGCAATCCGGCTGCCAGCGCCTTCTCAAACCAGGGTGCGAACAGTTCTGGCGGATTACCGACCTCGTTGCCGCCCAATCCAAGAGCCACAACGCCTTCACTCATGCACGCGATCGCCATGGTCGTTGTATAGTCAGCCCGTTGCGATCGGGCAAGCGCGCCTCCGGAAACATCGCGGACAATATCAAAGATCCAGCGTATCTCAACGCCAAAATCAGCCCTGGCCCGCTCTCGCCCCTTCGTTAGGCCACGGAAATAGGTCTCATGCGGCACGCCAAATGCGTATTCGTGCGTGCTGGCAGAGAAAGTCACCTCGGCATAGCGCACATGTTGCCGCGCCATCTCCTGACCAAACTCATAGGCGATCAGCTCGTAATCCTCAGCCGTTCGCAGACAGTTGGAAATCGCGAAGAAGATCTCGATGAAATGTGGGAAATCGCGATAGGTAAACCAGGCACGCGCCTCCTCGACGGTCGTGACTGGCAACGTGATCCGGTTGCGCCTCGCTAACTCCAAAAACGTCTCGGGACGAATCGATCCCTCCAGATGGACGTGCAATTCCGCCTTGGGGGCCAGTTGCACATATCGCTCGATACGCTGCGCTTTCTCCATGCGACACTCAACTCCCTTCTTTTATAGTAACCACTTAAGTGGTGAGTATCATATCATGGATCAGTAGTGGAGCGCAAGATCGATCAATGGCAATACAAGAGCATCTTGCAGGGACAAAGCGTGCCGGGCGTTTGTCCCTGAATGGGTGACTCACGCCGCTGCTTACACTGGCCATTGCAGGTCGGGTAGAATAAACCCGGTAATCCAATCACGGAACCGCAACTGTTTATCCAACCAGTCGGGGCGGGTACGCTGGAAATATTCCCAAAGCATGATACAGCTATCCAGCATGTAGCTGAAACTGCTCATGTTCTATGCTTCCCAGCTGCTTTGAATATTCCACCATATACTTCTTCCTCCTTTTGATCTTTACTTACTAACATTTGATCCTATAGCATACCTCTGCTATACTCATCTGGTAATTTTTCGAATCACTCTCGCGGCCCGCCTGCGGCGGGCCGCGAGGGGGGAGGAAGGCAGCGAGGGGACACCCCCGCTGCCCCCGGCCATGGGACTCCGTCCCCCGGCACCCCATGTTGAATAGTTACACGTGCGCTATCACAGGCATACGACGAAGGGGAATGGTAATGGCAACGCGTTATGAACAGAAGATGCTTTTTCGCCGCCACCACTACACGTGGAACCGGTTTAAAGGGACCTGGATACTTCTTGGACCAGACGGCTGGAGAACCACCGAGCAAGAGGCAGAGCGTCTTATCCAGCAGCAGAGGCAGCAGCCTCCGCCCTCACCCCACGAGTGGGCACGGGCAATGATCGAGCAGCGCGCGCTGATTCTCGATACCGAAACGACCGGCTTGGATCCCGCGACTGATGAGATCATTGAGCTCGCGTCGATTGAACTAGATGGAACTGTCATCATCAATACGCTTGTGCAGAGCCGGAAGCACGTTCCCGCGGACGCTACGCGGGTGCATGGGATTACCAACGAGATGCTCGCCGGCAAATTGACGTTTCCGGAACTGTGGGATCAGCTGGCGCCGTACCTCTCGCGGCCGCTTGTCATTTACAACGCCGCGTATGATATTCCACTCCTCGCCTATAACGCACTAAGCTATGGCCTGCGCATGGCTCGTCCGCAGGCACATTGCCTGATGACACATTATACTGATGCGAGTGTTGGGCCCGGTGGCTCCTATCAAAAGCTCGAAAACGCATGCCGGTACTACGGCATTCCAGTGGGAAATCATCGTGCTCTCGCAGATGCACAAGCAGCTCGTCAAGTTCTCACGAGCCTCGCGGAGGAAGTACCCGCGCGAGCGACTATACGATGATGCGATCAACGATGAGCCAACCAGCATATAGAAAAAGAAAAGCCCGGGCATTGCCCGGGCACTTTGAGTGTTCCCGACTGGAATCGAACCAGCGCACACGGCTTCGGAGGCCGATGCTCTATCCACTGAGCTACGGGAACGTCACTATTGACTATACCATACACGTCAATATCTCTCAAGCCCCCATCGCTCTGTTCCAGCTCCCCTCTTTCCCCCACTCACTCTTATCCCGATTCCCTAACGCTCGATCCCTTGTATATTATTTTTACTTGCAAGATCGCCATATCATCAAATATCATTAATTTTACGTATTGATATTTACTACTCGAATGGGTATACTGTGGCCAATGTACTTGCGGTTGGAAGACGAAGACGAAGGAGATAGGTATGACAGCACAGCATCCACAAAAACCCTTTGGTTTGATTCACACATACCTCGCACAACAACAGACAATGCCCATACCCGGTATACACATACCCGAGACACCCCCACTAGCGATGGAGACCACGGAGCAGCCCGTTGTGCCCGTTATCACGATCTCCACCCGGCTCAAACGCGTGAACATCACACATATCGCCGCCTTCGCGATGCTGCTGATGCTGGCACTGGTGCTCTACTTCATCTGGCATCCGGATAGTTCCGCGGACTCGTCTACTCCAATCACACAACAGGATTTCGGCAACCTCTCGACACAGACGGGCAACACTGGCCATCCCTCTACCAGCACAGGCGCAGGCACAACAATTCAGGTCTATATCGCAGGAGCAGTCCAGCATCCAGGCGTGTATACAATGGATGTGAATGCCCGTACGTACGAACTGCTCAAGGCTGCCGGTGGTGCGCTGCCACACGCCAATCTGGCAAGCATTAACCTGGCCGCACGGCTCACCGATGGGCAGGAGATCTACATCTCCCTTATCGGGGAGACGCCGCCCGCCTCGCTCGCCGGTGATGGTTCTGGCACCGCGCAGGGTCCGCTGGTCAATATCAATAGCGCCAGCGCCGACGAACTTCGCCAGCAACTGCAGATCAGCAGTAAGACGGCACAGGCGATTGTGAATTATCGACTGCAACACGGGCCATTTACATCCGTAAATGAACTGTCACACGTAGTAAGTACATCTATCTATAATAAAATAAAGGATCTGGTAACGGTTTCATGACAGTCGCAAATGGCCTTCTTACGTTGCTCGATACGGTCATCTGGGTGCTCTGCATCGTGCTGGGTTCAGGAGCCGGCGCTCTCATAGGCAGGATCTCAGGGACGCTTCTGGGCTGGATGGTGGCGAACTCGCTCGATGAGAGCCTCGGCCAGGGCGGACAACGAGGCAGACGTTGGGGCATGTTCGCCGGGCTGGGCCTGGGTGTCGGCCTGGGCATCTATACCGCGCTGCAATTGACCGCTCTTGTCGCCCAATCCGGGCCGCACGCATAAGAATCATCGTCTCAATTCTACGTCCGTGGTGGAGGAAGGTGGTCTATGGGGGAACCTTCAGCGATTGATGCGTACGATATGCGCGGCCTGACGTTCGTGATTAACGCCATAGCCTGGTTGGCAGGAATACTGCTCGCTTCGGTTGTCACGTTGCCTATCCTGGCCTGGCTGGCCGGAGCAGGTGGAACACTCGTGGTGGCGCTCATGCTCGTTCGCCATAGGGCTCGGGCACGGCTGATGATGTTCCTCGCGCTCTGCCTGTGCCTGGGTGCGTGGCGCTATAGCAGTGTTTTGCCAGAGAATGATCCACATTCCATTACAACTGCGATCGGCAAGGGAACGCTGACAGTACGCGGAACGGTCGTCGCTGAACCGAAAATACAGGGGCATATGCGCGTGCTGCTCGTCGCTGTAACTGCCGTCAGTGGCAACAACGGTGCAAGCTGGAAAGGGGTGAATGGCGAGATCGAGGTGCAGACACTCGGAACGCTGCTGGACGATCCCTACGGCGCGAACTATGGGGATGATGTCGAGCTCAATGGCAAACTGCAGCCCCCGCTCCCCCACAACGTACGCAGTATTTTCGCCAGCATGGCCTTTGCACGGGTGACGGTTGATCACAATGGTGGCAATCCCGTTCTGGCGTTCCTCTACCATGTGCGCAGCACGCTCGCCGACAGGATCGCACAATCCCTGCCCCAACCAGCTGCCGCACTGCTGATCGCGATCGTCCTCAGTCTGCACACGCCCGGCCTCCAACCCCTCACCCAGGCGTTTAGCGTCACCAATACCGCCCATCTCATCGCTCCATCAGGATTTAAAGTGACGATCCTGGCAGGACTGGTCGCGAGCAGCGTACGCTGGCTCTCTGCGAAAGGCTCCAGGGGAAAACTGCCGGCACAGATGCAGAGAGACTGGCGGCGCTGGCTGGCGTCACTCCTCGTCATACTGACGATTGCGGGCTACACGATCTTGAGCGGCGCCGGGGCGGCGGCACTGCGCGCTGGCATGATGGGCACGCTGCTCGTCATCGCCCCACGCCTCAACCGCAGCTACAATGTGTACACGGCGCTCGCCTTTACGGCCGTGCTGCTGAGCGCCATTGATCCGTTTGTCCTGTGGGATTCTGGATTCCAGCTGTCGTTCCTGGGCACGCTGGGCATCGTCCTGCTCACGCCACGCTTCCAGCATCTGCTCCATTCCCTCACACGCATCCCCGCCGGAACGTATCTGGCCGAGGTGATGGCAGTGACGCTGGCAGCACAGGTGGCAACCTTGCCGATCTTCGGCGTGACCTTCCATCAACTCTCGCTGGTCGCGCCACTGGCAAATATGCTGACGGTACCGCTGCTGGGACCGCTGATTCTGCTTGGCCTGCTCGTAAGCGGCGCCGGACTCGTTTTCGCGCCACTGGCGCTTTTGTGTGGGTGGGTCGCGTGGCCATTGCTCTGGTTCGTCAGTACAGCAGTCCTGTGGTGCGCACAGCTCCCTGACGCGTACCTGACGATCGATACATTTGGCACCGCTCTCGCCTGGAGCTATTACGCGTTGCTAGCACTGGCAACGGCACTGCTGATCCAGCGATACAATCGATCACCGGCCACACACGCGCGGCACAGGCAGACTTCCCCGATCCCGACCCTTTCTCCCCGTCTATGGCGGAGCTTACAGGTTGGAACGGCGCTGCTAATCATTGCGACGACGAGTATTATGGCACTTCTGCCCTCACAGCAACCATTCACGATTACATTCTTTGACCTGCATCCGGCAGGCCAGCCCGCACAAGGCGAGTCCATCCTCATACGAACCGCGGCCGGGAAGACGGTCCTGATCGATGGCGGACTGGATGCCGTCGCGCTCGCGCAGGCCCTCAATACCAGGCTTCCCCCCTGGCAACACCATCTCGACATGCTCATTTTGACGTCTGCCCGCCTGGACCACATTACGGGCTTGCAAGATGTGCTTGCTCGTTACTCCATCGGTCTTGTGCTGGACGCAGGCATGCTGCACCCAACTGCAACTTATGCGCGTTGGCGTCGTACAATAAGTGAGCGGGCCGTGAGGTATATGACGGTGATTCAAGGCACAACTATTCCCATAGGATCACAGGCCGCGCTCCAGGTATTGTGGCCAACAGTTTTGTTGCACAAAGGCAGCAATGAGATCAACGATAATAGCCTCGTCCTACGACTCGTTGCTCCCGGCCTGCACCTGCTCTTACTTGGCACAAGCGTACAAAGTTCTTACGCGTTGGCAGGGTTGCGCGCGGATATTTCGGCTTCCTTTCTCCAGGCAGATATCGTCCAGATGGTGGCAGAGGCGGGGAAACCCATCCCACCGGCACTGGTCGATATGCTGACAAAGGTACAGCCCTCACTGCTGGTACTGACGCCGGCGGCGCTCACCGCTCAACAACGGAAAAACGGCGTTTCGTCTAGCATCGCGTTACCTACGCTACTCACAACCAATAGTGTACACTGGCACACGGTACAGACAGCACAGGCCGGAACACTGGAGGTAAACAGCACCAACACTGGCTGGAGTATTGCTTTCGCTTGACCCTGGCAAGAGAGGAATACGCGGTGAACGGATTTATATATCAGTCTATGCAGAGGAATCGAGCATTCTATGTTTTGTGAACGGT